>QWCY01000628.1_pt1 | contig 56525 bp, 43 predicted proteins | sample 1972631 | NCBI WGS metagenome assembly QWCY01 (sample SAMN09866696, study PRJNA288562) | Human gut metagenome isolate pre1_stool, whole genome shotgun sequencing... | isolation source: gut | host: Homo sapiens | place: USA: California
TGTACTACCGCACGCTGAAGTTCAAGGATTACGGCAAGCTCAGCCACCAGCCGATCGAAGACCTGCAGTCCGGCGCGCGCATCGACGTCAACGACATCAAGGAGAACCCGCTCGACTTCGCGCTCTGGAAGGCCGCCAAGCCCGGTGAGCCGTTCTGGCCCTCGCCGTGGGGCAATGGCCGCCCCGGCTGGCACATCGAGTGCTCGGCCATGTCCAACCGCTACCTCGGCAAGACGATCGACATCCACTGCGGCGGCAGCGACCTCGCCTTCCCGCACCACGAGAACGAGATCGCCCAGTCCGAGGCCGCCAACGGCTGCAAATTCGTCAACTACTGGCTGCACAACGGCTTTATCAACATCGACAACAAGAAGATGAGCAAGTCGCTCGGCAACTTCTTCACCGTGCGCGAGGCCGCCGCCGTCTACGGCTACGACTGCATCCGCATGTTCATGCTCATGAGCCACTACCGCAGCCCGCTCAACTACTCCGGCGAGATCCTCATGCAGGCCAAGGCCGCGCTCGAGCGCCTGCGCACCGCCAAGAGCAACCTCGAGTTCTTCATCGCCAACGGCCGCGACGGCGAGCTGAGCGAGGCGGACGCCGCCTTCGTGCAGGGCCTGGACCAGTACCGCGAGAAGTTCGACGCCGTCATGGACGACGACTTCAACACTGCCGATGCGATCTCCGTCATCTTCGAGATGGTGCGCGAGATCAACACCGCCGTCTCCCCCGCCGCCGACCCGAGCAAGGCGCTGGCGCAGGCGTGCCTCGACCGCTTCCTCGAGCTGTGCGACGTGCTGGGCATCCCGTTCGGCTCCGACAGCAGCGAGGACCCCGAGGCAAAGGCCATCGAGGAGAAGATCGCCGCGCGTCAGGCCGCCCGCAAGGCCAAAAACTGGGCCGAGGCCGACCGCATCCGCGACGAGCTCAAGGCCGCCGGCATCGTGCTCGAGGACACCCCGCAGGGCGTCAAGTGGAAGCGCGCATAAGTAAGCCCGATCGCATATCTGACGACCGCCCCGGCCAAATGGCCGGGGCGGTTTTGCCGTCCGCGCACAAAAATCCCCGATTGGAAACCCAATCGGGGATTTTCGCAGTTTATGGGGTAAGGGATCGTTCGCGTCAGGGATGCTGCGGCGCGTCGGAGTCTTGCGCTTCCGTGTCCGCCTCGTCCGCCGGAGCTTCGGCCGCATCGGCGTTGTCCTCAGCGGTCACTTCCGGCTCGGCTTCCGCTTCCGGGGCGTCCGGCTCGGCCGGGGTCTCCGTCGCCTCGGCGTTGTCCGCCGGCGCCGTTTCCGCCGCTTCTTCCGCGGCCTTGGCCGCGGCTTCTTTGGCTTCCTTGGCAGCGGCGTGCTTGGCCTGGAGCTTCGCGCGCTCCTCGCCCAGCCACATGCGCAGGCCCTGCTTGCGCAGCGTTGCCGCTTCTTCCTCGGTCATGGTCCCGGCCGCGACTGCCTTCTTCAGCTTCCGGCAGTAGAGCAGGCGCAGCACCGCGACGATCACGGCCAGCACGATGAGCACGATGAGGATGTAGAACAGCGGGCCGTGGTGCGCCTTGACAACGGCGAACTGCAGGTCGCGGTCCATGGTCTTAAAGACGAGATAGCTGCCGTCGCGGCTGCTGGACGTGCTCGCCCAGGTGCCGTTCTGGCAGGTGTAGACCGTGTAGCTCGCGCCGGTGTCCGGTGCGTAGACACGCAGGGAGACGGTGTTGTCCGTGTCGTCCTCGACCGTGTCGTTGAGGATCTCGACGTTATACTTCATGTACAGCTGCTGGTTGCCGCGCAGCGTCGGGCCGTCGGCCTCGGCGGAGGTGATGTGCACATCCGTCGCCGGGTCAAAGACGCCCTCGGCCAGCACGATCGGCGTGCGGCTGTTGTCGGCATACAGGTCGCCGGCCACGACCGTCGAGACGGCGGTGTACTCCGCCTTGACCTCGAGGTCGAAGGTCAGGTGGCTGTAGTCATGCTCCGGCCAGGAGCCGTAGTTGCCCTCCACCGTCGGGCAGTCGGGGATCTGGGATTCGTCGATCGAGCCGCCGTAGGCGAACGTGATCGTCTTGACGACCTCGCCGTTGGCCGTGAAGGTGACGGCAAAGCTGGAGAACTCCGCCGGGATGCCGTCGCGCGCCATGAAGGCCTCATAGCTCATGCCCTCGGCCTTGCCCGCGTAGCTGATGCCGTCGATGCCGGCCTCCGTCTCGTGGACGAAGTAGTTATCGGCCGCGCTGCCATCCTTGTCGATCTCGCCCGCGATGGTGCCGACGCAGTTGCCGGAGCCGTTGAGATTCACGAGCGTGTTGCAGCCGCTGACGTTCATGCCGTAACCGGCGATGCCGCCGATGTAGTTGCGGCCGGTCAGCTCGCACTTGGCAAAGCTGTTGCGCACGGAGCCCTGCGACTGGCCGACGACGCCGCCGACATAGTCGCCCGCCGTGCTCTCGGCCGTGCCGTAGCCCTCGCAGCCGCTGATGACGCCGAGATCCGCGTAGCCGCAGATGGCGCCGACGCAGTCCTTGCGCGAGGTGGCATTGCCGTAGTTTTTGCTGTCGAGCAGCACGCACTTGGTGAAGTACTTGGCCGTCAGCGTGGAGTCCTTGATGACATTGGAGTCGCTCTCGGGATCGAAATCGTACTCGATATCCATCGTGCCGGCAACGCCGCCGACATTCACGTCGCCGTCGACCTTGCCGTAGTTGTCGCAGTTATAGACCTTGCCGTCGGTCGTGCTCGAGAGCTCTTCCTCCGAGACGTCCTGGATGATGTCGTCCTTGTCCTTGCTCAGGGCAAGCTCGAGGATATCGCACAGGCGCATCATGACGACGTTGAACTGGTCATTGACCCCCTTCATGTCGCTGATGATCTGGGTGCTGTAGGTGGCCGTCTCCACGCTCAGGCGGGACAGGCCGGCCGAAATGCTGCCGAGATCGTCGAACATCTGCTCCATCGCGGTGCGGTAATCGCTGCCGATGTCGGGCAGGTTGAGCGGATCGTTGCTGGCAAGGTATTTCGTGACCTGGTCGAGGTAGCTCATGCCGGTCGAGAAGTTGCCGCTCGAGGATTTAAGGGCGTCAAACGCGTTTTTGAACGCGGCGCTCATGTAATCCATGCGGGTGTGGCCGGTGGAGTCCTCGGTGAGGTAGTACAGATTGATGATCTTCGTCATCGTGGAGATGTCGCCGGAGATCGCGCCGATCGCTTCGGCAGCGTCGCCCATGCCCTTGAGCAGGGCGTCGCGCTGCGACTCATAGGTGCCGAGGTTGTCGGGATTGTACTCGTAGCCGTACTTGTCGGACATCTGCTGCCAGTTGTCCGGGCGGCTGGCGATCAGGTCATAGGAGCCGGTGCCGTAGGCGTTGTCCATGACCTTCATGAGCCAGGCGCAGTAATCCATGGCCGCGTTGAGCTGGTCGGACGAGACGCTCAGGTCCTTGGCCGCGTCCTTGAAGGCCGTCTTGTCGGCCTCGGTCATCTCATCGACGATGTCGAGATAGTCAAAGCCCTTGTTGAAGTAATCGATCGATTTGTCAAGCGACACGGCCGCCGCGGAAAACTCCGTGATTGCGGGGGCGAGCATTTTCTCCGCCGTGTTGATGCGGATGAACACTTCGTTGACGGTCGAGACCGTGTTGTCCACGTAGTCCGTGGTGCGCTCGGCCACATAGCGCGCGCTCTCCGTGGCGCGGGCCGCGCTGTCGCTCAGCACGCCGACCGTGGCGGCCAGTGACGACGCCGCAGCGCCCGTATGGTTGAGCAGGGTGTCCATCAGATCATGGAGCGTGTTGAGCTCCTTGGCCATGGCGCCGATCGAGCCGGACTCCACATCGAGCGTGATGAACGGCTCCATCTGGCCGCAGATGCCGCCGACGTCCTTGCGGCCGGAGGCCGTGCCCCAGTTCGTGCAGCCGGAGACGAGGCCGCTCTGGCGGCCGACGATGCCGCCGATGTTGTAGCCGACGTGCTCAAAGCCGACGCCGCCCCAGTTCGTGCAGCCGATGATGACGCCGGACGAGAAGCCGCAGATGCCGCCGACGTCCGTGGAGGTGTTGGCCTTTTTCGGCGCGTCGTCGTCCTCGTCGTCGGAGGCGGTCGGGAGCGTCAGGGTGTCGAGATCTTCCGCGCTGCCAATGGCCTCGCTGGCGTTGATGTTCACGCCCGTGGTGTTCGAGCAGTAGGAGATGGTGCCGATGTTCTGCCCGACGATGCCGCCGACATAATGGTCGCCCTCGACGAAGCCTTCGGTCTTGCAGTTATAGATCATGCCGCTGCCTTCGTTCGTGCCCGCGATGCCGCCGACGTTGTTCTCGCCGGAAATCGTGCCATTGAACGAGCAGCCGGAGATCGTGCCGTAGTTCGTGCCGACGATGGCACCGATCTCGTTGAGGGTGCCGGCGGCGTCGATGTTGCCGGTGACCTTCAGATCACGGACCGTACCGACCGCCTGCACATAACGGAACAGGCCCATATGGGACGCATCGCCCGAGAGCTCCAGCCCGCTGACCGTGTGGCCCTGCCCCTCGAACGTGCCGCCGAAGGTCGGGATCGGCACAAAGTCCGACCCGCTCAGGTCCACATCGTTGTCCAGATAGACCGTCTTGCCCTGCGAGTACGTGTCGAGCTTGCAGCTTTTGCTCAGCTGCACGAGATCGTCCGCAGAGTAGATGTGGATCTCCGTGGCGTTCGGCTGGGCAGCCGCGCCGCACAGCAGGCACAGAGCCGCCACGAGCACCAGCGCAAGCAGACGACGCACATTATGTCTTTTCATCGGAACCCTCCTCACCGTGCAGATCCGCCGCCGGCACAGTCTGCGCCGGAGCCTCCTCCATCTGCACATTTCCGATATCGATCGATGCGCTGACCGTGCCATTCACGCGGCCATGGATCTCCGCATCGACGTAACCGTTGATATAGCCGCGCACGTGTCCGTTGACACGCATGGCCCCCTGCAGATGCTGCTGCGCGGCGTGATGGCCAATCGTAAAGGATGTTTTTTCAACCAGAGAGTCGCCCAGCAGCAAAATCTGCGGCAGGACGCACATGACCAGCACCATCGAGATCAGCGTGCCGCGGCCCAGGCAGATGCCGATGGACGCGACCGTGTTCTCCGAGGACAAGAAGCCGATGGACATGCCGGCTGCGGCGAGGATGGTGCCGGAGGTCACGACCGTCGGGAACGCCTGGTTGAGCGCCTCGATCATGGCTTCCTTATAGGGCATCTCCTCCTTGAGCCGGAGGTACCGGCTCGAGATGACGATGGCGTAGTCGATGTTCGCGCCCATCATGATGGAGCTGACGATCAGGTACGCCAGGAAATACAGATTGTTGTGCAGGATCGTCGGGAACGAGAAGTTGATCCACACACTGCCCTGGATCACAAGGATCAGCAGCAGCGGCAGCGCGACCGACTTGAACGTCAGCAGCAGCACGAGGATGACGAACACGACCGTGAGAATACTGATGAGCGTGTTGTCCGTGCTGAAGGCGTCGGAAAAGTCCTTGTCCTTGGCCGTCTCACCGACGAAATAGGACTCGTCGTAATACTTGCCGACGACACCCTTGATGACCGTCAGGTAATCATAGGTCTCCTCGCTCTCGACCGGGAGGTTGAGATAGAGGATCATGCGCGAATAATTCTCGGAGTGGAGCTGCTTTTCACCGTCGATGAGGCGGTCATACATCTCCTCGAGGTCGTTCATGGTCGCGGCGTCGATCTTCGAGCGGTAGATATCGCGCTGCTCATACAGGAACTTGAACATGTTAATGAGCGGCACGGAGCAGTTGTCGATATTGCTCAGGTCCACGAGCTGGCCGAGGGCCTTCGTGTAATCGTCGTTCGCGGTACAATAGGCCGTGTACAGCGCGCGCGACACGCCGATGTCGATATCCGTGAGCTCGGCGAACCGGCGCGGCGTGAGCGAATCGGTGACCATGTAGCCGTCCTTGGCCTCCTCGTCTGCGAGTGCCTGAACGTGATCGACGCCCTTGAGCTCATTGAGATCGTCGAGCAGGTTTGCCTCGCTCTCAAAGTCCGTGAACGGGAAGATGAGCACGACCTGATTTGTCTCGCCGAAGGTGGCGTTGATCTTCTTCTCGGCGATCTTGTAGTCGTTTTGCTTGATGGTGTCGAGCGTGCTGTAGCCGAACACGTACGGGCACTTGCTGCTGAGCAGGAAGCCCGCGACAATGATGACCAGAAAGATCGGCGGCACGATGTAGCGGCTGCGGATGGCAAAGCGGCCGAGCGCGTCGATGCGCGGCAGGAACTGGCGGTGGTGCGTCTTGTCGATCCACGGACTCATGTACATGATGAGCGCCGGCATCAGGAAGAACACCGTCAGCATCAGAAACAGGATCGCCTTGATGAGCACGAGGCTCATATCCTCGCCGATCTTGATCTTCATGAACGAAAGCGCCAGCAGACCCGAGATCGTCGTCAGGCTCGAGGCCGAGATCTCCGGGATGGCCAGCGTCAGCGCGCGGATGGTCGCCTCGCGGGGCGCGAGATGCTCGCGCTCTTCCGTGTAGTGGTGGCACATGATGATCGCGTAGTCGATGCCGAGGCCGAGCTGCAGCACCGCCGCGATGGAGTTGGTGATGAACGAGACCTCATGGAACCAGTAGTTCGTGCCTTTGTTGACCCAGACGGCCACGCCGAAGGTGATGATGAGCACCGGGACCTCCGCGTAGGTATGGCTCGTGAGCAGGAGCACCACGAAGATCGAGCACATGAGGATGATGAGCACGATGCGCATCTCGCGCTCGAGGATCTCGCCGGTCGGGTTGCCGATTTCCGTTGTGATATAAGTATCGTAGCCGTCGAGCGCCGCGCGGACGTTCTTCACGCCCTGGATGCTGACCTCGTCGAGCTTTTCCCCGTCAAACGTGACCTCGAAGAGCGCCGAGGCACTATTATAATGGTGTGTGTCTTTTTCAAACACCACGTCCTTGACACCGTCCACACCGCGCAGCATCTCGGCAAGCTCCTCCGCCTGCGCAAGCGTCACGTTGGACACCATGACCTTCGCATCCCCGTAGGTGATGAACTCGCGGTTCATGATCTCCAGCCCCTGGCGCGTCTGCGTGGAGTCCGGCAGATAATCGGTCAGCTCATTGTTGACGTCCGTCTTGCTTGCCGAGAAGATCGACAGCACGCACGCCACGGCAAACAGCACCACAAACAGCCGCCGCTTGTCCACAATGAACGCCGCCAGGCGCTCCATAAACGATTTCTTCATACCCCAGCCCCTCATCGGGCGGCTTCCCCGCCCGGGATCTCTTTGCGCATCCGGTCGGAATCGGTTACACAAAAAGTTAAAAAACAGTAACAAAATGTGTTTTTCAGTTCTTTTCGGGTGCAACGGCGCAAAGTTAACATAAACAATTATGGATTCTTTTGTATCATACGATATCCCAAACACGATGTCAACTGCGAAAACAAATTTTTCCGCGATTTTCCTTAATTTTTTTCCACATTTTCAAGCAAATGCGCGCATTTTCGCGCCGGTTCTGCAAAAAATCAGACACTTCGTCAGAAAATCAACCGCTCGTTGCTTTTTCGCTCCATGTGCTGGGCGGTGACATATTCCTGTAAAACGGCGTCGAAAAATAGTAACAAAAATTCGACCCATCGGAATCAAAGTCGGATTCCGGCGGGTCGAATTTTGTAACTTTTTCACGCTTCAAAGATCTTTTCCACGCGGCGGATATACGCCGGCAGCGCGCCCTCAAAGTCCACGCCGAAGCGGCGCGGCGTGTCGCGCCAGAGCGAGCGGCAGATGCTCTCGTCCGTGAGCGCAGTGGCCGTTTCGAGGGCGGCGCTCAGCGGTGCGCCGCGCACGAGCAGCGCCGCGAACGCGGAGGCAAACACATCGCCCGTGCCGTAAAACACGCCGGGATGCGCCGGGCGCATGCTCGCGTGCATCTCCCCGGTGCGGCAGTCGCAGGCGACGTTGCCGATCACGTCCGGCTGCGGGCGAACGCCCGTGACCGTCACGACCCCGGCGCCGAGCGCGCCGAGCGCCTGAAACAGCTGCGCAAGGTAGGCGTCGCCGTGCGTGCCGGGCTCATACGGCAGGCCGGCCAGCAGCGCCGCCTCCGTGATGTTCGGCGTGATGACATCCGCGCGCGAGAGCAGGCGGCGGAAGGCTGCACACATGCGGTCGTCGATCTTGGAATAATAGCTGCCGTTGTCGGCCATGACCGGGTCGATCACAACCAGTGTATCCGGCGCGGCGATGCAGTCGAGCGTCTGCGCGAGCAGCCCCGCCTGCTCGGGTGAGGCGAGATAGCCGGAATAAACCCCGTCGATGCGCGCGCCGATGCGCTGCCAATGGCGCGCGATGGGCAGCATATCGTCCGACAAGTCGCGGAACGTCCAGCCGGTAAACTCGCCCGTGTGCGTGCTGAGCACGGCCGTGGGGATGCAGGCGCACTCCACGCCTGTGGCGGAGATGACCGGCAGCGCCACGGTCAGCGAGCACTTGCCGAGCCCGGACAGATCGTGGATGGCGGCGATGCGCTTGAGCGGCGGTAACGTGTTGTCCATAGGATGACCTCGGTTCCTTTTTTAGAATGGTGTGCAGCAGACGGCCCCCGGCGAGATACCGGGGGCGCGTGGAAATGGCTCAGCCATCGGACGACGGGAGCGCGCGCAGCTGCGCGTCGATCTCCGCGAGCGAGTCGGCCGTCAGGCCCGACTGGGCAAACCCGGCCACCTGGCGCAGCGTCATGGCGGCGGTCATCTGCAGGGCCGGATTCTTCAGGATCTTGGGGAAGAACCGCTCAAGGACCGCGACCGCCTCCGGCGCGCCGAGCAGCTTCTTCATCGTGTCGTCCACAGTGTATGTCACGTTGCTTTCCTCCCTGTCTCCGGAGGCCGGAGGACAGATTTCACAAAAAATCAGAGATTTTGTAGTGATTATACACAAATCACGGCCGATTGTCAAATCCCACGCCTCGGCGAGGGTCTGCACCGCGCCGCGCCGGTCTGCCGTAGCCGCTCAACCGGGGTCTATGCACAAAAAATGCCCATCCGCCGGTCTGACCGGTGGGTGGACATTGCGGTATTGAAAGGAACGCCATCGGTGTCTGCAAAAAGAAACACCAGCCGACTGGCTGGTGTTTCTTTTTGGAGGCGCCACCCGGATTTGAACCGGGGGTCAAGGATTTGCAGTCCCATGCCTTACCACTTGGCTATGGCGCCAAAAAATTGGAGCGGGCAACGAGATTCGAACTCGCTACCTCCACCTTGGCAAGGTGGCGCTCTGCCAAATGAGCTATGCCCGCAAAATGGTGCCTCCGGTCGGAATCGAACCAACGACACGGGGATTTTCAGTCCCCTGCTCTACCAACTGAGCTACAGAGGCATATGCAATTGAAAAAACTGGTGGGAACAACAGGGCTCGAACCTGTGACCCCTTGCTTGTAAGGCAAGTGCTCTCCCGGCTGAGCTATGCTCCCGTTTCGCAGCTTGCTCATTATACAAGACGCCAAAAAAATTGTCAAGGGATTTTCGGTAATTTTTTCGGCAAATGTACATTTTCGGGGCGGCGATGCCGCCCCGAACACGGTCAATCCGCTGCGGCGTCAGCGTTTTCGGCGTCGAGCAGCGTCTGCAGCTCCGCCGGGGTAAAGACATACTCCGCGTCGCAGAACTGGCAGTGCACCTGCGTGTCCTTGCCCTCGGCGATCATGTCCTGCAGCTCCTGCACGCCGCACTGGCGCAGCGCCTGCTCCACGCGCGCACGCGAGCACGCGCAGCGATAGGCCATTGGGTGGCGCAGGACGATCTCGGGCTCCAGATCGCGCATGACCTGCGGAAGGATGGCGTCCGCCCCGTCCTCGTCGAGGATGGTCGTGAGCTGGTCCATCATGAAAATGTTGTCCTCGAGCTTTTCGATCAGCGCCTCCGGCGCACCGGGCATGAGCTGCACGAGAAAGCCGCCGGCCGCCCTGACGCTGTGGTCGGTATCGACAAGCACGCCGAGGCCGCAGGCAGCCGGGATCTGCTCGCTCTCGACAAAGTAGGCGGACAGGTCCTCCGCGATCTCGCCGCTGACGAGCTCCGTGCTGCCGATATACGGCTCGCGCAGGCCGATGTCGCGGCTGACGGTGAGCATGCCGTCCCTGCCGACGGCGCCGCCGACGTCGAGCTTGCCGTCCGGGCGCGTGGGCAGGTCGAACGCGGGGTTCGAGACCATGCCGCGCACGTTGCCCTCGCTGTCCGACACGGCGATGATGCTGCCGAGTCCTCCGCCGCCGCTGATGCGCAGCGTGAGCGTGCCGTTTTCCTCCTTGAGCAGGTCGCCGAGCATCGACGCGGCGCACAGGCTGCGGCCGAGGGCGGCGATTGCCGTCGGGCTGCAGTGGTGGATGGCGTTGGCGCACTGCACCGCGTCGCGCGCGGTGACGACCGAAATTTTCACAAAACCGTCTTTCGAGACGGCGCGGATGATCTCATCCATTGCTTTCACCTCAGAAATCTTTGAAATATAGTGTGTAGCTGTGTTTTGCCGCAGTAGGAGATTGCCCACGATTCAGACGCCGTATTCCAGGCTGCGCATCGCCGTGAGAAAAACGCGTCCGGCGTCCGCCTGCGGGCCGTCGCGCCGGACGGTCACGTCCAGAAAGCCCGCCTGCGCGAGCAGCTCCGTGAGCCGCTCCGGCGTGTGCGCATACTCAATGTGCTCCTCCGACGCACGCGACCAGAGATCGCCCGCGCGCGTGAACAGATCCATGCCGTAGTGCATGGTCTGTGCAGCCGCGTCAAACTCCGCCCGCCAGAGACACAGGACATCGTCCGTCTCGTCGACGAATGTGCCGCCGTCGAGCGCGCGGAACGACGCCGGGTCGCGGATGTCCAGAATGAGCATCCCGCCCGGGCGCACGAACAGGTGCAGCCGGTGCAGCACCTCCGGCAGCTCCTCCGGCGGCAGATAGTCAAACCCGTCGAGCGAGCAGTAGGCCGCGTCGACCGTGCCGTAAAGGTCGAGCTGCGACGCCTCCTGGCACAGCAGCAGCGGCGGCACCGCATCCGCGGGCAGGTCGGCATTGTGCGCCTGCGCCTGCATGAGCATGTCGGGCGAGCCGTCGGTCGCGATCATCTCGTACCCGCGCGCGGCCATCAGGCGCGTGAGCGTGCCCGTACCGCAGCAAAAATCCAGCAGGGTGTGGCACGCGCCGCGCCCCTGCTGGAAACACTGCTCATAAAAGTCCGCGAACGCGGCATAATCCACATCGCGGGTCAGCGCATCGTACCACGCGGCAAGGGCGCCGTAAGCGCTCACGCCTGCTCCTCCGCAGATTTCTCAGCCTGCTCCTTGAGCCGGCCGAACACGATCTCATACCCGCCGGTGCCATACTGCAGGCTGCGGTTGACGCGGCTGATCGTCGCGCTCGAGGCGCCGGTCTTTTCCAGAATTTCGTTGTAGATCAGGCCCGCGTCGAGATACTGCGCCACCTGATAGCGCTGCTCCATGGCCTGCAGCTCCGTGACCGTGCACAGGTCATCGAAAAACTGCTTGCACTCGTCGACGGTCTTGAGCGTCAGGATGGCACGGTACATGTCATCGCAGCGCGGTTTTTTATGCTGTTTATTCATATGCGCTCCTTATTTCTCATCAGATATATGGATGCTGAAACACGATATTTTTCGGACATTATTCTACTCTAATTATTTAGGAAAGTAAAGAGGAAAACCGTCCGGAAATTTCATACGCCGGAATTACGGGTGTTTTACTTGCTTTTATACTATAAATAAGGTATGATATTTCTGTGGCAAACTGCTGCCGCACAAGCATCCCACCGCCCATTGCAACAGGAGGTTTTGTCTATGATCATTGCCGGGATCCCATTCACCATGCCGGCCATCTGGATCGGCCTGATCGTGATCTTTCTGATCGTCGAGGGGCTGACCGCCGGTCTGGTCACGATCTGGTTTGCCGTGGGCGCGCTCGCCGCGCTCATCGCTGCCATGTTCCACGCGCCGCTGTGGCTGCAGCTCGTGTGGTTTTTCGCCGTGTCGATCGCGGCCTTCGCCGTGACGCGCCCGCTGGTGAAAAAATATATCAACAGCCGCACCCAGCCCACGAACGCCGATATGCTCATCGGGCAGGAATGTCTCGTCACGGAGGACATTGACAACCTGACCGGCCGCGGCGCCGTCACCGTCGGTGGGAAGGTCTGGACCGCCCGCGCGGAGACTGACGTCCCCATCCCCGCCGGGACCGCCGCCACCGTGCTGCGCATCGAGGGCGTCAAGCTCATCGTCACACCCGCCTGCGTGACCGCGGGCGCAAAAGAATAAGGAGGAATCACCATGCCATACGTTCTCTACGGAATCATCCTGATCGCGCTCATCATCCTCGTGCGCAACATCCGCATCGTCCCGCAGGCACAGGCCTATGTCATCACCCGCCTCGGCGCCTACAAGACCACGTGGGGCGTCGGCCTGCACCTGAAGGTCCCGTTCATCGAGTCGGTCGCCAAGCGTCTGTCGCTCAAGGAGCAGGTCGCGGACTTCCCGCCGCAGCCCGTCATCACGAAGGACAACGTCACCATGCAGATCGACACCGTCGTCTACTACCAGATCACCGACCCGAAACTCTATACTTACGGCATCGAGCAGCCGATCCTCGCGATCGAGAATCTCTCGGCCACGACGCTGCGCAACCTCATCGGCGACCTCGAGCTCGACCAGTGCCTGACCAGCCGCGACATCGTCAACACCAAGATGCGCCAGATCCTCGACGAAGCCACCGACCCCTGGGGCATCAAGGTCAACCGCGTGGAGCTCAAGAACATTCTCCCGCCCAAGGAGATCCAGAACGCCATGGAAAAGCAGATGAAGGCCGAGCGTGAACGCCGCGAAGCCATCCTGCGCGCCGAAGGCGAGAAGCGCTCCGCCATCCTCATGGCCGAGGGCGAGAAGGAGTCGGCCGTTTTGCGCGCCGACGCGAAAAAGCAGGAGCAGATCCTTGAGGCGCAGGGCCGCGCCGAGGCCATTCTGACCGTGCAGCGCGCGACCGCCGAGGGCATCCGCCTCATCAACGAGTCCATGCCGTCCGACGCCGTCATCAAGCTCAAGAGTCTCGAGGCCTTCGCCGCCGCTGCCGACGGCCGCGCGACGAAGATCATCATCCCGTCCGAGATCCAGGGCGCTGCCGCGCTGGCGGCCGGCCTGGTCGAGAGCGTCAAGGGCGAGGCCCCGAACGCCTGACCCACAACCGAATTTACACCGACCCCGCGCCGGTTCCGGCGCGGGGTTTTCGGTAAGAAAGAGAGAGAACACATATGAAGCTTCCGTTTTTCAAGAAAAACAAGCCCGCTCCGGCGCCGGAGACCCCGGCCGCGCCGCGCGCGCCGTTCCCCTTCGCAGCGCCGGAGCAGGACGAGCCCGTGCCCGCGATCCACATCGACGCGCACGTGCTCGCCTTCCTGCGCAAGTACGACGCCGCGCCCGACCAGCTCGACACGCAGAAGCTCACCGATGCCCTGCTCGCCGCGATGCAGCGCGGCCTGCGCGGTGAGGCGGGCGGTCTGCCGATGCTGCCGGCCTACCTCGCGCCGCACGGCCACGTCATCGCCCCTGAGGACAAGCGCGTCGCCGTCATCGACGCCGGCGGCACGAACTTCCGCGTCGCCACCGTGCACTACGAGTTCGGCCAGCCGATCATCGAGGACGAGCGCACGCTGCCCATGCCCGGCTCGGAGCAGGACGCCGACTGGATGGACTTCATCCGGCTGGCGGCCGACGCGCTCGAGCCGCTGCTCGACCGGGTCACGCAGATCGGCATCTGCTTCAGCTACCCGGCGGAGAACACGCCGGAGCTGGACGCGAAGGTGCTCGGCATGACGAAAGAGGTGCAGCTGACCGGGTGGGAGGACCACCTCGTGGGCGCGGATCTGGCCGAGGAGCTCGAACGCCGCGGCTGCACGAAGCTGCCCATCACCGTCATCAACGACACCCCGGCCACGTACCTGAGCGGCTCGACCACCATCGCCAACAACTACGCCAACGGCTTTGCCGGGCTTGTCAACGGCACGGGCACGAACACATGCTGCCTGCTGCCGGTGCGCGCGATCGAAAAGCTCGGCCGCGACGCCGACGGCGAGATGCTCGTCAACCTCGAGTCCGGCTCGTTCACCGACGTGCCGCAGAGCGCGTTTGACAAAGCGCTCGACGCGGCCTCGGCCGTACCGGGCGCATACCGGTTCGAGAAGATGACGAGCGGCCGCTATCTCGGCGAGCTCAGCCGCCTGGCGCTCATCGCCGCGGCGAACGACGGCCTGTTTGCGTCCGAGACGGCGGATAAGCTCCGTGCGCTCGACGTGCTGACCGCCGCCGACGCGGACGCCTTCGGCACGGACCCGGACTGCGGCGCCATCGCGGCGCTGAGCGGCGCCGCGGACGCCGACCGCAAGACCGCCGCCATGGTCATTCAGGGCGTGTTCGGCCGCGCGGCGAAGGCGATCGTCGCGAACATCGCGGCCATCGTCTTTCTGACCGACGGCGCGAAGAACCGCTACCGCCCGATGGTCGTGGCCGTGGACGGGTCGCTGTTTCGCTACTCGACGCTGCTGCGCCCGGCCGTCAGTGAAGAGCTTGAGGGATTTCTCGTGCAGAAGCACCAGCGCTACTGCGTGTGCAAGCCCGTTCCGAACGCCTCCGCCATCGGCACGGCCGCCGCGTCCCTGCTGCAGGGCTGATACAAGGCAGAAAAAGCCGGATGTCTGTGACATCCGGCTTTTTTGCGTCTAAGTGGTGATGATTTGACGAATATGGCGCAAAACCATGCAATGAGTGGGGAAACGTTCGCATCCGGCCCATGCTCTTTTCCGGCTCCGTTTCGGACCTGCGGGTTCATTTGAGCGGCTTGTCGCGCTCGGCCCAGAGATAATTCGTGTTGCGCCACAGAAAGGTCAGCAGCTCGTGTCGGTAGCGCTCGGGGTCGACCTGCGCGGACATGGCGTGCTCCGCGCCGGGGATGACGATGAGCCGCTGCGGCCTCCTGCAGGCGGCGAGGTTGCGCTCGCTGTGGTGCAGGGGGACGAAGGTATCCGCGTCGCCGTGGAAAAACAGGATAGGCAGGTCGAGCGCCGCCATGCCGGGCGTGGTATCGACGGCGGCGAAGTCCAGCCCGTTGCGGCGCAGGATGCGCACGCAGGCGCGCGCGAGCGGCTTTTGCAGCCAGCGCGGCACATTTGTGCCGTGGCGCACGGCGTCCGCGACCTCGCGCTCAAAGCTGGAGTAGCCGCAGTCGGCCACAACGCAGGCGAGCTCCCCCTTCAGCTCCGGCAGCTGCGCCGCCAGCAGCACCGACGCCGCACCCATGGACACGCCGTAGAGCGCGATGGGCCGCTGCACGCGCGAGTGCTCCCGCACCCAGTGCACCCACTGGGCGATGTCATAGCGCTCGAGCTGGCCGAACGCGAGGCACTTGCCCTCGCTCAGGCCGTGCGCGCGCTCGTCGATGAGCAGCAGGTTGCAGCCGCCGGAGGCATACAGCGCCGGAAACTGGGCGCTGAAATCGTGCTCGGCGTGGCTGTGGTAGCCGTGGCAGAGAATGACCGTGGCATGCGCATGGGGCACGCGGTAGAGCCGCGCGTGCAGGCGCGTGCCGTCGGGCGCAGGGGTGAACACGTCCTCGTGCGGCTGCTCCCGCATGGCCGCGACGCCGGCGCGCACGCGCGCGAGCGCTGCCCTGCCCTGCTCGGAGTCGGCCGTCCAGCCCTGCTTGCGCAGGACGTGCTGCTCCCACGCGGCCTGGGCGTCCGCGCGCTCCGGCACGCGGCCAAGTGACTTTGCCAGCACGCGCTGCTCGATATACCACACGAGCAGCCACACCAGCGCCGCCAGCACCGCCGCGCCCAGCAGGCACAGCAGCACAATCCAGATCGGCTTCATAGATGCACCTCCGGTGCGGCACACAGATCGAGCACGATCTTCTGCGCCAGCAGCAGGCCCGCGCTGGCCGGCACCCACGGCAGCGAGCCGGGCACGCTCCGGCGGCCCGGCGGCGGGGCGCAGAGCGCCTCCGGCGTCATGGCAGGCTCCGGACTGAACACGACCGCGTGGTGCGTGATGCCGGCGCTGCGCAGCTCGCGGCGCATGACGCGCGCGAACGGGCAGCCGCTCGTCTGGCTGATGTCGCAGAGTTCAAACCGGCTCGCGTCCATCTTGTTGCCGGTGCCGAGCGCCGACACGATGGGGATGCCGCGCGCGTGCGCGGTGCGGATCAGGTCTACCTTGCAGGACACGAGGTCGATGCAGTCAGCAATATAATCATACTCCGTGTCGAAAAACCGTTCCCGTGTCGCCGCCTCGTAGCGTTCCATACGCGCATCGACGGCGATGTCAGGGTAGATGTCGTGCACGCGCGCGGCCATGACGGCCGCCTTCGGCTGACCGATCGTGGAGTGCAGCGCGCAGCACTGGCGGTTGATGTTGCTCTCGCTGACGGTGTCCTCGTCCACGAGCGTGAGCGCGCCGACGCCGGCACGGGCCAGCGCCTCGGCGCACCAGCTGCCCACGCCGCCGAGGCCGAGCACCGCCACGCGGCTGCTGCGCAGGCGCGCGAGCGCGGCCTCACCAAGGAGCATCTGCGTGCGGATGGTCTGCTCGGTCATAGCGCGCCCTCCCGCTCGAAGGTCACGACGAAGTCCGTGCCGTCATAGCCCGCCTCCGCGACCTCCCAGCCGGCTTTCTCCTCGGTCTCGAGCGCATCGGCAAGGGCGCGCGCATCGAGCACGGTCGTGTCATAGCGCTGTGTTTTTGTTCTGGTCATGGCTGTTCCTCCATTGAAAGCTGAAAAAAAGAGCCGTCCGGCTTGCTCAAAAGCGCAAGCCGTCGCCATCCGGCATTTTGCGCGGCAAAAATGCCGGACACATAAAATCTCATTCGAGGCGGGCGCTTCGCCCCCTCGAGCTCCCCCGCTGCTCTGTCGACATGGAGCAGCCGCACTTTATGATAGACGCAGAGCCGCCCATCGGGCGGCTCTGTCGCATATCTTTCGTGTGTCTGATTTATCCGACGTACTTCATGCCCTTGAGATCGGTGCTGGTCCAACCGTCGAAGAACGTGTCCTCCCAGGCGCTGAAATCGTCCGTGCGCAGCGCCTGATCGCCGAGGTAATCGCAGTAGCGCTCGCCCTGGCCGACGTAGTACACGAGGTGGTAGCCGCAGTAGGAATCGCTCTCGTTAAAGACGATGCCCACATCGCCCGGCTGGCGCGCGGGGTCGAAGCAGAAATCGTTGAACTCCTGCACCATCTGGCCTTTGTAGACATGCTCATACAGGCCGCCCTTCGTGTTCGACCCGCTGTCCTGGCTGAAGGACTCGGCCAGCTGCGCAAAGTCGTCCTCGGTCTGGCCGCTCTGCGTCCAGCGCTCGTAGACATCGTCGATCGCGTCTTTCGCCTTCTGCTTATCCTCGTCGGAATACGTGCCGTCGCTGTCGCTGTCCTCGGCCTTGATGAGGATATGGCGCACATTGACGGTGTTATACTGGTTGTTGTCGCGGCTCTCGAAGAGCACGACATAATAGCCGCTGTTCTCCTGCTCCACGACGGTCACGTCATTGGCGTGGCGGTCGGCGCTGTAGAGCCAGTCGGCGTACACGGCGGAGCTGAAGCCCGAGCCCTTGGTGTCGGTATTGTCCGTGACGCTCGGCGCAGTGGTCGTGCCGTCCTCGGACTCCTTGGCGGGCACGTTGGCCTCGACAGCGGCGGCGAAGCTGTCCGCGTCATGCGTGGCGGCGGCGATCTTGTCGGCCGTGGCCTTGGCGGCCGCCATCGTGGCGTCCGTGGTCTTGGAGGTCGTGTTGCCGTCGTCGCCCGTGCTGTCCTCGGTATCTGCCTGCACGAAATAGTACTGATAGCTGTAGGTGTCGTAGGCGTTGGCGTTCTTGGCGTAGCTGGCCTCGATCTCCTCGGGCGTATAGGTGTAGCTGTCGTACTGCTGCTGCGAATACTTCGTGGCAAGCTGGCTCAGCTCCATCATGTGGCGCACGACCTTCTTGGTCGCGCCGTTGCCGTAAGCCGCCTGAAGATACTTGCTGACGGAGTTGTACTTATACTGCTTGGCAGCGAGTTCGATATAGGAAAACTGCTCATCGATCTCGTGCTGGTCGTCCTCGTCGAGCGTGACGCCGGCCTTCTCGGCAGCATCGCACAGCGCCGTGACCTGCACCAGGTTCTTCTTGGCAGCGTCTTTGAAATAATCGTCCCAGGTGTCAAACTCGTCGCTGATGCCGCACTTCTGCTCATCGAGCGCCTTTTTGGTGTCCAGATTGACGGCGCTCAGGTAGCTGCCGTACTGGTTGCAGAACGTGAGATAGGCGGAACGGTAGGCATAATTGACCTCCGCCGAGGAATACTTCACATCGCCGACCTGCAGCGCGGGACGCGCGGTGTAAAAAAGGCTGGAGTTGCCGATCAGAATCGCGGCGACGAGCAGCACGACGATGATCGAGCCGACCGTCCACTTGATCTTGCTTTGCTTGCGCTCTTTGGCTTCCTTCTGCGAGGCGACCTGGCGGCGCTCCGTGCCCAGCGCACGCTCGTCTGTGCGGCGCTTCTTGTCCTGGGATGCACTCATTCGTGATTCACCTTATCCTTTGAAAATAGTGTTGCCCGCGGAGACAGGCTCCGGTGGCGGAAAATATGCATAGATTATAGCGCAATCGGCCGAGGGTTTCAAGTTCTTTCTATTTCCATGGCGCCGGTTCGTGCATTTTTTCGCACCGGTGCGCATACAATGGCCGTATGCGAATCTACCGGGAGGTGAAAACACATGGGCCAGGACCTCGACGACTGGATCTTCGGCGGTCAGAGCGCCGCTCCGAGCGACCGCTGAACCAAAGCTGCTGCCGCTGTGCGCCGATGGACACGCACGGCGGTTTTCCTTTTGCGCGCCGCGCAGAGGATTTGCCAGCGCCCCGCATGGCAGGGGCGTTGGCACGAGACAGTGAAAATTCGGCGTTTTTGCTGAACGTTTCGTTCAATTTTTGTTGATTAAATCATTGACAAAAAGAAAACGAGCTGCTATACTGTACCCAGAACCCGAGGAGAGCAGCAGCCCCTCACGAGGGGCAGCGCCTTTAGAATACAGGTTCAGCGGAATCGATGGAGGTGAGTCCGATGTACTGAATCGTCCGGAAGCAGACAGGGTTCTGCGGCTCCGGAGACGGCACGCAGTGGTGCGGAATCTTGCAAACGCATGTTCCTTCCCAGCGGTCGGAGTCCGCGTGCAGCGCAAAGCCTCTGCACACGGCAGGAAACGAAAACAAAAGGAGGTTCGGGTGATGGAACCGAACATGGCAGGATAGCCCCTTGTTCCGATGTTGGAGCAAGGGGCTATCTTTTTGCCTGAAAGGCAAAAAGATAGCCCGATTTCATACGAGGCGGACCTTGACCCCACGCGCTCCCCTGCGATCGTGCCGACGTGCGCAGCACACGAAACACCGTATCCGACGAACCGGGTTCGGCACCTTCTCCTCGAGGAAAAGGCTTTGTTACCATGTCCAAGATGTTTACATAATTCAGTTTACATAAGTTCAGATATGCAACAGCAAACAAACACCTTATCCGTCGCAACACGCTGCAATGCAGCTCATTTTGCTTAGGAAAAGGCGATGTTGTCGCGTCCAATAAATTTACATAATATTGTTTACGTAATTATAGCTATTCCAACAGCAATGCAATCGCTGCCGTGATGCAGCCGGTCAGGACGCTCAGGTCGGCCGTGTTCCAGATGATGCGCCGGAAAAACGGGATGACCGCCCGCGGCAGGTACACATAGTCCGTGACCGACCCGCGCGCCCAGCGTTCGATGAGGTTGGCCAGCGCGCCGCCGAGCATCAGGCCCATGCCGATCTGCAGCGCCGTGCCGCTCCGGCGGCAGACGCACACGGCCGCCACGGCCGCGAGCGCGGCGGCGGACGCGGTCTGCAGTGCAGTCGCCGCCCGCGGCTTTTGCGCGAGCCTGCTGCACAGCAGGCCCCGGTTGTGCGCCCGGCGCAGCTGCACGCGCGGCCCGACGCGCAGCGGAAAGGCCTCGGCCGGCAGGGCGTTGATCTTTTGCCTGATGACCGTCTCGGCCGCCAGCACGGCCGCTGCCGGCACAATGGTTTTCCACATGGTGGGGTTCCCCCTTTGGATTGGAAATGTCTGCGCGCATTGTAGCACAAAAGCGTCTGTGTGAAAAGGTTCACAGGAAAAGTTTCCGTTTTGGGGTTTACAGGCGCGGCGGGATGGTGTAAGGTGTTTTCAGAGAAATGTAGTATAGATACGGATCAAGGTCGAGAAATTTTAGTCAAAAAGGAGAACCTGACAACATGGAACTGACGCAAAACCCGTCCGTACTGGAGCTGGTGCGGAAAACCGCCGAACTCACGACCCCGAAAGAGATCGTCTGGATTGACGGCTCGGAGGCCCAGCTCGACTCCCTGCGCAAGATCGCCGTGGAAACCGGCGAGCTCATCAAACTCAATGAAGAAAAGCTGCCCGGCTGCTATCTCAATCGCAGCGACGTCAACGACGTGGCGCGTGTCGAGGGCCGGACATTTATCTGCTCCAGGACCCGCGAAGAGGCCGGCCCCACAAACAACTGGATGGATCCGGACGAGATGAAGGCCAAGCTGCACGAGATTCTGCGCGGCGCCATGGCCGGCCGCACGATGTATGTCATCCCCTACGCCATGGGCGTGATCGGCTCCCCGTTTGCCAAGTACGGCATCGAGGTCACGGACTCGATCTACGTCGTGCTGAACATGGCCATCATGACGCGCATCGGCACGAAGGTGCTCGACGCGCTCGGCGACAGCAGCGACGTCATCCTCGGCGTGCACTCCAAGGTCACGCTCGATCCCGAGAATCGCTACATCGTCCACTTCCCGGAGGAAAACAAGATCATCTCCGTCAACTCCAACTACGGCGGCAACGTGCTGCAGGGCAAAAAGTGCTTCTCGCTGCGCATCGCCTCCGTGCTCGGCCGCCGCGAGGGCTGGCTGGCTGAGCACATGCTCATCCTCGGCATCCAGAATCCGAAGGGCGAAGTTCGCTATGTGACGGGCGCGTTCCCGTCTGCGTGCGGCAAGACGAACCTCGCCATGCTCATCCCCCCCGAGGGCTACCGCAAAAACGGCTGGAAGTGCTGGACCGTCGGCGACGACATCGCCTGGCTGCGCGTCGGCCCGGACGGCCGTCTCTGGGCCGTGAACCCCGAAAACGGCTTCTTCGGCGTCGCCCCCGGCACGAGCCAGAAGTCCAACCCGAACGCGCTCGCATCCACGAGCAAAAACACCATCTTCACGAACGTCGTGCTCAACGAGGACGACATGACCGTCTGGTGGGAGGGCATGACCAAGCAGCCGCCCAAGGGCCACCTGCGCAACTGGAAGGGCGAAGCGTGGGACGGCAGCGACGGCACGCGCGGCGCGCACCCGAACAGCCGCTTCACCGCCCCGGCGGAGAACTGCCCGTGCATCAGCGAGGAATTCTTCAAGGGCACCGGCGTGCCGATCAGCGCGATCATCTTCGGCGGCCGCCGCGCAAAGACCGCCCCGCTGGTCTATCAGTCCCGCGACTGGGCGCACGGTGTGTTCGTCGGCGCGACGATGGCGTCCGAGACGACGGCCGCCGCGACCGGCGCCGTGGGCGTTGTGCGCCGCGACCCGATGGCCATGCGCCCGTTCTGCGGCTACAACATGGCCGACTACTGGCAGCACTGGCTCGACATGGGCGAGAAGCTGCCGAACGCGCCGAAGATCTTCAACGTCAACTGGTTCCGCACCAACGACAACGGCCGCTTCCTGTGGCCGGGCTTCGGCGACAACCTGCGCGTGCTCGAGTGGATCCTCAAGCGCTGCTTCGACGAGGTGGGCGCGGACGAGACGGTCATCGGCTATGAGCCGAAGCCCGAGGACATCAACCTCGACGGCAGCGGCGTGACGGTCGAGACGCTCAAGGCGCTGCTGACGCTCGACGCCGAGAGCTGGCGCGAAAACTGCGCGGGCATCCGCGAGTATTTCGAGCAGTTCGGCGACAAGCTGCCGCACGAGCTGCGCGAGGAGCTCGAGGCGCTGGAAAAAGCGTTTGCCGAGTAACCCATACATAAAAAAATCCCGCTGTCCCATGGGACAGCGGGATTTTTTTGCGTACGTCAAAAAGCCTCGCAGAGTTTGCGCCCGTCGCTTTTTCAAGCGAAAGCCCGTCTCGTTGGCGCTAAAACAGCATCGACGCCGCGCCATACGTCACGACGGCGACGATGATGCCGGCCGTGATGACGCCGAGCGCGATCGGCGGGAAGGCCTCCTTGACGTGCATCTCCAGCATGGCCGCGATGAGCGAGCCCGTCCACGCGCCGGTGCCCGGCAGCGGGATGGCCACGAAGAGAAACAGGCCCCAGAAGCGCGCGCGGCGCACGGTGTCGGACTTTTTGAGCGCGCGCTGCTCCATGCGCGTGACAAAGCCGTTGAGCCGCTCGCTCTTCGTGCGCAGCCAGGCAAAGATCTTGCGGATGAAGCGCACGATGAACGGCACCGGCACAAGATTGCCGAGGATGGACACCGCGATGGCGATGCGGTAATCCAGGCCATGCGCCACGCCGATCGGGATCGCGCCGCGCAGCTCGAGCACCGGCACCATGGAAATAAGGAGGGTCATAAAAATCTTCCCAAACAGGCTGTTCCAAATCTTCAAATTACAAATCCTCCAAAAAAATGCGTCAGAGCGTCAGCGCCGGAAGTGGACGATCTTCCCCGCGCCGGCCAGAAGTGGCTTGCGGTTGAGCAGGAGCAGCAGTAAGATGCACACTGCCTGCGCAATCTTCCAGCCCGGGAGCTGCAGGACGATGAAGAGCGTCTGCACCGTCAGCAGGATGCAGTTTTCCGTGACACCGACAACGTAAAACCGGAACGGGATGAACTTGCGCGCATCCACCGCCCGGATGACAAACACAACAAAATAGCTCACGCATGTGGCAATGGCCGCGCCCTGCACACCGAGCTTCGACGGGATGAGCAGAAAGTTGAGCGCAACGTTGAGCAGCGCGCCGATCATGGACGTGACGAACGTGCGCTTGCTGCACTTTTCGACCATGTAGACGCTGCCGAGATAGCTCACGAACGCGGAAAAGACCATGGCCATGCCGAGTACCGGCACATACAGCCACGCGCCGTAATACTGCTCGGTCGTGAGCACATGGATCTCCGGCACGGCGAAGGCGATGATGCACGCGCCGGCGAGGAACATCACCGACTGGAACGAGCACCAGACCTTCGAGAAGAAGCGGATGTGCTCGCGCCGGCTGCCCTGCGCCTCGGACACGGCGGAAAACTGCCACGCCTCCATGAAAATGCTCGACACAAGCGACAGGATCGTCGGCATCTTGTACGACACGGCGTAAATACCGTTGGCGTCCACGCCGAGGTAGGCCGTGACCATGTAGCGGTCGGACACGCTCGTGATCCACCAGAACACCGTCGTCGGGATCATGGGGATGCTGTAGGCCAGCATCTCCCGCGCGGCCGCCCAGCCCGGGCGGAGCATGAGCTGGCGCCAGAGCCGCTCGCGCACGAACAGAAGCAGCGTACACGCCAGATCCGCCAGCGCGACGGAGAGCACGTAGCCCGTGATGCCCATGCGCAGGCCGACGAGGAAGAGCACGTTGAGCCCGATGACGAGCACGGTGTTGATCATGCCCTGCACGGCGAAGAGCGCCGTGTGCCCCTCGGCGCGCACGAACTGCGCGCACAGCGAGTGGAAGCACGAGCACATCGTGTAGAGCGCGATCAGCCAGAGGAACCCGTCAAACTGCGGGAAGAGCCCCAGCAGCGGCAAAATGGCCACGAGCAGCACGGCGCCCGCCAGGATCGTATACACGCCAACGGAGAAAATGTTGCGCCGCTGCTCGGTGTGGTCCACGGCGAAACGGAACACGCCGTCCGTGATGCCGAGGCTGATGAGCGGGAAGAGCAGATTGGCCGTCTGCGTGATGAGATCGGCAGTGCCGTAGTCCGCCGGGGTGAGGCAGCTCGTGTAAAAGCGCACCATGAAAAACACCAGCAGCTTGCTGCCGAAGGTGCCAAGGCTGATGAGCATGGTGTTGGACACGAGGGTTTTGTATTTATTGTTGCTGTTCGACATAGGCGTACCTGTGTTTCTGCCCGCGCAAGTAAAAAATTTCCGCCGGTTCGGCAGGCGCGGACACAGCCAGTATAGCACAGTTGACGCAAAAGCGGGACCCCTTTTTGCAAACCGGGGCGAAAAAGCGCGGCGATAACGCGAAGCCGCCCGCGCAGAGCCCCGCGCGGGCGGCCAGACGTCAGTGCGTGTAATAAGCGAGGGCCGCGCTGTCGGCCACGATGGCGGCGCAGTCTCCGGCCGAGAGCGCCTCAAAGCACGCCTTCGACCCGCCGGTGACGCGCTGGGCCGCGCCGAAGGCTTTCAAGAGCTTCTCATCGGCCGAGAGGGCTGCCATGTACGTCTCGTCCGTGCCGAGCAGGACGGTCGTGCCCTTGAGGCTGCCGGCGGTGCGGTATTTCGAGTCGCCGCGCACGATGAGCTGCAGCTCGTTATCCAGATACGGCGCGGTGAGCGTCATCTTCTGCTTTTTCTTGTTCTTGCTGTCCTTGCAGTCGGTCTGGTCGAGCACCATGCCGCCCCAGGCACAGTCGACATTACCGCTCGAGAGCTCAACATAGGCGTTCTGGTTCGAGATCGGCTGATACTGCAGCGTCCAGCCGAGGCGGGCGCAGACCGCCTGCGCCAGCTCGACGTCAAAGCCGCTGTAACCGTCGCCGTCGGCATAGCTCATGGGAAAGCGCTCCTCGTTCAGGCCCATGATGAACGTGCGCTGCGGAAGGTCGCCGAGCGCGTCGAGCGCACCCGCGTCGCTGTCAAAGGTCGAGTCGTCCGTGCCGAACCACTTGAGCGCGAGACTGTGGATCGTCCCGTCGGCCGCTAGGACCTTGAGCGCGGCGTTGACATACACCGCCGCCTGATCCCCGTCGCGAAAGCCGATGCGAAACTGCTCCGTGCCGAGCGTCTTGACCACGCGGTAGCTGCCGACCGTCTTGCTGCACGCCGTGCAGGAAACGCACAGCGCGAGCGCAAGCAGCAGCGCCGCGATCCGTTTTGTATGCTTCAAGGGAAGCCCTCCCAAATGAAAAATCAAAAAAGCGCACCGATGCCGATGCGCTTTTTATCATACCGAATCTCGCACGGCCGTGCAAGAGGGAAAAGCTGAATTTTCTCTTACATTTTTGTCACGGCCGCTCGTTGTAGCGCGCGAGGAACTGCTTCGTGCGCTCCTGCTGCGTGTCGCCAAAGACCGCCTCGGGCGCGCCCTGCTCGACGATGACACCGCCGTCCATGAAGATGACCTTGTCGGCCACGGCGCGGGCGAAGGCCATCTCGTGCGTGACGATGACCATGGTCATGTGCTCCTCGGCAAGGGCGCGGATGACCTTGAGCACCTCGCCCGTGAGCTCGGGGTCGAGCGCGGAGGTCGGCTCGTCGAAAAACAGGATCTCGGGGTTCATCTCCAGCGCACGCGCGATGGCCACGCGCTGCTGCTGGCCGCCAGAGAGCTGGCACGGATAGGCGTCGGCCTTGTCGCCGAGGCCCATCTTCTCGAGCGTCCTGCGCGCCGAGGCCTCGACCTCCGCACGGTCGCGCTTCTGGACGCAGATGGGCGCGTCCATGACGTTTTTGAGCACGGAGTAGTGCGGGAAGAGATTGAACTGCTGGAAAACAAGACCGAAATAGTTGCGGATCTGCTTGAGCTCCGCCTTGTCGGCGTAGACGGCGGCGCCGTCGTCGCCGGTGCGCGCGGCGTAATGCCCGTCAAAGCAGACCTCGCCGGAGTCGATGCGCTCGAGCAGCGTGGCGCAGCGCAGCAGCGTGGATTTGCCGCTGCCGCTCGGGCCGATGATGGCCACGACCTCGCCCTTTTCAACGCTCAGGCTGATGTCCTTGAGGACGTGCAGCGTCCCGTTATTAAACGATTTTTTGACGTGATTGAGTTCCAATACGCTCATGACGGCACCTCCTTATTTGTAGTAGTCCATGCGCTTTTCGATCTTGCCCATGACAAAATCGACGATGGCATTGAACACGAAGTAGAACACGCCCGCCACAAGGAACGGCATGAAGCTGGTCTGGGAGTTTGCGATCTGCTTGCCGATGGTGAACATCTCCTGATAGGAGACGGTGAAGGCCATGGAGGTGTCCTTGACGAGCGTGACGACCTCGTTGGTGATGCTGGGCATGATGCGCTTGACAACCTGCGGCAGGATGATGCGCAGGAAGGTCTGCGCCCTGGTGTAGCCCAGGACGTTCGCCGCCTCATACTGCCCCACGGGGATGGACTCGATGCCGCCGCGGTAGATCTCGGCAAAATAGGCGGCGTAGTTGATGGCGAAGGCGATAACGACAGGGATGAGCTTATTCTTGGCAACGGCCATACCAAAGAGGTAGTACGGCCCATAGGTCACGGCGAGCAGCTGCAGCATGAGCGGCGTGCCGCGCAAAACGGCGATCACGAAACGGGTCACGCCGGAGACGACCTTGTTTTTGCTCATGCGCAGGAGCGTGATGAGCATGCCCAGCGGAAGGGAGAACAGAATGGTCAGAAAGAAAATGGCGCAGGTCTTGCCGAGGCCCTCGCTCATTTTCGCAATCATCGTAAGTAAAGTCATAAAGGATCCTCAATGTTACGCACACGCTCCCGGAGGCCGCAAAAGCCTCCGGGAGACGTGATCGAATTTCTATCGTGCTTACTTGTTCAGGTAGGTCAGGTTGTTGACGATGTCGGGATACTTCGCAGCGATCTTCGCATAGGTCCCGTTTTCGACCAGCTGCTGCACCGCGCCCTCAATGGTGTCGCACAGCTCCTGATCGCCGGAGCGGAAGGCAATGCCGTACTGCTCGGCGCCCAGCTCCTCGTCGAGGATGGTGAAGCCGGCGTTTTCCTGCGCATAAGCGGTGGCCACAGGCTTGTCGACGATCACGGCGTCCACGGCGCCGCCGCCCAGCTCGGTGAAGCACTTGAGGAAGCTGTCACAGGTCGTGAGCTTGCCGAAGGTCTTGGCCAGGCTCTCGAGGTCGCCGCCCTCGGACAGGAGGGACTCGCCGGAGGTGCCCAGCTGCACGGCCACATTCTTGCCGGCCAGATCCGCGGAGGACTTGATGGTGCTGCCCTCTTTGACCATGATGACCTGCGTGTTGTCATAGTAGGGGGTGGAGAGGACATAGCCGGCGTCCTTCATGCTGTCGAGGATGGTCATGCCGGACCAGACACAGTCGCACTCTTTGGCATCGAGCTGCACCAGCTTCTGATCCCAGTTCACACCAAAGACCTGCAGGTCCCAGCCGAGCAGGTCGCAGGCGGCCTGAGCGATCTCCACGTCAAAGCCGGTGTACTTGCCGTCGTCGCCCAGATAGCTGAACGGCGGGTATTCCGGGTCGACGCCCATAACAAAGGTCTTCTTTCCGTCGGCAGCGGTGTCGCCGCTGTCCTTCTGGCCGCAGGCGCACAGCGCCAGGCACATCACCAGCGCGAGCACCAGCGAGATCACTTTCGTCATCTTTTTCATGTCGTTTCTCCTTCATCTAATTCTGAAAATTATGTTTTGCTTGTTAGCACGCTGCTATATTACCACATTAGCACGATAAAGCAAGCCTTTTTTCGCATTTTGTTGTGCGGATACTGCACAACCGTTTTGGGCCTCGGACACGCCCCGCCGCTCTTGCATTCGGGGCGCGAAACGGGTAGAATAAAAAGTTGTTGTTATTCTAATATGAATCCGGAGGGATCTCGTCATGCGTTATGACGCCGGAAGCTGTGACGTCGCCGTCGTCGGCGCGGGCCACGCGGGCATTGAGGCCGCGCTGGCCGCCGCGCGGCTGGGACTGGACACCGTCTGCTTCACCATCAATATGGACGCCATCGGCAACATGCCCTGCAACCCCGCCATCGGCGGCACGGGCAAGGGCCACCTCGTGCGCGAGCTCGACGCGCTCGGCGGCGAGATGGCGCGCGCGGCCGATCAGGCCTGCATCCAGTACCGGATGCTCAACCGCGGCAAAGGTCCGGCGGTGCACTCGCTGCGCGCGCAGGCCGACCGGCGCAAATATCAGGCCGTGATGAAGCACACGCTCGAGCTGCAGGCGAACCTGCGCGTCAAGCAGGCGGAGGTCGTCGCCGTCGAGACGGAGGACGGCCGCGTCAGCGCCGTCGTGACGGCGAACGGCGCCGTGTACCGCTGCCGCGCGGCCGTGCTCGCCACGGGCACGTATCTGCACGGGCGCACGATCGTGGGCGACGTGCTGCGCGATTCCGGCCCGGACGGGCTGGCAGCCGCCGGGCCGCTGGCCGAGTGCTGCAGGGCGCTGGGGCTGCGCATGCGCCGGTTCAAGACCGGTACGCCGCCGCGCGTGAACGCGCGCACGGTGGACTTCTCGCGCATGGAGCTGCAGCCAGGCGACGCGGAGATCGAACCGTTCTCGTTTTCCACCACGCACCCGGTTGAAAACAAGGCCGTGTGCTACCTGACCTATACCAACGAGCGCACGCATGCCATCATCCGCGCAAACCTCGACCGCAGCCCGATCTACTCCGGCGTGATCGAGGGCATCGGCCCGCGCTACTGCCCGTCCATCGAGACGAAGATCATGACCTTCCCCGACAAGCCGCGGCACCAGCTGTTCATCGAACCGATGGGGCTGGACACGGAAGAGCTCTACATTCAGGGCTTCTCCTCCTCCCTGCCGGAGGACGTGCAGGTCGCGATGCTGCACACACTGCCCGGGCTCGAGCACGCGGAGATGACCCGCTGCGCCTACGCGATCGAGTATGACTGCGTGGACCCGACAGAGCTGCTGCCGACGCTCGAGGCCAAGAAGGTGCCCGGTCTCTACGGCGCGGGGCAGTTCAACGGCTCGTCCGGCTATGAGGAGGCGGCCGTGCAGGGCTTCGTCGCGGGCGTGAACGCGGCGCTGAAGCTGCTGGGCCGCGAGCCCATGATCCTCCGCCGCTCGGACGGATACATCGGCACGCTCGTGGACGACCTCGTGACCAAGGGCACGAACGAGCCGTACCGCATCATGACCTCCCGCTCGGAGTACCGCCTGCTGCACCGGCAGGACAACGCCGACGAGCGCCTGAGCGCCATCGGCCACCGCATCGGGCTGGTATCGGACGCGCGCTTTGCCGCCGTGCAGGAAAAATACCGCCTGGTGGACGCCGAGTGCGCCCGGCTGGAGAAAACGCACCTCGCCCCGTCGGACGCCCTCGCCGCGATGCTCACCGCGCGCGGCACCGCGCCGACGAGCTCGGGCGTGAGTCTGGCCGACCTCCTGCGCCGGCCGCAGATCACGTATGCCGACCTCGCGCCGTTCGACCCCGCGCGGCCGGAGCTGCCGCACGTCGTGACCGAGCAGGCGGAGATCCGGCTCAAGTACGCGGGCTACATCCAGCGCCAGCTGCGGCAGGTGGCGGAGTTCACCCGGCTCGAGGAGCGGCTGCTGCCGCCGGATCTCGACTACCGGCAGGTGTCCTGCCTGCGGCTCGAGGCGCGGCAGAAGCTCAGCGACATCCGCCCCGCCAGCCTCGGTCAGGCCAGCCGCATCTCCGGCGTCTCCCCCGCCGACATCGCGACGCTCATGGTCTATCTCGAGAGCCGCGAGGGGCAGAAATAAGATAAGTACCGTTCCCGGGCAGCACACAGTGCCCGGGAACTTTTTATGCCGAAATGCATCTTACCCCTTGACAGATGCACCGGCGCATGGTAACTTAACTGTACCAACACGGTTAATACAGTTAGTACGCTACAGAAAGTTGGTGTTGCACTACGATCTCGATCAATTACCGCGATTCCCGGCCGATCTATGAACAGGTGCGCGATGGGCTGCGCCGGCTGATCGTGTCCGGCTCGCTGCCGCTGGGCGAAAAGCTGCCCTCGGTGCGCGAGCTGTCCACACAGCTGACCATCAACCCGAACACGATCCAGCGCGCCTACCGCGAGCTGGAGACGGAGGGCTACATCTGCTCCGTCGCCGGGCGCGGCAGCTACGTCTGCGCCCAGATCCCGGACGATCCCGCGCGGCAGGTCGCCCTGCTGCAGCAGTTCGATGCGGCCGTGCAGGAGCTGCTGTACCTCGGCATGCGCAGTGAGGAGCTGCGCCGCCGCATCCCCGAAGGAGGAACGAACCATGATTGAAGTCAAAGACGTCGTCAAAACGTTTGACGGCTTCCGCGCGCTCGATGGCGTGACCATGACCGTGCCGCGCGGCGCGGTGTACGGCCTCGTCGGGCCGAACGGCGCGGGCAAGTCCACGCTCATCCGCCACCTGACGGGCATCTACCGCCCGGACAGCGGCGTGATCGACATCGACGGTCAGCCCGTGTACGAAAACCCGGCCGTCAAGGCGCGCATCGCCTACATCCCGGACGACGTGTTCTATTTCCCGCAGGCGACGATCCCGGACATGATGCGCTACTACCGCGGCATTTACCCGAAGTTTGACGCCGAACGCTATCAGAAGCTCGGCGAGGTGTTTCAGCTCGATCCGAAGCGGCAGATCCGCCGCCTGTCCAAGGGCATGCAGAAGCAGGCCGCGTTCTGGCTGGCGATGAGCCTGCGGCCGGACGTGCTCATCCTCGACGAGCCGGTCGACGGGCTCGATCCCGTCATGCGCCGCCAGGTCTGGAACCTCGTGCTGGCCGATGTGGCCGAAAACGGCACGACCGTGCTCATCTCGTCGCACAATCTGCGCGAGCTTGAGGACGTGTGCGATCATGTGGGCATCATGAACGGCGGCAAGGTCCTGCTCGAGCACCCGCTCGCGGAGCTGCAGGCCAACATCGTCAAGGTGCTCGTGGCCCTGCCGGACGACGCAGAGCTGCCCGCGGGGCTCGACATTTTGCACCAGAGCAGTCAGGGCCGCCTGTACACGCTCATCGTGCACGGTGACGCCGCCGAGGTCACGAACCGGCTGTCCACCGCGCAGCCGCAGTACCTCGATGTGGTGCCGCTGACGCTCGAGGAGATCTTTATTTATGAACTGGGAGGTGCGGACTATGCCGTCAAAGACATCCTTCTGTAACGGGACGGAATTTCGCAAGTGCCTGTCGCGCTGGTGGCCGCTGTGGGTCATCTACGGCGTCATTCTGTTCATCATGCTGCCGGGTGCGCTGCTCAACGCGCGCTCGACGATACCGTATGTGTCGACCGGGCAGATCAGCTACCTCTCGAACGTCATTCTCTCCGAGACGCAGATGCTGCTGCCGCTGACAGCGTTTTGCGCGGGCCTGCTCGCAGCCGCCGCCATGTTCGGCTATCTGTACACGCCGCGCAGCGCGGGGCTGGCCGCCTCCCTGCCGATCCGGCGCGGGTGCATGTTCCGCACGCATCTGCTGGCGGGCCTTGTGATGCTGCTGTCAGCCGAGGCCGTGATCTTCGGTCTCGCCGTGCTCATCGAGGCGACGCGTTTCGAACTCGTCATCGAGCCGCTGCTCATCTGGCTGGGCATACTCGCGCTCGAGACGGTCGTGTTCTACGGCATCGCCGTGCTGTGCGCCATGTTCACCGGCCATGTGGTCATGCTGCCGTGCCTGTACCTGCTCGTGAACTTCATCGCCGTGGGCTTCCAGCTGCTCATCAAATCCGTGCTCTACATGTTCGTGTACGGCATGTCGGGCATGGTGGATCTGCCGGTCGACTGGCTCTCCCCGCTGGTGCTGTTCATGCGGCGCACAAGTGTCGGTCACGCCGATCTGGTGCGTCCGATCAGCGGCACGGGGGCGGAGGTCGCCATTGCCAACTTCTCCGGCTGGATCTATCCGCTCGTCTGGGCGGTGTTCGCGCTGCTGCTGCTCGTATGCGCGGGTCAGCTCTACCGGCGCCGCCGCATGGAGAGCGCGGGCGACACCGTCGCCATCCCGGTGCTCAAGCCGGTGCTGAAGTACATCGTGGCGCTCTTCGCCGGTCTGGCAATGCCGGTCGGCGTGTACGGCATGCTGCTCAACGTGCCGGCCTACCGGACGCAACTGGCGCCGTTTCTGCTGCTGACCGTTCTTGGCGCGGCGCTCGGCTTTGTCATCAGCGAGATGGTCATCCGCAAGTCCCTGCGCATCCCGCGCACGGTCTGGCGCGGCTGTGCGGTCACAGCGGCCGTGTGCTGCCTCGTCGTGGTCGGCGCGAAGTGCGACCTCACGGGCTACGCCCGCCGCATCCCGGATACCGCGCAGGTCAAAAGCGCGCGCATCATCTGCAACAGTTACAACACCGCGCTCACCGAGGCGGAGAACATTCAGGCCGTGGAGGACATCCACCGCGCCGTCGTGGCGGAGCGTGAAAAGATCACGGATGACACCAGCATCACCAGTCTGCAGCTGACCTATAAGCTCTCGAACGGCAAGGTGCTGATGCGCGAATATACGCTCCCCGACACGAGCACGCGTCTGGCGCAGATCGAGCAGGTGCTCAACTGCGACGAAGCGCGCACCACGCGCAACACGCCGGCGCTGGCCGTGACGCTCGAGCACCTCACCTACACAAACATCGGCTATGAGACCGAAAGCGGCGACTACCTCTACGTGGAGCTCACGGCCGAGCAGGCGCTCGACCTGTACGAAAACGCCATCGTGCCCGACTGCGCGGATGGCACCATGGGCCGCGCCTGGCTGACCGACAGCGGCACGCGGCAGAGCACGGCCTACGCCGTGACCATCGGTTATCAGCTCAGCCAGTACGACCCGGCAACAGGCGAAACGACCTACGCCGACGTCGACTACACCCCGCTGACCGATTCCACGCGCACGCTCGCATGGCTGCGCGCGCACGGTATCGAGCCGCTGCTCGAGGGTGACTCGATCAAGTACGGCGGCGATGCCGACACGCAGCCGGCCAACAACACCTATGAAACGACCGACAGCAGCTTCGGCCGGTAACACCCGCAAAGCCCTACCGCCCGCACATCCGACGATGTGCGGGCGGTTTTTTGCCGCGCGTTCATAAATCAGACGCAGTGTTCACAAATGCTTTCTGGAATATTCGAAAAATCTTCTCCCTTTGTTCATGCGCGTGTTACAAATATCGACTACGATATAGACACTTCAAAAAACCAATCAGCCGGGAGGCAGATAACATGAACGACGCTTCCAATTTCCCCGAAAACGAACAGCCGGAAGCCGAAAACACTTCCACACAGGCAGCCGCCGAGAACACCGCCGCGCAGGGCCGCGTGTGCCCGCAGTGCGGCGCGGCGCTCGAGCCGGGCGCGAGCTTCTGCACGAGCTGCGGCGCAAAGATCGACGGCAGCGAGGACGTGACGTATCACATCGTCCGCCCCGAGGCCGAGCGCAGCTACGAGGACGCGAATTTCCACCCCAGCGACGACGCGGGCAGCACCCCGCCGCGCTACTACACGCCGAATGACGACGCCTGGGCCGAGAAGCCCAAGCACAAGCACCACCCGAGAAAGCCCAAGACCGTGCGCACGCCGGAGCAGAAGCGGCTCATCACGCGCATTGCGTGCCTGTGCCTCGTATGCGCGCTGCTCGGCGGCCTCGGCGGCGGCGCAATTGCGGGGCTCATCACCCGCTCCGGCAGGACCGGCAGCAGCTCCGCCGCGAGTTCCGGCGGCACGCTCGTGACGCAGCCGGTCAGCTCCGACCCGAGCTCCGCCTCGGCCATCTACAGCCAGGCGTGCAAGCAGGTCGTCGCCATCACGACCGAGGTGACCTACACCAACTACTTCGGCCAGACGAGCTCGCAGGCGAGCTGCGGCAGCGGCTTTTTCATCACGGATGACGGCTACGTGCTCACGAACTACCACGTCATCTCCACCGCGCACCAGTACGGCTACGCCGTGTCCGTGCTCACCTACGACGGCACGACCTATCAGGCGACCATCGTCGGCGTGGACGAGGACAACGACATTGCCCTGCTCAAGGTCGACGCCACCGGCGTGACGCCCGTCACCTTCGGCGACAGCGACAGCATGACCGTCGGCGATACGGTCTACGCCGTGGGCAACCCGCTCGGCGAGCTGGAGTTCACCATGACGAGCGGCATGATCAGCGCGCTCGACCGCACCATCACCACCTCCGACGGCACCGACAACGGCATCAACATGTTCCAGATCGACGCCGCCGTCAACGCCGGCAACTCCGGCGGTCCGGTGTATAACACCTCCGGGCAGGTCATCGGCATCGTGACAGCGAAATACAGCTCCTCCGGCGTGGAGGGCCTGGGCTTCGCCATCCCGGTCAATGACGCCGTGGCCATCGCTAACGACCTGATGAAAAACGGCACCGTGACCGACCGGGCCCAGCTCGGCATCACGCTGCAGACCATCCCGGACAGCGCCGCGCAGTACTACAACATGCCCAGCGGCGCGTATGTCAACGCCGTCAACAGCGGCAGCTGCGCCGAGAAGGCCGGCCTGAAGGCGGGCGATATCATCACCGCCATCGACGACACGGCTGTCTCCTCCGGCGACGCGCTGCGCAGCGCCCTGCGCGGGTACTCCGCTGGTGAGAGCGCTACGCTGACCGTCTCGCGCAGCGGCGAAACGCTGAAGCTGACCGTCACCTTCGACCGCGCCAGCGACAGCACGAAGTAAGCGCACACCACCTCTCTATCGTCCATCGGCGGCGGGTAACCGCCCCGCCGCCGCAAACTTACCAATCCTCTTTTTTCTTTCTCCCATCTTCATTTTTCCCAGCGGAAGAGCGCCGCGCAGAGCGATCTGCACGGCGCTTTTTCCATGTCCGTACACAGGACTGCACGGTGACCGCCGCCGCAGCGCACGGCACAACAAAAACCGGCAGCCAGAAGGCTGCCGGTTGCGGTTGTTTTGTTTCGTTGTACGAACTGTTTACGCTGCTGCGATCAGTTGAACCAGCCCAGACCGAAGTACGTGCTGATCTGCACAAGCAGGATGAAGAACATGATCACGGGGCAGAGATACTTGATGCAGAAGGTGTAGTAGCCGTGGATGTGGCCGTTGTAGCCGCTGTCGATCTCACCGTACAGGGATTTCGGCTTGATCTCCCAGCCGACCATGATGGACATGAGCATGGCGCCGAGCGGCATGGCGATGCCTTCGGAGAGCATATCCATGAAGTCGAGCCAGTCAGCGCACCAGTCAGCCTTGGAGTTGATGTGGAACAGATCCTTCGGCGCGATGCCGTTGGAGCCGAGACCGTCAACCGCGACGAGGCAGGCCAGCAGGGTGATGGCGAGGCAGACGACGGCGAGCACCTTGTTGCGGTCACGCTCGTGACCCTTGGCGCTGGCGTGGTCGATGAAGGTGACGGAGACCGCCTCGATCAGGGAGATGGCGGAGGAGATGGCCGCGATCAGAACGAGGGCGTAGAAGATCAGGCCGAAGATACCGCCGATGGTGCCCATGTCATGGAACACGTCCTGCAGCGTGGCGAACAGGAGGTTCGGGCCGCCGAGCTTGATCTCGGAGACGGCCATGCCCTTGGCGATGCCGTTGGCGACGGCCGCCGGGATAACGGCGAGACCGGCCATGATGGCAACGAGGGTATCGGAGATAACGATGATGACGGAGTTTTTCGGGAGGTTCTCATCCTTGCCGAGGTAGGAGCCGTAGGTGATCATGGCGCCCATGGCAAGAGACAGGGAGAAGAACATCTGGCCGCCGGCCGTTGCGAGAACTTCCATAAAGCCGGGCGCCTTGTCAAAGAAGCCCGCCTTCAGAGCGTAGCCGGGGACGAACATATACTTGAGGCCGACGTCCGCATTCGGAAGCGTCCAGGCACGGATGATGACGATGACGAGCATGACGAACAGTGCGGGCATGCCGATCGTGTTGAACTTCTCAATGCCGCCGCCGACACCGCCGCGGTTGATGAGATAGCAGATGACCATGAACAGAAGCATGCAGCCGATGCTGGCCCACGGGTTGGTGAGCAGAGCCCCGAAGGAGCTGCTGTCCGGCATGCCGCTGAACATGCCGACGACGTTGATGATCATGTAATAGATGCAGTAGCCGCCGAGGACCGAGTAGAAGGTCATGATCAGGAACGGGGCGATGATGGCCAGCCAGCCGATCCACTTGAACTTCTTCGAGACCTTCTTGTAGGCGTTGACCGGGCCGAAGCCGGTGCTGCGGCCGATCGCCAGCTCAGAGAGCATGATGGCAAAGCCGACAAATGCCGCCAGAGCCAGGTAAACGATCAGGAAGGTAAAGCCGCCGCATCTGCCCATCTTGTACGGGAAGCCCCAGATGTTGCCGAGGCCGACGGCGGAACCGATGGCAGAGAGCAGAAAGCCGATTGTGCTGCCAAATGAACCACGTTTGTTTTCGTCCATTGTTTTTCCTCCAATTTCAAATTGCTTTTCCCCGGAACTCCCCCACCAAATAGCGCCGGACGATAACCGCTTCGTCCGGGCATCCATAACCGCAAGTGGGAAATTCTCGATGAACTTATTGCTAATTTACACTAAAAACACAAAATCCGCAACTGTTTTTCGTGAATTTCGTTCACAGACTGTTCATTTTAGACGATGGCATAGATTGTGCCGTTCAAACTCGACCACTTTTTAGATATTCTGACGGCGTCACGAAAATGGCAACTCCCAGTATTTTGATATTCTGTTTTCGAATGGTTGTCTTTACTGAAATATATTCGAAACACATTCGTCCATATGACACATACACAAAGACATCTTTTGCCGCCGGGAGTCTTGCATTTTTCCGGCAATCATGTATAATGTTTTTGTTACCCTGTTATTTTATTTAGGAGGAATTTCAAATGACATATGAGATGGATATCGCCGGGCTAAAGCGCGATCTGCCCCTGTGCAAGGTCTCCGATGACCTGTACATCGGCGCGTTCGTCATGTTTGGCGATGTGGAGCTGACCGTGCACTGCGCGGCCGAGCTGCTGAAGCTGACGCCGGAATATGACTATCTGATCGCCCCCGAAGCGAAAGCCATCCCGCTGGTGTATGAAATGGCCCGTCAGAGCGGTGCGGACAAGTACTTCGTCGCCCGCAAAAAGGCCAAGGCCTACATGAGCAGCGTGTTCCAGGTGCACGTCAAGTCCATTACGACGCAGGGCGTGCAGACGCTCGTGCTCGACCAGACGGACGCGGAGCTGATCCACGGCAAGCGCATCGTCATCGTCGACGATGTGATCTCGACCGGCGAGTCGCTGCGCGCAATGGAGGAGCTCGTCAACGAGGCCGGCGGCATCATCGTCGGCAAGATGGCCGTGCTCGCCGAGGGCGACGCCAACGACCGCCCCGACATCACCGTGCTCGGCAAGCTGCCGCTGTTTAACCCCGACGGCACGCCGAAGGCATAATTTGGAACGCACAGAACACGCGGGCGCTGCCAACGCAGCGCCCGCGTGCCGTTTTTCATCTAGGAGGAATCATCATGAACCTGCTCTTTGCGATCAATGGGGGCTACATCCCCACGCTCCTGAACTGCATGCGCAGCGTGCTGCTGCACGGCGGCGCGAGCCACTACGAGGTGTTCATCCTGCACTCCGACCTCACGGACGGCGACGAGGCGGACATCCGCGCGGCGCTGCCGGACGTGGGCCTGCACTTCGTGTTCGTCGACCCCGCGATATTCGACGGCTTTCCGGAGTCGAAGCGCTACCCGCGCCAGATCTATTACCGCATCGCGGCGCCCCTGCTGCTGCCGGACACGCTCGAGCGCATCCTCTACCTCGACGCGGACACGATCATCATTAACCCCCTGACAACGCTGTACGAAACGCCGTTCGGCGATGCGTATTTCATGGCCTGCACGCACACGCGCAGGCTGCTCGAAAAGCTCAACGCCGCGCGCCTGGGCATGGACGAGGCGGCGCCGTACATCAACACCGGCGTGCTTCTGTATAACCTCTCCGCCCTGCGCGCCGACCTGGACATGGACCGCGTGCGCGCCTTCGCCGACGAGAAGCAGAACGTGTTCCTGCTGCCGGATCAGGACATTCTCACCGCGCTCTACGGCGACCGGGTGCACCTGCTCGACAGCATGGTCTATAACCTCAGCGACCGCATCCTCGCGCTGCACAACGCGGAGCTGCGAAACGCCCCGGTCGATCTCGACTGGGTGCGCGCGCACACGGTCATCATCCACTACTGCGGCCGGCTCAAACCGTGGAAGCCGCACTATGTCGGCGTGCTCGACGTGTTTTATCACGAGCTGATGGAAGAGATTCAGAAATAAAAAACATGCGTCCCGAACGATCGGGACGCATGTTTTTTTATCCGCGCAGGCCGCCGAAGAACGCGCGCAGCGCGGCCGCGCAGTCATCCTCCAGCACGCCGCCGTAAATGGCGGGGTGGTGACCGTAGCGCTCCTCAAAGAGGTTGAGCACGCTGCCGCACGAACCGAAATTCGGCTCCTTCGCGCCGTAGACGACGACCGGAATGCGGGCGTTGATGATCGCACCGGCGCACATGGGGCACGGCTCAAGTGTGACATAGAGCGTGCAGCCGTCGAGCCGCCATGTGCCGAGCGCGCGGCACGCCTCGGCGATGGCCTCCATCTCGGCGTGGGCATCGGCACGGTGCGTGCGCTCTCGGCGATTGCGGCCGCGGCCGATGATGCGCCCCTCGGCGTCGACGATCACACAGCCGACCGGCACTTCCCCATCGGCCGCCGCGGCGTGCGCGAGCGCGAGCGCCGCGCGCATATAGTCCTCGCGCTCCACAGGCGCTCTCCCCTTTCAAAAAACCGGCGCTGTTATCTGAACAGCGCCGGAATAGATTTTGGACGAAAAACCGATCAGGCCAGAGCCGCCGTGATGATGGACATCTGGTAGACTTCCTCGGCGTCGCAGCCGCGGGACAGGTCGTTGATCGGGGCGTTCAGGCCCTGCAGGATCGGGCCGTAGGCCGCGAAGCCGCCGAGACGCTGCGCGATCTTATAGCCGATGTTGCCGGCCTCGATGCACGGGAAGATGAAGGTGTTTGCGTGGCCTGCGACCGGGGAACCGGGGAACTTCAGCTGGCCGACGACCGGGGAGACGGCCGCATCGAACTGCATCTCACCGTCGAGCTTCAGCTCGGGCGCGAGCTCCTTGGCGATGACGGTAGCGTCGTGGCTGAGCGCGACCGTGCCGCCCTTGCCGGAGCCCTTGGTGGAGAAGCTCAGCATGGCGACTTTCGGGTCGATACCGAAGGTCTCGGCGGTCTTGGCGGTCTCGATGGCGACCTCGGCCAGCTTCTGCGCGGCAGAGAACGTGACCTCGCCGGTGGCCTTGTCGACGGTATCCTGATAGTCGATGTTGATGGCGCAGTCGCCCATGGCGAGCATCTCGTCGCCGCGGACCATGATGAAGCAGGAGCTCACGAGGTGGGCGCCCTTCTTGGTCTTGATGAGCTGCAGCGCCGGGCGGACGGTGTCCGCGGTGGAGTAGGTCGCGCCGCCGAGCAGTGCGTCGGCCACGCCCATCTTCACGAGCATGGTGCCGAAGTAGTTGCCCTTCTGGAGGTTGGCGCGGACTTCTTCCATGGTCATCTTGCCCTTGCGCAGGTCAAACATGCACTGGGCCATCTCGTCCATCTTGTCGTAGTTGGCGGGGTCGATGATCTCGAGACCCTCGATGTCGAAGTTGCCGGCCTTGGCCGCCGCCTTCACGTCGTCGACATTGCCGACGAGGATCGGCGTCAGGAAGCCGCCCTGCTTCAGGCGGGCAGCGGACTCGAGGATGCGGGCGTCGGTGCCCTCGGTGTAGACGATCTTGCGCGGATTGGCTTTGAGAACTTCAACCAGATTTTCAAACATGGTGTTTTCCTCCAATATGTTCATCTATTTTCTGTTTGCTGTGAACATGGTTTCACAAGTAAATAGTGTAACACCCCATTCGACGTTTTTCAAGTCTTGCGCGCGATTTTATAAAGAGGTTGTTGCCGTTTGGGCGCGGGCGTGGTAAAATACAGTCCGTTATCATGAATGTTACAGGAGGTGCGGCATGGAACGCAATTTTGCTGCCGTCATGTCGGAGCTGCGCCACGCGCGCGGGCTGTCCCAGCGCAAGGTCGCGGCCGATCTGAAGATCAGCCAGGCACTGCTGTCCCACTACGAAAACGGCGCACGCGAGCCGGGGCTGGCGTTCGTGTGCCGGGCGTGCGATTACTACGGCGTGAGCGCGGACTTTCTGCTCGGCCGGGCGCCGAACCCGACGTGCACACCCGAACAGCTGGAGGCGCTGCGCGTGCTCGTGCAGGACGTGCGCACCGCCGCCGACCGCGCCGAGGCCGCACTGGAGGAGATTGCCCTATGATCCCACAAGAAGACATCCGGAATTTTTCGATCATCGCACACATCGACCACGGCAAGTCCACGCTGTCCGACCGGCTCATCGAGCTGTGCGGCGCAGTGGAGGCGCGCGAGATGGAGCCGCAGCTGCTCGACAACATGGACCTCGAGCGCGAGCGCGGCATCACAATCAAGGCGCGCGCCGTCGGCCTGACGTATCACCGCGGCGGCAGGACCTACACGCTCAACCTCATCGACACGCCGGGCCACGTGGACTTCAACTATGAGGTCAGCCGCTCGCTCGCCGCGTGCGAGGGCGCCGTGCTGATTGTGGACGCCTCGCAGGGCGTGGAGGCCCAGACGCTCGCCAACACCTACCTCGCGCTCGACCACGATCTCGAGATCCTGCCGGTCATCAACAAGATCGACCTGCCGGCCGCCGACCCCCAGCGCACCAAGACCGAGATCGAGGACATTATCGGCATCCCGGCCATGGACGCGCCGGAGATCTCGGCCAAGCAGGGCATCAACATTCAGGCCGTGCTCGACGACATCGTGGACAACGTCCCCGCCCCAAAAGGCGACCCGAACGCGCCGCTGCAGGCGCTCGTGTTCGACAGCCAGTATGACAGCTACCGCGGCGTCATCGTGCTCATGCGCATCGTGGCCGGCACGCTCCGGCGCGGCATGGAAGTGACGATGATGTCCACCGGCGCGTCGTACAAGGTGCTGGAGGTCGGCCACCTGCGGCCCATCGGCCTCGACCCGTGCGACGAGCTCGGCTGCGGCGATGTCGGCTACTTCACCGCGAGCATCAAAAACGTGGAGGACACGCGCGTGGGCGACACCGTGACCGAGACGGCCCGCCCCGCTGCCGAACCGCTGCCCGGCTACCGCCCGGCGCGGTCGATGGTCTACTGCGGCATTTACACCGAGGACGGCTCGAAGTACCCCGACCTGCGCGACGCGCTCGAAAAGCTCAAGCTCAACGACGCCTCGCTCTCGTTCGAGCCGGAGTCGTCGGTCGCGCTCGGCTTCGGCTTCCGGTGCGGCTTTCTCGGCATGCTGCACATGGAGATCATTCAGGAGCGGCTCGAGCGCGAGTTCGACCTCGACCTCATCACGACGCTGCCGAGCGTTATCTACCGCATCACGAAAACCGACGGCACGGTGCTCATGATCGACAACCCCCACGACTACCCGAACCCCGCGTCCATTGAGGTCGCGGAGGAGCCGTTCGTGAACGTGTCGATCATCACGCCGCAGGAGTTCGTCGGCAACATCATGCCGCTGTGCCAGGACCTGCGCGGCGAGTATAAAAACATGCAGTATCTCGACAGCCGGCTCGTGGAGCTGCACTACGAGATGCCGCTCAACGAGATCGTCTACAACTTCTTCGACACGCTCAAGGCGCGCACGAAGGGATATGCCTCGCTCGACTACGAATTTTCCAGCTACCACCCGAGCGAACTCGTGAAGGTGGACATGCTGCTCAACGGCGACCAGGTCGACGCGCTGAGCTTCATCGCCCACAAGGACAAGGCCTATGGCCGGGCGCGCAAGCTGTGCGAGAAGCTCAAGGAGAACATCCCGCGGCAGCTGTTCGAGATCCCGGTGCAGGCCGCGATCGGCGGCAAGATCATCGCGCGCGAGACCGTCAAGGCTCTGCGCAAGGACGTGCTCGCCAAGTGCTATGGCGGCGACATCACGCGCAAGAAGAAGCTGCTCGAAAAGCAAAAGGAAGGCAAGAAGAAAATGCGCCAGCTCGGCACGGTCCAGATCCCCACGGAGGCATTTCTCGCCGTGCTCAAGCTCGATGAATAAGGAGGAAGCAACGCATGCTCGAATTCCGGTTTGACACCCAGCTGCTCATCGAGGGCCACGGCCTCGACGAGGACGCGATTCACGATTACATTCAGCAGAACATCGCGGGCGACTGCCTGCTCGCCGTCGGCGACGAGGACCTCATCAAGATCCACTTCCACACGAACACCCCCTGGAAGGTGCTCGAATACTGCGCGGGCCTGGGCGACATTCACGACGTCGTCATCGAAAACATGGAGCGTCAGGAAAACGGCCTGCACGGCTGAGCGATCCGGACGCAGAAAACCGGCAGAGCGTTGGCTCTGCCGGTTTTTCGTATTTTGCGTGCCGTTATTTGGCGTAGGCCTCCGCCACGAGCTTGCCCTGCACGAGGTAGCGCTGGTGGTTGTCCCCGCGGAAGCAGGTCGAGAGCGTCAGCACCCGGTCGCCCGGTACGGGCCAGGCGTCGGTGCGGAAGTTGGCCTGCAGGCTCTTGCGCGCGAGCACATCGTCAAAATACGCCGTAAAATCCTCTGCATCCGCAAAGTCGTAGCACAGCAGCAGATGCTCGTTCGAGTGCGGATAGGCCGCGAAGATCTCATACACGAGCATCCGGTCCGGGAGATAGACGTAGATATAGCGGTGCGACTCAAAGACCTCCGCATCCGAAAACCCGTTGAGCTGGGCGAACATACGCCCGTTGCGCAGGTTGTGGCCGTAGAGCACGGTCATGGGGTCGGAAAAGTCCTTCCGGTTGTAGCTCTGGCTGAAGATGCTGCCGCCGCTGTAGTAGGTGCCGTTTTCGCTGTGCTTGGAGTAATACTCCTGATCGTCCTCCGCACCGCGCTGCAGCACGGCATAGCTGATGTCCGTGTCCGGGATCGTGACCCAGGCATAGATATCCGGGTTCATGACCTGCAGCTCGTCGAAATCGACCGGGATCTTCACGCGCTCGAGCTGGAAGCTGCCGGCATCATCCGGGGCGTTGGCGCGCATCCGGTCGCCGAAGGCCTGCCCATGATAGTACTGCACGATGTACCACACGCACCACGCGCACGCGCACAGCGCCGCGAGCGCCACGAGCACCAGAACGCTGCGCACAAGGATTTTTTTCTTCTTCATCGTTCACCTCATAAAAACAAAAGCCCCATGAAGATCATGGGGCATTGTTATCCATGTGACCGCTGCTTCACTTGACGCGAATCAGCTTTTTGCCGCAAAACAGCACCGCTCCGATCGCTGCGATGGCCGCAAGGATCACCCACAGGATGCTGAAAGACTCACCGGTCTGCGGAGAGGTGTTGCCTTTATTGGGCGTGGCATTCGCATCGGTGTTGCCTTTATCGGGTGTGACAGTCGCATCGGTGTTGCCCTTCTCGGGGCTGGTGACGTTGCTGGCAGCAAACGCCGTCGCCGACAGGGCGAACACGAGAACGAGTATCAAAAGAATGGCCACAAAACGCTTCATTGTGAACTCCTCCATTCATAAACTTACAGTTTTTCAAAGGTACTATGATTTTACATCATTTGCGTACAAATTGCAAGGGGGTAATTGCAAAAAATATCCGTTTCCCGGTTATCCCTCCACCGGCTCATAGAAAATGCTCAGGATCAGCTCCAGCAGCGCGTCCGAATCGACCTGATACTCCGCGTGCCGCTGCGCGCCCATGACCGACGTGCCGGGCACGTTGACGATATCGCCCGAGAAGTGCATCCCGCTCGCCTGCTGCGCCAGATAGACCATCATGGCGGTGTTGATATTCGTCGTGGTGTTGCGCCGGATGTTGTTGTAGAGCGCAAGAATGCTTGCCGGATCCTCCTTGACCTGCGCGAGCATCTTGTGCACGAGCGCAAGCACGACCTGCTTTTGCCGCTGCATACGCTGGTTGTTGCCCTCGGTCGAATCGGCGCGGTAGCGGATGTAGTTTTCCGTGAGCTTGCCGGTGAGCGTCACGGGCTGTCCGGCGGCAAAGCCGGGGATGCTCGTGTCCGGCGTGACGGTCACGCCGCCGACGCTGTCGACGAGCTGGCGGATGCCCTGCATATAGATCGAGCCGTAGACCGGGATCGGCAGATCGTAAAATAGGCGCGAGACGGCCGCGCTCGTCAGCTCACAGCTGCGCTCCGCCCCGTCGCCGTAGGCGTAGGCAAGCGCCAGCTGCGCCGTAGCCGTGCCGACGTGCTCACCCGCGCTGTCGAGAATGTCGAGTGTGCACATCGCGTCGCGCGAGACGGAGATGAGCGTCATCTCCTTGTTGCGCAGATTGAGCACCGCCAGGATGTTCACATCCGACTGGTTGGCGTTGCCGTACACGCCGTCGGCGTCCTGCTTGACCTCCTCGTCCACGCCCATGAGCAGGATCGTGACGATGTCGGTATTATAGCGGTAGAGCTGCCCGTCGTAGCGCACCGTGCCGGAGCCGAGCGCCTCCACGTCGTCGCGGGCAATGTTCATCCCGTCGTCGTTGGTCAGCGCGCTGCGGCCGACCGCCGACAGGATCAGCACCGTGCCGACCAGGATCAGCGCGATGGCAAGCAGAACGCACACGATGATGACCAGCACGCGCGTGCCGCGGCTCATGCGTTTTTTCGGCGGCTGCGCCGCCGGTCGTTCTCTGGTGTCTGACATGGACGTCCCCCCTCTTTGCAAATTTGTTTCTGCCCGCATGATACCACATCCCGGCGGATGTTGTAAAGCCGGGGACGATTCGCGGTTGACTTTTTCCTGCATCTCCCCTATTTTAAATACGGAATCCAAACGTTTTTTCCGGAGGTTTTGCTATGGACGATCGCCAGACTGCCGGCCGCTGGGTCAGCGCGTGGAGCACCAGCCCCATTGACGCGAGCCTGTCCGAGACCGGCATGCTCGACCGGCTCGGCGTCGCCGTGACGGATGTGTCCGCGCGCACGGCCGTGCAGCTCACGGCCGGCGGCACGCACGTGCGGCTGACGCTCTCGAACATGTTCGGTGTGCTGCCGCTGCATGTGGCGGCCTGCACCATCGCCATCGGCGCGGACGATGCGCGCGGCATCGACCCGGCCACGCTGCACACCGTGACCTTCGGCGGGAATACGCACGTGCGCATCGGCGCGGGGGCGAGCTGCACATCCGATGCGGCCGCGCTGCCGGTCGCGGCCGGGCAGACGCTGACCGTGACGGTCTTTTACCGCGGCATCAACGCCATGCGCACGATCGGGCTCATCGGCGGGCGCAGCCATGCCGAGCTCGGCAACTGCACGCGCCGCACCATGCTGCACATGGCCGTGCCGATGCAGCACACGGCGGACTCCGGCGCGTATGAGGTCATCCCCGCGCTCACGGAGATCGACGTGCTGGCCGCGGCCGGGACGCACGCGTGCGTCATCTTCGGCGACTCGACCGTGGCAAACGAGCTGCCGCGTCTGCTGGCCTCACGCCTGCGCGCCGATGGCATCGGGAACGTGAGCGTGACGCAGGCCGCCATCAAGGGCGACCGGCTGGTGGCCGACGGCGTGGGCCGCGCGGCCAAGCTCCTCGGCGGCGCGGGCGTGAAGCGCTTTGCGCGCGACGTGCTCGGTCAGGCGGGCGCGGACATGGTGCTCGTCAAGCTGGGCGCGAACGATCTCATCCACCCGCACTGCCGGAGCAAGCAGGGGCTGCTGGCCCCGGTCACGTTCGCGCAGATGACGGCGGGCTACCGCGCGCTCGCCGACATGGCGCACGCGCAGGGCGTGCGCATCTGGTTTTGCGAGCTCACACCGTGGAAGGGCTACACCCGCAACCTCTTCGGCCGCGGGGACGACATCCAGTGGTCGCCGGAACTGGACGCACTGCGGCTGGAGCTCAACGCCTGGTTTCAGAGCGCGGACTGCCCCGCCGACGGGTACATCCCGCTGGGTCCTCTGGCCGACCCCGACGATCCGGACGCGCTCGTCCCCGCCTACACGACCGACGGCGTGCATCACACCCCGGCCGGGCAGCGGGCGCTCGCCGCGCTGATGCCGGAGAACATCTTTGAACCACAAACGCAGGAGGAATGACCCATGACAGCTATCCGCCCCGGAACCGCGAGCGACATTGCACGCGTCGAAGAGATCTATGACGCGATCCACACGGCCGAAGAAGCCGGCACGGTCAGCATCGGCTGGGTGCGCGGCGTGTACCCCACGCGTGCGACCGCGCAGGCCGCGCTGGATGCCGGGGAGCTGTTCGTTCTCGCCGACGGCGGCACCGTTTACGCCGCCGGGCGCATCAACCACGAACAGGTGCCGGTGTATGCCGCGGTGCCGTGGCAATATGAGGCGCGGCCGGAGCAGGTGCTCGTGCTGCACACGCTCGTCGTTGACCCGGCAGCGGCCGGTCACGGCTACGGGACGCAGTTCGTGCGGTTTTATGAGCAGCGCGCCCGGGCACTCGGCTGCCCGGAGCTGCGCATCGACACAAACGCGAAAAACGCCGCCGCCCGCCGGCTCTACGCCTATCTCGGCTACCGGGAGGCCGGCACCGTGCCGTGCAATTTCAACGGCATTGACGGCGTGTCGCTCGTGTGCCTGGAAAAGTGGCTGTGCACGCAGGTATAATAGCCATGATAACAGAGGGTTGCCCCGGAGCGTCGCTCCGGGGCAACCCCTTATTCTGACTCAGCCAGCGCCGCTTCCAGCGTCTCCACGGCACGAACATCCGGCGTACAGCCGAGCGAGAGCACCGGCACGGCGGCCGCCAGCGCGAAGGCCAACTCCAGCAGCCGCTGGTGCTCCTCCGGCACGGCGGTGCTCAGAAACACGTTCGGCAGCAGCGCCGTCGCCGCCCGCACGCCGTACAGGCGCGTGACCGTGTTGACCGGACTCTGCCGCAGCAGCACGACCGCCCGCAGCGGCAAGGAAAACCGCTCGCAGATGCCGCTCGTTCCGGCAAACGGCACGCCGTAGGCCCGCACGCCGTCCGGCAGCACGCGCACGCCTGCCTTGTCTCCGTTGCGAATGTGCGCGCCGCGGTGCCGCGCCCAGAGCGCCGCCTGTGTGCTCTTGCCCGTGCCGCTCGGCGCGGAAAAGAGTACAGCCCCGCCGGCGTATTCGATCACCGACGCGTGCAGCAGAACGCAGGAAAACGGGAGCAGAAGCTGCGGCAGTGCCTGCGTGTGCCAGAAGTAGCGTGCATCCGTTGCCCACGACCAGGCGTTGCCCATCACGGTCGTCGTTCCGGTGCACGGCTGCGTCAGGTCGTACTGTGTCTGCGCATACGGCGGCAGCCCGGCGCCCTGCCCGCGCAGGAGCGTAATGTGCGTGCCACGCCGATAGGTGCGCAACGCACCCTGCACTGCCAGCGGCGTGCCGTCCGGCTCCGGCAGTGCGTGCGCGCAGACGCACCGCAGCATCAGATCCGGCGGCGACGGCGGAACGGCAAATGCCGCCCGTAGTGTATCCGGCTCGACCGATGCCGTATGCGTGCAGCACAGTGTCAGGCCGCAGAAACGACAAAATTCTGATGTCTCCATATCGTTCTCCGAATCTCCGAAAAAACGCGCCTGTGCCGCAGCGCAGGCGCGTTTTCGCTTATGTTGGATTTGCTCTGCTCAGGACATGAATACCTTCATGCCGTCGCCAACTGCCGTAAACTTGCAGTAGCCGTCCACCTGGTACTGTCCACACTGCTCCTCGCCCGTGCCAAAGCATTTGTTGATATCCCAGCCGAATAACTCCAGCTGCTGCTTCACGGTTTCCGTGTTATCCGGGCTGCACTGGCAGAACATATCACTCGTCGAGTAGCGCACGACGCAAACTTCGGGTTTTGTATAGGTTCGCTTCATCGTTCACGCCTCACTTTCCAAGTACGTTCACATAGTTTTTCACGATCTCAGCGACCTCCGCGCGGCTCGCATGATTCTGCGGGCTGAGCTTGCCGTCACTGCCGACCATGAGCTGCATGTTCACCGCCCAGGCCATTTCGGTCTGCGCCCAGCCAGAGACACTGGCCCCGTCGGCGAACGCCGCCAAGCCGGCCGGATCCGTCTTGCTGACGTCTTCACCGGCGTACTTCGCGTAGTTATACATGATGATCGCCATCTGTTCGCGGGTGATCTCCGCGTTCGGTTCGAACGTTGTGGCAGAAGTGCCGACAACGATTCCGTTTTTCTGCGCCCATGCCACATAGGGGGCGTAGTACGCATTCGGATTTACATCCTCGAACGTCGAGGCTTCTGCGGCTGTTTCATCCACACCGGCAAGCGTGCCGAGCACCGTGACGAACATACCGCGCGTCATGGCCATACGCGGGGCGAAAGTCGTCTCCGTCGTGCCAACAAAGAGCTTGCGCTCGTTGACAAACTTGACAGCGTCAAAGAACCAGTCATTCTCACTCACGTCTGTGAAGGGATTGACCCAAGGCGTGTCCGGGCCGGAGGGATCGACCGGCGTGGGCGGTTCCGGCGTACCGGCAGCCAACAGCTGGCACGCTTCTTCCAGCGTACCCTGATCGACCATCGGAGCTGCGTTGGCAGCGGTCGCCGAAGCGATCTTCACGTTGACGAGCGCCAGCATGCCCTCGCCCGTGTTCTGGATCACGACCGTGCCGTCATTATTGGGCCGCACCTCGTAGTACATTTCCGTGTTGGAGATGACGTCCTTATCAGTATTGATCCGCGCCGCCTTGTCGGTCACCGCGCGGGCACTGACCTGCACCACGCTGCCGCTCGCCACCTTGAACGCGATGGCGCTGTTCTTTGCGAGATAGATCTCATTCTGCGGGCCGCTCTGCTGATAGGTCGCAGGATTGAACGTGGTATCACCCGTACCCTCGATGTAGGCGAAACCGTTGGTGGTCTCGTTTTTGATCTGATCAGCAGCGATCATGCTGTTGATGATGTTGTAGTACGTAACGTTCTTCTCGCCGTTAAGGTAGACGCCCTGATCCTCAGCTTTCAGCGCGCCGTAGACGCGCACGCCGTCGACATAGGTCGTCCAATCCATCGCCGCCTGCTCCTCGCCGTCAAAGACGTCGGGGCTGGGCTGGTGCTTCGGGGAGAGGATGCTGTTGTCGTCCATGTAGACGAGCTCGACCTTCGAGGGATCGACATCGGTCATGCCCGCCTGCGCAAGAAGCTCACTGACAAGGGCAGAACTGCCGGCGCCTTGCAGATCCGCGGAGGCTTCTGCCTTCTCGATCTCGCTGCGGCGCAGATACATGGCGTTCATTGTGACCGTGTAAGTACCGTAATCCAGCGCCAGATTCTGCACCACCGGCGTCTGATACAGCGTCGTGCCGTGTGCGATCGTGCCGTCGCCCTTGAAATAGGTGTCGACCATGTAGACCTTAATGGTCTCACCGGCGCTGTTTTTCACAGCAGCAGCAAGAATACCGGTCCTGTTGCCGCAGTCGGAAATGATGTCAAACCCGGTTCCGGTGAAGGTAAAGCTCAGGCTCTGGCTGAACTTGTTGTCTTTATTTACGGTCGCCGCATAGGCCGTACCGTTGCTGTAGGTGCCGAGTTTGTTCTCGTACACGGTGTCATAACCATAGCGCAGGCCGTTATTCACCGTCTGCCGCAGGTTCTCGGACGTGCCCGCAGTGGTCCAGGCCACTTTGCCGCTCTCATTGCCGCGGGTCAGTTTGTCCTCTTCATAAAGGATATTGCTGGCCGGAACAATGGTGAGCTTGACCCATTCGAGGGTACCATCCGCAGCTTGCGTGAGCACATAATTGCGCTGCGTACTACTCCAGTTGGTGTCGGGCGACACAACGGCGTTCGTACCATCGGCGCTGACTTTCACGCCGCCGTCTTGGCGGCTGTATGTTGTGACGTAATTGTTCGGATCCTGCTTCACCGGCGCCGCCGAAACTGCAACAACCGTATTACCGATGTTTGCCACGGCGTCCAGACCGAAGTCGAGCGTGCAGCTCACAGAGGGTACATTGACCGTCGGGACCTCAAACTCGTTGGTCGCCTCCGTATCCGCCGCCGTTTTGTAAATACCCGAATTCTCTGCGTTGGTCGGAAGCTGCTCGCCGCTCACACCGTCGTTGAGCAGGACGCCGTTGATGCTGACGAGCATCTTGTAGCCGGGATGGCTGTAAGCAATGTAGTACTTCGAATAGTCGAAGCCCGTGACCGTGACCGTTTTTCCGTCTGCGGACAGCTCCGCCGAGATGTTGCTCCCGGTTTTTGCCTCAAACTCCGCTTCGGTCAGTGCTTTGTTGAACACAAAGTTGCTGCCGTCAGACGTCGTGCCGGGCAGGAAGGAAACCTCCACCGCCGCACTGCGCGCGTCGAAAGAATCCGTAATTTTGTCCCGGAGGACCGAATCGGCATTGAGCGTAACATTCGTCGTCGCACTGTCTGTCTTACCGGCGACCGTCGTCGTGCAGATCTTCTGGAAAATACCCGTCAGCTGCGACTGATTGTCAGCCGAATAGAAGTAGCGATTGCTGGTCTGCGCGCCCGTTATCGTCAGATCCGTCGCTTTCGGATAGTTGGAGGACAGAACGCTCATGAATTTGTTGGTCGTGAAATAGTAAGGGCTATCGTACTCTGTTTCGAACGCGACCTTCAGACCAACGGTGTAGACATCCGCGCCAAGCGTCTTGCAGTCTTTCGCCTTCGAGATCGCGTCGTTGGCGATACTTACGGTATTATTGTTCGCTTTAGTATTGTAAGGGGTACCGTCTGTAAACACGACCACCGCAGCATTGCGATAGTTTGCGCTCAGCGGATTCTTGTAATCCGCGCCCGAATGCTGGAGGATACCATAAGCCAGCTCCATACCCAGTTCTGTATGTGTGGATGCAACCACCTCATCATTGTAACTTAGATTCTGGATCACACTCGTCTTCAGGTCACTGCTCACGTCCATAAGCGCCTTGCCATAAGACTTATCGCGGTCCTTATAGCCAATAAAGTTGCTACCCACATAGTAACCCGTCATTTTATACTTAGTCAACGTCCAAAAATCATCATTGTTACTGAACGTCACAACAGCCACACGATATGACTTTCCACTCGCCTTTTGAGCCGCGACCAGATCATCGACAAATTTATCGAGTGCAGCCTTGAGCATGTCCATTTTTCCGTCATCATTCATGGATCTCGACATATCCAGCACGAGCACATAGTCCGTGTCGGCATAGGTCATCTCGCTGGCTGTGCTGTCCGACGTGGTCGTCGTACCGGTCGTGAACACCGACATGTCAATGTTGTAAGTGCCGTTGTCCTGCAGCTTGGCCGTCTTATCCAGGTTCGTGCCGCTCTTGCCGGTCTGCGTCGTGTGCTTTTCATGGCGCTTATAGATCGTGAAATAGCTGTACTGATCCGGTACGGCAGCACCGGCATTGGGGCTGCTCAGGGACGCTGTGCTCTTGTTGCCGCTTTCCGAGTCCTTCTGGCTGTGCTTGGCGTCGCAGTGGAACGTACCGCTCTCTTCCTTATCGCCCACATGCTGCGATTTCTGATTACCGTATGCATAGAACGCGTCATACTGCGTATTGTACTGGCCGTCATTGCACCAGAGATAGTAAGAACTGCCGTTGCTCAAATTCTGATAATAGAACTGGAACAGGCCGCTGTCGGTGACCGAAATACGCTGATAGTTCTGACGCTCGTACTTGCCGAACTGCTGCATATACATCAGTCGGGAGCCGAAATAGAAGCACGGGTTCCCGGAATACGTCAGGTCATTGGACACGACCGTGACAACATGGTTGCTGTCCTCGGGGTCCAGCTCAAAATGCCAGAGCGCAGAATCCGGGACATTCTCAAAGTAGTACCGTTCCGTGCCATCCACAGTCTTGATCACATAATTGCTCTGCTCGGCCGACTTCATATACATGCTGTCGCCGTCGCTCTGCGAGGGATTGTCCTTCGTAGTCGAACCTCTCTGGCCGGCAGCGTTCAGGCCGGCAGCCTGCATGGCATACTGCGTGGGGACAGCGCCATCCTTCGTGTTGTAGGCGATCAGGTACTGGCCGGTGACATCGGTCAGGTCTGCCAGCGTCGTCACGCGCTCATACCACACCTCATCCGTCGTCACGACCGGGTCGACCGCGCGCTCATTGAGGAGCTTTCTAACGTCAACTTTCCAAACCTGATCGGTCGGATTGGAACCTTTTCCTTTTCCGTCTTTGCCTTCACGGTAATACGCCGCGCCGGATTCAAACAGATTGTAGAGCATATTGGCGCCGGCCAGAGTGATCCCCTCGCTCATCGGCAGACTCTTCACTTCTTTGATCTTATCACTCAGGACCGTGGGGTTGTCCACCGTGGAGCTCTTGTCCAGCGTGCAACTATAGATCGTAAGGGCACTGGCATTCTTGCGCCCATAGGAACGACTGAGAATGATCTGGCCGTTTCTATAGGCCACACCCTGGATCTGATCCACGGAATCCGGCGCCGCCACGACATAGGTTGGATCCGCAGCGATCGCCTTCAGGCTCGCGAACTCGGACGCCGAATCCGTGCCGCTGATCTCATAGCCGTACATCATGCTAAGATATTTACCCGGGACCTTCGAATAATCTTTATTATAGAAATTGCCCGTCCACAGCAGACCGTTGCTCATGCTGAGATACGAGGTCTCCGCGCCGTTATTGATGCCGGCAATGCTGACGCTTTCTCCCACCGAAATGGAGATCGTCTTCGTTTCGGCGGTCAGCTCCGTCAGCGGGATGTAACCAATGCCGTGGTTGCCGTCCGTATAATACAGGTTGTATGTACCGACCGCAATGCCGCCCATATGTGCCGTAAACGCGCTGCCGTCCGCTTTCGTGAACTTGTAGACGCCCACGGTCTGATTCGTGTTCAGATCGAGCGCGGCGATCACGGCCGCGCCAGCGTCGGCCGAATCATATTTATCCACATAATAGCTGACCAGCAGCCAGTTCTTCTCCGCCCAGTAGGCGATTCCCTGCGGGACCAGGTTCTCACCATCGGTCAAGCCGGGAAGCACCACACCCGGTGCGGCGTTTGCCATATAATTCGGATATGCCTTCTTATAGGCATCTGATGCAGCAGTGCCGTCGGCATTGGTATCGTCCGTAACGACCTGTGCCTGCGTATAGTTGCTGCCTGCCGCGGCGGCGCTTGTGGGAACGACACCGGCAAACAGACTGACGACCATCACCAATGCCAGAAGCATCGTGATGCACTTTCTCCTCATGTCAACTCCTCCATTCGTTTTGTGGGATATGCAGAATTAAGGGATTTACAGACCGGGGCGGCGCCAATGCAAAAGCAAACGGTCACACACTGGGCAGACTACCCCCATCTTTTCAGAATGATTATAATCTTTCACGACAAACAAGTCAAGAAATGGTTCCATTTTTCCCGGAATTGTCCGATTCTACAGCCGGATCGGCAAGGGCTTTTTGGCAGATAGCCAGATATTCCGCCGTGCGCGCGCAGAGATACTCCGGCACGGCGGTGAAATCCGCGTGTTCGGCATAGGCCACCGCCGGGCAGAGGTCGCACGCCGCCCGGTCCGGACAGGCTGTGCATTTGGCCGGCAGCAGGATCCGCTCGCGCGCGGCGCGGATCGCCGACCACGCAGCCGCGAAATCGTCCCCGACCGGTACGCTCGGCGTGCACATCATGCCGCAGGGGCGCAGCTGCCCGTCCCACGTGACCCAGAACGTGGACAGCCCGGCGCGGCAGCGGATCTTCTCCGTAGGCAGCTCCTGACAGGCGTCGGCCGGGGGCGGCGTCTGCCCGTCGAGCAGCGCGCGCGCACGCGCGCGGAAGCCCTCCTCCCCGAAACGGAAGCGGTCGTAGCGTACCTGCTCGCGCGCCGATACCTCCGGCGAGAAGCGCTCGGACGTGCAGGCACCATTTTCCAGCGCACGCACCGGCGGAAAGCAATAGGTCACCGCGTCGACGCGCAGGCCGCGCGCACGCGCGAACGCATACACCGCCGGGGCGTCCGCCTGATTATACGGCGTCTCGGTAAAGTTCAGCTTGAGCGGCACGCCCGCCGCCTGCAGGGCGTCGATCGCCCAGAGGACGCGGTCATACGCCTCAGGCCGGCCGCAGAGCGCGGCGTACGTCTCTCGCGAGGCCCCGTAGAGTGTCAGATTTATGCGCTGCGGCGGGGTCTGCGCCAGCAGCTGCACCAGCTCCGGCGTCAGGAGCGTGCCGTTGGTGTTCACGGACACGAGCAGCCCGAGGTTCCGGCAGGCCGTATAGATCTCCGGAAAATCCGGGCGCAGCAGCGGTTCGCCCCCCGTGAGCAGAAGCGTGAGCATGCCGGCGTCGCGCGCGGAGCGCGCCAGCGCCAGCCACCAGGCGGCATCCCGCTCCGCGGCACGGGCAGACGCATCGAACTGACTGCGGTGGATATAGCACATGCGGCAGTCAAAATTGCAGCGGCAGGTCAGCTCAAACGTTCCGGCCAGCGGCACGCCGGCCGCGCCCGCGCGGGAAAACAGATAGGGCATGTATTGATCATAGGATGCCTGCACAGGCGTCTCTCCTTTCACTCTGGCTCCGGCCGGGCGGAACCGCAAAAACTATAAAACCCCGTATTGCCGCAGCAACTCCACGCGCTGCGCGCCGATGCGCAGGCTGCCCTGCGCGCTGGTATCTTTGCCGCGCGTGCGCAGGTAGCGCCAGATGCGCTGTGCCCACGCGGCCGGCAGCAGTGCCGGACAGCGGGCAACATACGGATACCAGTTTGCCATGACGTCGCGCCCCGGGAACAGCGCCGCGCGAAGCGACGCCCGGCCCGCGCCGCCGCGATGCGCCTGATCGGCCGCCCGAATGGTGATCGTGCAGCTGTGCTTGCGCGTCATATCCGCGCTGCCGTACACACCGCCGGAGAGCGCGTCATCAAGCAGCGGCGCACTGTCGAGCACCGGCCAATCGGCCGGGATATGCGCCGCTGCGCGGTCAAGCCCAAACCAGCGCATGCCCGCATCCATGACCGCGGCGGCAAAGCCCTCGCTGCGTGTCGCACACAAGGCTGTACGCACACGCGGCCAGTCGATCTGCACGCCGTAGTAATTCATCCAAAGCGCAATATCGCACAGCTGCCGAACACCGACGCCGCTGCTGACAAAATGCTTGAAAGCGTGCAGGAGCAGGAAGATCAGATGGTCGCTGGGATCGGGGATACGCAGCGTCACGCCGCCGGTCTCCCAGTCCTGCGCCCGCTCCTCCAGACCGGTCAGCTGTGCGTTGAGCGCAGTATAGACCTCGTACTCCGTCGGAAACAGCGCCCAGTGGCCTTCAACGACCAACCCCGTGCGCGGCTGCACATAGCGCGCCTCGTGCGCAGTGCGGTAATCACGTTCCGGCTCCGCGAGCACAAAACCGGCGCGCAACAGCACGGCGTGAAAGCGCGGCATCTCTTCCGGTGCGAGGTACAGGTCCTCATCGCCCGAGGGACGCAGATCCGGCTGCGGATACCGTGCACGGCAGACAATGCCCTTGACGACGACCGGCGCAAGCCCCTCGGCACGCAGTGCCCGATAGAGCTGCAAAAACGCCTCGGTGTGCACGGCCTGCGCCGCCGCTTCCTGCATGGTCTGCAGACGCGCGACCGTGCGCACCTCCTCGGGCGCAGCGGCAAAGGCCGGCGTACCGCGCACGGCCTCATACACCACGGGCAGGAGCTTCTGCTCCCCCGCCAGCTGCAGGAGCGGCCGCCAGTCGTCCGGTGCGAGCGTCAGGTTGCAGGATCCCCCGCGCAGGGAAGCGGATATGCAGTTGAGAAATGCTTCGTTGACCGTCATGTCAGTCTCCTTCTCCGGGCTGCAAATCCACCACGCAGACCTCCGGCCGGTTGAAAATGCGCGGCACCCAATCATACCCCGCGAGTCCGGATGTAATGATGAGCGTCATGCGTCCGTCGATCGTGAATTCTCCCTGATCGTACTTTGGAAAAAAGCCTTGCGTCGGCGCGACGAGGCCGCCGATCAGCGGAATGCGGATGACTCCGCCGTGCGTGTGCCCGCTGAGAAACACCTGCCCCGTCCAGCGCTCACGTGCATCATCGAGCAGGAGGCTCTCCGGCATGTGCAGCAGCACGATGCCGGGCACACCCGACGCGCCGATGGACTCCTCCATTGCATAGTCGAGTTTGACATACTGATTGATGTCCCGGCAGTGACCGCAGCTGCCACCGATACGCACAGCCGCACCGCCGAGCGTCGTCTGCACCCAGGTATCGTAGAGCACGGTCGCTCCGGCCGCGGCCACGGTGTCAAGCAGGCCAAATCCATGGTCGTTCATATATGCGACCTCATGGTTGCCGGGCGACCAGAACACCGGTGCGATCTCGCCGAGGCGGCGCAAAAGTGCATCCAGCTGCTGCAGCTCGGCCTCTGTCGCGTCGCGGCTGATTAAATCGCCAATGCAAAAGATCGCATCCGGCTGCTGCTCCGCCACGCGCGCGAGCAGCGTCGCATTCTCTTTGCCATACTCCCGGCTGTGCAGGTCGCTGAGCACGACGGCACGGCACGGTGCCGTAAGTCCCCGGACAGCGACGGCATATGCCG
>QWCY01001147.1_pt1 | contig 56316 bp, 56 predicted proteins | sample 1972631 | NCBI WGS metagenome assembly QWCY01 (sample SAMN09866696, study PRJNA288562) | Human gut metagenome isolate pre1_stool, whole genome shotgun sequencing... | isolation source: gut | host: Homo sapiens | place: USA: California
TGATAAGTATCAATATGATCAATCTATTCAAGAAATTAATGCCAAAATTGAAATTACTCAAGCACAGGATAAAAACTTAGAATTAAGATTGAAACAACTCGATACTGAACAAGATGCAATTTCTACGGAAATGGATGCGGTACAAAAAGTTATTGAAAAGAACACTGAATCTACTTTCAAAACATTCGGTTAATTAAAAAATTTTTATTTTTGTTTCCTTTTACTTTTTTCCCTAACGGCTTATACAGTCGTTTTTTTTTATGCTAATATAGAGAAAAAGGAGTGTGGTTATGGGACAAACTTTAGCAGAAAAAATTATTTCGGAACATGCAGGGAAACAGGTAAGAGCAGGAGAACTTGTTATTGCAAAAGTCGATGTGTGTGCAGTTCAAGACGGTACAGGTCCTTTAACTGTTCAGGAATTTAAAAAACTCGGGAAAGAAAAACTAAATAATCCTGAAAGAACTATTCTTTTTATAGACCATGCATCACCAAGTCCCAGAAAAGAATTATCAAATACTCATACCGTTTTACGAAATTTTTCAAAAGAATATGGTGCAGTGCTTTCTGATGTAGGTGCAGGGGTATGCCACCAGAGATTGGTAGAAACATTTGTTAACCCATGCGAAATTCTTGTAGGAGCAGATTCACATACCTGCACATCAGGAGCTTTAGGAGCTTTCGCAACAGGTATGGGGTCAACTGATATTGCTGTTGCAATGGCATTAGGAAAAACATGGTTAAAAGTTCCGGCAACATTTAAAATTGAGATAAACGGAAAATTTAAAGAAGGAATTTGTTCAAAAGACTTAATGCTTCATCTTATAGGTTTGATAGGTGCTGACGGTGCAACGTACAAAGCTTTAGAATTTTGCGGGGATACAATTGAAAATATGTCAATGTCAGAAAGATTTACTCTTGCAAATATGGCTGTTGAAGCAGGTGCCAAAGCAGGTTTGTTTGTTGCAGATGAAAAAACAAAAGAATTTATAAATTCTCGCGGACGTGAAGATAAATACAGATGTTTAAAACCCGATGAAGATGCGATTTATGAACGGGTAATAAAAATTAATGCGGAAGATATCTGCCACACAGTTTCCTGTCCTCATACAGTTGATAATACAAAACATGTTAACGAATTAAAAGATGTAAAAGTAGATCAGGTATTTGTAGGCACCTGCACTAACGGAAGAATAGAGGATTTAAGAACGGTTGCAAAAATATTAAAGGGTAAAACAGTTCATCCAGATGTCAGAATGTTAATTTGTCCCGCATCAAAAAATGTATATTTAAAAGCCCTTGAAGAAGGGCTAATAAATACGTTTGTAGAAGCAAATGCTACAATTCTGCCTCCCGGATGCGGTCCTTGTGTGGGTGTTCATGCTGGAACTCTTGCCGACGGAGAAGTCTGCCTTGCAACACAAAACAGAAATTTTCAGGGAAGAATGGGTAACGTAGAGGGTTCTATTTATCTTGCATCCCCGTACGTAGCGGCTTATACGGCACTAAAAGGATATATTTGCGCTGACTGATTATAATCATCAATAAAAAAATATAATCTGTTGGTTATGTAACAAGGAATGAGCATTTCCTGTCAAAAATTCCTTACTATAGATGTAAGGAGAAGTTTATGTCAGGCAATAAATTGCAATACAAAAAAATGCCCTTGGAAGAACTTGTTGTACTTTCACAGCAAAACGACTTTAAAGCTCTTGAAGAGCTTATTAAACGTGAGCAGAAAAATGTATTTGCAGCATTCTCATACCTTAGTTCAACAAAAGAGAATGTTTCCGATCTGACCCAGGAAGCTTTGCTTCGTGTTGCCAAAAATATACATAATCTGAAAAATCCAAAACTTTTTAAAAGCTGGTTAAATCAGATAGTAACTAACTTATTCTACGATGAACTCAGAAAAAATCAGAGAAAAGCGGAAACCGTTTCGCTTGACGACGATACGGAAGAAAGTTCACCTATAAAATTTCAGCTTCTCGACAAAAAATGTAAACCGCATGAAAAATGTATTTCATCAGAGCTTGAAAAAATAATAAAAAATGCAATATTGGGGCTTCCTGAACAATTCAGGATAGCAATAATTCTGCGGGAACTTCAAGGGTTAAGCTATGAAGAAATTGCGAAAGCCACACACTCGAGCATCGGTACGGTTAAATCCAGAATAGCGCGGGCTAGAGGAAAACTTCAAGAAGATTTGAAAGCATACATCTAAAAAGGAGAATGATTAATGCAAAACCAGTTAACCTGTGATCAGGTAAGTGCCTTATTAAGTTTTTATGTAGAAGATAAATTAAGCAGTAAATTATCGGAATACGTCAGACAGCATCTTGAAAACTGCCCTGCCTGCATGGAAAAATATCTCCAAATGAAAAATATGCTGAATAAATTTATGGAGATACAAAATGAAGAACTTGAAAATCCATATGCTACAAAACAGTACGAAGATTTTAAAGCAAATCTTTCTGCATATATAGATAATGAATTAAATAATTTTGAAAGTATAAAAATAAAAAAAATAGCAATCTCAAATCCTCTGGCAAGGCAAGATTTGGAAAATATTTATACATTTAAAAAACTTCTCCACTCTTCTTTTGAAAAAACAAAAAGTGATTTCAAAAATGATTACTCAAGAAATATTATATGTCAGCTGCAACATGAAAATACAGACGAAAAAAAACTTGATCCGTTTTTAAAACTTACAGCCGCATTTTTTATAATGATTACCTGCATAGTTGCAGGTCTGATAAGGTTTTTATATTTTTAAAGAGCCTGAAGAATACTTTGAAGCAGCTAAATTTTGATATCTTTCCATAGAAATTCTCCTGTCGTAATTGACAGGGCTGCTGTTGTCTTTTTCAGACGGTTTGTTCATATTTGATAATGCCTGTTTTTGTTTAATCGCAGCATATTTATTTCTGGCTATGGGAGTAACAAGGTTACTGGAAATAACAGATCCGATAAGCCCTGTAATTACTTCAGCACCATTCCTGAACGGTTTAAATTTATCGGCAATCTCCGAGTTATAATTATCGAGCTTTGTTATATCAAAGTTCCAGTCACCGGCATAAACTTTATTTTCAACACGCTTTTGCCCTTTTTCAAGAATATGACCGCCCTTTTTCAGCAAATCAGTAATATCGGATGTTCTTAACTTTGCTGTTTTTGTCAGCTTTGAACCTATATATTTTACACCGCTGGTAAGAGTGTAAAAAGAGAGAATATTAACTGCTGCATCTGCTATTTCCTGAGGAATAAGAAATACTTTCTGCTCTTTAGATATTTTATTATTAAATACTACGGCATAGACCTGAGCCATTGATGATAAAATCCATCCGAGAACTCCTGTATGGACAAGCATAGATCCCGGATTTTCACCGTAATTTTTATATATATAAGATTTAAAACCGTTCCACATTTTTGAAGGAGAAAACATTATTTATTCTCTCCTTTCTCTTGAATTTTTATAAACCGGTTTGTTAAAAACTTGGTAAGCGGCGCATCAATAAGGAAATTTGTAAAAATCATCGCTCCGAGAGAAAGTATCGTCCCCATAGCATTACGATACTGTGCAAGAGCATCTTTATTAGACGGATCTAAATTTTTCGGAGTAAGGCACTGTTTTAATTTTTTAGTAAAAGGTTTTGCGTTAGCGGGAATTTCTGCTGCAGTTTTAGACATTGCCGCAATACCTTTTATGAAACCTGCTCTTAACGCAACCCCTGTTAAAGTTCCGGCAATAATCTTAGCAACGGTTCTTGCGACTGCAACTTTTCTTGTTTTTTCATCAACACTTTTATTTTTCCAGTCGATATACGGCTGCATTACAAGAGCAGTTACCCCCAAAATAGCTCTCTGATGAGGAGAAGACCATTTTTTACCGATATATGCAACTCTGTCAATTACCTTCTCTTTGCTTACTTGCATTGAAGGCAAATGATTATACATATTTTTAACGATATTTAACTTTACAGCTGTCATAACACAATACCCATGGCAATAAAGATCGTAAAGCCTGAAAATTGCCGTAATAACAGGGAATTTTAATAAATATTTACAATCTTCATCAAGCCTGTTCAGTATATAACAGACAGCAAGTTTTGTAAAGAATATAATTCAAAATTAAAGTTTTGCACCTTTGGGAACAACAGTTACCCCGTTAGGAGAAACATGGAAGCCGCGTTTAATATCTTCTTCTCTGTTAAATCCTATTCTTGAATGCGGAGGAACTACCACATTTTTATCAATTATGGCTCTTTTAATCTTTGAATGACGTCCGATTTCCACATTTTCCATTAATATACTTTCGGAAATTTGGGAATAACTGTTAACTTTAACTTTTGGCGAGAGAACGCATCTCGACAATCCCGCACCGGAAACAATACAGCCTTCGGAAACCATGGAGTTAGTAGCCATTCCGACGCGCTCTCCTTCTTCCCATATGAATTTAGCAGGAGGGTAGTTATAGTTGAAAGTTCTTAAGGGCCAATCCTGGGAATACAAATTAAGTTCAGGATCATAGGCAAGTAAATCCATATTAGCCTGCCAGTAAGCATCAATGCTGCCGACATCCCGCCAGTAACCACGCTCCGTATCACTCATCCCGGGAAATGAATTGTTATTAAAATTATATATATAAATCTTTTTATTGTCTTTTAAAAGCATAGGAATAACATTTTTACCAAAATCATGGCTGGATTCTTGTATTTCTTCGTCCCTGTTAAGAGCGTCCAGCAAAATTCCTTTATTAAAAATGTAATTTCCCATTGATGCAAGACACATATCAGGATTTCCCGGAATTGACTTCGGTGTATACTGAGGTTTTTCAACAAAGTTTATTAATTTCCAATCATCATCAACTTCAATAATCCCAAATTCATGAGCTTCAGAAATCGGTATAGGAATAGCCGAAATAGATAAATCAGCATCTTTCTCCTTATGGAAATCCAACATTTGAGAAACATCCATTTTATAAATATGATCACCGCCGAATATACATACATAATCAGGGTCTTCATCAGTAATATGAAATACATTCTGATAAATAGCGTCGGCAGTTCCTCTATACCAGTCAGAACCCGTTCTCATCTGTGCGGGAGCTAAATCCACATACTGATTTAAAAACGGTGATAAAGCCCAGCCTCGGGTGATATGCTTATTTAAAGAATCAGACTTGTACTGTGTTAAAACTTTGATTTTGAAAAATCCTGAATTAATAAAATTATTCAGAACAAAATCAATAATCCTGTATCGTCCGCCAAAAGGTACAGCCGGTTTCGCCCTATCCTTTGTTAACGGATATAATCTTTTCCCCTCACCGCCTGCTAAAATCATTACTAATGCATCATCTATTGACATGTTAAAACCCCTTTTCCTGCATGTAATTATATAACAAGAATAAAAAACAATCCATACTTATTTAGCACAGCCGCCGCAACCCCCGCAAGAATTTCCGCAGCCGCCCGAATTCATTAAGTCAGAAAAATCAAAGACTTCATCTTTTAACAATTTGTCGATTACAACGGGATAGAGCATATTTTCAACGGCATAGATTTCTGCTTCATACTCATCAAAATGAGTAAGATTACCGATTAAAACAGGATACTGCGCAATAATTTTTCCTCCGTCAACATCTTCCGTAACCCAATGTACAGTTACACCCGAAACCTTTACACCGGAATTAAAGGCTCTATGCATAGCATCAGGACCTTTAAAAGAGGGAAGTAAAGAAGCATGTATACTTATAAATTTACCTGTTTTCAATACATCATCCTGCACATGCTGTCTGTAATCGCAAAGAGCAACAAGTGAAAAATCATGGGAGGAGAAGTATTCAAAGTTTTTTTCATGGGGAAGATATTTAACCTCAATCCCCAATTCATTTGCTTTTTCCAAGAAATCGGAGTGTTCATTATCAGACAAGCATACAAAGGTAACATCTTTGCCTTCAAAATATTTAACGAGAGCCTTAACTATCCTTCCGTCTGCCGAACCCAACAAAGCAACCTTATCCATTAAACATATCCCTTTCTCTGTATATAAAAAAGAACCGGTAATTTGCTAACCGGTTCTTTTATTATAACAATTTTAGTTACAAAGTGCAAGCAGGATACCTGCGGCAACCGCAGAGCCGATTACCCCTGCAACGTTAGGTCCCATTGCATGCATCAGCAGGTAATTTTGCGGATTAGCTTCCAAACCTACTTTATTAGATACACGCGCTGCCATAGGTACAGCTGAAACACCCGCAGAACCGATAAGCGGATTAACTTTATTTTTGGAGAACAAGTTCATAACCTTGGCAAAGATTACACCGCCTGCAGTTGCAAATGAAAATGCAAGAATACCAAGAATTAAAATAAATAAGGTTTGTAATGTTAAGAACTGGTCTGAAGACAATTTGGAACCGACAGAAAGCCCTAAAAATATTGTAACAATATTAATTAAAGCATTCTGCATAGTATCAGAAAGTCTTTCTACAACACCGCATTCCTTGCATAGGTTTCCGAAAGTTAAAGCACCTATTAGAGGGCACGCATCAGGCAGAAGAATTATACATAATCCCAGTACTACAAGCGGAAATACAATTTTTTCACGCTTCGAAACTTCTCTTAACTGAGTCATTTCAATTTTACGTTCTTCTTCTGTTGTCAAAAGCTTCATGATAGGCGGCTGAATAACGGGAACCAACGCCATATAAGAATAAGCCGCAACAGCGATTGCTCCGAGTAATTCGGGAGCAAGTTTTGATGTTACGTAAATTGATGTAGGACCGTCAGCACCGCCTATAATCCCGATTGCCCCTGACTGCGGCAATGTAAAACCAAATACGCACAGTGCAAGAAGCAACGCACCAAAAATTCCGAATTGAGCTGCCCCGCCTAAAAGAGCCGTTTTAGGGTTTGCAATTAAAGGCCCGAAGTCTGTCATTGCACCGACGCCCATAAAGATTATTAACGGGAACAGCCCCTGATGAATACCGAATTCATAAATAATTCCCAAAAATCCATGCGGACCTGCAATTCCTGCAACCGGAATATTTGACAATAAACCGCCGAATGCAATCGGCACAAGAAGTAAAGGTTCAAATTGCTTTTTGATACCTAACCACAAAAGGAATAAACATACCAAAATCATTATGGGCGAACCGTATTGATGAAGGAATTGTTCAAAACCGTTAGTGATATTAGGGTCAACAGGCTGTATAAAATTTGCTATGCCCGTTGATTGCCATAATTTATATAAACTGTCTGCTATATTCATTTTTAATTTCCTCTTTGATTTAACCTATAGAAACAAGTATATCACCTGTTTTAACTTTATCACCGACTTCAATTTCAACTTCCTTAACAGTTCCTGACATCGGAGATTTAATCTCTGTTTCCATTTTCATTGCTTCGACAACTGCGATAACATCGCCTTCTGTAATGGCGTCACCTGCTGATACAAGCACTTTCAATACTGTTCCGGGAAGTGCTGCTTTTACAGGAGTTGCATCACCCGCAACAGCTTTAGCTTCAATACCCGCCTTTACGTCAAAGTCATAAAGTTTTCCGTTAACAGTTGCTTTTCTGCCTTCAAGAGCAACAGCATATTTCTTACCGTTAACAGTGACAGTGTATGCATTATTTGCTTCGTCGATTTTAGGTTCTTTATCACCCGGTTCGCATTTTCTGACACCGATTGTACCTTTGCCTTCAAGGAATAAAATTCCCTTTTCTTTGCAGGCAGCCGAAATAAAGATATTTTCATCATTAACCGGAAGTCCTGCATCTTCAAGTCTTTTCTTAGCGGCAGGAATACCTTTATTCGGATCTCTGTCGTTAATATCAACGACTTTTTCGGTTGTCGGCTCTAAGTTCAACTGCTCGGATGCGATTTTAATGACATCTGCGTCAGGTTCACAAGGAGTTTTGCCGAAATATCCGAGAACCATTTTGCCGTAGCCTTCCGCAATTTTTTTCCATGGACCGAACATAACATTATTAAATGCCTGTTGGAAGTAGAATTGTGAAACAGGAGTAACAGAAGTTCCGAAACCGCCTTTTTCAACGACTTCTTTCATAGCTGCAACAACTTCGGGATATTTATCCATTAAGTTATTATCTCTCAGCATTTGAGTGTTTGCAGTTAATGCTCCGCCCGGCAGCGGTGATTGTATAATCATAGGATTTACCGATAAAGCTTCAGGCGGCAAGAAATAATCTTTCATACATTCTTTGAAAATTTCTTCTGTTTCAAGAATTTTTTCAACATCAAGTCCTAAATCATATTCTGTACCTTTTAAAGCATGCCACATAGAAACGATATCAGGCTGAGCTGTTCCGCCCGAAACAGGTTTCATAGATAAATCAATTCCGTCGGCACCTCCGTCGAGAGCAGCAAGATAAGCAGCTAAGCCTGTTCCTGCAGTTTCATGCGAGTGGAATCTGATATGAGCATCAGCACCGAGAATTTCTCTGGTGCGTTTAACAGTTTCGTAAACTTTTCTTGGAGCCGAAGTTCCCGAAGCGTCTTTGAAAGCAAGGCTGTCAAACGGAATACCCGCATCAAGAATATTTCTTAAAACTCTTTCATAGAATTCAACATCATGAGCACCTGTACAACCTATAGGCAGTTCCATCATCGTAATTGTGACTTCATGTTTTAAACCGTTATCCTTAATGCACTGCCCAGAATAAATAAGGTTATTAACATCATTTAACGCATCAAAATTTCTGACAGTCGTAACACCGTGTTTTTTAAACATTTTTGCATGTAAATTGATTATATCTCTAGGCTGTGAATCCAAACCTACAACGTTAACGCCTCTTGCCAAACTTTGCAGATTAATATCAGGTCCGACAGCCTCTCTGATTTTGTCCATTGTTTCAAAAGCATTCTCATTACAATAAAAAATAGGTGATTGAAATCTTGCTCCGCCCGCAACTTCAAAATGCCTAATTCCCGCATTAACTGCAGCCTGCAAAGCAGGTAAGAAATCATCAACAAATACTCTTGCCCCGTAAACTGATTGGAAACCGTCCCTGAATGAGGTATCCATAACTTTAATAAGTTTTTTTGCCATAACTTTATCCTTCCTAAATTATAAATTTAATTTACTATCTCTTAGACATAATAGCTGCAAGTGCAACGGCAACAGCTTCATCATCTTTAGCCGCCGATTTAGATGCAGATTTTTTCTTTTCAACGACTTCTGCTTTTTCCGGGAATATCTTGTTCAAATAGCGAACAACAGCTGACATTCCGAACATGGCAGCAATCATAATGCATAAAAACAGCATTACAAATCCCATACCAATAATCATAAGCGTTAAGCCTATCATTAAATTTTCACTCATAGTATATCTCCCATTGTTAATACAAACTCTCTGTCATCTTGTTTTAAAACAAGCTCTCCATTGTTATTTATATATTCGGCAGTACCGGATTTTTTATCATTAAAAACCTGTACTGAAATATCTTTTCCTAAAAAATTACATACACTGATATAATCATCTTTTATATATGCAAAACCATTATTTAAAAATTCATCATAGTGAGCAAAAAATTCATTCAAAAGTTTTTCCATAAACAAGTTTTTATCCGCATAATCTTGTCCGAGTTCTATATTTAAAGCAGTAATTTCCTTATCTTTCACAAGCGATAAGTCTTCGGACTTTGCGTTAAGATTAACTCCTATCCCCAGAACAAGCCCTTTAAAAGAATTTCCCTGCATGACCGTTTCGGAAAGAATGCCCGAGATTTTTTTCCCGCCGATAAGAACATCATTAGGCCATTTAATAGAAGGCTCAAGTCCGTATTCTTTCAGCACCTTGCACAGAATAACAGATAAATACTGGGTAAGATTAGCATAAACATCTTTAAAAGTATCGGAAGGTTTAAGAACAATAGTCATGAAAAGATTACCTTCACCCAAATCAATCCATTTTCTGGTAAATCTGCCCCTTCCCGAAGTCTGTACAGAAGCAGAAATTATGGTCTTATCTTCAAGACTGTCCAAATTCTGTTTGGCATATAAATTGGTAGAGTTTACCTCTCCAAGTGATATAATATTCATTTTCTCCCTTAACATATAAATTTATATAACTATATTAGAACAAACAAAAAAAATTTGCGATTTTTTTTTTACGGAGTTAAAATAAGTTCACAAGGGAGAGAAGTTAAAACATGGAACATTGGATTTACACTTTAAATATTGCAGGTCATGCTGTATCATTAAACCTTGATACCATTTTTACAATGTGGTTTGCAATGGCAGTTGTAATAATTTTTGCACTGCTTGCAACAAGACATTTATCGCTTGAACCCGGAAAACTTCAGGCAATATCCGAAAGTATTATGAAATTCTTTTACGGAACTCTTGATACAATGGTTGAAGGTGAAAACAGAAAACATGTTCCGCTTGTTGCTTCATTATTCTTATTTATTGTAACTGCAAATTTAATGGGGCAGCTTCCTTTAAGAATTATTCACCTTAAAAACGGGGGTGAACTTGCTTCTCCTACTAATGATATTAACTTAACTGCCGCAATGGCTGTTATTGTATTAATATATTATGTATTTATGGGAATTCGTGCTAAAGGACCTAAATTCTTTTTGCATGAATTAAGTTTTACGGGAATTGTCATGGCTCTTGTTGAAATTCTTGAAATGTTCACAAGACCTTTAAGCCTTGCAATCCGACTTTTTGCAAATATTTTTGCGGGAGAAATTCTTGTTTCAATAGCATTAGGAGGACTGGCATATTTTCTGCCTCTTCCGATTATGTTATTTGAAATACTTGTTGCATTTATTCAGGCAACGGTATTTATGATGCTGACCATAGCTTATATAGGCTCGGCAACAAAAGAAGAACATTAGTTACTTTGATAAAAAGTATTAAATAAAGGAGAGAAAAAATGGTAGACACAGCTACAGTTTCACAAATGGCACACTTAGGTGCAGGTATTGCAATCGGTTTCGGTGCAGTCGGTGCAGGACTTGGTATCGGTTTTGCTACAAAAGGTTTAATGGATGCAGTTTCAAGACAACCCGAAGTTGCAGGGAAAGCATTCGGTTTCTTCCTGCTCGGTGCCGCTTTATCAGAAGCTTGTGCATTGTATGCATTCGTTATCGCATTTATGCTGTTAGGCAAATAATCGGAGAAAAATAATGGAATTTAACGCTACATTTTTAGTTTCGGCAATAAGTTTTATTTTATTTACATTGATTATGAATAAAATATTTTATAAACCGCTTGAAAAAGTTATGGCTGAACGTCAGAAATTTATTGATGACGCCAAAACAGATGCGCTTAACTCAAGCTCTAAGGCTGATGCTATTCTCAAAGACAGAGAGGACAGATTAAATAAATCAACAGCCGCCTCAAAAAAACTGGTTGCCGATAAAATTAATGAAGCAAACGCAAATTCCAAAGCCGCAGCGGCAAAAGCAAAACAAAAATCTCAGGAAGAAATAACTTCTGCTAAGTCACGCCTGCATAATGAAGCTCTTGAAACTACAGAAGGGCTTAAAAACGGAGTTAAAGATCTGGCAGAAGTCATATCTTCCAAAGTACTCGGTATGGAAACAAGAATTGAAAATACCGACAATGAACTTGTAAACAGGATAATGAATTAATATGAACGAACTGGCAAACTTTTGGAATATCATAGTCAAATCAAATACTTTTAATTTTGCGGTATTATTATTGATTTTTGCAATTTTATTTAAAAAGTTAAATGTGTCCGCTCTTGTTGAAAAAATAAAGCAGGATATTATAAACACAATTAACAACGCAAAAGCGGAACGTGAAAATGCAAAAAACAAACTTTACGATGCGCAAAAATCAATAGAACATATAGAAGAAGAAATTAAACAAAGACTTGATGAAGCTTCTCTAAGAGGAGAAGGGATTGCCAAACAGATAGCTGCCAATGCCGATGAACAGGTTAAATTAATTGAAAAAAATATTTCAAGAGTTATTAATGCGGAAGAAAAAACTTTATCCGCAAAAATAACAGAAAAGACATTAAAAGCATCAATAGAACTTGCAAAACAGCATATTAAAAACACACTTGTTAACAATCCGGAACTGCACAACAAGTTTATTGATGAAAGCATTGATAACATAGACAGGGTGTAACCTTATGGCAAACAATACAGACAAACAAATATCAACATCAGCTAAAAATTATGCAGATTCACTAATTCAAATCGGCAAAGACGGAATAATGAGCTTCGACGCAATATTGAATGACCTGAATACGGTAAAAGAAATTACCGGCTCATCTGATGAACTTGTAAAAGTTATGGAAAACCCCGCAATTTCAATTAACTCGAAAAATGAAATTCTTGACAGCGTTTTTTCTAATCATATCAGTGACAAAATAATTAATTTTTTAAAAATTCTGATTGATAAAAAAAGATTTAATGAATTAAACCAGATAATTCAGGCTTACAGTAACGAAGTGGATAATATTAATAATATTAAACGCGTGGAAGTTATATCGGCCATAGAAATAACAGAGGACAGACGTCAAAGACTTATTGAAAAACTTCAAAATAAGCTGCAAAAAAACGTTATTGTAAACTGGGTTCTGGATAGCGAAATTATCGGAGGACTTGTTATTAAAATCGATGACGATGTCATTGACAACAGTCTGAAAAATAAATTGGAAAATTTAAGTAAAAATATAATATAAAGGGGAAATTATGGCACTTATTAAACCTGATGAAATCAGTTCTATAATTAAAAGCAAAATCGAAAATTACGACATTCAATCCGAAGTATCAAATACAGGTACGGTAATTGAAGTCGGTGATGGTATTGCAAGGATTTACGGGCTGAGAAATGTTATGTCAAATGAGCTTGTTACATTTGAAGACGGTAAAAATACTCTCGGGATTACTATGAACCTTGACGAAGATAATGTGGGCGTTGTAATCTTAGGAGAATACACGCAGATTAAGGAAGGAATGACCGTAAAAACAACAGGCAGAATTGCATCTGTTCCCGTAGGTGACGGTCTTATCGGCAGAATTGTTGACCCGACAGGGAAACCAATAGACGGCAAAGGAGAAATTGAAGCATCAAATACCCGTCCTATTGAGAGAGTTGCACCGGGTATTGTTGCCAGAAAATCCGTTCACCAGCCTTTACAAACAGGTTTAACAGCTATCGATGCACTTACTCCTATCGGCAGAGGTCAAAGAGAATTGATTATCGGCGACAGGCAGACAGGTAAAACAGCTATTGCGATAGATACAATAATTAACCAGAAAGGTCAGAATGTAATTTGTATTTACGTCGCAATCGGTCAGAAAGCATCAACAGTTGCACAAATTGCAAAAACACTGGAAGAACACGGGGCAATGGAATATTCCATTATTGTCTCCGCTACGGCAAACGAACCTGCTCCGCTTCAATATATTGCACCATTTGCAGGTGTTGCAATCGGAGAAGAATTTATGGAACAGGGTAAAGATGTTTTGATTATATACGATGACTTATCAAAACATGCTCAGGCCTACCGCGCAATGAGTTTACTTCTTAAAAGACCGCCGGGACGTGAAGCATATCCGGGTGATGTATTCTATCTTCACTCAAGACTTCTGGAACGTGCGGTAAAATTAAATGACGAACTCGGCGGCGGAAGTATTACGGCTTTACCGATTATCGAAACACAAGCAGGAGATGTATCTGCATACATTCCGACTAACGTAATTTCAATTACAGACGGTCAGATATTCTTGGAATCAAATCTGTTTAACTCCGGTGTAAGACCGGCTATTAACGCAGGGATTTCGGTATCACGTGTGGGCGGTGCAGCTCAAACAAAAGCCATTAAACAGGTTGCAGGGAAATTAAGACTTGACCTTGCTCAATTCCGCGAATTAGAGGCTTTTGCGCAGTTTGCTTCGGATTTGGATCAGGCAACAAAAAACCAGTTATTGAGAGGAGAAAAACTTACGGAAGTTCTTAAACAGCCGCAATATAATCCTTTGAGCGTTGCAGAGCAGGTCACAATTCTGTTTGCGGCAAACGAAGGAATACTTGATGATATTCCGAATACTGAAATCGGCAAATTCAAAAAAGAATGGTTTGCATACCTGAACACTAATATGCAGGAACTTGTTTCCAAACTTAATGAAGGCGCAAAACTTGAAGATGCCGACAAAGAACAGCTTAAAGAAGCATTGGATAAATTTAAGAAAACATTCTAACCGCTAAGTGCAGAAAGGAAATTACGGATATTCACAAAACAAAACAGGTGCGAGGGATTTATCCCGAGTGTTTAAACAATTAAAAGCGATTTGTAAAATACCGTAAGCTATGTTATAAGATGGCTAACTTAAAAGATATAAAAAACAGAATACAAAGCGTTAAGAGTACACAGAAAATTACCCGTGCAATGAAAATGGTTGCGGCGGCAAAAGTAAAAAAAGCCGAAAATACCGTTAAAATGTCACGTCCGTTTACTAATGAATTAACTGCAATGTTTAAGAAGCTGTTAATGTCAGTCGGAAGTTACAGTGCTCAAAGTTTAAAAATAAAATCACCGATTGATAATTATCCTGAACTTCTGCAGGTAAGAGAAATCAAAACCGTAGGGCTTCTGGTAATTACTTCCAACAAAGGACTTGCGGGAGCTTATAACGCTAACGTTGTAAGAAAAACTCTCCAGACTATTAAAGCTTACAAAGAGCAGGGTATAGAAACAGTTCTTTTTATTGTCGGTCAAAAGGGGATTTCTACTCTAAAACGTAAATGCAAAGAATTTAACTGTGAAATAGCAAAAACGTATTTAGGGGTTGCCAATAATCCGTCCGCAGAAGGTGCAAAGCTTATTATTGAAGATATTGCAGACTACTTTGTAACTCATAAAATTGATAAAATAGAAGTTATTACAACCAGATTTAAAAACATGATGAGTTATTTTGTCGAAAATTGGACAATACTACCGTTAAAAGGGGTTAATGATGACTATGAAAGGCTTCACGATAACATCTTGGAACCTCTTATGGAATTTATGCCTGATATGCATAATATATTACAAAAAATTGTTCCTATGTATATGACAAATATATTGTATCAGTCTCTGTTGGAAGCTCAAGCGAGTGAATTAGCCAGCAGAATGACGGCAATGTCTGCTGCAACAAGCAATGCTGAAAAAATGATTAATGATTTATCAGTTGAATATAACAAAACCCGCCAATTTGCGATAACACAAGAAATTATTGAAGTTGTTTCCGGTGCAAACGCACAACTTGGATAAATTCATACGTTAAAAAATAAAAAAAGCTCCTTTTATTTATTTTAAAAGGAGCTTTTTATATTGGTAATAAATCGTTAATAGTAACCCCGAGAGCTTCTGCAATATTTGCCACCACAATAATAGTGGGACAGACTTTTTCATTTTCAATTCTATATAAATGCTGAGGAGTTATATCAGCCTGCTCCGCTAAATATTCTTGTGAATATTTCTTTCTTGCTCTTTCTACTCTGATATTTTCTGCAAGAATTTTTAATGCCCTTTCTTTATCAATCATATAAGTATTGTACTGTTATTGACAAAAAAATATTACCTCATATAATTTAAATATTGAACATATATGTTTATTTTATAAATTTATATTTGGATAACCATGAAAAGAATAACTATTATTATATTTATTTCTACTATTATACTGGGGATTATGTTAAACACATTGGATGAATGTTTTTTGCAATACAACAAAAGAAAAAGCATATCTTTAAAACTTAAAAAATTTATTAAAACTTCGAACGGGGCAATTTTTCAAGCACAGAAAAAGTACAAAGTTCTTAATAATATAGATGAAATTAATTTTCTAACAACATATATGAAGCCATATATAAAAAGTTCGAAAATAATTAAAATAAAAAATGAAAAAGGAGAAACTGAAATATTCCTTCAATTTCAAGATGACAGCACTATGAAGATAAAAAAACAAAATTGTTATATTATAACTTATGATATTAATGGAACAAACAAACCAAATCAAGAAGGTGCAGACAGATTTGAATTTATATTATGCCTCAATCAAAACGAATGTAAAATACCTTTAAACAAAATTACAACAGATAAATGTTTGAAACAAGATAGGAAAGGTTTATATAATTGTCAAATAATAATATATGAAAAGGAGGTAATTATGTTCATGAATAAAGCTATAGAAATTGCCCCCCCCCCGGCACTACGTGCGTAGACACACCGGATAGGCTATCAAAGGGGCGCTTTTACAAATTTTCCAGAAATTTTAACTATTTTAATTTTAACCGCCGTTTAACGCCTTTTACATTGGAAGAAGGTTTTACTTTAGCTGAAGTGTTGATTACTTTGGGAATTATTGGAGTTGTAGCATCATTAACTATGCCCGCTCTTATTGCAAATACAAAAAAGCAAGAAGCAAGCGCAAGAATAAAAAAGTTTGTTTCAGTCATTAACCAGGCTCTTACTAGTGCTGAAGATGATTTTGGCATGAGGGAAGATTGGGCTATTGGTGAAATGAATAATTCAGATGCAGCATTTGAATTTTTAAATACATACATCAAACCTTATATAAAAAGTTTTGAAATAGAAAAACGCAAACTTCTAGGTATGAATATGGCAACAATAAGGTTTGTTGACGGCTCTCAAATGAGTATTAAAATAGGTTCCTGCTATGATATTTATTATGATATTAATGGAGAAAAAAACCCTAATGAGCTTGGTCGAGATATTTTTGCTTTTATTTTATGTAAAAAAAGCGGAACATGTAATGTTGCAAGCAACCAAGTAAGACCTTATTACTGTGTACCGGCAGGCACACCATATCCTACCCATGAGGAAATAATGAGAAACTGTCAAGTAGATGGACAATCTTGCACAATTCTTCTACAAGAAAATCAATGGGAATTTCCTAAAGATTATCCGAGACGTCTGTAAATATTTTACATTTGACTGCTAAGAAACGCAAGATTGTCAGGTTTCATCATTGCCTGATATTGTTCGTTCACGTCAGGCTGCTGCTTCGCTTTTTCGGCAGCCAGACGGGCTTTTCTTTTCTCTTCGGATTTGTTAGTCATGTAAATATTCAGTTTTGGAATACCGACACCGAGAATAAGACCGGAATATAAGTAACCTGCAACTTGAGCAATACTTAATGCACGCAATTTGCCTTTTGTTTCTTTTCTTATTGCTTCACTAACCTGCTTTGATGACAATTTTTTCAATAACTGCTTAAACGGTAAAGCTTTACCGTTTTCAACAGAATCAATTCCCGCAGCATGCAAGCCTCTGTGTAAGACTTCATCACGTGATACCAGAGGAGCCTTTATAATCTTATTAAAGAAGCCTTTACCATGTTCTTTTTCACTATAGTTCAAAAGATTTTGATCCATTGCATTTGCTGTCATCTTGGCAACAAAATTACCCAGTACAAGCCAGTTAAAGAAGCCTAGAACATCTTTTACAACAGATTCCCTGAGTTCATCTTTATCACGGGCAGCCAAAAATCTGGACATAATAGTCACACCGTAAATAAATTTAAATTGGTCCAAAGTGGGAACAAGACCTCTGAACTGAATTTTCTTCAAAAGACCTTTAACTCCGTCGCGCATTCCGATAGTAGTAAGAATACCTCCGCCGAAAATACCTGCCGCAGCAACTTTCATTCCTTTGAAACCTGCAGAGTTATCTTTTTGACGTCCTTCGACCCCGACAAACCCGTCGCTTCCCGTTTTCTTTTTAGTCAGATAAATATTTAAAGGCTGAATAGACATACCTACGGCAGACGCAATACCCAGACCGAGCATTGAACGGCGCAGATTCATTCGTTTTAAAGATTTCAGGTATGCATTTGTATCAATATCTTTACTTTCTTTAAATGCATTTCCTACTTTTTCATTTACAAATGTTCTTGAAACATTATAAATACTATCCAACAAATTTGAAACAGAAGTTGTCTTTTGGTTTTCAGCAAGTCTGAAAGTATTTTCAGAACCTGTTGCGTGAGTAATAACAGATTGTGCATAAGCCTTTAAATCTTTTGATATTGTAACGGGTGCATCCTTAGATTTCAGAACATCAGTAAATTTATTTACAACATCTTCAAGTTTATCCTGAGGAATTTTTTTCCAATCATCTCCGACACGGGTTTCTGCATTACTCAAAACATCGCGTAAGTAATCTTTTACAGGCTCATGATTACCTGCCCTAACCTGTTTATCCCAAGCTTTGCCTAATAGGTCAAGAGTTTCATCATCTACAAAAAGTTTATGAGCCTTAATTCCGTATTTATTGTTTAACGCAGTTGCAAGTGCAAGTCCTGCAACAGTGCCGTATACACCTACAAGAGAATGGTTAATTGTACCTGAAGCTTCTCTTCTTCCGGTTTCCATACCTGCAGCAGGTCCTCTGTTGACAAAATCAACAGTTGTACGGGGGATAACCATTGAAGCCAAGTCAACGGCATTTGCGCCCCACGCCTGGTTTGTATCTAAAAATCTCAAACCCATTGTGACTGCATCAAACGCACCTGTAAAGTTTACATTATCTTTTTTATTTTCTATATTTTGTTTTAGTTGGGGTATTATTGGTTGAATATTCATATCTGTTTTTCTCCTTACGAATTAAAAAATGACTTAAACGCTGTATTGTCCTTAATCAAGGCTTTTGAAAATTCGTCCGTCGACGAAATTCCCGCCGCATCTGTCGAGCCTGAGGCGGACGACGCGGCCGCGTTTGAGGCAGAATTCGCATTTTTTTCTGCATTTAATTTCGCAAGTTCTTCTGCATGTTTTTTATTTGTTTTCGACCTTGTGTAAATTGGTATAAATACGCCTAATGATAATAATGAGAATACAATATTACCTATCTGGCAAATAGTTCTTAATCGTTTATCTTCAATTGTTTTTAATTCATCTGAAGATTTTAAAGAAGTGTGTTTTGCCCAGTGCCAGAATTTCTTAAATACATTTGCATCTTTACCCGGAGCTTCTTTCAATCTGTTTATCAGATGAACTCCCTTATCTTTATTTTTATGTTCTAAAAATGTTGCAATACCTTTAGCCACATAGTCTCCGAGGAAGTAGAAACTTGAGAAGGTTGCAATATCACGAACCGTTGCTTCTCTTAATTCATTTTTATCTTCAGAAACAGCCATTCTGCTTGCAAAAGTAGCGGTAGATATTATTCTTGCCTGATCCATAGTAGGGAAAATTCCCTTAAATTGGAAAATGTTCTTCCAGACAGGTCTGTCCATAAACATTGATAAGCCGCATACACCTATCATTGAACCTATTGAAACAAATTTCTGTGCAAGCAATTCTTTCTTATCTTTAGATGATAATTCTTTGTGTTCGGAATCTTTGCCGAAATCTTTATAAATCGGTGCCCCTTTTCTTCCTGACTGTTTATATGTAATCCATCTGTTTATTGACTGCATGGAAAGCGCAAGGGGTATAATAACTCCAAGTCCGCCGATGCTCTTCCAGTTAACGAGTTTTTTGGATTTGTTAAAGTATTTTGTAAGCTTATCAGCATCATTTATATCAGCTTTTACGACACCTCTCAGCATTTTAACGGTATCTTCACAGAGAGATTCCAAATTATTTGAGAAGAAGCCTTTATCGCCTTTAAATTTAATATTTTCAGCAATAAGAGTTTCTCCTACAATATCTTTATAAGCTTTTTTAAATGCCTTAGAATTATATTTATCAGTTTGAGTAAGATTTACAAGTTCATTAACGGCATTGTGAATTTTTTCATTGCCGATATTACCTATAAATTTTCCGCTTGTGTCACGCGGAATTTTCAAAATATCAGCAAAATCCTTTGTTTCCTTGCCGTCAATGCCGACAAGATCGCCGAGCTGATCTCTGAATGTATTATAAATTTTTTCTTTTCTGTCAGCACCTGAAGCATTATTGTAGTATTTTTCTATCTTATTGACAGCATCTTCATTAGCCCAGGTATTAATCAAATTAGCTTTTTTAAATTCAGAGCCCATTAGCGGACGCTGTAATAAAGAAGCAATCCCCATAACAATAAAACTAGGAATGATACAGTTAACAATCAAGCCTGAAGATTCGCGTCTGAAGGCTTCAAATCCCGCATAACCGTTTGATTCTTTCGTTTCAATAATTGTACGCGGAACAATGGCTGTTGACAGGTCTAAAACAGAAACATTTACCATAGGCTGTTTTTCGCACTGTTGAACAAGCCATATTGCACCATCAGCCAACCCGCCATTGAATGACGGATTTGCAGTATTTTTTGCAATACTGTTCCCTTGCGGGGTATTCTTTTTATTTACACTGGCTAAATTAACTTTTTCTATCATAATATAGTCTGGTTTAAAACTTCACACCTATTATACCAATGACACATTCATATTAAAAGCCGGGCAAAAAAAAAATTGCCCCAAATCGGGAAATTGTAAAGGAGATATTAAGAAACATTTTTGCATTTTTAATTAAAAATATATAATTTTTAAATATTTTTTTTAAATATTTTGAAAAAAACTCTAAAAAAAATAATCATTTATGGCAAATTTCTTAAAAATCTTAATAAAAAATTTTGTAAATAATTGTAACAAATACGCTTAATAATTTAAATAAGTATTGCCAGAGTATATACTAAACAAGCTTTTTAACAAATTCAACAGCATGCTCACGTGTAATCACATCACCTGAAACTTGTGCTTCATGCAATGCTTCCATAATCTCACCGAGCTTTCTTGAAGGTTTAATATTAAGAATATCCATTACATCATTGCCGCTCAAAAGTTTTGGCAACGGCTTTAATGTTTCACGCGCTTCGAGGTAAAATCGCAAAAGCATATTCAAAGACGTTATGTTTCTTTCAACAATTTCGTCCGTAATTTCGGGACCTCTTGCGGAAAGCCTGTCAGCCTGTGCAAGTATGATTGCATCAATAGAATTTTTATCCATTTTTCTGACATAACGCATCATAATCTTTTCGGTAATCTGTGGTGAAGTCATCACATGCGACGGATAGATATGATATTTAATCATTGATGAAATGTAATCAATCTGCTTATTTGAGCAATGTAAATCTTTTAATATTTTAACTGACATCTTCGCACCGACATCATCATGTTTTATAAATCTGTGTTTGCCTTCTTCAATCGTCCATGTGGAAAACTTGCCTATATCATGCATAAATGCAGCAAGCTTTAAATGCGCAAGACGTGAAAAACCGCCAAAATCAACCCTGTTAAGATGTTCTTTAACTTCATCAGATGCTTCACTATATAAATTTTGAACCTGCTTAACAGTTTCAATTGAGTGATGAAACAAATCCAGATGGTGGTGAGAATTAGGCGGAACCTGTTTTAACTCTTTTACAAACGGGAATATTTCTTCTAAAATCCACGTTTTATTCATATTCTCAAGAGCAATATGAGCATATTCTCCGCTGAAAAGCTTCAAAATTTCATAATTAATTCTTTCAACAGCAGGTTTATGGATTAAATCAGAATACTTACATACGGCGTTAATAGTTTCAGGAGCAAGACTAAAGCCGTATAATGCCTGAAATCTGTATACTCTGAGAAGTCTTAAAGGATCATCAACAAAGTTAAGCTCATTAACATAATTAATACACTTATTGCGAATGTCCGTAACCCCGCCTGAAATATCAATAATTTCGCCTGTTCTGATATTAACTGCAATTGCATTTATGGTTAAGTCACGTCGCATTAAATCCTTTTCAATAGAATCCCCGACAGGGTTTGTGACATCAATACAGTTAATTTTATCAGCCAGAACAATTCTATATATTTTATTTTCTTCATCAAGAGGAACAAATGAAGCCTCAAAAAGTTCTGCGAGCTTTAAAGCAAATTCTCTTGCTTCCTCGTCCATTACAATAATATCCCTGTCTGTACTGTCCAGTCCCATATAGTAATCCCGTACGGTACCGCCTACAAGATAAATTTCATTCTCGAATTTATCTGTAATCTTTGACAAAATTTCATCTGATTTAATTTTTTCTATAATTTTCGAATTCATAAATTACATTTCCTAAAGCAACAGTAACAGCAGTATCAGCCTTCAAGATAAGATTGCCGAGTGTAAGCATTGCGACATCGTTATCCTCAAAAAGCTTAAATTCTCTTTGAGAAAAGCCGCCCTCCGGTCCGATAATAACAATAACTTTTTCGTCGCGAAGAATTGGATTTTTCTCACAATATTCATGCAAAGAGAGTTTTGCAAGTCTTTCGCAGAAAGCAATAATTCTGAAGCCGTCATCTTTTAATTTTATAATATTTTCAAGATTAGTCAACCCGTAACATGTCGGGATATAAGCCCTTTCACATTGTTTAGAAGCTTCAAGCATAATTCTCTGCCATTTGGGAATTTTCTTTTCAATAACAGCTGAGGCAAGAGCGCAATTATCAGTATAAACAGGATATACACCGTCTGCACCGAGTTCGGTTGCTTTTTCAATAATGCTTGACTGTGCGTCACTCCTGAGCGGACTTTGCGCAAGATATAATCTAAAATCAAGCCTTCTAGCAGACTTATAACTATTTTCAACATAAACCGTTATATCCTTATTTGTTATTTCCTCAACAACAGTTTCGTATTGAATTTGATTTTCGTCAATTAAAAGAAGTTTCTCTCCTTTTTTTATTCTCAAAGATTTGGCAATATGATTAAAATTGTCTTTATCGGACACTACGATTTTATTATTATCAACATCTTCAGATCTTATAAAAAAATGCGGCATAACAACTCCTTGTAAATAAATATTACTATAAATAAATTTACAATGATAGCAAAAATTTTAATTTTGAAGTATTATATAAGTAGCAAAAAGGGGATTTAACTCGTGGAAAATACTCAAAACAATAATGAAATGACAATAGGCATACCTCGCGGAATGTCTTTTTATCATAATTATCCGTTTTACTACGGATTTTTTACAGATCTCGGGATTAAGATTGTATTATCAGACGTAACGACAAAACAGACTATGACCAGTGGCTCGGCTCTGGTAGTTACTGAAACCTGTTTACCAATAAAAGTTTATATCGGACACGTTTTAAATCTTATTGATAAAGGTATTGATAAAATTTTTGTGCCTTCAATACAATCAATTGCTCCGAAAATTTATAATTGTTCCAAAATCAGAGGATTACCCGATTTGGTCAGAAACGTTGTAAAAAAAGACTTTACCATGATTGAAGCAACTCTTGATAAATCAGAAAAAAATCAGGGGCTTTATGAATTTTTAGCAGAAATGGCAGCTCCATTTGGGATTACAGATATGGAAAGAATAAAAAAAGCTTCAAAAGCAGGCTGGAGAACTTATAACAATTTCCATATAATGTCTAAATCGGGTATGAGCTATAAAAAAGCCATGAACTATGCTTTACAGGGTAAAGTTTTTATTGAAAGCCAGACAAAAGAATTCCCTATTTCCATAGCCTTAATTTCGCACGGATATAATATCTTTGACGAAAGAACATCAATGAAAATATTTGACAAACTTGAAAAAATGGATGTAAAAGTTTATTCGTCATTGCAGCTTTCAAACGAGCAGATGGATGACGGTATAAAAGCTCTGGGGCAGGATATGTACTGGGCTAACGAGCGGGAAATGACCGGCGCTGCAGGACATTATTTAAAAGATATTAAAATAGACGGTATTATTACTCTAACAGCGTTCGGCTGCGGTCCCGATTCTTTAATGATTGAAAGAATTACAAGACAGGCTAAACGTTTCAATAAACCACTTCTAAACTTGACTATTGATGAACAAACAGGTGAAGCAGGATTTATTACACGTTTGGAAGCATTTGTTGATATGCTTTTCCGTAAAAAGCGGGCAAGTATTATTAATAAAATTGAAATTAACGGTGAAAGTTCATTTATACCCAACACAAATTATATTGAAACAAAAAAAGGCTCATAATTGAGCCTTTTTTGTTAAAACGGATAGTCCAAATCCATATTCCAGCCCGCCTGCATTAATCTTGCAGCACACATATATCCATTACTAGAAGAAGAACATTCTCGCTTAACTTCATCAATTGATTTATCATTACCATAAGGTACTATTCCTTTACCATTCACTCTAAGAAAAAAGAAAACGTCGTTACCAAAACGATTTGGTAATTTAGAGCCGTTTAAATCGACTAAAATCCTTCTATCGTCTGCACCATATCCTGAACTTGTAATAATCATAACAAAAGTGCCATCATTTAAATGCATAAGCACTCGAGAATCTTTATGACCAGCATCCTTATTAACTTCATAGGCATCCATAAATCCATTAGCTTTAAAAAATGGGGTTAACTTTGAATAGCCACATTCTTGATAAGAATAACATCTAACTGGTGCCAGTAAATATGGTTTCCAATAAGTATCAAAATAATTATATGCTGTTTCCGGAGAAACAATATCCCATTCTGTAGAATCACCGTATTCTGCTACAGCACGATTAAAAGCTTGAGATAAAACCGAATATGTCTTTTTTAATTGTTGAATTGCTTGTTGTCTTTTGTAATTTCCCACAACAGCCGGCATAGTTAAAGCTGCAATTACTCCGATAATTCCTAAAGTTATTAAAACCTCCGCAAGTGTAAATGCAGGTTTAGGAGCTACAGAATTGCCCCCCCCCCGACTGCTACGCAGGTAGATACATCAACACAAGCTTTATGACACTTATTAAATTTATGTGCCTGTTTTGCGTTTAATCTTTTCATAATTGCTCCTTTCAAATTCTTATTTACAGTTTTATTATAAGTTATTTGGGCAAATTTTTCAATAAAAAAGAGGTTAATACTAACCTCTTTTTTATTTATATCTGATTAAACTTTTCTTTTTCTGGCTGCTTCAGATTTACGTTTTCTTTTTACGCTTGGTTTTTCATATCTTTCACGTTTTTTAACTTCTGAAAGAATACCGGCTTTTTGAATTTTTTTCTTGAAACGACGTAATGCGCTTTCAATAGATTCGTTTTCGCCAACTTTAACTTCTGCCATTTATATTTTCACCACCTTTATGGACATTTTGTACAATATATGTATATTATAAACTAAATAAAAATAATTTCAAGCCTGCTAAGCTGACAGAGTAAAGATTTCGTAAATTTCTTCGTCTGAAAGCTCGGTAATAATCTTTTCTCCTTCGTAAACCGCAAGGTCTGCAAGTTCCTTTTTGGATTTTAGCATTTCATCAATTTTTTCCTCAAAAGTGCCGAGCGTAATCATTCTGTGAACCATTACATTCTTATCTTGACCTATACGATAAGTTCTATCTGTTGCCTGATCTTCCACTGCCGGATTCCACCATAAGTCATAGTGAATTACATTAGTAGCACTTGTAAGGTTAAGCCCTGTACCGCCTGCTTTCAAAGAAAGCACCATAACTTTTGCATCGTCATCATTTTGAAAACGATGTATTAAATCCTCACGCTGCGGCACCGTCAAAGATCCATGGAAGAACAAAGAATCAGTATTGCATTCATCGGAAATAACTTTGCACAATATATCTCCCATTTCTTTATATTGCGTGAAAATAAGAGTTTTTTCGTTGTTATCAAGGATACTTTGGACAGTTGAAATACATTTATCCATTTTCCCAGATAATTCTTTACTCATTTCACCGCCTTTTAAGAATTGATACGGATGGTTACAGATTTGTTTCAATGCCGTAATTAGCTTGAATATATTTCCGCGTCTGTTAATACCTGTAAAGCCAGAAATTTTCTCCATCATTTCATTCAATGTTTTTTCGTAAAGAACAGCTTGCGGCTTAGATAAGTAACAGTAATCATTGATAACCATTTTTTCAGGCAAATCAGTAATAACATGTTTATCTGTTTTCAGACGTCTGAGAACAAACGGAGAAACAGACATTTTCAATTTTGCGGCACGTGAATTTTCTTTAAATCTTTCAATAGGAATTGCGTAACTCTTTTGGAATTCTCTAAGCGTACCGAGATAACCTTGATTAATAAAATCAAAAATAGACCATAATTCAGTAAGTCTGTTTTCTACAGGCGTACCAGTCATAGCGATTTTAACATCGGATTTAAGCATTTTTACGGCAAGAGTTTGAGCCGTATCAGGGTTTTTAATATTTTGGGCTTCGTCAACAATAATCATACCCCATGTATTTTTCTTCAACTCCTCTATATCAATCCTCATAATTGCATAGGTTGTTAAAATCACATCATGTTTTAAATCAAGCTGTCTCTCAGCACCATGGTAAATTACCGCATCAAGGGAAGGGGCAAACATTTGAAGCTCTTTCATCCAGTTACCCATTAATGTTGTAGGACATATTACAAGGACAGGTTTATCAAGCTTATTCTCCTCTTTCATTTTAAGAATTAAGCTTATTACCTGAATAGTTTTACCAAGCCCCATATCATCAGCCATACAAGCTCCAAAACCTTTAGAAATATTAGTCCAGAGCCATTTCAAACCTGTCATCTGATAAGGTCTTAACTCTCCTTTCAGATTTTCAGGCGGTGTAACTTCTACAGGTTTGTTAAAGTCTTGTATAACTTTTGCAAATGCTTCATCATAATCAAAATCATACTGCTGAAGCTGACCGGACATTGAAGCGTGAATAAGCTCCATTCTTGACATCGATTTAAAGTTTGCTTTTGCAATTTGTTCAAAAAGTTTTTTGGTATCTTCTTTGTCAATCAGAACATATTTATTTTTATATTTAATTAAACCGTTCTGACCTTCTATAAGCTTATTAAATTCTTCAATAGAAAGTTTTTCATTGCCGATTGCGATTTCATAAGAAAAGTCAAGAATATCGTCAAGAGAAATTTTAGAAGACGAATTGTTATTAAAGATATCGGCAAGTTCTTTTGAACGCGACGTTTTAACTTTAGCATTAATAGATGCGCGCGGAACAACAATATTTGTAAGTTCTTCGGGCAGCACAACTTCAATCTGTGCTTTTTGAAGATAGTAAGCAGTTTGAGTAATAATCTTATAAACTTGATTTAAATCCAAATCAAGAGCAAGTTTATCTTCATCTTCAAATAAGTCTTCCAGCTCAGGCATATAGCGGATTGCATAGTTAAGCTGTTTTTCGACAATTCTTGCAATATCTGAAGAATTAGCACCGAAAACTTCTTCGTCCGTATAAAGTCTGTCAATTAAAACATCTTCATCGGTTTTTCTGTTTTTAATATGAACTTTCAGGCGGAACAGTTCTTCGTTTTCGAGTTTGGTAATCTTAAAGAACGGAATAACATCATATTTACCGAGATAAAGTTCATCAAACCATTGAGCAAAACTTTCGGCAATATCATGTCCTTTCATTACAGAACGCTGCTCTAAATCTTTTATCATATAAGTGCCTGACTTAACATCTTTGAACTTATAAGCTTTAATTCCCAAAAATTTATAAATTACATAGTTTAAATAATTATATATAAAATCATTGATAAAATTCTTAGGTTTTTCACCCTTTATGAACAAATCATCAGGAATATTTTCTTCAAACTGATTAATAATTCTTGCAAGCTGTTGAGAATTAATAATCGGTTCATAAACAATTCGGAACATCGAGCCGTGTTTTTTTACGGTCGGTATAAAATAAAGCTTTTCAATAAGCTTCATTACAAAATAAGTCAGCTTATTTAAGTATATAAAAGTAGGAGTAAGGGCTTCCAAATCAACAATATTACCGAAGCCGCCAAAATAATCCATAACAAGATCAAGACTCATGGCGTATCCGACTTTATCATCCATAACTTCTGATTTAAAGCGGAATAATGAACCTTTAGATTTCAGGTAATATTGAAAATTATTTGTCGGAGTAACAAAAAACGATAATTTATCATTATTATTTACAAGATGAAAATTAGTATTTCTAGTTGGCGGATTAGGGCTTAAAAATACACCCGCAAACTCGTCTTCGACGGTCTGATAAATCAAGCTTAAAGTATAGCGGAAATCTTTATTTTTAAATCCGTCAGGGTTTTCGGATAAATTAAAAAACAGTTCATCTACGTTATTCTTTTTAAATGAAAAATCTATATCTAAAACTTTATTATCAGCCATAATCATCCTAATCTCTTTTATTTGTAAAAAGATGCCGCAATAAATACGGCATCTTATAAATCATATTATTTAATTAAAGAATCACATTCCATTTCGGCGGGTTTAGCTATACCCATTAACTGAAGCACCGTAGGAGCGATGTTGCACAAAGCCCCGTCGTCTTTCAATTGAATATCTTTCGGCGCATTGATAAGAACAAAAGGAACTTTGTTTGTTGTATGCGCAGTCTGCGGTTTACCAGTTTCAGGATTTACCATAACTTCAGAATTACCGTGGTCTGCTGTTAAAAGCATAATAATACCGTGTTTTTTACAAGCTTCTGCAATTTTGCCGACACATTCATCAACAACATGGCAAGCTTTAGCTGCAGCTTCAACAACACCTGTATGACCTACCATGTCAGGGTTTGCAAAGTTTACTAAAATAAATCCGTATTCAGGATTATCAATTGCCTTCAAAACATTTTCACAAACTTCAGGCGCGCTCATTTCAGGCTGCATATCGTATGTAGGAACCTTGGGCGAAGGAACAAGAACTCTTGTTTCGTGAGGCTGAGGTTCGTCGATGCCGCCGTTAAAGAAAAATGTGACGTGTGCATATTTTTCTGTTTCAGCTGTCCTGAATTGTTTTACACCGTTAGCTTCAAGAACATCTCCAAGAATATTTACAAGGTGTTCTTTCGGGAAAGCTACAGGGAATGTAAAATCTTCATTATAACTTGTCATAGTTATATAACAAAGATTTTTAAGAACTTTCTTTCTTTCAAAGCCGTCGAAATCAGCAAAATTTAAAGCTTTAGAAATTTCTCTTGCTCTATCCGGTCTGTAGTTGAAGAATATAATCGCATCATTATCATGAATTCTTGATTCTTCCCCGCCAATAACTGTCGGAAGAACAAATTCATCATTATCCCCTCTTTCATAAGAAGCCTTAACGCCTTCGCAAGCACTAGACGCGTGTTCACCTTCACCGAAAAGAAGTGCGTTATAACCTTTTTCAACTCTTTCCCATCTGTTGTCACGATCCATAATATAGTAACGACCGATTATTGTTGCAACAGGAGGGAGATTATATTTTTTCAACTCGTCTTCTACAGGCTGAATATAATTGCAAGCACTTTGCGGAGGAGTATCGCGGCCGTCTAAAAATGCATGAACATAAACTTTTGTAAGTCCGTTATCAGCAGCCATTTTAATCAAAGCCAAAAGGTGGTCTAATGAAGAATGAACACCGCCTGTAGATACAAGTCCGAAAATATGTAAAGCGGAATTATTCTCTTTAGCGTGGTTAATAGCCTTTAAAAAACGTTCATTTTTAAAGAAAGAACCGTCTTTAATAGCTCTGTTAATTCTTGACAAATCCTGATAAACAACACGTCCTGCACCTAAATTTAAGTGACCGACTTCACTGTTGCCCATTTGTCCTTCAGGCAAACCAACATATTCACCGTCAGCGTGAATAGAAATTGTAGGATATTCTTTTTCCAACTTATCGACATGAACGGGATGAGCAAGTTTTGTAGCATCATATTCAGGGTGATTTTTACTAATCCCCCAGCCGTCCATAATACATAATAATACTCTCTGTGTCATAATTATAGTCCTCTATTTATATTTCCACATTTAAAAAAATTTTATCAGGAACATAAACTAAATACAAGAGCTTATCTCATTTTAGATTTTTAAAGAAATTCGGATCATAAAGAGCTTTGGCAGCACAGCCATAACCGTTTTCTCTTGATGTCGAAGTCAAAGAACAAAATTGTTCTGCTGAATAGTCAGTTCCGACAGCTCCGACAGGTAATATAAATCCCCTGCCTGATTTATTCACAAGCTGAAAAAGAAACAAATCCTGCCCTAAAACGTTAGGAGCCTTTCTTCTCCCGTTCACATCCAAACCTATAAAAATAGATTTACGACCGGAAGACTGCTGTTCAAAAGTAATCAACATACCGTCAGTTGTAATAAATTGTCCGTCATCAAACATTGCAGATTTAATACCGCGAGACGTCTTATTAAAATTTTGATATTTCATATCAGTTGTATTTTTGGGCATACAGTCATCAGATTTTAAATCCGCGGTATGCTCACATAACTTTAAAATTTTAAAATACGGTTTGATTGCCTGATAGAACAAGACAGATGCAATACAGTCAGTGCCCGAACAGTCTGTATCTTTATGATACATTTCAAAAGCCTGTGTAATAACGGAATAGCCCTTCAAAAAAGCAGTTCTTAACTGCTGAGCTCTGAAATTTGCAATAATATTAGGAATAGTCAATGCAGATATAATTCCGATAATGCCAAGTGTAATTAATACTTCGGCAAGAGTAAAGCCATTTTGACGCCTGACCGCATCAACTCCCGGCTGCCTGAGGCTTACAGATTGCCCCCCCCCCGAATTGCTAAATCAATTAAATTTTTCATAATCGCTCCTTTCATTTAACTAATATACTATTTGAACATAAACAGTTCTTGTCCTTGCTTTATTATCAAAATCGATTAATACTATTTGCTGCCATTGTCCCAGCTGCAAAGCTCCGTCAATTAAAGGCACCATGGTACTGTTTCCGATAATTGAAGCTCTTACATGGGCATATCCGTTGCCGTCATGCCAGGTTGCATCATGATGGTAGTCACCCCCGGAAGGTGCAAATTTATCTAATGCTTCGGGCAAGTCCACAAGAAGCCCGGGTTCAAATTCAATATTTGTAATCGAAACAGTACTGCCTGCAACATATACCTGCACAACAGCCGATTGCAGGGAATGGCTGTAAACAGCATGTTTTACTTTCTGTGTTATATCAATTATATCGGTAAAGCCTTGAGTATTAACGGTAAATTTTTCATTTATAACTGTCATAGACTAAACCTCAACTCTCCGTCTTTAACAAGTTTTCTTCCTTTTGAATATACCGCAAAAGGTGCATTCTGCTTTAAGATCGCATTATAATCTTCGCCGTCAAAAAGTTTAAACACGTTAAAATCGGCATCCTTGCCGATTTCAATAGAACCTGTCGAATTATCCAAACGTAATATTTTGGCAGGATAAATAGTGAGATATTTAATCAAATCAACAGTACTTATAAGCTTTTCAGCATTTGCATTTCTTGCTAACTCAAGCAGGCTGAAACTTTTTTCACCGGAAAAACTTTGAGTTGAAAAACCGAAATTACAGTCAAAATACTTTAATACCGTTTTAAAATCAAGTTTTTTATTACATATTTCTTCGCTGTATAAAGGCTGGTAAATATATTTCACACCAGTTTCAGAAAGCTGTTCCAATTCCTCAAAATCATAATTTGCATTTGCCGCAAGTACTTTTTTGGTAAGAACTTTTAAATTTTCAAGATATTTAACAGGAGTAAGCTCTTTATCATAGGGGCTTATTTTTCTGAGTCCCATAAACTTATGGAGAATATCAATATCCGAAAAGCCGTGCTCAAGCCAGTCTATTTCGTCTTGAGATTCTGCAAATCTTGTCATCATAAGCATGTTATGTTTACGGCAGTATTTGGAGAACAAAGCCCACAACTTTTTATGCACACCTGACATAGAATTAAGCATAATACCTATATGCGTATTTTCACCTTTGTGAAATATTAATTCCTCAACAACAGCCCTGACTGCCTTAAAATTCTTTTTGCTTTTATTTTTGGTATCTGCAAAAACTTCAAAGAAAAGATAGTTTTTTATCGGCAGCTTATTAATAATTTCAAAATACTTAAACTCTTTTGAAACTTGCGCAATACATGTAGTGCCTGATTTTATTGCTTCGGTAACACCGTCTTTAAAAGATGCAATTTTTTCTTCTCTGTCCAGAGTAAAATAATCCGTCAAAATCTCTGCCCATTTTCTTGAGTAACTGCTCTGGCTAACACCTGCAAAATTATATTTTAAAGACAACAGTTTAAAAAATTTCTTAATTTTGTTTTTTAAACTTTGAGGTTTAGCAGTTCCGACATTAGTATATTGAAACTGTGTAAGCAGGTCTATAAAACCGGGAGTAATAACAGCATTGCCTAAATCCTTTACATTTTTCTCATCGAAGTTAACTTCAGCATTAGGGATTATGTCGATAATTTTGCCTTCATCGACAACTATAGCCATATCCTCAAGAACTTTACCGGCAGATGTTAATATCCATTTTGCTTTATAACACTTCATAATGTCTCCCCTTTAAATCGTATTTTACATTACAGGGAATTAAAAATCAAGCTGGTCACATATTTTATAAGTTATCAGGATTAAAGCGTTTATCGTGTTTGCATAATGGCTCAAAAGTATAAATATCTTTTAACTCCTGAAAATCTTTTTCTCCGTTTTTCTTTATATAAATAGGGAAAGGATCAAAACCTTTGTCTGAATATATTCCGTGCTGATGCCCGTCTTTTAAAATATCTTGCTTGGCAGCTGCAGCAAAGTTACCGTTATTACCATAAGCAAAGTTATAACGGGTAACCTTATCAGTATCGCTCAATTTCCCTTCATAATTATTATAAACATATCTTTCATAAAGTTTACCTTTACGGTAAAAATCCTGATATTGTGTGACTGTGTTATCAGCATGTTTGATAATCGTATTACGTTCAAGCCTGTCATCCATAAAGGGTTTAAAGTTTTCAATTTTAATTTCTTTAACAAGAAACGCCCTGTCTAATTCATCAGGTTTGTCAATAATCTGGCATGCATCACCCTTAAATATACTGTGAATTGTTTCTTTTGATGCGGCATCAAATTTTGAAACAACTCTTTGTTCCAGATTTCCAAATTTATCAAAGATTAATATATCCCGTAAAGCATCGGCATCTTCCTTTACCGGAGTTGAAAACTGAACCTTTGTCCCGCCGTTTTTAAGTTTAATGACTAATTTTGAGCTTAAATCTTCAATATCAGATTTAACCTTTGACAATGTTTGTGTAATTGCATCTTCTGCCTGTTTAACAGCTTGAGAATTATTTTTTTCAACCGGTTTGCCCCTGAAAAGAAAATATGCCGCAACTCCGAGTGCTGCACCTCCGCTTACGCCTAAAGCCAATTTCGCAGAATTATTTAAGCCTTTTTCATTATCAGAAGGTTTTGATTGTTTAATCTCATTATTACTTTTAAATGTTATATTATGTATAGGTGAAATTCGCATGCTCTTATAAAACCTGAACAAAATATTTTTTGCTATCCGAAAATTTCATCTGAATAAAAAACAAATTCAAGATGTCCGATGATAATGGTATCACCGTCTTTAATTCCTTTTTTGGCGAGTGCGTCAAATACTCCCATACCTTTCATGATGTTTTGAAAACGAATTACCTGTTCTGAATTTCTTTCATCAGTAACACCCGCAATTCTTTCGATTTTACCGCCTTCAATAATAAACGTGTCTTTCGCGACTTTAAATATTTCGAACGAACTGTCATCATTATTGTATGCGCCTAAATCTTCCTCTACTACGATTTCTGTTTCGGGTTTAGGAATTTCATCAACCTTCTCTCCCATAAAATCAAGTAATTTATCGAGATTTTCACCTGTTACAGCAGAAATCTCAAAGACGTCTGATGATACTTTTTTAAATTGATCCAAAAGTTGTTTTTTCTTTTCTTCATCAATTGCATCAATCTTATTTAACGCAATAATCTGATAAAGTTCTGCAAGATGCTGCGAATGCTTTTCCAATTCAAGATTAATTTTTTTATAATTATCGAACGGGTTTTCTTCTGTTGCGTCAATCAAATGCACAAGAAAACGGCATCTTTCCACATGGCGCAAAAAGTCATGACCAAGCCCGACACCTTCCGATGCACCTTCAATAAGCCCCGGGATATCGGCAACAACATAACCGTCGCCTGAGCGTTTTCTTACTACACCCAAATTAGGAATTAAAGTCGTAAAAGGATAATCCGCAATTTTAGGTTTAGCAGAACTTATTCTGCTGATAAGAGTTGATTTACCTGCATTTGGCATTCCGAGTAAACCGACATCCGCGATAAGTTTTAATTCAAGAAATAATTCTCTTTCTATAGGAGGTTCCCCGGGTTCACAAAACTGCGGAGCTCTTTTTTGCGCTGTTGCAAAACGTGCGTTGCCTCTGCCGCCTCTGCCGCCTTTTGCAACAAGAACTTTTTGTTCATGTTCGGTTAAGTCAGCAATGATATTACCTGTTTTAATATCTTTAACCACTGTCCCTACCGGAACTTTTATAAATAAATCTTTTGCACAAGCCCCGTGCATATTTTTAATTCCGCCGTTTTCTCCGGCTTCTGCTTTAAAAACTGATTTATGTTTGAAATCCATCAGTGTAGACATATTTTCATCTGCAACAAGGTAAACGTCACCGCCTCTGCCGCCGTCACCGCCTGCAGGACCGCCTTTATCAACATATTTTTCTCTGCGCCACGCAACCATTCCGTTGCCGCCGCGTCCTGAAACTACTCTTATCTTTGATTTATCTATAAACTTCATTTTTACACCACAACTTACAATTTACACCGAAACGCTTTTAACAAAATTCTTTTTTAAATTATATTTATTCATATTTGCGCTTTACAAAATTATTGCACTTGGGAATTCTTCCCTCGCATCTGTTTTGCTTTGTTAGTTTTTGTATTATAATAATACTATGAAAAATATAAAAAATAAATTATTCTCTAAAACACCTGTAACAATCGGACCTGACAGCGGATACGATAATTATATAATGGCAATAGAATCAAGCTGTGATGAAACTGCCTGTGCAATTGTAAAAAACGGCAGGGAAGTTATCGCGAACGTTGTAGCTTCGCAGATTAAAACGCACGCACAATTCGGCGGAGTAATCCCTGAAATTGCGGCAAGAGAACATCTTGATTCCATTAATATTGTAATTGACGAAGCATTTAAACAGGCAAAAGAAAATGCAAACATTAATCCTGAAGATATAACCGCTTTCGCGGGCACTGTAGGTCCGGGGCTTGTCGGCTGTCTGCTAGTAGGTCTGAATGCGGCAAAAACACTTGCTTTAACCTATGACAAACCCTTTATAGGTGTTAATCACCTAAACGCACATTTATGCGGAAATTATCTTGATACAGAATTAAAACCGCCGTTTATGGCACTTCTTGTAAGCGGAGGACACACACAAATTATTGATGTAAAATCATATTCCGAACAGTCAATTCTCGGCGAAACAGTTGATGATGCCGTAGGAGAGGCTTATGATAAAGTTGCAAGGCTTATAGGACTTCCATATCCGGGCGGTCCCAGATTGGATAAACTTGCACAGGAAGGTAATCCGCATGCTTTTAAACTTCCCGAAGCCAGAGTTGACGGATATAATTTTAGTTTCAGCGGTTTAAAAACAGCAGTTTTACGTCTTGTAAAATCTTTTGACGGTCAAGAACTTCCCGAAAAAGATATTTGCGCAAGTTTTCAGGAAACAGTGTCATCAACACTTCTGCATAAACTGAAAAGAGCATTAGATGAAAGCGGCTATAATCAAGTTGTAATAGCAGGCGGAGTTGCTGCTAATTCGGAAATAAGAAAGAAAATATTCAACCTTTCAAATGAAGGCTGCAAAGTTTTTGCACCGCCAATGAAGTATTGCACTGATAATGCGGCTATGGTTGCATCTTGTGCTTACTTCAATACAAACACTTTTGATGATGTTAATACGGAAGTATTCTCAAGAGTAAATTAAATTGTTTACAATTGTAAATTTTACACTTTAAAACGGCAAATTATTTTTTTGCCGTGTATTGTAATAGTGAAAAATCTTGGGAATAAAAAAACTATACTATGAAACCTTTTTTGCGGAAATAAATATTTATTTCCGCCTTATTATTTTTTAAGCAAAAAAAATTATCACGTGTTTTTATAAGCAATATGCTAAACATTTCAACTGAAAACAGAAGCTATAAACCGGCATTCACAAGCGGAATTACAAGGAAATTATCACGCAACTACTATCATTGTGAAGCTGATGTTGTGGAAATTTTCAATAAACACCCACAAAAAAACGGAATAGCAGGGCAACTTCCTATAAACTGGATTAGAAAAGTCGACAGAACTAAAAAACACGAAGTAATAAAGGAAATATACAGCCAATTTGCAAAAACCGTAAAACTTGCAAAAACCAACATCGAAAATGCAGCAGAAAATATTAATACAGTACTGCGCAAACATAAAATACTTGCTCCGAACCAGAGTTATAATATTGTAAAAATTGATACATCAGGAGCTGTTTATACTGCTAACGGTTATATTTTGTCGGGAAATAATACAGACAGTTATTTTATTAAAGAATTTGCGGATTTAAGCAGTAAAAGTCCAAGATTGTATAAGCTAATGACTGAAAGTAACGGGAAGTACGTTGAACTTGCGCGTGCTCTAAATATAAATAACAGAATAAAAGACAGACATATTATGCATACTCACTGGGGTGACACCAAAAACGGATATATGGTCAGCGAATATGTGAAACCTCTGAAAGAATATAAGTCACCTATAGAGATAAAAGAATTTTACGACAGTGAAAAAACTCTTGTAAACGACTTATATAAAAAGTACGGCTTTACTTACGAAGAAATAAAAAAATATAAAGTCCAAACGGGATATGAATATGAAGATAAGTTTTATTCTTATCCCGAGGACAGAATTATTTACAGCTATTTTTCTAATATGTTTGAAAAATACGGTCTGAAAGATTACGACCTTCATTGTAACCCTGACAACTATATAATCACAACCGACAAAAAGGGCAATCCGCTTTTAAAGCTTATTGATTTCGGCGGTATTACACATATTTAAGAGACTTTTGCGTAAAGTTTTGATAAAATAAATTGTGTAATTTTCTTTTCCAGTTGACAGTTAAAATGCCCGTTTATCTCTTTAATAAAATAGCAGGGGCTTGTAACGTTTATTTCTATAATTTTCTCATCAATAACATCAAGCCCGACCAGCGGAAGTCCAAGCTTATTAAGCTCTTTTGCAACAGGTGCAAATTTTTCTTTTTCACCTTCCGTAAGTTCTGCTCTGACAATATTGCTGTCGCAGTGTTCGTTAAATTTAAAATCATCATTTGACGGAAGTTTTTGAATACAAACATCCAGAACCTCATCTCCGAGGAACATAACCCGCTTGTCGCCAAATCTTGCTTTCGGAATATATTTTTGAACCATAATAAGCTGTGTTTGATTTTTAGTCATAGTATTAATTATTACTGCGGTATTTTTATCGCCTTTTTTCAAAGTCATAACGCCTGATCCAAAGCAGCCGTTTAAAGGTTTAAGAACAATTTCTTCATGCTCTTTCAGGAAATTAATAATATCTGATTTTGAAGAAGTAACGATATTTTCAGGCATCAAATCAAGAAATTTTACTGTATGCATTTTCTCGTTAAAATCTCTGATTGACTTAGGATCATTTAAGATTAAAGTTTTATTTCTATCCACAAAATCAAATATATAAGTTGCATTAATATAATCCAAATCAACAGGCGGATCGGGTCTGAACATTACAAGAGAAAAATCATTTATTTCTTTATCCTGCAATGTTTTGTCATAAAATATATTTCCGTTTTTTTCATAAGCTTTATAACAATGAGTATAAGGAGTACCGCTGACCAGACTTAAATTATCAATTGTCGTAATCCATACGTTTTTATTTTCAAATAAAAGCTCCCTGATTAACCAAAAATTTGTAACAAGATTATTAAACTCAAAATATTTGAGTTCAATTCTGTCTATAATAAATAAAATATCCATTTTTAATCTCCACTTCGATTTAAGTTTACATCAATAATATTTTGCTGCAATAGAGAAGCGGGCTAATTAATATTTTCAGGATTTAAAATTACGCAGTTTGAATTATTAATCTGAATAAGCTTCATAAATTTTTCCAAATCAGTCTGTATTTCAGGGAAAGTATTGTAATGCATAGGGATTACGGTTTGTGCTCCTATCCAAGCAGCCGCAACTGCTGCATGTTCGGCATCCATTGTATAATGTCCGCCTATTGGAAGAAGTGCAATATTAGGTCTGTAAAGTTCTTTAATTGTTTTCATTTCTGAAGTTAAAGCAGTGTCGCCCGCATGGTAAATACGAACATTTTCAACATCAAATATAATTCCTGCAGGTTCTCCCGCATATCTGCCGTCAGGAAGCGAGCTTGTGTGGAATGCAGGAACAAATACTACTCTTCCCCAATCATAATTAAGCCAGCCGCCGAAATTTACCGATTTAACCTTGCATCCCTGCTCTTTGCAGTACTGGGCAAGTTCAACAATTGCTGTAATAGTAGCATCTTTTTCTTTAGCAATCTCAATTGCCTGTCCTAAGTGGTCGCCATGAGCGTGGGTTAAAAATATATCCGTAATATTTGCACTATGCCAGTCATATTTGGGGTTAACACTCACAAACGGGTCAACCATAATTGAATTTTCTTTTAACTTAATTTCAAAAGCACTGTGTCCGATATATTTTAAATCCATAATAAATACTCCTTCTTTTCATTTAAATATAACAAATTTTATAGTAGAATGCAATTATGCAATATAACTTATTAATGCAAAAATGCATAGAACTAGCAAAAAAAGGAGAAGGTTTGACTTCACCTAACCCTCTTGTCGGCTGTGTAATTCTTGATAAAGACGGGAATGAAATTTCAAACGGCTATCATCAAAAATACGGAGAAAATCACGCTGAAAGGGATGCTCTTTTAAAACTTCATAACGGAGAAGAAAAAGGCGGCACTTTAATTGTAAATCTCGAACCCTGTTCGCATTTCGGTAAAACTCCGCCTTGCGCAGATTTAATTATAGAACGCGGGTTGAAAAGAGTTGTTATCGGAATGCGTGATGTAAATCCTATTGTTGCAGGAAACGGGATAAAAAAATTACAAGATGCGGGAATTGAAGTTATTGAAAATGTTCTTGAAAAAGAATGCAAAGCACTAAATGAAGTATTTATCAAGAATATGACAAAAAAAGAAGTTTTTGTTGCAATAAAAACGGCGACAACTCTTGACGGAAAAATTGCAGCACATAACGGTTCTTCCAAATGGATTACATCCGAAAAGGCCAGAGAAGAAGTAAAAAAAATAAGAAACCGCTATGATGCGATTATGACTACATCTTCAACAATTATTGCAGATAACCCGGCAATGATGCACCGAAAAAAAATTATACTCGACAGAAAACTTAAAACAAATCTTGAAGCACCCGTATATAAAAACGGAGAAATTTATTTGTTCAACGAAACACTTGATATGTTTGAAGGCGGAATAAATTTCATAAAAACACCGGTAAAAGATGAAAAACTTGATTTGGAGTTTGTCTTAAAAAAAGCTTATGAACTCGGGATAAAAAGCATTCTTGTTGAAAGCGGCGGGCACCTTAACGGAGAAATATTAAAATATACTGATAAAATTTACCATTTTATTGCTCCGAAGATAACAGGAGATAACAGCTCTTTATCATGTTTTGATTTCAGACAAATCGACAACATTAACGACAGTTTTAATTTCAAAATTATACAAACAGATATATTTGAACCTGATATTTTATTAACTTACTATCCTATTTCAAAATAATAAAAAAGTTGTATAATTAATTTATGAAAAAAAGAGCGTCAGCAGCAGGGACTTTTTATCCGTCAGAAAAACATGAGCTTGAACAACTAATTGAAAGCTTCAGAATAAAAGAGCCCGAATACTATTCAAGAGCAGTAATAATACCGCATGCGGGTTACGTTTACTCGGGAAAACTCGCGTCAAAAGGAATACAGCAGCTTAAAAAAGATGCAAAAAATGTATTTATATTTGCACCTGCACATTATGAAAGAATTTTCGGCTGCACCGTATGTGATTATGATGCATTTGAAACTCCGCTCGGCGACATTGAAGTAAATAAAGAGCTTAACGGTGAAATTGCAAAATTCTGCGATTGTAATGCAGGAAACTTTGTATTTGAAAGAGAACATTCCATAGAAGTTCAGCTGCCGTTAATCAAAACATTTTTACCCGATGCCAAAATCATCCCCGTTTTATACGGCTGTGAAAACTTCAAGAATCTGGCAGAAACAATCGAGAATTTTTATGAAAATGAAGATAATGTTTTTATTATATCAAGTGACTTAAGCCACTTTTATCCCGAAAAAGAAGCTTACAAAATTGATAATTATACTGCAAAGTTAATTGAAGAAAATAACCTGAGTAATTTCGAGCAGGAGCAGGCTTGCGGTGCAGTAGGAATTTGCGGGCTTGTAGAATTTGCAAAGAAGAAAAACTTTTCCCTTATAAGAGCAGGGCTTACAAACTCAGCGGCGGCAACAGGTGACAGCTCGCGTGTTGTCGGTTACGGAAGCTGGTTTCTGTATGAGGGAGAAAAAAATAATTATATAAAAAAATATTATTCTGATTTTGTAAAAAAAGTTTGTAAGGATAGTATTTTATCAGGTTTGCAGCTTGGTCACGCTGACTTAAACAATTATGAATGTGTTTTTGAAGAATACGGAGCGTCATTTGTAACCCTTGAGCTTGACGGAATTCTTCGCGGCTGCATAGGTTCAATCATTGCACACAGACCGCTGATACAAGATTTAATAAAAAATGCCCACGCGGCAGCATTTTCCGACCCGAGATTTCCCGCACTAACGTTAAACGAATACAATAAGATAAGTATAAGCATTTCTCTTTTATCCAAACCTGAAAGATTAGAATTTGATGATGAACAAGAACTGTTAAATGAACTTGTTCCGGCTATAGACGGATTGATTATACGCGACGGGAATTATCAATCTGTGTTTCTGCCTGATGTGTGGGAACAGCTGCCTGACAAAAAAGAGTTTCTTGAACAACTAAAACTCAAAGCAGGTTTACCAAAAGATTATTTTTCCGAAAGTTTGGAAGCTTTCAAATTTAAAACAACAAAAATTATTCAATAACTTTTCCGTCAAAAAGTTCCATAACCATATTTACGTTATCCGAATGCAACGAAGCCTCAATTTTAGCAGCACTGTCAGATTTAACAGGTTTGATTTCTTCTTTTATTTCCTGAACTTCTTCATCAGATACCTCGGGTTCCATCTGTACAGGCTTCATGACAGGTGACGGCTTTGGCTGTGCTGTCTGCTTCGGGACTTCTACCGGAGCAGCTGCAGCAGGCTTAATCTGAACATCATCAGCATGCGGAAGCCTTACGGTAACATTTGAATCTAATTGACCGAACAAGGCATTAACAGCATCGACAATTGCCTGTTTTTTAGACCCGCTTTGCACCTGATTAAGAAAAATTTCGTTTTTCATGGTTAATATGGTTTCTTCAGGCGAAATTTTTACAGGATTAGCCCATTGTTTTAACAACGCACGCGTTGGAGCACTGTGAACCTGTTCCAAAAGCTGGCCCCATAAAACTGAAATATCAGAGCCCGCAACGGGTTTAGATTTTGGCATCGGAGCAAAATCACTGTTGTTATCAGCAGAATAAGTTTCTTTGTCCGGCTGTTTAGCGGCCGCACTGCCTTCCTGCACAGTTTTTTGTACTTTTACGTTTTCAACTTTTTGCACCACCATATCGGGTTTTGCATATTCCTGTCTTTGCATTTCCGCTTTCATTACAGGAGAAGGAGCAGTTTTATATGCTGACACCTTAACAGGTTCAACTGCCCCGCCTTCAAGTCTTGCAAGCCTGTTTTGAAGTTCTACAAGAGATGTATTTTCCGTTAAATTTGCCATATCAATTATTGCGACTTCAAGCCACAAACGAGGATTATTAGTCAATTTAAGCTCTTTTATATAATCCGAACATTTATCAATTAAAAATACAATCTGATGAGTTTCAATGTTCTCAGCCTGTGAAGTTAATGCCTGTACCTGTGCATCATTTGCCTGTGTTAATTCAAAAACAATTTCTTTTCTGCAATTTTTTACAATAAGAAGATTTTTTAAATAGTCCATTAAGTTTGTCAGAATTTGAACAGGCTCATTACCGGAATTATAAATTTTTTCCAAATCTTCAATAGCTTCTTGAGGTTTTGAATTAACGATTTTATCAGCAAGAGAATTAAGTATATCAAAAGACAAACGACCCAGAAGATTATTTATGTCGTCCGTTGAAATAGCGTCTTCACCGTCAAGTACACTTAACTGGTCGAGGAGAGCAATACTGTCACGCATTCCGCCCGCCGAATTTTTAGCAATGGTAAACAAAGCATCATCGGTTATATTAATTTTTTCATTATCAGAAATATAACGAAGATGTTTAACAATATCATCTGTTGTAATACGTTTAAAATCAAAGCGCTGGCAGCGGCTTTTGATAGTATCAAGAACTTTATGAACTTCTGTTGTTGCAAGAATAAATATAACATTTTTCGGCGGTTCTTCCAATGTTTTCAGAAGAGCATTGAAAGCAGTAGTTGAAAGCATGTGAACTTCGTCGATAATGTAGATTTTGTATCTGCTGTTAACAGGTGCATACATAACCTTTTCCAGAATATTCTGTGCATCTTCAACTTTTCTGTTGCTAGCGGCATCAATTTCGATTACATCCATAGGGGTTGAATTTGTAATATCAACACAGTTTTCACAAACACCGCAAGGCGAAATAGTCGGTCCCTCTTTGCAGTTCAAAGATTTAGCAAAAATTCTTGCAGTAGAAGTTTTTCCCGTTCCACGCGGTCCGGTAAACAGATAAGCATGAGAAATTTTGTCTAATTCAATAGCGTTTTTTAAAGCTTTTTTAATATGTTCCTGCCCGACAACCTGTTCTAATTTCTGAGGGCGGTATTTTCTGTATAAAGGTATGTATTTTTCGTTCATGGTAATATTATAGCAGAGTTATAACAAATGTGGATAAAAAATGAAGATAATTAAACCGCCATTATTAAAAGAAGGGGATACGATAGGTATACTTGCACCTTCAGGGGCAATGGATGATGATACAAACCTTAAGCGTGCAATAACTTTTTTTGAAAACAGAGGGTATAAAATTAAATTATCCAATAATGTTTACTCAAAAGAGAGATATTTGGCAGGCTCGGATAAAGAACGACTTGATGCTGTACATAAAATGTTTACTGATAAATCAGTAAATGCAATAATTTGTTTACGAGGCGGATACGGAGCAATAAGGCTTATTAATAAAATTGATTATGATTTAATCCGCAAAAATCCTAAAATTTTTTGCGGCTATTCTGATATTACCGCGCTTAATGCAATGTTTTTAAAACGTGCAGGGCTCGTTACTTATTCAGGGCCTATGATTTTAAGTGATTTCGGTCAGGAAAGTTTAAATGAATATACCGTAAGCAAATTTTTCGAAACCGTTTGCGGGGGCAAATTTGATTACGAGGGCACTTTCTGGGGCGGTAATCTTGCAACACTTGTATCTCTTTGCGGGCAGGATTTTATACCTGATTTTGAATTTACGCTGTTTTTGGAAGACTTGAACGAACCGCCTTACAAAATAGATAAAATGGTTACACAATTATTTAATATTGAAAAAATTCGCAAAAACACAAAAGCAATAGCAATCGGCGACTTTTTAGGCTGTGAAAATATTGATTACATTTTTGAGGAATTAGATTTACCTTTAATAAAGAATTTTCCGTCATCGCATTCATACAGAAAAGCAACAATACCATATGGTCAAATGTAAAAATTTATTAATTAGATAGCAAAAATAAATTATTACAATCATTATGATAAAAATAAAAAAAGAAAGGAAAATATATGTTGTCAGGAAGCAAAACAGATTACACAAATTTTACAGGATATTACTACGCCAAACGCTCAATCTTAAGCAAGTCCGCTAATGAATTACTGGATAAAGGCATCCGGGAAATGGATGGAAATCAAGCTTTTAGCTGCCCCCCCCCCGAAATTTCAAAAATTTAACATTATATTCGTCAGATGACAACCTTTTAGGAGTAGTTGAATATACAAAAAACAAACAAGGTATTAAGAAAGTATTGCAAGTAAATGATGACGGTAAAAATATTGTCTATTACAGAAGAGAATATAACAGATGTTTTCGTAAAGTATGTGAAAAATCCGATAAAATTCTGCAAGAAATGGAAACATTTATAAAAAACACAATATCAAAATTTATCAATCAGGAATAATTAATTTTATATTAAGTAATCATTCTCACTTTTGTTTTTGAGCTAAAATATAATTATGTTAAAAGATAATTTATAAGGAAAAAGACTATGTGGGATTATTCGGATAAAGTTATAGATCATTACAGAAACCCAAGAAATGTGGGAAAAATTGATAATGCGGATGCAATCGGCGAAGCCGGTTCGCTAGCATGCGGAGACTCTTTAAAAATATATTTAAAAATTAATAACGGAATAGTTACAGATGCAAAATTTCAGACTTTCGGCTGCGGTTCGGCAGTTGCAAGCTCAAGCATTCTAACTGAAATGATTATCGGCAAAACCGTTGATGAAGTAAAAAAAATTACAAACAAAGATATTGCCGATCAGTTAGGCGGATTACCGCCTGAAAAAATGCATTGTTCTGTTATGGGTTACGAAGCATTGGAAGACGCTTTAAAAAATTACGATGACTTCACTGACCTTGACGATATCAGAAATGAAGAAGCTGCAAATCAAAAAAGAGAAAAAATTGTATGTACTTGCTTCGGAATAACTGAAAATATTATATGGGACGCAATTAAAATGAACGGTTTGAAAACCGTTGAAGAAATTACAAATTACACTAAAGCAGGGGGAGCCTGCGGAAAATGTAAGGGATTAATTCAAGATATCATTGACACTTACTACAAGAAAGAAGAAAATGAAAAAGCTGAATCAACTTTAAGCCCCGCACAAAAAATTCTCAAAATAAATAACATAATAGAAAATCAAATATCACCCGAGTTAAGAAAAGACGGCGGCGATATAACCCTTGTTGATATTGACGTTAACAAAGTTATGGTAAAACTTCGCGGGAAATGCTCAGGCTGCAAAAATTCGCATCTGACACTTAAAGCTTTTGTTGAATCTACTTTAAGAGATACCGTTGATAAAAATATTGAAGTTATAGAGGTATAGAAAAATGAGTTTAATATATTTAGATAATAACGCAACCACAAAGGTTGACCCGCAAGTGCTTGAAGCAATGCTTCCGTATCTTCAGGAAGAATATGCAAACCCTTCAAGTGTATATGATTTTGCTAAACGTGCAAACCATGCGGTTAAAGAAGCCCGCGGGATTATGAAAGATTTTTTCAACGCAAAAGACGAAAAAGAAATAATTTTTACATCCTGCGGTTCTGAAAGTGCAAACATGGCAATTCGCGGCGTGTTAAATATGAATAAAAACAAAAGACATATTATAACAACAAAGGTTGAACACCCCTGTGTATTGAATTTGTATCAAGCTCTTGAAAAAGAAGGATATAAAGTTGATTATATAGGTGTAAATTCAAACGGAGAACTTGATCTTGCACAACTCGAAGAAGCAGTAAATGATGATACCGCACTTGTTTCAATAATGTACGCAAATAATGAAACCGGCGTTATTTTCCCGATTGAAAAAATATCGGAAATAATTAAATCAAAAAATAAAGAAACAAAATTCTTTGTTGATGCTGTTCAGGTTTCAGGCAAAATTCCTATTGACGTTCAGGCAATCGGTGCTGATCTGGTCGGTATATCAGGGCATAAATTTCATGCACCCAAAGGGGTCGGAGCACTTTATGTAAATTCAAAAACACTTATAACTCCGCTAATAATCGGCGGTCATCAGGAACGCGGGAAACGCGCGGGAACAGAAAATGTTCCGTATATCGTCGGAATAGGGAAAGCTGCAGAACTTGCTGCAGACCATTTAAAATATGAAGCAACAGAAGTTAAAAGACTTCGCGATAAGCTTGAAAAAAACATTGTCAAAAACGTATTTAATGCAAGGTTAAATACGGGAATTGTCAACAGGGTTCCTAATACTTCAAATATCGGTTTTGAATACATTGAAGGCGAATTAATTCTTTTGCATTTAAGTGATCTGGGAATTTGTGCAAGCTCAGGCAGTGCATGCACCTCAGGTTCATTAGAGCCTTCTCATGTTTTAAGAGCAATGAATGTTCCGTTTACTGCAATTCACGGAAGTATCCGCTTCTCGTTAAGCAAATATACAACCGAACAGGAAATTGATTATGTATGTGAGAAAATGCCCGGAATTATAGAAAAATTAACAAATATTTCTCCTTTCCAGGATGAACTTGAAGCATTAAAAAAATTAAGACATTAAACTTAAAGTTAATACTTTTTTCTGATTATAAAAAAATCGTAGTACCTTGGTGCTACGATTTTTTGTTCATTTATACAAATTTTTAAATACTGACTTTGTAGAATAGCTTTATACCACGTTCACTATTATCCTGTCTGTAAGGAGTTTATAGTTATGAAAAAAGTTATTGTAATTATAAGTATTTTACTCAGTATAAATTGCTGTTATGCAGCGGGTCAATATTCAGCATTACTTGATAAATTGGAAAATTCTTTGTACGGTTTTACATATACAACCTCAGACGATGAATCGAGGCTTTCAAGAATAGAAGAAAGTGTTTACGGACAAAGTAAGACTAATAAGCCGATATCTGAAAGAATTGCAAGCCTGAATAAAGACATGTCAGCAGAACAAATAGGACAGGAAATAGCACCAAAAGAAGATACTTTTGCAGAAGAACAAGACAGCTACAAAGACACAATTGCAGAAGAAAAAATGCCGCCTGCAGGTGCTAACGTAGATTATCCGTCCATTAACGAACTTGAAAGACAGGTATTTAAAAAAGAATTTAAAAATCAAGATTTAAACAGCAGACTTGCAAATCTTGAGAAAAAATCTCTAGGACAAACTTATGACAGCGACCCTTTTTCATCACGCGTTGAAAGATTACAGGCAAAACTTAAACCGAATTCCTTTATGGACAATAGTATTGCCCAATCTTCCAATGATTTTTATGATGACGGAGCAATACCGCTGGACAAAAACTATAAACTTGATGAATACCAGCCGCCTGAATTTGATTATGATGCGTATAACGCGAGAAACAGCAAACCTGTAAAAGTCAATCTTGCATCAGTAGAAAAATCAATATTTAAAAAATCATTTAACGGTGACAGTACGGAAAACAGATTATCGCGGCTTGAATCAACAATGTTCGGCACAACATTTAATTCAGACCCTCAGGAGGCACGTTTGAACCGTATCTCAAGCGCTTACAAAGCCGCAAAGAGCGCAAGCAGATACGATTCAAACAAATTTTCCCAGAACATGGCAACCGCAATGCAGATTGGTACAATCTTACTGATGATTTTAGCTTGTGTCCTTTAGGAGATTAACGATTTTTGCCCAGAAAATCCTGCCAGTAATTTTTACCTTTCTCAAAGGGATGTACATCGGCTAATGCATATTTTGCACAGGTCAGCTGATTAGTAAGATCTGACGAAACTTTGCACTCATTCTTGGAGAAAAAATTATTTGAAGCACCGTCACGAGCAAAGCCATAACTGCTTTCGCCTGCTTTATATTCTTGTCCCATAGGAAGAACAAGCCCGTTTTCGACAAACCTGAATATAAAAATATCATACCCGAATTTATTAGGTCTCTTATGTCCGTTAACATCAATACACACAACAGGACCTTGCTGTTCATCCGTAATGCCGTTATATTCAAATGAATAAATTCTGCCCGCAATATCAGTCATATAACCAAAATCATCGCAAGGACCAAGCCTCAACTTTGCTCCGCCCAAAGTATACATTTGATATGCCGAACTTTTAGAATTGCCTTCTTCATCTTTTGAACCTGAAGTAGTATCATCATACAGTTTAAGCCCTTTTAAATATTTTGGTAATAAAGTTCTTACAAAGGAAGAAGTTCCTTTATCACGGCAATATTCCGTCACTGAAACACCAAAATCATTCATAAACAACCGTGAAGCTTGATTTAACTCGGAATAAAGTTTTTTAAATTGTGTTTGAATTTCTTTATTTTGAGTATTATTAACTAATGCAGGCAGAGTTAAAGCTGCAACGACACCGATTATTCCTAAAGTAACCAAAACTTCAGCCAGCGTAAACGCCAAGCGTGCCGCTTTACCCGGCACAACAGATTTGGATAAATCTCCAAAACAGTGACAGAGAGCTAAAAGATGCCCCCCCCCCGAGCTGCTGTATCAATTAATCTTTTCATATTTGCTCCTTTCTTTTTATAAGTTTTATTTTAAGGTGCTAAAAAAAATTTTTCAATAAGATTTACCTGCAGCAGAAAGAATCGCGTCCGAAATGATAAGTATGCCCTGCCAGAGTTACTTCTGCTTTTTTGATATTAATTAAACTGTTAGACAAATCCACATCAGCATTTATATTATTTGTAGCAATATTAAACAACTCATAATTCACAGAAGCTGAATTAATTTTTAAATATCCTGAAGATTCAATTTCATCAAAATTTGTTTTAATACTAAAATCAGCATCTACAAAACCCGAAGCTTTTAAATCTCCAAATTTGTCGTAATCAAACATTTCTCCAATACTTTTAATAATCTCAGCCGCAGATTTCAATCGCAAATTCGATTTGCAATTTAAATCTGCTTTAGGATAAATGCCGTCAGAAAAACTGCCTAATAACTCGGTAACTTCATCCCCGGAAGAATAAAGTTTCCCGTAAAAAGCTATATTATTTCGTTTGAAATTTAAGTCTAAATTACTCGCAGGAAGCTGTTTCCCGTTAACGGCAACGGAAAAGTCAGAGATATTGGTATATCCGTCTAATTTCAGCCCTTTTTTTGATTTTACTATTTTAGTGTCGGTATTTATAATTGCATTAAGTTTAGCTGACATGAGTTTACCGTCTGCAGAAATCTTAATTTTTTTGTCCTGAATAAAGTCTCTGATCGAAAGATTATTACCGTAAAGAGAAAAAGTTTTATCAGACGGAATAATAATAAAAGAAATATTATAATTATTTACAAAAACATCAGGCATATTTTTTGAGAATTTGAGATTATCAGCAGGCACAGGAAGCATATAATCTTTAATTAAAAAAGAGCCGTCTTTTTTAATTTTTAAATTAAGATTAAGATTTTCAGCACTAATCATATTAAGTTCAACTTTCTTGAAAATTAAAGGCAAAACAAACAGATCAATTCTGACATTATCTGCAGTTAAAAAAGTTTCACCATCAGGAAGAGAAACTTCAACATGTTTGGCACCGATACCCGCTGTCAGTTTTGGAGAAGTTAATATTACTGCATCTTCAACAGTTAATCTGAAATCAGTATTAAGCTTAATCTTTTCGACAAGATAACTTGTGTCAGTAATAAAAAAAGGAACTGCTAAAAATATTACATATAAAATTACAATTAAAATGCCTGAATATTTTAAAAATTTTGTCATATCACACCCTTAATTATGTTTTAACATGAAGCAATAAAAATAATAAATAGCTGATATGGTAATACCTATTTTTTCTTTTTTTCAGGATAACAGTTCCATTTAATATTTTCATTTTTTCTGAACCAGGTTAACTGGCGTTTGGCATAATTTCGTGTGTTTTGTTTAAGTTTATCTTTTGCTTCTTCTAAAGTTAACACCCCGTCAAGATAAGCTGTAATTTCTTTATAACCGATGGTATCCGTTATATTAGGAATTCTGCCGTGTTTTTTAAGAAGATATTTTGTTTCTTCAACAAGTCCCCGTTCTAACATTAAGTCAACACGTTTGTTTATCCTGTCATACAATTCTTCACGCGGAAAGTTCAGTCCTGTCCATTCAACATCAAACTCACATTCTTTTAATCCTCTTGCCTTGCTTAATGGACAACCGGATTGTTTAACAATTTCAATATAACGTATCAACTTTTTCCTGTCATTTTTTTCTACAGAATTAGCAGCTTCCGCATCTAATTCTGACAACATAAAAAAAAGCTCTTCATAAGAAAGTTTTGATAATTCTTTTCTTAAATTATAATCGGGTTCTGTATCAGGCAAATCATAGTTTTCAAGCAGTATCCGAAAATAAAGACCGGTTCCGCCTGCAACAACAGGGATTTTACCTTTAGATAAAATTTCATAAATATGAGTTTTTGCCTGTTTTGCATAAAGTCCGGCAGAATAATTAAATTCAGGTTCCGCAATATCAATCATATAGTGAGGAATACCCTGCATTTCTTCGACAGTCGGTTTTGCAGTACCAATATTCATGCCCCTGTAAACAAGCCTTGAGTCTGCAGAAATAATTTCGCCGTTATATTTCTTTGCAAATTCTACCGCATACGCCGTTTTTCCGCTTGCTGTCGCTCCTACGACGGCAACAACTTTATTCTTTTTCCTGTCCATCTTTTAAAGTTTCCAAATCAACATACTTTCTGTCATAATATAAGAAAATAAGAATTACGAAATACACTGAAAAATAGAAAAGAATAATACTCATAATTATATAAGCAAAAGGATTAAATGCCGCAAACGTATTAATAAATAAAAGAGCAAATCCCATAAACCACAAAGCAAGGAAAAGCCTTACCGTAGTGAAAAAATCTTTAAACAATTTAACAAGCGAACGCCATAAAGCAACTAAAGGATTAGGCGTCATATAAATAATTTCAGGTATCCACAACATCAGTAGGTACATAATTACCGATGTCACTGACATAAAAAGAAGGCTCCATTTCCCGAAAAATACAATCTGTTCCGGAGTAAGGCTGTCAATAAAAGCTGCCATGCCCTGATTTGTAGCTATTGCAGGATCAATTGCCATTTCCTGCAGATGCTGCATTGATGCCGCATCAAGTCCTCCTATAATTTTCACCCCCATCAGATAAACAATAGGAGTAGCAATAATTTGTATCAGAAAAAAAATAAGATACACTCCAACGAATGACAAAAAGAATTTTCCGATACCTTCGGGAATAGTTTTAAACAAATTTAATGTTGCTTTTGCTCTGTCTTCATCAAGCACAAAAACTTTTTTTGAAAGCTTAACAGCCTCTTCAACCATATAAAACCAGCCTGCGCAAAATACTCCAAACATAAATAATACCGTTATTGAAGCCAGTATAAACTTAGGAGCGGAATCAACGGTATACTTGGAATATAATGAATATAAATCCAAAATTTTTACAAACAGGATTAAAGGTATAGTTAATATTATATTGTAATTTGTAATTCTTGTGGCTTCTTTAAATAATTCACGCATACTGTATATTTACCTCAAAGTTAAATAAATTGAATAACCTGTTTACTTAGTAAGTTCAACCGGTTTTTCATCGGTTAAAGCCTTTGCGAGTTTTCGTTTTCTTCTTCTCATCAAATCAACAAAAGCCTCAAGTCTTGTCAGGTAACCTGCTTTTCCTGTTTGTTCATCCATAATCAACGGAAGGATAGGAATATCACAATTTTCCCTCATTGCCGGAAAAATATTTTGTGACATAATTTCAGGCATACAGGTAAACGGGCTTATATGAATGATACCGTCAATACCGCGCTCATCAGCATAAGCAACATCAGAAACACATTCCAGAGAATCTCCGCCGATATCACGCATTAAGTATGGCTTTGCAAGTCTGTAGGCTCTTTGAAGGTGTGTTTCTCCTTTTCGGAATATTTTAGGAATAATAGCATCTTTTAAAAAACTGCTTATGGTAAGGCTTCTGCGGGTCTGTACGCCCATTTTGCCGAGTTCTCTTGTTATATTCTGGTTGGAAAACTGATCGCATACAAGATAAATTTCACCTGTCAAATCAACATGCAAAACTTCCTTATTCTGATCAATTTCCGTCTTCTTCATTTCTTCAAAAGCCAGTTTTTTTGCTTTATTGAGTTTTCTTGTACTGTCAGCATCCTTGATATATTTTAAAGCCTTATTATAATTTTTTTCAGCATCACCAAAATGGATTTCACGTGCTCTGTAGTATGATAAAGCATTTTCCAAATCATCAAGAACAAACATTTTTCTTATTGCGATATTAATGGCTCTTGCGAATAAAATCGGATCATTTTTGCCGCTTATTTTCTTAAGAAAATCATACATTCCTTTAAGCCCGTCGTATAAAGTAAGTTCAATATACTTAGCTTTATAACCGAGATCAGTAAGCGCATTATGAATACAATTTCCGTATTCCCCCAGACGGCAGCATCCCGGAGATGAAATCATCGCAACATAATCTGTTCCGCCTTCAATTGCTTCAATAAAATTACCCAGAATAAGTTTGTAAGGCAGACAGATTGCTTCGGGAGAATGCTTAGTCCCCAGTGACAAAGTTTTTTTACTTGTATACGGCGGAACAAAAGGTTCGGCACCGATTTTTTTCAGTGCAGCCGACCAGGCTATATATACTGTTCCCATGTGGGGAAATGCTACTTTTAATTTTTTATTTTCTTTACTCATGGTTAATATCTCTTTATTTTTATTGTTTAAAATTCAAATCCGGATGACGTGCCGCAAGGGTTTCATCAAGACGTTTTACGGGAGTTGTGTGAGGTGCTGAAATTAATTTTTCAGGATTTGTTTTTGCTTCCTCTGCAATCTTTAACATGACATCAACAAAGTTATCAAGAACTTCTTTAGTCTCTGTCTCGGTCGGCTCAATCATAATCGCTTCATGTACAATAAGCGGGAAATAAACCGTCGGCGGATGGGTGTTTTCGTCCATAAGTGCTTTTGCAATATTAAGAGTTGATACACCGTTTTCATGTTTTTGTTTTTCGCCTGACAGAACAAATTCATGCATGCAGGGCAGGTCATAAGGAAGCAAATAAGCACCTTTTAATTTTTCTTTAAGATAATTTGCATTAAGAACGGCATTTTCACTGGCTTCTTTAAGGTTATCGCCCATCATAAGAATATAGGCATATGCTTTTACCAGTACACCGAAGTTTCCGTAAAAACCTTTAACGCTTCCTATAGAATTTTTAATATTGTAATTTCTGAAATACTTTCTGCCGTCAAAATCAATAACAGGAGAAGGCAAAAATTCTTTCAATTCTTCAACAACTCCAACTGGTCCGGCACCGGGACCGCCTCCGCCGTGAGGAGTGGAAAATGTTTTATGGAGATTTAAATGAACAACGTCAAATCCCATTAATTTAGGATTTGTGTAGCCCATAACAGCATTAAAGTTAGCTCCGTCATAATATAATAATGAACCGTTATCATGCATTAATTTGGAAATTTCAAGAACATTTTCTTCATATATTCCAAGCGTATTGGGATTGGTCATCATAATTGCGGCAACATCGCCGTCAATAAGATTTTTTAATTCATCAATATCAACCTGTCCTTTTTCGTCAGATTTAACAGGTACAATATCAAAACCGCAGAGATGCGCGCTTGCCGGATTTGTGCCATGTGCAGAATCAGGGATTATAACTTTTTTACGGTTATCACCTTTAACTTCAAAATATTTCTTTATTATCATCATGCCGGTGAGCTCGCCATGAGCACCTGCGGCAGGCTGTAAGGTAACAGCATCCATCCCCGTTACTTTTTTCAAAGCTTCCTGAAGCTTGTACATTAATTCCAGAGCTCCCTGACAATCATCATCACCGGCAAGAGGATGAAGACTTGCAAAACCGTCAAGAGAAGCAAGAAGTTCATTGACTTTAGGGTTATATTTCATAGTGCAGGAGCCTAGAGGATAAAACCCTTTTTCAATACAAAAGTTTCTGTCTGAAAGTTCCTTATAATGGCGCAGTGCCTCAAGTTCGCTGACTTTGGGAAGTCCGATTTCAGAATGTCTTAATAAATTACCGTCAAGGAAACTTAAATCTTCTTTTTCATCTGTTAAAGTTATCCCTGAAACTCCGCTGCTTTTTTCAAAAATAGTTTTCACTAAATAATCCCCTGTCTTTTTAAATCCCTTTTAATTTTATCTAAACCTGATTGAATAATACGTGAAATTCTCGATTGCGAAATATTAAATTCTTCAGCTATTTCTCTCAGTTTCTTCTCTTTAAAAAACTTATATTCAATCAATTCTCTTTCACGCTGGGGAAGTTTTTTCATTGATTCCAGAATTTCATTTTTCAGTTCTGAAAGTTCAATACATTCTTCTGGCGTCTTGTCTTCAGCTTTAATCTGTGTCGGGACTTCAGCATCCTGCATCTCATCTATTGAAAGAATTGTTTTATAAACTTCCTCTCTGAGATTTCCGTTTTCTTCATCAAGCTGCTGTTTTTTATTTTTTAAAGAATACCATTTATAACGTCTGCGTACTTCGTTTCTTATAGCCCATTTAATTGCTGTTGAAAGATAAGTATTATTATAATTTTCGGGAGAATGATTTTTAAAGAGAATATATAAGGTATGGTTGCCTATATTAATAAGTTCCGGCAATTCAATCAAGTGCGATGTAGAAAACTTCTGATATTCCACTTTCGCAATTGTTTCAATTAAATCTTTATAATCCCTTAAATTAACCTTTGATTGAAGTTTTTGATTTGGCACCATGACTATAACAATTTTCCTATAAAAACATTTCCCTGAAAACATAATAACAGAAAAAAATATAGAATACCAGACAATGTAATTTTCCTTAACATAATTTATATTAATTTCAAAAAAGGAGATAAGATATGAGAGTATTATTTTGTACAGACGGTTCAAAAATCAGCTTTAACGCCTTAAAAAATATATCAGGATGGGTTAAAAATGCGGAAATAGATACTATTTGCGTAATTGATTGGAGTTTTCTTCCTGATGAAATAAGCATAGAAGAAGAAAATTTTACATATTCATGTGCTAATACGGCAGATACAATACTGGATTACGCAGAGGAAGAAATTAAAAAACTCGGCATGATGCCAAAGGAAAGGATAAAAAGCTGCGGTGCCGCTATTGAAAGCATTTTGGAACAATCAGAACAAAAAGATTATGATTTAATACTTATGGGTTCACATGGTAAAAAAGGGCTTCAAAAATGGCTCGGCTCGGTATCACAGGAAATTATAAACAGCAGCAAAATATCAGACTATATTGCAAAAGAAGAAAATAACAGAAAAAAATTGCTTTTAACGACAGACGGAACGGGATGTTCGTTAGAAATAATTAACAGCATTATACCGGAGATGAATTTGGAAGAAAAAGAAATTCATATTTGCATGGTTAATGAAGATCCTAATCTACTTTTTCTTGACGGAACACTTGATACAAACTGGCTTCTTGATATTCAGCGCCAGCAGCAAAGGTATGCGGCAAGGGCAATAGAAGATATTAGAATTATGCTCGCAAAACATAATGTTGTGGTTAATGAAACAGCAATGCTAACAGGTATTCCAGCACAAAAAATTATTGATTATGCGAGGATAAACGATATAGATCTAATAGTTCTCGGCTCCCGCAACAAATCAAAACTCGATCGCTTTTTAACCGGTTCGGTAAGCAAACGAGTTTTAGAAAATGTTGTAAGCGATATCTGGTTAATAAGATGTAAAGATTAATAATCCATTTCCCAGTTATTATTCAATAATAAACCGAAACATCCTTTAGCATCACTTCGGGAAGAACAGTTTGCACCAACAGCCGCTCTTACATCTTTAGGATTGGTTTTACCTGAACCGCATCCTGTACCTGAAGTTCTGCATTCCGGCGGTATTCCGTCTTCGTCGATTGAACCGTCACTGTAATATGTTACGAAGAATAAGTCACGTCCTGCAATATTAGGACCTTTTTTACCGTTAATATCAATTGTTATGTGCCCGTATGTTGTATGATATTTGGAATTTTCAACACATACAGAAGCACCGTTTGCAAGTACAAAACAAGGTGCGGCAGATGCTCCCGGCCAATAACTTGCGTTAGTCAAATCAGTTCCGCTCATATTTTTATAACTGCCGTCATAAAAACATTCGGTGAAGTCAGTACAAGACTCAACAATTTTAAAATATGATTTCATAAAATTACTTACTTCCGCTGAAGAAATTAAACCTGCTTCATGAAGGTTTAAAGCATTTTTATCATTTATATACTGCAAAAAAGCCTGCTGAAATAAATTATAAACCTGATGCAATTGGGTTACATAAGTTTTACGCTGATGATTTTGCATTAATGAAGGTACTGTCATTGCAGATACCACACCTATTATCCCTAAAGTTACAAGAACTTCCGCCAAAGTAAAAGCAAACAATTTTTTCATACCAACAATCTCCTGATTAAATATTTTATTCCCATTATGACATATTATATCACATTTATCAATAGGATTGACAAAAAATAATTTGAATAAACGAAATTGTTGTTTTATATTTTTCTTGGAAAGGATAAGCCTTAAAAGCGCCCCC
>QWCY01000641.1_pt1 | contig 55899 bp, 41 predicted proteins | sample 1972631 | NCBI WGS metagenome assembly QWCY01 (sample SAMN09866696, study PRJNA288562) | Human gut metagenome isolate pre1_stool, whole genome shotgun sequencing... | isolation source: gut | host: Homo sapiens | place: USA: California
AAAGTTTTCCTGGCAGATGGCAAGGGAGTCGTTCATCGTTTCGTTCAGTCCGAGCTGGAATACAAATATAAAGTCCCGGATGTCCTGATAAATATCAGCAAGGTCTTCCGATATATTTTTTTTAATGGGCTGATCACTGTAGGCCATGTCCGGTAGGAAAACTTCAAGATAATCATCCTTTTCGGCCATGATGTCAGCCAGGTTAATACGCAACACTTCGTACATTTCCTCCGTAACATAAGTTTCGGGTGCTTCATCACCTATCACTTCACATTTAGGAAGCATGGATGCTTTGAGATAAAGCAGAGGGAGTATTTTTAGTGTTGTATCAACAAATGTCTTACGCTTCATGTTCTCGGAACGTTCGAGAAAAGCACAGAATTCTGCGGCTACCGTAACGAATTCTATTACATTTTTATCAAATATTACCAGACTTTCTTTTTTCATATCTGCTTGAATTGAAACGCAAAGGTAAGAAAAAGGATTGAAAGAGTGAGAGGATTAGTAAGAGATTCTTTTTGATGGGTAATAACTTTAAAGGCAACAGTTAGGAAGAAAATTGTTTTTTTACTACTTTTGCGCTTCAGTATTATATAAGGTATAAAAGACGCAATATGGCAAAAAAGAAATCAGATAAAGAGGCAGAACCAAAGGTGCCTTCTACTAATAAGTTCATAGCATTTCTCAAAAATGAAACCATCCACTTTGTTCTTGGTTTGGTGTTGGTGATATTTTCCGTTTATTTATTGTTGGCTTTCTCTTCCTTCTTTTTTACGGGAGCAGCAGATCAGAGTATTATTGATAGCGGAAATCCACATGATCTGTCAACCGTGAACAATCACGTGAAGAACTATGCCGGTTCGCGGGGAGCACAATTGGCCAGTTACCTTATAAATGATTGCTTCGGGATTTCGTCATTCTTTATTCTTATCTTCCTGGCTGTGGCAGGATTAAAACTGATGCGCGTGCGGATTGTCCGGTTGTGGAAATGGTTTATTGGATGTGCATTGCTGCTTGTCTGGTTTTCTGTATTTTTTGGCTTTGCCTTTATGGATAGCTATCAGGACTCATTCATCTATTTGGGAGGACGTCACGGATATAATGTAGCCAATTGGCTGACTTCACAGGTGGGACAACCTGGTGTTTGGATGATCTTGCTTGTGACGGCGATTTGTTTTCTTATTTATATCAGTGCCCGTACAGTCATATGGTTACGTAAACTTTTTAGCCTTAGCTTCTTGAAACGTAGTCGTAAAGAGGGAAGAGAAGAGCAGGAAGAAAGTCCTGCAGCAGAACAGGTAAAGCCTGAATTTGCCAATCCGAAACCTCACGAAGTAGAGTTTTCTATGGATCGGACTTTCCGGCAGACACCAGCTCCTAAAGAGGTTAAAACGGAGCCTGAAATGAAAGAGCCGGAATTTGTCATACCGGCAGAAATCAATGAGGAGCCATCGAAAGAGGAGGAGGGAGTGACAATGACTTTTGAACAGACTACCCCCGACCCGGTTCCTGTTGTGAATGAACTGACCGATAAAGAACCTGCTTTTGAAGTTGAGGCCGCTGCTGACGACGATGAAGATTATCTGGGAAAAGAAACTGAACCTTATAATCCGAAACTTGATCTTGAGAATTATCGTTTTCCTGGCATTGAGCTGATGAGGCATTTTGAGAACAATGAGCCTACCATTAATATGGAGGAACAGAATGCTAATAAGGATAAGATTATCAATACATTGAGGAGCTTTGGTATCGAGATCAGTACGATCAAGGCAACTGTAGGACCTACCGTAACTCTTTATGAAATAACTCCTGAACAGGGAGTGCGTATTTCGAAGATCCGTGGATTGGAAGATGATATTGCATTGAGCCTTTCGGCATTGGGAATTCGTATTATTGCTCCGATTCCCGGAAAAGGAACAATCGGTATTGAAGTACCAAACTCTAACCCTAAAATCGTTTCGGGACAAAGTATTATCGGTAGTAAGAAATTTCAGGAGTCTACCTATGACTTGCCGATTGCATTTGGTAAGACAATCACGAATGAGGTGTTTATGGTAGACCTTTGTAAAATGCCGCACGTGTTGGTAGCAGGTGCTACCGGACAAGGTAAATCTGTGGGACTGAATGCAATCATTACTTCTTTATTGTATAAGAAACATCCGGCAGAACTGAAGTTTGTACTTGTCGATCCGAAGAAAGTAGAGTTTAGTATTTATTCGGTTATAGAACATCATTTCCTTGCCAAGTTGCCCGATGGAGGTGATGCCATTATTACGGATGTGACGAAGGTTGTGCAGACACTTAATTCTGTATGTGTGGAGATGGATACCCGTTATGATTTGTTGAAGATGGCGCATGTACGCAATATAAAGGAGTATAACGAGAAATTTGTCAATCGCCGTCTGAACCCTGAAAAGGGACATAAGTTTATGCCTTATATTGTGGTAGTTATTGATGAGTTTGGTGATTTGATAATGACTGCCGGAAAAGAGACAGAATTACCTATTGCCCGTATTGCACAGTTGGCGCGTGCGGTAGGTATCCATATGATTATTGCCACACAGCGTCCTACAACAAACATTATTACAGGTACGATCAAGGCGAACTTCCCGGCGCGTGTTGCTTTCCGCGTTTCGGCAATGATGGATTCGCGTACAATTCTTGACCGTCCGGGAGCCAATCAGCTGATAGGACGTGGAGATATGCTTTTCTTACAGGGAGCAGATCCGGTACGCGTACAGTGTGCATTTATTGATACGCCGGAGGTGGAGGAGATTACTAAGTTTATTGCAAAACAGCAAGGATATCCGACTGCCTTTTTCTTGCCCGAATATGTGAGTGAGGATGGAGGTAGTGACCTGGGAGATGTGGATATGGGGCGTCTTGATCCGCTGTTTGAAGATGCAGCCCGGTTGATCGTTATTCATCAGCAGGGTTCTACTTCTCTGATTCAGCGTAAATTCTCTATTGGATATAATCGTGCAGGGCGTATTATGGACCAATTGGAAAAAGCCGGAATCGTTGGCCCAACCCAGGGAAGTAAGGCACGCGACGTTTTGTGTATGGATGAAAATGACCTCGAAATGAGATTGAACAATTTACAATAAGCAAACGTTAATAAGACAAATGAAGAAGTACATTTTTAACATTTTGATAGCTTTACTTACTACTTTGCCTGTACTTGCCCAAAAACAAGCACAGGCAAAACTTGTACTTGATAAAACGGCTGCCGCTTTTGAAAAAGCAGGTGGAGTAAAAGCTGATTTTAGTGTACAGGCTTTTAATAAAGGGCATTCTGTAGGAACGGCTACCGGAACCATTGAGCTGAAAGGAGAGAAGTTTTTTCTGAAAACGGATGAGACGGTTTCATGGTTTGACGGAAAAACGCAGTGGAGTTATCTTACTCAAAATGATGAGGTGAATATTAGTACTCCTACTGAAGCTGAATTACAGGGTTTGAATCCGTATGCATTGCTCTATCTTTATAAGAAAGGGTTTGATTATGAATTAGGGAAAGTGGCAGATTTTCATGGGAAACAGGTGTATGAGGTGATCCTCACTGCAACAGATAAAAAACAGGACTTGTCCCGTATCGTACTTTATATAGTAAAAAGTACCTATCAGCCTGTTTATATAAAAGTGGAACAACGTGATGGTAGCCGCAGTGAGATAACCATAACCAGATATCAAACAGGTTTGAAACTGTCCGACTCTGTTTTTGTATTTAATAAAAAACAATACCCTACTGCCGAAATCATAGATTTAAGATAAACAGTAGATTTTTTTAGTCGTAAATAGTAAATTGTAAACGTACCTATGTGATGAAGATAAAATAATAGTCATGACTTAGGGAATAAATAATGAAATAGAATGGTGGAAACAGAAAAAGTAAGATGCCTGATTATTGGTTCAGGTCCTGCCGGGTATACGGCAGCGATATATGCGGGGCGTGCAAACTTATCCCCCGTGCTTTATGAAGGAATACAACCTGGTGGACAGTTGACAACCACTACGGATGTGGAGAATTTCCCAGGATACCCACAGGGCATCAGCGGTCCGCAATTGATGGAGGATTTGCGCACGCAAGCCGAACGCTTCGGTGCAGATATCCGTTTCGGTATTGCTACTGCTTCGGATTTGAGTAAGGCACCCTATAAAATAACCATTGACGGAGAGAAGGAGATTGAGGCGGAAACATTGATTATAGCAACCGGTGCTACGGCAAAATATCTGGGTCTGGAAGATGAAAAGAAATATGCCGGAATGGGTGTAAGTGCTTGTGCTACTTGCGACGGGTTCTTTTATCGTAAGAAAGTAGTGGCTGTTGTTGGTGGGGGTGATACAGCTTGTGAAGAAGCTGTTTACCTTGCCGGACTGGCTTCAAAAGTATACCTTATTGTTCGTAAACCTTATCTGCGTGCATCAAAAATCATGCAGGAGCGTGTGTTGAACCATGATAAGATAGAGGTGTTGTTTGAACATAATGCTGTTGGCCTGTTCGGTGAGAATGGGGTAGAAGGTGTGAGCCTTGTAAAGCGTTGGGGTGAACCGGATGAAGAACGTTATACATTGCCCATAGATGGATTTTTTCTGGCTATTGGTCATAAACCAAATTCTGATATCTTCAAACCCTATCTTGATACGGATGAAGTAGGCTATATCATTACGGAGGGGGATACTCCCCGTACAAAGGTACCGGGTGTTTTTGCTGCCGGTGATGTTGCCGATCCGCATTACCGTCAGGCAATTACTGCTGCAGGAAGTGGTTGTAAAGCCGCTATTGAGGCAGAGCGTTATTTGTCTGAAAAAGGACTTTAATAATAAATCCATCATATATAAAAAAAGCGGATTGTACTGTTACAGTGCAATCCGTTTTTTATTGATAACCAGAGTCAAAAAATGAATGTAAGTTTTCCCGTAATAGTCAAAATGTACACTCTTGTATGGTAAAGGTGTACATTCTTGTTATATAAGAATGTACATTCCTGTCATACAAAAGTATACATTCTTATAGGCTCTGATTATCAGTTGGTTATATTGCTTTTCTTCTTAATAAATCTCTATTTCGTCAAGATACAGATTTGCCTGTATGATGTCTTCCGGAGTATCTTTTCTGCAATCAATACCGTTACGTAAGGTACCTCCATTTTGGATTTTTACTTTTACATAAGTGGCTTCAACAGGATCGAAGGAGATAGAATCAGTATACGCTTTTCTTCCTTTATCCGGAAATTGACGAGTAAATGTTTCTTCTGCGATTTTTTGGTATTCTTTACCATCGGCTGAAATTTCTACCGTAGCAGCGCCAGCCGGCAAAATACGGAAGGCTGGATTAAATAAAGAACCGAATACTACCTGGCTGATTTGAGTTGGTTTATCGAGTTGTACTATGAATTCTACTTCTTTACGCTTTTCATTCATGGAAAAACTTGTCCACGGAGTATGAGATGCATTATTTCCACGCTTGCCATTTGTTAGTCCGAAGGTGGTTTTGTCTGCACCGAATAAATCATTTTCTCCGAAAATATCTCCCTTCATCCATCCTAAAGCTGGGTTCACTACGAAGCTTTTTCCGCTAATCAGATTACCATAAAGAGGCTTGTGGCGGATTTTACCCAGCATTTTACCATTTTTGAATGCAGCAGCTTTCAGGTTTATATTTCCTTGAAGTGCGAAAGGGGCTGTGTAAAGCGTTGATTTGATAGTCGGTTCACTTCCGTCTGTGGTGTATCGGATTTCAGCATCCGGGTAATAACATTCCAGTATCACGTTTAATGTATTGTTATCTACGTGTGTATTGACATTTACATCAAAAAAATTACGGCACGCTTTGACGTTCAGTATGTCCAGACGTTCAAACTCTTCTGCCATACGCTTACAGAAATTTTTCCAGTCTTTATTCTGGTCTAGCGTCCATCCAGTTTCTGAAATAGCTACTGCTTTGGGGAATATCTGATAATCGCGCCGGTCATTATTTTGCATATATTCTGTCCAGGCATTCCCCTGTACGCCAATAATATGCTTCTTTACCAGTTCATCGGCATCATCTGCCACCGGGTTGTAGGTATAGGTCATTTTCAGTGTGACATATCCACCGATAGTAACTGGTGCTGTTTCCGGATCTTCCTGATAATAATCTACGTACATATAAGGACTCGGGGTCATGATGGCATTGTGTCCCAGTTTGGCGGCATTCATACCTCCGTCTACCCCTCTCCATGACATGACAGTAGCATTAGGCGCCAATCCTCCTTCGAGAATTTCATCCCATCCAATGATATTACGTCCTTTGCTGTTGATGTATTTTTCCATACGAGTGACGAAATAGCTTTGCAGCTTTTCTTCTTTTGTATGTAGTTTGCCATCTGCTGGATTAGGAGTTGTATCATCTTTCAATCCCAGCTTTTTGATAAGCCCCTGGCAGTGCGCACAGTTTTTCCATGCAGTCTTGGGGCATTCATCACCTCCTACATGTATGTATGCACTCGGAAATAGCTCAATGACTTCGTCAAGGACTCCTTCCAGAAATTTGAAGGTTTCTTCTTTCGGACAGTATACCTGTTCGAATATTCCCCATGTTCCGGTTACATCGTAAGTGGTGTCGGGTGTGCACGAAAGCTCGGGATAAGAGGCAATGGCGGCAATGGCATGTCCTGGCATCTCAATTTCAGGAATAACCGTAATGTATTTGCTGGCGGCATAAGCCACTACGTCTTTAATTTGTTCCTGCGTATAGTAACCTTCAACTTCTTTTCCATCAAATATTTGCGGATAGTTGGTGAAGTAATAATCTATAAGTGTCTCTTTCCGCTTAGAACCGATTTCCATCAGTTTGGGGAATTTTTTGATTTCAATTCTCCATCCCTGGTCGTCTGTCAGGTGCCAATGAAAGGTGTTCATTTTGTGCATGGCAAGCATATCAATGAACTTATATACATATTCTATGGGAGAAAAGTTACGACAAACGTCAAGCATCATTCCACGATATGCGAAACGAGGAGCATCTTCAATTTCTACAGCAGGTATTGACCAGTCAGCGCGTTTGTTGCGCTCTTTTCCATATACAGCCGGGGGCAGAAGTTGGTAGAGCGTTTGTACACCGTAGAAAAAACCGTTGGGTTGTGATGCGGCAATTGTAATGTTAGTTGGAGTAACGGATAATTTGTATCCTTCCTGAGGCATGCTTTCTTGGGTTATAAAAGTGATGGAAGGATTGCCGGCATGTTCCTTTTCTGTTCGTTCTAACGACAATCCGGAGGTTGTTGCCAGACGATCGATGAGACTGTCTGCAATGTTTTGTACTTCCGGTGTACATCCGGCTGTAATAACTTTGACTTTTTTGTTTAACTCAAAACGTCCTTGTTGGGGCGTCATTTGGTTGGGCAACGGAACGAGATTATACTCATTCACTGTTTCTTTTGAATCTTTACATCCGGGGGCGATGAACAATAGAGACAAAAGAAAGAAGGAAATTCCTTTTTTCATGATACGAAATGTGTGTTAAGTTATATAATTGAGATAAAAAAATTATCCGATTTTGCTGATCTTCTTCAGCTTTTCTTCATCTATTATTTTTATTTTTCTTCCATCAATGGTGATAAGGCGTTCGGTTGCAAAATTTGATAACGTGCGGATGGCATTAGAAGTGGTCATGTTAGAAAGATTGGCCAAATCTTCGCGAGACAGATAGATACTCAGGGTAGAACCATCTTCTTCAAGTCCATAGCTTTCTTTAAGGAATATGAGAGACTCTGCCAGTCGTCCGCGAATATGTTTCTGGGTCAGGTTGACGGTTCGTTCATCTGCAATCCCAAGATCAATGGATAATTGGCGGATGAAGAACATGGCAAGGTCATTGTTTTGGGTTACCAGAGTCATAATGGCACTCATTGGTATCAGTCCGATAAGGGACGGTTCGAAAGCTGCTGCAGCTGTAACAAAATCTTCTTTGGCAAAGAAAGCACGGTATGCAAAATATTCGGTGGGTTTGATCATACGGATGATCTGGCTGCGGCCTCCAACTCCTTCTTTGAATATTTTTACTTTTCCACTGAGGAGGCACATTAAATGTGTAGGTGTTTCACCTTCACAGTAGATGATTTCGTTCTTTTTGTAATTTTGTAGAGTAAAATTGTTCGCCAGGAACTCTCTTTGTTCATTGTTCAAGGGAGCCCACATATCGGATAATTTATCCGAGATATCTATGTCTGACAAGTTTGTCTTTACCATGAGTGCTGCAAAACTGTGTTATAAAGCACAAATGTAGAAAGAAAAAATGAGAAAAAGAATAAAAGATAAAAATAATGTGCTAATATAATAATATGCCAATTTGCCAATATGCCAATTGCTCTTTAGTATAATAACGCAATTTGTTGGCATATTGGCGAATTAACACATCATCTATTTCGTGAACAGCAATTCCCTGTATTTAGGTAATGGCCATATTTCGTCATCGATTTCCATTTCCAGATGGTCGATGTGATCACGGATACTTTCCAGATAGGGGCGTACGGTTTCTTCATAAGCGAAGGCCTTTTCTTGAAAGTTTTCTTTGTGATTGGCTACTTTACGGGCTTCAGTCATATCTCTGACTAAAACTTTGATCGCAGTAACCCGGCGGGAGATTTCTTTGATCAGTTCTTTCCGGTCGGCACTCATTACTTCGTACTCTTCGGGAGAGAATATTTCTTTCATTCCTAATAAGTTTTCCAACAAACGATTCTGGTAACTTACGGCGATGGGTACAATATGGTTTATAGCGAGATCTCCTAATACACGACTTTCTATTTGTACTTTCATCGTGTATTTTTCTAATTCCACTTCAAGACGGCAGGCAAGTTCTGTTTCGTTAAAAATGCGTTCGCCTATCAATACGGATTTAGATTGATTGTCCACGTAGTGCATCAATGCTTCCGGAACGTGGCAGATATTGGTTAATCCGCGACGGGCGGCTTCTTGTTTCCATTCTTCAGAATAACCGTCACCTTCAAAACGGATGGGTTCCGAAGCAATGATTGTTTCTTTTAGCAGGCGGAAAATAGCTTCGTCTTTACCGATACCTTCTTCCATTAACTTTTCAACAGAAGCACGAAACTCGTTAAGCTGGTTAGCCATAGCTGCATTGATAGCAATCATGGCAGCAGCACAGTTGGAAGATGATCCGGCAGCACGGAACTCAAAGCGGTTTCCGGTGAAAGCAAATGGAGATGTACGGTTTCTGTCAGTAGTATCCAGTAAAATTTCGGGGATGCGTCCGATACCGAGTTTAAGCGTTGTTTTTTCTTCCGGTGTCATTTTGCTACTCCCCACCTGGCGCACGATTTCGTCTAATGTAGAGGAGAGTTGTCTGCCTAAGAAGATGGATAGTATGGCAGGTGGGGCTTCATTGGCTCCCAATCGGTGACTGTTACCGGCACTCATAATAGAGGCACGCAGCAAGTCCTGGTTTTTATAAACCATCATTAATACGTTGACCAGGAAAGTAAGGAAAAGCATATTACCTTTCGGATTCTTGCCCGGGGCGAAAAGATTGATACCCGTATCTGTGCAGAGTGACCAGTTGTTATGCTTGCCTGAGCCATTGACACCATTATACGGTTTCTCATGCAGTAATACTGCAAAGTGATGTTTACGGGCAATACGCTTCATTAGGTCCATGACCAATTGATTGTGGTCATTGGCCAGATTGGCATTCTCAAAGATGGGAGCAAGCTCAAACTGGTTTGGGGCAACCTCGTTGTGTCGGGTTTTGGCAGGTATACCCAGCTTGTGACATTCTATCTCCAACTCTTTCATGAAAGCAGTGACACGGGGAGGGATAGAACCAAAATAATGATCTTCCAATTGCTGATCTTTAGCTGATGAATGGCCCATTAAGGTTCGTCCTGTCAGGCATAAGTCGGGACGGGCATTATATAAAGAGGAGTCAACAAGGAAGTATTCTTGTTCCCACCCTAAATTAGTAAATACGCGGGTTATATTTTTGTCGAATAACTGGCATACTTCTGTTGCAGCTTTATCTACTGCTGCGAGTGCTTTGAGTAGGGGAGTTTTATAATCTAATGCTTCACCTGTATATGAGATGAAAATGGTAGGAATACAGAGGGTAGTATCTACTACAAAAGCCGGGGAAGAAACATCCCAGGCTGTATATCCACGTGCTTCGAATGTATTACGTATTCCTCCGTTAGGAAAAGAAGAGGCGTCAGGTTCTTGCTGAATAAGTAGCTTACCGGAAAAACGTTCTATGACTCCACCATCTTCGCTGAATTCGATGAAGCCGTCATGTTTTTCGGCTGTGCCATCAGTCAGTGGCTGAAACCAATGGGTGTAGTGAGTCACATTCAGTGATTTTGCCCAACTTTTCATACCATTAGCGATAAGGTCAGCCATTTCACGATTGATGGGAGTACCTTTCTCAATAGCATCCATTACAGCTTTGTAGGCTTCTTTAGGAAGATATTCCTGCATCTTCTTACGGTCGAATACGTGGGAACCATAATAATCGGACAATTTGTTGGAAGGAGGAGTGATTTCCAAAGGACATCTGCTGGAAAGTTCCTGTAAAGCTAAGAATCTCATTTTTGACATAATAGTGTCTCTTTTATCAGTTGTTGGGCGCAAAATTATATGTTTTTTCTGAATGTACCCCTATTTTTTAGGGGGTAATTTCGAAAATAGTTCTATTTTTCTCAGAAGGCCCCCTGTCTGAAGAGACTGTTTTTAGGTATATCTATTGTTATTGCGCATTGTATCTTTTTAAATTGATTCATTATTCTATAACTTTCATATTAATAGAATATGGTGTTTGTAATAAATTATAAATATAAAATGGGTAGAAGATGAATGAAAAATAGAGTTTTAGAAAATGAAAAAGTAATACAAAGTTGGTATTTTGTAACTATTTGTATACCAGTATGTTATAGTGGTATCTTGTTTCTCTACGAGAAACGGGTCGATCATCGTAGAGAAACGAGGTGTTTCTCGTAGAGGATCGACTCGAGACTCTACGAGAAATGAATTGGAAGTTTATAAGATGTTACAAAAGCAATGAATGATAAAAATCTTATTCTTTTCTTTTAGTAAACGTTTATTCATCTGTAAATGGTTGTTTTTCTCATATTTATCTTTATCTTTGTTTTTATAACCTGATGTCAATCAAAATAAAACCGATTATGGAATTAAGTTTATTTGCTATAATTGTTTTACTCGTTGTGATATTGTACATGCAAAGTGATAGGTTTGCAAAATTAAACTCCGAGATTAATGCTGTAAAAAGGAGGTTGGACCTTTTGTTAGAGAAGAAAAAAGAGACCTCTTCTGTTAGTGAAACTAAAGTTCCTCCTGTGTTCATGGAAAATACAGAAGAAGAATCATCATTATCAACTCTGGTAAAAGATAAAATACAATCAGCTTCTGAAGTGCAATTACCTGAAAACGGAACTCAATGTCATCCTGAACCTGAACTAGTTTCCTGGATTTCTGAAGAGGTTTCTACTATTGATTCACAGGCTGTTGAAACAGAGAAACCGGAAAAAGAAACAGAGAAACCGGCTCCTGTATTTATTAAAAAGGAGAAGGCGAAGATTAATTATGAAAAGTTCATCGGCGAGAATCTTTTTGGAAAGATTGGTATTCTTGTTTTGGTGGTAGGGGTTGGTCTGTTTGTAAAATACGCTATTGATAAAGATTGGATAAATGAGACGATGCGTACTATACTGGGATTTGTAGCGGGTGCTGTTTTGTTGTTTGTTGCAGAACGCTTGTGTGAAAAGTATCGTACATTCAGTTCTTTGTTGGCGGGTGGCGCTTTTGCTGTGTTCTATCTGACGGTTGCCATTGCTTTCCATTACTATAATTTGTTTTCACAAACGGTAGCGTTTATTATTCTTGTGTTTGTCACACTGATGATGTCTATATTGGCCATTTTATATGATCGTCGCGAATTGGCTGTTATTTCGCTTGTTGGTGGTTTTATTGCTCCTTTCCTGGTGAGTAGCGGAGAGGGAAGTTATATTGTTTTGTTTACTTATCTGTCCGTCCTCAATTTGGGAATGTTCGGTTTATCATTGTATAAAAAGTGGGCAGAGCTTCCTGTTATTTCATTTGTAGCTACTTATCTTATATTCCTGATTTATGTACTCAATAGTTGTGTTTTCTATAATATGCCGAAGATTGATTCGGTTGTAATTGCACAACATCTGTTTGTTTTTGCCACTTTGTTTTATTTTATTTTTTTGTTACCGGTATTGACCATACTTAAGGCTGAAGGAAAGAAACCTAATAAATGTTTACTTCCAATTATTGTAACAAATAATTTTATTTATCTTTTCTTTGGAGTGTTATTCCTGAATTCCATGAATTTGCCTTTTAAAGCTACAGGACTTTTCACCTTATTTATTGCTTTCGTAAACTTGGTTTTAGTTATCTGGTTAAGAAAAAGTAAGCGGGATTATAAACTTCTTATTCATACAATGCTGGGATTGGTATTGACTTTTGTATCTATTACAATACCTGTTCAATTTGATGGAAATTACATAACTTTGTTTTGGGCTTCCGAAATGGTTCTTTTATTATGGCTTTATATCAAATCCGGAATTCGGGTATATGAATCAGCTTCTCTGGTGTTAATCGGATTGACTTTGATTTCTTATATGATGGATGTTGAGCATCAGGTTACAGATCATTCTTTTGTGACAAGTACCATTTTTATGAATAGCATGTTTACTACCAGTCTGTTTACCGGATTGGCAGTAGGGGTGTATGCTTTCTTGATAGGGCGTTATCGCGATTCTTTTGAGAAAGCCCGTTATTTGAATTATACTCCCTGGAATGCAATAATGCTGGTTGTCTCTGTTGCTATACTGTACTATACTTTTATGATAGAGTTTTATCAGCACTTGGCTCCGGTACTATCTTATAGGGTGATGCATTTATTTACTTCTTTCTGTATATTGGCTTTGTGCTATGGTTTTAGAAAGCGCTTTCCGGTTAAAGAGTATGGTTTGCTTTATGTGATAGGAATAGGGATAAGTGTAATCCTGTATATGATTTATACGTGGGAAGATCATGGTAATTCAATAGGTGTGTTGTCTGTTTTACTTTCTTGGATAACTACGGTTGTAATAATTGTCAATCTTTGTTATGTGTGTTGGTTGTATAATGTTAATCACACTATTACAGTTCGCTTTACGGTTTATTTTAGTGTGTTATCAACTTTATTCTGGCTGGCTATTGTTCGGCTTTTCCTCTCTCACTTAGGATTGCCGGACGAATTTAATGCAGGTTTATCTATTGCCTTGGGCATTGCAGGGTTCGTTCAGATGTCATTGGGTATGCGTCTGCATCAAAAGGTGTTGCGTATCATTAGTCTTTTTACATTAGGTCTTGTATTGGTGAAGTTAGTGCTTGTCGATTTATGGGCAATGCCTACAGTGGGAAAGATTGTGGTATTCATCATGTTGGGTGTTATCTTGTTAGTGCTGTCCTTTCTTTATCAAAAGTTGAAAGGTGTTTTGTTTAAAGACGATAATGAACAGACTAGCTAATATATTAATAACACTCTTTTTTAAATCTATGTTAATCTGTTCTCAAATCTCTCCTTTTCATTGTTTTTTTTTATATTTGTTCCATACTAATGGAAAGGATTCTGTTTGAGACATTATAAGTTAATATGGCTTTTATTTTTTATTTTATTCCTTTTAGCACCCAAAGGAAGGGCTAATTCTGTTTTAAATCCATATACGCGTGAAGCTATCTCTGTGGATTCTATTTTGTATAATGTGATGACTTTTGCTCCTTTTTACGAGAAGATTGTCAACGATTATCGGGCCGACTTATATATTAAAGGTAAACTGAATATACGGAAGAAGAACTTTATGTTTCGTTATCTTCCAAAGATGTTTCGTATGCAAAAGGGTGTGCGTGAATATTTAATGGAGTCATATAGCGACTTGCATTTCACTGCTCCTGATATTTATGATCAGAAAGTTAAAGCGGGATATGGCACGGTTTTTAGTGGTGGCTTTCAGGCAACAATGCTCGAATATTTTCATGTGAATGTTTACTCTGCTACGTTGCTTTATGATCGTCTGCTTTCACCACTTGCTAAAAATGGAAAGAAATATTATCGCTATCAGATAGATACTATTATGGGAGGGCAGGATAATCTGCACTATAAAATACGTTTTATTCCCAAGACTAAAAGTGATCAGCTCGTTGGCGGATATATGATTGTCAGTTCAGATGTATGGAGTGTACGCGAAATCCGTTTTTCCGGACGGTCTGAACTGTTGACTTTTGAGAATCTTATTAAAATGGGGGAGGTGGGGGATGATAATGAATTTTTGCCGGTTCGTTATGAATTTAAGGTGAGATTCAATTTTGTTGGTAATGTGGTAGACGGTAGTTATCTGGCTTCGTTAGACTATAGCTCTATTGAACTAAAGGAGAAGAGCAAATACCGTAAAGAAAAGAAGAAGTTAAATCTGACAGAATCGTATACATTGAGATGCGATACGAATTCCTTGCATTTGGATAGTGCTTATTTTGCATCCTTACGTCCGATAGAGCTTATGGACGACGAGAAGAAATTATACGAAGATTATGCATTCAGAAAAGATACTACTGCGCTGAAGCCTCCTTCCAAACGTCGTGTGTTTTGGGGAGAAATAGGTGACTTCTTATTGTCTGACCTTAATGTCGATTTATCTCGTATCGGCAGTGTCAAGTGTTCTCCGATCATTAATCCGTTGCTATTGAGTTACAGTGGAAGTAATGGTTTTTCATGGAGACAGGATTTTAAATATAACAGATTGTTTTCCGGTGATAAATTGTTGCGTATTGTTCCTCGGATAGGGTATAACTTTACTCGTAAAGAGTTTTATTGGTCGGCCAATGCCGATTTTGATTATTGGCCGCAGAAACGTGGAGCTATTCATGTGAGTTTTGGTAATGGTAACCGCATTTATAGTAGTGATGTGCTTGATGAGTTGAAGGCGATGCCTGACAGTACTTTTGATTTCGATCAGATACATCTGGATTATTTTAAGGATTTATATTTCAATTTTCGTCATAGTATTGAAGTGGTTAATGGCTTGGAACTGAGTGTTGGCTTTTCTGCTCATAGAAGAACGGCTGTTGAAAAGTCAAGGTTTGTTGTGCTAAATTCATCGTTGCCTCTTGCATCCGATTTTTTAGATAAGTTTAAAGATACCTATATCAGTTTTGCACCTCGTGTCCGGGTAGAGTGGACTCCTTGTCTTTATTATTATATGAATGGAAAACGGAAGATAAATTTACGGTCAGCTTATCCTACATTTTCTGTAGATTATGAACGTGGTATAAAAGGTGTATTTAAAAGTACAGGTCAGTATGAACGAATTGAGTTTGATCTTCAGCATCATGTTCAGTTGGGCTTGATGCGTAATATTTATTATCGTTTTGGGTTTGGAGCATTCACCAATCAGGAACAACTTTATTTCGTAGATTTTGCCAATTTAGCGCGAAGTAACCTGCCTATAGGATGGAATGATGATATTGGGGGAGTCTTTCAGTTATTGGATGGTCGTTGGTATAACTCTTCCCGGAAGTATGTCCGTGCTCATTTTACTTATGAAGCTCCTTTTCTGTTTTTGCGTCATTTGATGAAATATACCCGTTATGTTCAGAATGAACGCTTGTATGTGAATACATTATTTGTTCCACATCTTAATCCTTATTTAGAAATAGGCTACGGTATTGGTACACACATTTTTGATGTAGGGGTATTTGTTAGTAGTGAAAACTGGAAATATACCGAAGTTGGATGTAAGTTTACGTTTGAGTTATTCAACAGATAATATAAAAAATCTCCTCTTAGAAAAGTAGCTAAGAGGAGATTTACATGCCATAAAATGACAATGCTTATAAAACGATTGTTTTATAAACTTTATTGTTGATGCGTACAATGTAATTGTCTTCAGCAAGATTGAATGTCATTGTATCGTTGCTTGCTTTTGTATCAATTACCTTTTTACCATTGATCGTATAAATAAGGATACTATCAGCTATTTTCAGACCTTCAATAGTCACTTCACCCTTGTTTGGCATAATGATAATATTGTCCGAAATGTTATCCTGAACACCTGTGAGTTTTTGGATACTTATAGGCGTAGTCTTGAATACATTGGCTCCTGTAAATTTCGGGAATGCATCACTTGTCATCTCGCAATATACAGGTTGGTTTTGTGAAGTGAGGAATGTGAATTTTCCATTATTTTCAGTATAATCCGTACCTGCTACCAAAGTTGTTGCTCCATCGGCTGTTTTCCAGGTGTAAGTAGTTTTTTGAGCTGTTTCAGTAACTCCTTTGATATTATCCTGTGCAGACAAGTCCAATTCTTGGTTTGTGGAGATACTTTCTGCAATAGTTAATGCTTCTTGGGGAGCATAGGTGTAGCCAGAATCACTTCTTTTGGGCAACGTATTGAGAGTTAGTTTGTTTTTGCTGCAGTTTAATGTTTTTTCGATGTTTCCAACTTTGATTTCTTTGATTTGGTTACCCATACAAAATAAAGTGGTTAATGCTGGGCATGCAGTGACATCTATACTGGTAAGTTGATTGTTGTTCACATTTACAAAATCTAAAATAGTGTTTTTAGAGAAATCAATGCTTTTTATTTGATTGTTTAGACAGTATAATTTTTTTAGTTTTGTGTTTTTAGATATATCCAATGCTTCTAATTTGTTATTATTAAAAGAAAGATAGTCTAACTCTGGACATTTAGAAACATCCAATTTGTTGATTCCCATATCATTGGCGTTTAAATAAATCAATGCTATGTTATTAGTCAAATCAAGTGCTGTTATCGGATTGCCACCACAATATAATATTTGTAGCTTTGTGTTCTTACTTACATCAAGACTTGTTAATTTATTAGTGTTTGCATACAACTCTGTTAGATGTACTGCTTTTGTAACATCCAAAACGGTCACTTTTGCTTCCTTTGCATTTGGTGCACAACTAAAATATACAATGTTCTCGCCATAGATTTTGATTAATCCTTCTCCTTTAGGAGTTACGACTACATCTGTTGCATTGAGGTATGGATCAGGAGTTTGTATTATCTCTGTTTCTACCAATACTCCATCTCCCCAATCGATAGAAAGTTTAGTATTTGGAGTACTGACTTCAAAGCCAAGTGTGATCTCAGCTTCGTTTACCTCTACATTAAGCGTGATTACCGGTTCATTTTCTGCTTTCGCTATTGTTGCGATGCAAAAGAATAATAAAAATAGTAATTTTCTTCTCATAATAATTATTATTTGATTAGTTTTGCAAAACTATGAAAAAGAAACCAAATTACCGAAAAAAGTATTGTTTTTGTTAGAAAATAGTGTGCGAAATTACTATGATTTTTGAAAAAAAAGAGAAATAATATATATGTGTTGTATGAAAAAGATAATAAGACTGTTGGTTTTGCTTCTTTTTGTTAGTGGGGTTTCTAATGCTACAGTAGCAAAAAAGAATAAGAAAAAAGTCATTAATCCAATCGAGTTAAAGAAGGATTCTGTTAATGCGGATTATAAAAAAGTAACTAAGGATGCTGTATCCAGGAAGGGGTTATTTACTACTTTTTTGAGTAAAAAAGAGAATAATTTATATTTTGAGATACCTGATTCAGCCTTTTCACATACTTATCTATTGGCAAACCGTATTGCTGAGACCAGTAATACGCAAGATTATGTAGCCGGGCAAATGGCAACTACTCCGTTGATGATTCGTTTCAGTAAAGATGATCAGAAGGTTTATATGCATTTAGTACAAAGCAGTAATATCGTAGACCGGAATGATCCGATATTACCTGCTTTTGATAAAAATTTTGCTGATCCGGTATTGAAAGGATTTAAGATTGTTGCTCGCAATATGGATAATGTTGTCATAGATGTTACTTCCTTCTTTGGGGGAAATGAAAAATGTATCAGTCCGATTAAACAGGAGAGTCCTTTGGCAAAACTATTTGGTGGTGGAAACTCCCTGAAGGGAACTTTTGCATCAGATGCTTCCAATATTTTGAGTGTAAAAACTTTCCCGAATAATATTGAAATAAAGAGTTTGCTGTCATTTACTACTACCCCTTTGAATCAGCCTTATTCAGTAACAGTGCATCGTTCGTTATTCGTTTTACCTGACACATTGATGCCTATGCGTCTGCAAGATAATAGAGTAGGGTATTTTAGTTCGGATAAGAGTTTATACACCTCGTCTAAAGATAAAATTGTACCACAAATTTTTATTCATCGTTGGAGATTGGAACCCCAAAAGGAAGATTTGGAGAAATACTTTAAAGGAGAATTGGTAGAACCTATGAAACCTATTGTATTTTATGTAGATACTGCTTTTCCGGAAAAATGGCGTACGGTGGTGAAACAAGGTATTGAAGATTGGAATATGGCATTTCAAACGGCTGGTTTTAAGAATGTAGTGAAGGCATTGGATTATCCCAGTAATGATCCGAATTTTGATCCGGATGATATGCGTTACAGTTGTGTGAAATATGCAGCGACTTCTATCGCTAATGCGATGGGACCCAGTTATATTGATCCGCGTACGGGAGAGATACTTACAGCAGATGTAATTTGGTATCATAATGTGATTTCTTTATTACACAACTGGCGTTTTGTACAAACGGCTGCGGTTGATAGCCGTGTGCGTAAAGCTGTGTTTGATGATGAAGTGATGCAGGAAGCCATACGATATGCTGCTGCACATGAGATAGGGCATACGCTTGGATTGATGCACAATATGGGAGCCAGTTATTCTTTTCCTGTGGATTCGTTGCGTAGTCCGGAGTTTACACAGAAGTACGGAACAACTCCAAGTATTATGGACTATGCCAGAAACAATTACATAGCCCAGCCTGGAGATTTGGAAAAAGGAGTAAAATTGACTCCACCTATTTTGGGAGTGTATGATATTCATGCCATCAATTGGGGATATCGGTTGATTCAGGGGGCCGATACACCGGAGAAAGAGAAAAAGACATTGGATGCCTGGATTGAAGAAAAGAAGGCCGATCCTATGTATGAGTTCGGAGCACAGCAGGTATTCGGAGTGGTTGACCCGACCGATCAGTCTGAGGATTTGGGAAATGATCATTTGAAAGCCGGAGATATGGCTATTCATAACCTGAAGATTATAATGAAGAATCTGGAAAAATGGACTTTTGATGAGGGAGCGCGTTATGACGATGTTGAAAATATGTATATTGAAGTTGTGCGTCAATATACACGGCATTTACGTCATGTGATGCCTTATATTGGTGGTATCCGTTTTCAGGAAGTTCGGCAGGGTGAAGATGCATCGGCCAAAAATTATATCGATAAGGCTATGCAGAAGAAAGCGATGTTGTGGCTGTTAAATCAGGCACGTACCTATAATGATTGGCTGACTCCCAAAGAATTGATTGTAAAGCTGGATGTAAATATGAACGTGAATGACAAACTGCAGTCTTCCGTTGTAGGAGCTTTACTAAACTCAACTGCATTATATCGTATCAACGAGGGAGGACAAATGAATCCTAAAATTAATTATACTTTAAATGCTTATCTGGATGATGCTTTCTCTGAAATGTTCAAGCCTACTTATCAGGGGGTAAAGCTATCACAGGCGGATATGAATATTCAGTCGGCTGCTGTTGCTTTGATGATTAACTATACCGGTTTAGGTAAGGTTGCTGAAAAAAAGGCATCTACTGCCTTAGCTGACTATGAAGAAGTGTTACGGCAAACATGCGAACCTGCTTTACCATGTAGTCACGTACATGGTCATGACAGTTCGTTCACACGAATCAACTTTGGTCTGCCCACACTATCCAAAGAGCAACTGGCAGCAGTGATGACCGGACGACTGAATAAGATTGCCCAGTTATACAAAAGTCGTAGAGCTGCCTCTACCGGAGACACTCGTGATTTTTATGATTACCAGTTATTACTGATTGAACGTACTTTGAAAAATAACTAATAAATAAATTATATGAATAGAATCTTCTATCTATTTATTTTTTTGTGTTGCCTTTCATATGGTGTTTGGGGGCAAAATGCAAAAAGCTATTCATTGAACGGAAAGGTTTTTGATACATCCGGTGAAACGATTGTTGGTGCAAATATTAAAATAAAAGGAGCCGATAGCGGAACGATTACTGACCTGGATGGCAATTTCACTTTGTTGGTTCCCAGTAAAGAAACGATTCTGATTGTTTCGTTTATAGGTTATCAATCTCAGGAGATTCGATTGAAACCGGGAGAGAATAATTTAAAAATAGTGCTGAAGGATGATGCACAGCAACTGGATGAAATTGTAGTCATAGGATATGGAACACAGAAGAAATCTTCTTTGACCAGTTCGGTAGAAGTTGTGCGTAGTGATGATTTATTGCAGATGCCTACTATTAATATAGATGAGGCTTTGAGCGGACAGGTAGCCGGTCTGCAGGTAATGGCTACCAGTGGCGATCCAAGTACTGCAAAAGAATCGAATATACACATTCGTGGAATAAATGGTGCCCCTCTGCTGGTTATTGACGGTGTCCCTCGTTTCGGAACAAATTCTTCTGAAGGCGAAATGCGTCTTTCTGATTTGAATCCGGATGATATTGAGAGTATTTCTGTACTGAAGGATGGTGCTGCCGCTGCTGTTTATGGAGCCCGTGCTGCCAATGGAGTTATTCTGGTTCAGACAAAACGTGCTGCCGGTAATCAGAAAATATCTGTGAATTACAGAGGGCAGTTTAATTTGCAGCAGGCAACTCGTTTGCCGGAATTTTTGAATGCGTATGAATATGCCAAATTGTATAATCGTGCAGTAGATAATTCACCTTCTACCACTAACATTCCTTATACTGAAGAGCAGTTGGAAATGATTCGTACACATGCTAACCCTAATAAATATGGTGATGAAAATTTGATCGACTATCTTGATAAGTTTGGTTATTCTACAATTCATAGTGTGTCAGTCACTGGTGGAAATAGTTTTGTGAAATATTACATGTCCGGTGGGTATACCAATACCAAAGGATTATATAGTGGAGTAGGGCGTGATCGTTTTAATTACTCTATGAAACTGGATGCAACTTTGCTGAAGGGACTTGTTTTATCATTGGATATGACCGGAACCCGTTCAGAGAATAAAAACACGAGTTATTCTACCATTGATGCAGCTTATAATTTTTCTCCGGTACAAACTTTACGGTATACCAATGGCGAACTTGCCAGTATCAGTGGTAGTAATCCCTTGGTTGCTGTTGATGGTTTGGGAGGATATATTCGGAATAAGATGAATATGGGTACTATAACCGCTTCTTTGAATTATGATGTACCATGGGTCAAAGGACTTTCTGCCTATTTGCGTGCCACATTTGACAATAACAATTCCACTCAGAAAACATTTGATAGCCCTGTGACGCTTTATTTGTATGATGAGCAAACGGGAGATATAACAGAAGATCCGTTAACTACCTATCCCAAAGCTAAGATAACATTAGAAGAAACCAATCGTTTTGTGGATAATAAGTTATTGGAATTTGGAGCTAATTACAATCATACTTTTGCTGGGAAACATGATGTTTCCGGATTGATAGTTGTTAATTATCAGGATTATAAAAATCGTTATCTTACCGGGAAAAATGAAGATATGCCGGGCATTTATCCGGAAATAATGGGAACTGCTACTTCTGCTAAACTAACAGGAAATGAAAGCTACACGCAACGTGCTTCATTAATAGGTCGTGCTACTTATGGTTATGGTAATCGTTATTTTATCGAAGGCAGTTTCCGTGTCGATGGTTCCACTAAATTTCACCCTGATAATCGCTGGGGATTCTTCCCTACAGCTTCTGCCTCCTGGGTATTATCCAATGAAAGTTTCTTTAGAAACTGGGACCAACCCGTACTTTCAAATGTGAAATTCCGAGGTTCTGTTGGTGTCTTGGGCGATGATGGTTCAGTAGATAATTATTCTTATTTAATGAAATACATGTATGTGGTACGTCAGGGATATAATATCGGTGGAGGACTGAAACCGGGAATTGTTATGGATACCAGTAGCTTCCCGAATCCCGACTTGAAATGGGGGCGATCACGTACTTATAATTTAGCTACCGATCTTGGATTCTGGGGAAACCGTTTTGGGCTTTCTTTTGAATACTACTGGCGCTATAATACCAATATGATCACTATTGCTCCCTCTTATTTATATCCGCCTTCAACTGGAGTTGATAGTAATCCGCCCAATATGAATTTTGGTGAAATAAAGGCATGGGGATGGGATTTGACATTGTCTCACCGTAATACTATTCAAAAGGTGAAATATGATTTAACTCTTACGTTGGCACAAACGAGAGACAGGGTATTGGATTATGGAGATGAATCATCTATTGCCCCTAATCGTCGTCGTGTAGGTAAAAGTAGTATGGTTTGGTGGATGTATGAAGCTGACGGACTCTTTCAGACACAAGAGGAAATTGATAATTATGACCTGAATCAGGATGGACAGGGGAATGTGACACTTGGACCTGGTGATATTAAATACAAAGATCAGAATGGTGATGGCGAACTTACCGACTTGGATAAGATTGCGGTAAAGAATTCTTCTAATCCGGAAATGACGATGAGTTTACGCTTGGGCATTAAATATAAAGGTTTCTTTCTGAATGCTATGTTTCAGGGGGTATCCGGATATCAGCAACAGATAACGGAGTTGTATACATTACAAAATGGCAGTTTGCAACGTTTCCAAAAATATCATGTCACCGACTCGTGGTCTGAAGACAATCCGAATGCTGTCTATCCGCGTATCAAGTTTGCCAATAAGAATGATAACAATCGAAAAGAATCAACTTTTTGGGTGAAAGACTGTGATTTTATTCGTTTGAAATCTCTGTCGTTAGGATATTCTTTTTCTGGGGAAACATTAAAGAAAATGAAACTCTCCTCAGCCAGTCTTTCTCTTCAGGGAAGTAACTTGTTTACGTGGTCTACATTGAAGGACATGGATCCGGAATCTCTACGTGGATATCCGATACAGCGCTCTTATGGTGTAACATTGAGTTTAGGTTTTTAAATAGAATATTTCACAATAAAAACAGAAAGAGTATGCAATTGAGAAAATATATAATATCTTTTTTATTCTTAGGAGGGACGTTTGGTTTCTCCGGATGTGACGGTATATTCCGTGATGTTCCTAATGATAAATTATCTCAGGAATCTATTTGGGGAAGCCAGTTGCTACTTGATGAATATGTATTACCATGGTATCGTAATATGAGTAATGGTTTTTCTGTATACATGCCTTCTACCGCTCTCCTGAAAGGAGCGTGCCGTGATTATCTGCCTTGGTATGGTGATCAGATAACGGTTAGTAAATCAGACTGGTATAATACAGCGTATGGGGATATCTTGAAAAGTACTCCGGCCGAAGTAACACGTAGAGGACTTGTGAATTGGACCAATTACTATACACGTATTCAGTCTATTAATCTTTTATTTGAGAATCAGGATAAGATTCGCAATGGCGATCATAAAAAACGGGTGTTGGGTGAAGCCCATTTCTTTCGTGCTTATTACTATTACATGTTACTTCGGCAGTTTGGAGGCGTTTTGTTGTTGAAAAACAATTATGATCCTTTGTATGATGGTACAAAGTTTCCTCGTGCTTCTTATGAAGAGATGGTAAACTTTATTGCCGAAGAGGCTGACTTGGCTGCTTCTCTTTTATCTGAGAAATTGGAGACTTCCGATATCGGACGTGCTACCAGAGGAGCTGCTTTGATGTTAAAGGCTAAAACTTATTTTTGGGCAGCCAGCAAAATATATCAGAATCAGGAGAAGTCATACCTCGGATTTCCGGATAATCGTTCGGATGCTATGTTGACGGCGGCTGCCAAGGCGTATGATGAACTGATGAAGTTGCCTTATTCGTTGATACAGATCACCGGATCAACACAAGATCAGATAAAGGAGCAGTATCGACAGATCTTTTTAACGAAGAATAGTCAGGAATCAATCTGGGAAGTACAGCACTCTGACGATGGTGATTTCTCGAATGGATTCGGACATAAGCTCGACCGGGAATCGGTTTCACCTTATTATGGAGGAACGGTGGCTGCTTATTCGCCTACCCAGAACCATGTAGATGAATATGGTATGCGTGATGGCAAAGCGTATGATGCCAAACATCCGTATGATAACCGGGATTATCGTTTTTATGCAAATGTGTTGTATGATGGTTGTAGTTTCCGGGGGCGCGTGATGGAGATTCATTATAATAAGGTAAATGGCAAGGAAGTGGCGGGTGAAGATTTGACACCGTATGGAACTTCTGAAACGGCTGCTGTAACAAAAACCGGTTATTATTTAGGAAAGTTTGTAGATGAAACCCAGAAGATCGATAATGATGAGTCTTATGCCAGTAAGCAGAACTATATCATCTGGCGCTATGCAGAAGTGTTATTGGATTATGCCGAAATAGATTTTTTACAGAATCGGGTGGATGATGCATTAGATAAAGTAAATCAGATTCGCCGTCGTGTTCATATGGATGAATTGCCGAGTCTTACTTGGGAGCAACTGGTGAATGAACGTCGTGTAGAAATGGCTTTTGAAGAAACGACTTATTGGGATTTGCTTCGTTGGGGAGTTGCTGTCGAAAAGATGAGTGGTGCTACCAATCCGCTAAAGGCTATGAAGATAGTAAAAGAAGAAGGAAAAGGCCCTGTTTATCAGATTTCAAATATGAACAAATATCCTAAGCGTGTACGTGAGTTCCGTCAGATGCAGTATTACTTGCCGATACCATGGGACGAAGTACGTTATCATGGCATTGAGCAAAATCCTGAGTGGTATGAAGTTTAATACAAATCAATAACATTATTAACTAAAAAGAAAATTGTATGAGAAGGAAAATTACGACATTATTAATGGCTTTTGGAGCAATATTATTAGCAAATGCGCAAGAGTATAATTTGTTTGATCCTGCTGATGTTGATGCAAATGGTTGGATTTGGTTTGACACACAAGAGAAGATAGATAAGTACATCGGTCAGGCAAATAATGAGGATGGAAAGATAGATCCGGATGGGAAGATTATCCAATTAATCTGTGCGGACTTTGGAGATTATGAGGATACTACTGTTGATTCAGAAGTAAAAGGAGCTGGTACAGATAAAGAAATTGGAGGAGAAAAAGCAAAGACGGGTGCTATTGTTACGGCGAGCTCCAGTGCGGGTATGACTGCAAATGGTGGCGGATTTGTTGTACGTATGCCGTCATGTGTCTCTTTTAACTTATTTGTATCAAGTGGAGTGACAACTTATGTTCGTATGCTAGGAACTACAGATCAAAGCAAAAGCTTTAAAGACTATTCGATTGTTTCGGCTGCTTTTACAACCATATTTAAGCCATTAATGAGTGGTGGTGGTCAGAAAGAGTGGACTCAGATTGAGACTTTAGATAATGGAGATGAACCTCATTTTAAGTTAAAATCGGATGCTCCTATGTATGCACGATTCGAATCATTAACGAAAGCCCCTCTTTACATCCATGGTATGAAAGTACTTACTTCTACCAAACCGACCGGTATCTACAATCAATCTGCTAATGCTGAAATAGCATTTGATGGTACTACGTTGTCTTTAGGTGAGGTTGCCGATATACAGATTTACACTACTGCCGGCACATTGGCTGCATCCGCTACCACAAACGAGATGAACCTGTCTCCTTTGGAAAAAGGTATCTATGTAGTGAAAGCAAAAATGGGCACTACCGAACGAACTAAGAAGATCGTTATCCGTTGATAATTTTATAGGGAAGCGTTTGCTTATTTTCATCCTTTTGATGAGATAGCGACTGCTTCCCTTTTTTTATTTACTATAATAATATAAAACGATGAAGAGATATATTATTCTTTGGTTCGTTGTTTTATTCTTTCCGATCCTGTTGTCGGCTGCCGAAAAGAATAAGGGTGAGTTGAGCAATCTGGTTTGTTTTCTGAGTTTTGCTGATGAAGAGAACAATGAGCAATTTGACAAGCCCATCAGTTACTATGAAGCGATGTTTAATGCTGATGCTGTAGGAGTAAATTCGGTATATAACTATTTTCGTGAAGCCTCTTACGACCAGCTTTTCTGGAAAAGTGCTTTCTTCCCGAAAGCGAATGGTACGCAGATTCTTTCTTATAAAGCAGAAAATGAACGTGGATATTATCGGGAAAAGGGCAGTATCAATGAACAAGGATATAGCAATGAAACCGAGAAAGCCGCTCGCGAGCAGGCTCTGATAAAAGAACTGGCTACTTATCTCTCTGAGAATCTACCTGATGATATAGTGATCGATGCCAACAATGATGGATTGCTTGATAATATCTGTATTATTGTAAGTGGGAATTCCGAATTGGGTGCCAGACATTTACTTTGGCCGCACCGTTCGGATTTGGCATTGCCCGACGAGAAGGCTATTTATGTAAAAGGCAAAAAGATAGTAGGTTATCTGATGGTGTTTAATGATGCCAACGGATGGAGTTCTTTGAGTCCTGTACCTTTGAATACAGGTGTGCTTTGTCATGAAATGTCTCACACATTAGGTACTTATGACCTTTATCATGTGAATGACGACCTGAATCCGGTAGGAGTGTGGGATCTGATGTCCGACAACCTGAAGACTCCCCAGCAGATGAGTGCATATACCAAATACCGTTATTGCAAATGGATTGACGAAATTCCCGAAATATCCACTCCGGGTACATATACGTTGAATCCTGTGGGAGGCAGTAGTAAAGAGAATATTGCCTATAAAATAAATCCTACCGGTTCCGATGAATATTTTATTGTAGAGTATCGGAAAAAAGCCGGGACTTTTGATATTGGTCTGCCTTCCTCCGGTTTGCTGGTTTATCGTATTAACCCTAATGTGACAGGTGGAAATCTGAACTATAACGGAACTACTCGTTTGGACGAACAATACCTTTTCCGTCCGGGAGGAACAACCAAACTTGATGGTGACATAAGCAAAGCAGCTTTCAGTGCTGAAAGCGGACGCACTTCTTTGGGTGGAACTGCTGATTTTAAGCCTTTCTATAGTGATGGGAAAGAGGCTAAATTTGCGTTGGCGAATATATCTTCCTGTGGCGAAACGATCTCTTTTGATTTGCTGGAGCTGATGCCTCAGATTTATATCCCGAAACCGGATGTAACTTTGGGTGGTGCTGCTGAGAGTACTGTTGAAGTGAACGTTGAGGCGGATGTTGCCTGGAAGGCTGTAGATATACCCGATTGGCTGACGGTTACTCCTCTTCAGGGTGAAGCGGGTAAGTCAACTCTCATTTTGCAGGCTAAATCTGCGAATGAAAATGCACAGCTGCGCACTGCTGCCTTTCATTTACAAGGAGTGGAGGATGCTTCTATTACCGCTTCAGTAAATGTTTCACAGCGTTCCAATCTCATACAGTCTCCCTCTGCTTTGACCGCTAAAGTGGAAGGAAATGCCATTGTTTTGTCATGGGTAGCTCCACACGAAGGTACTCCGGCTATGGTGGAAGATTTTGAAGATTCGCAGAGTCTCGCTAAGTGGACAATAAAGAATCAAGGTGACCGGGGATGGGTATGGAAAAAGTCTGAGAAATATGCAGAACCTTATACCGGAAACTATTCAATGCGCCTGTTGGACGCTTGGGAGGATATCCATCAGGATGAATATCTGATATCTCCTTCTTTCTCTAAAGGTAAGTCGCTGACATTCTATTCTAAGTCTACAGCTCCTCAGAAGAATAATCCCGCTAATTTTTATTATGTAGAAGTGAGTTCGGATGGGGGTACAACCTGGGAGAAAATATGGGATTTGAAAACAGATTGTTCCGTTGTGAATAAATATACCCGGGTTGATATCGACCTGTCTCCTTATATGTCTGATGATATGAAAATCGCTTTTCATGCATATGATACCAATCAGATGGGGCTGTCTTACTGGTGGCATGTAGACGACGTTGCTGTTTATCCGCTGGTAGAGCATTCCATCATAACCGGCTATGCGATTTATAGAAACGGAGAGAAGATTGGCACTGCCACAACTTCTACTTTCACAGATACCACTCCGCTTTCCGGAGAAAACGTATATACCGTTCGCGCTGAAGGCTCTTTTGGCGATACACCGGATTCTGAATCGGTAACGGTTTCATATACGGGGACAGGTATCTGTACTCCTTCTGCTTCATTGTCAGAGGTAACTATGTCGTACCGGCAAGGCGTGCTTCATCTGGAAAGTGAGAATGTAATCAAGAATTTAACCATGTATTCTCTTGATGGAAAACCGGTATTGAATATTACTCCCGGAAGGAAATCTTATGATGCTGATGTGCGATATTTATCTGCCGGAATGTATATTGTTTACGTGCTGACAGAAGGTGATAGTCGTCCGTCGATATTAAAGTTGTTAATAGAATAACTCTCTCTTAAATAAGTTTCTCTCTCATCTTCCATTGTTTGAATGTTGCTACTTGTTAGCTGTTTAAATGGTGGAAGATGTTTTATTTTCTTAAAAAAACATGGTCTACCATGCAACCTTTCGCATACTGTTTGCGTCTTATAGATATTACAAACTACTTAAATGAGAAAAATATGAATATGAGAGGATTTATTGGAATGATTACTTTGTTTTCATTCTTGCTGACTACAACAACAGCTTGTTCCCAGATTAACCATGTAAAAGCAAACGGAACGTATAAAACAAAAAATATCAAAATCGGAAGTTTCGACAAGATAAACCTTCAAGGGAGTCCGACAGTTATTTATACGCAGTCTACTGATAATAAATCAACTTTAGAGATTTACGGCTCGGATAATATTCTCAACCTGGTAGAGTGTACAGTATCTGATGGTACACTGTTTGTCTCTTTCAAGAAAGGTACAAATATTGAGTTTGGTAAAGAGGGAAGATTAAAAATAATGGCTTCCAGCCCCATGTTGAAAGATGTGTTATTGCAAGGATCAGGAGATGTAGTCTTAAATAATAAAGTGAAATCAGATCGTCTATCCCTTACTCTGAAAGGTTCCGGAGATATCAATGCCGGGGAAATCGTTTGTACGAATGCTTTTTCGGCAACTCTGCAAGGTTCCGGTGACATTTCTGTCAAAAACAGTATCAATGCAGGGAATGTAGATTTGAATTTATCCGGCTCTGGTGATCTGGATATATATAACCTGACGGCTAAGTCTACTACGGCAATTCTCCGTGGATCAGGAGACCTGAAGGTGAAAGGTACCAATGTAGCTGGGGATGTAACAGTCAACCTGTCCGGTTCCGGTGATCTGGATTTTGTGGGAATACAGGGAGAGACCGTAAAGGCTGAATTGCAAGGTTCCGGTGATTTGAAGGTAGCGGGTACGGCACAACGGGCTGTATTATCATTACGCAATTCCGGCGATCTGAATGCGAAAGACCTGAAAGCTGTTGATGTAGATGCGAGTGTAAACGGCTCCGGTTCTATTTCCTGTTATGTTTCCGGTACGCTGAAATGCAATATATCCGGAAGTGGTGATATTGGCTATAAAGGTAGTCCGGTTAATATCCAATCGAACGGTAAACGCAATCCGCACAAATTATAAGACGAATGTCTGAATAACTTAAATATCTGAATATTAGCCGTCGTGAGACGGCTTTTTTTATACCAAACTTTGGTTAGTCACAAAAAATGTTTTATCTTTGCGCCCGATTTATAGAAAATATAATGTCTTATTTAATTAAAGTATCTCAAAACAATTAATTATTAATGGAAAACTTAAAGAACGTTGCTCCTGTTGAAGACTTCAACTGGGATGCGTATGAAAATGGCGAATCATTCGCCGGCGCCAGCCAAGAGGAACTCGAAAAAGCTTATGACAGTACGCTTAACAAAGTGAACGACCGTGAGGTTGTTGACGGAACTGTAATCGCAATGAACAAGCGTGAAGTCGTTGTGAACATCGGTTACAAATCAGACGGTATCATTCCTTTGAATGAATTCCGTTACAATCCTGACTTGAAAATTGGTGATACTGTAGAAGTATACATCGAAAATCAGGAAGACAAAAAAGGACAGTTGGTTCTGTCTCACAGAAAAGCTCGTGCTACCCGTTCTTGGGATCGCGTTAATGCTGCTCTGGAAAACGAAGAAATTATCAAGGGTTACATCAAGTGCCGCACTAAGGGTGGTATGATCGTAGACGTATTCGGTATCGAAGCATTCTTGCCGGGTTCTCAGATCGACGTTAAACCGATCCGCGACTATGATGTATTCGTTGGAAAAACAATGGAATTCAAAGTTGTTAAAATCAACCAGGAATTCAAAAACGTTGTTGTATCTCACAAAGCTCTTATCGAAGCTGAACTGGAACAACAGAAGAAAGAAATTATCGGTAAGCTTGAAAAAGGACAAGTTCTTGAAGGAACCGTTAAAAACATCACTTCTTATGGTGTATTCATCGACCTGGGTGGCGTAGACGGATTGATCCACATCACTGACCTTTCATGGGGCCGCGTGAGCGATCCGAAAGAGGTGGTTGAACTCGATCAGAAGCTCAACGTTGTTATCCTCGACTTCGATGACGAAAAGAAACGTATTGCTTTGGGTCTGAAACAACTTACTCCGCACCCATGGGATGCACTTGATCCTAACTTGAAGGTCGGTGATCACGTGAAGGGTAAAGTCGTTGTTATGGCTGACTACGGTGCATTCATTGAAATCGCTGCCGGTGTTGAAGGTCTGATCCACGTATCTGAAATGTCATGGTCACAGCACTTGCGTTCTGCTCAGGACTTCATGAAAGTGGGCGACGAAGTAGAAGCTGTTGTATTGACTCTGGACCGTGAAGAACGTAAAATGTCTTTGGGTATCAAACAATTGAAACAAGATCCATGGGAAACTATTGAAGATAAGTATCCTGTAGGTTCTAAGCATACTGCAAAAGTTCGTAACTTTACTAACTTCGGTGTATTTGTAGAAATCGAAGAAGGCGTTGACGGATTGATCCACATCTCTGACCTGTCTTGGACAAAGAAGGTAAAACACCCGTCAGAATTTACTCAGATTGGTGCTGATATCGAAGTTCAGGTATTGGAAATCGACAAAGAAAACCGTCGTTTGAGTCTTGGTCACAAACAACTCGAAGAAAATCCTTGGGATGTATTCGAAACCGTATTTACTGTAGGTTCAGTACACGAAGGAACAATCATCGAAATGTTGGATAAGGGCGCTGTAGTTGCTCTGCCTTATGGTGTTGAAGGTTTCGCTACTCCGAAACATCTTGTTAAGGAAGATGGTTCACAGGCTCAGTTGGACGAGAAACTTGAGTTCAAGGTAATCGAATTCAACAAGGATGCTAAGAGAATCATTCTGTCTCACAGCCGTATCTTTGAAGATGTTGCTAAGGCAGAAGAAAGAGCTGAGAAGAAAGCTGCTTCTAATGCAAAGAAGACTTCTGCTAAGAAAGAAGATGCTCCGATGATTCAGAACCAGGCTGCTTCTACAACTCTGGGTGACATCGATGCTTTGGCTGCTTTGAAAGAACAGTTGGAAGGTAAGAATTAATTCGATTAATTCTATAATATTTTTAGAAAGGGTATCAGTTCGCTGATGCCCTTTTTTCTTTTTATCTTTGCTTTCAAACGAAAATAAGCTGCACCCTGGCATAAAAAATGAACAGGTTCATTTTATTCTGCTCTCGGTTTGCATTATCTTTGTCTCTGTTATGGAGAAATTTGAATTACATATATTGGGCTGTGGCTCTGCGTTGCCTACTACGCGCCATTTTGCGACTTCACAGGTGGTGAACCTGCGTGATAAACTTTTTATGATAGATTGCGGCGAGGGGGCACAAATGCAACTTCGTAAATCCCGGTTGAAGTTTTCCCGGTTGAATCATATCTTTATTTCTCATTTGCATGGCGATCATTGTTTTGGCCTGATGGGGCTTATTTCTACTTTCGGACTGTTAGGACGTACGGCAGAACTCCATATTCATTCTCCTAAAGGGCTGGAAGAATTGTTTTCTCCACTACTGGCCTTTTTCTGTAAGAACATGAGTTATCAGGTTGTTTTTCATGAATTTGATACGAAAGAGCCTGTGTTGATCTATGAAGATCGCTCCATGACTGTTACAACAATTCCTTTACAACACCGCATTCCTTGTTGCGGTTTCCTGTTTGCTGAGAAACCTCGTCCCAATCATATCATCAGGGAGATGATTGATTTCTACCAGGTACCGGTCTACGAACTGAACCGCATTAAGAATGGGGCTGATTTTGTGACTCGGGAAGGAGAAGTAATAGCCAATGATCGTCTCACACGCCCTTCTGAACCCGTTCGAAAATATGCCTATTGTTCCGATACTATCTATCGGAAAGAGATAGCCCGGCAGATTGCAGGGGTTGATCTCCTGTTTCATGAAGCTACATTTGCTCAAACTGATTTGGCCAGAGCCAAAGAAACTTTTCATACTACTGCCTCTCAGGCAGCCCGGATCGCTTTGGATGCAGGAGTAAAGCAACTTGTCATCGGGCATTTTTCGGCACGTTATGAGAATGAACAGGTCTTACTGGAAGAAGCCGCTGCTGTTTTTCCTAATACTGTTCTGGCTAAAGAGAACCTTTGCATCAATCTGTAACAACTTTCAGGCGTAAAGTTTGTTTTATAGGGAGGAACAACGTATATTTGTACTGAATAAACAGAATCGGATACATACCAGATGAAAAGGTTATTTTTCTACTTTTTCTTTGCTCTGACTCTCCTGCCTTTTTCCACAATGACGGCGCAGGAAGGGCGCAAAGCGGAAACTGTTCAGAGTGAGCAGTCTTCTCTTACATTGACTGTGTCCGGAACTACAGTACGTGTTCAGAATGCTACCCCTGGTTCTTTGATGGAAGTATACAATATTCTTGGAGTGAAAGTTACCTCAGTGCGTATTGATACAGTTGATAAATCCGTGACTTTAAATCTTCCGAAGGGATATTATATCTTTAAAATAGGTGATATAGTGAGGAAAGTAGTAATAAAATAAAGAGATGGATGATGAAGCGGATCGTATTAAGCTTTCTTATTCTACTCGTGGTGGTATCTGCTTGTAAGCAAGAGAAACCAAAATTTCCGGTTGTTCTTTCCCTGTCCTCTTTTCATGAATTAGTTCATCCTGCATATTTAATAAATCCTGATAGTATACGTCAATACGTCCGTGTAAATTTGTCAAATGCTAATGATACGATGGCCTGGGACTCGGCTATGATGAGTTATTATGCAGCAGATAGTGCGGCATTGTTCTGGATGAAAGATGGCATAGGGCAATGTGCCGATTCACTCCTTTACTGGTTGGAGAATTCTCATCGGCATGGATTAAATCCGGCACTTTTTAACGTCTCAGATATACGAACCGATCTGGAACGTTTCCGTTCTTTGCAGTTGCATGAAGACGAAACGATCAATCATCTACTGGCACGTTTGGAATATGGGCTAACAAGCTCTTACCTGTTTTATACCTGTGGACTTAAATATGGTTTTATTTCTCCTGTACAACTTCTGAATAACCAGGAAGAGGATGTTAAGAAAAAGAGTGATACAGAAAAACAGAAAGAACCTTACCCCATTCCTTTGAAGGAGTGTAGTAAAGAGTTTGCTCTGGAGGCTTTGGCTTCTTTGAGGCGGAATCCTTTTGCTGCTTTTCGCCAGGCTCAGCCCACTTCTCCCTTCTATCTCAGTATGCAGAAAGAATTGGCACGCTTGGATTCTGTAGGAGAGACAGAATTTGAAGAAATTCCGCTTATTGGTGATACTTTACTGAAAGTGGGAGAGAGGCATCGTATTATACCATTGATTGCCGGTAGATTGATGCAAACCGGAGAACTGAAACAACAATTCTCAGGTGATACATTAACGTCTGCTCTACTGGAGGCGGTAAATCAATTCCGTTTAAAGAACCGTCTGTCTACAGACAATTCTATAGGAACTTATACTATCCGTTATCTCAATCGCCCTCTTGCTTACTATAAGGATCATTTGCAGGTTAACCTGGAGCGGGCCCGCTGGCAATATAAACCCGAAAAAGGTACTAAATATGTGATCGCTAATATAGCAGCTTTTATGTTGCAGGCCTTTAATGAGGAAACAGATTCTATTCTTGAGATGCGTATCTGCTGTGGTTCAGTAAGAAACAAAACTCCTTTGCTTTACAGTAAGATTTACTACATGGAGTTGAATCCTTATTGGAATGTTCCCCAGAACATAATACGTAAGGAGATTATTCCGTCTTATCGTCGAGATACTACTTACTTCACCCGAAACCGGATGAAAGTATATGATAAGAATGGAAACCGGGTGAATCCTCATGATATAAAATGGTCTAAGTATACAGCGGGTGTACCGTTTACTGTAAAGCAGGATAATAAAGAAGGCAATTCTTTGGGACGAATTATTTTCCGTTTCCCCAATCCGTATGCTGTCTATCTGCACGATACTCCTTCCCGTTGGGCCTTTAACCGTTCCAATCGTGCCGTAAGTCATGGGTGCGTAAGGTTGGAGAGGGCGTTGGATTTTGCTTTTTTCTTATTGGAAAAGCCGGATGAACTGTTGGAAGATCGTATTCGTATAGCCATGGATATAGCTCCGGAGAGCGATGAAGGCAAAAAACTGAACCGAAGCGAAGCATACCGGGAACTTAAGCATTATAGCTTGAAGGAAGCTATTCCTCTGTTCCTGGATTATCAAACTATGTATCTGGCTGCCGATGGCAATCTCAGTTACTGTGAGGATATTTACAAATATGATGATCCTTTGCTTGAAGCATTGAATAAATTGAACCATAAATAAGCATAATATACAGAATACTAATAACCTTATGAATTCTTATAAAGAACGAGAGGTTTTAACGCTCCTTCAGGACGAAGGTACACAACGAAAAGGATTTGAAATGGTTGTATCGCAATATAGCGAACAATTATATTGGCAGATTCGCCGGATGGTACTTTCTCATGATGACGCAAATGACCTTCTTCAAAATACGTTTGTCAAGGCATGGATGAACATCGACTATTTCCGGGCAGAAGCGAAGCTATCTACCTGGCTTTATCGCATTGCCCTGAACGAATGTATTACTTTTCTGAATAAGCAGCGCGCTATGAATACCGTAGCCATCGATGATCCGGAAGCCGCTGTCGTTGAGAGGCTGGAAAGTGATCCTTACTTCTCCGGTGATCAGGCACAGCTTGTGTTACAAAAAGCCTTATTGTCACTGCCGGAGAAACAACGCATGGTTTTCAATCTGAAATACTACCAGGAGATGAAGTATGAAGAGATGTCGGAGATCTTTGGTACCTCAGTAGGAGCATTGAAAGCATCCTATCATCATGCGGTGAAGAAAATCGAAAAGTTTTTGGAAGGTGTTGATTAAACCTTTTAAATCATTAAATGTCTAAGAAAAAGAGAGGAGAAGATTATATGAAAGAAGAAGATGAAATATTGAGGAAAGTAGGAAAGGGCAATGTTTTTAAGGTGCCTGATGGATACTTTGAGAATCTTACTTCAGAAGTGATGAACAAGCTTCCCGAAAAGGAAAAATCTGCCTTTGAAGTGAAAAAAACGACGAAGTGGGACAAAATTAAGCCATTGGCCTATATGGCGGCAATGTTTGTCGGAGCTGCATTTATTATTCGTATTGCATCAGTAAGCTATAAACCTGAGATTACAGAAATGGCTGTGATGGAGACGGTAGAGGTTGAGAGTGATTCTGATGAGTATATTAATGCGGTGCTCGAAGGTTCGATGATGGACGATTATTCATTGTATGTATATCTCACTGATGCCAGTGTGGAATAAAATAAATTAAACTGATTTTATAGAAATGAAAAGACTGATTATTCTGCTGTTTATCATTTGCGGCTTTACTCCTTTGTTGTGGGCTATGGATGGGTGCAACCAACAACGTCTGTCACCGGAAGAATTCCGTGCCAAACAGAAGGCATTCATTATCGAGAAAGCTGGTTTGAACAAAGAAGAAGCTGCAAAGTTCTTTCCTGTATACTTTGAGCTTCAGGATAAAAAGAAAGCGTTGAATGATAAGGCCTGGGGGTTACTTCGTAAAGGAAAAGATGATAAAACGACAGAGGCTCAGTATGCTGAAATTCTGAAAGGAGTATATGATGCCCGTTCAGCTTCGGACAAACTGGAAAGAGATTATTACGAGAAATTCAAGAAAATCTTATCAAATAAGAAAATTTATATGGTACAGAAAGCCGAAATGCGTTTTCACAGGGAACTGCTAAAAAGCGCAAACCGGAAAGATAAATAACCCTTATTTAGTTGAGAGTTGAAAGTTACTATGCAGCATAACAGCGCAGCTAACTTTCAACTTTCAATTTTCAACTTTTACTTCTCAAACTTTTTTGCTTCGTTCCAGATACGGTCCATTTCTTCGAGTGACATGTCTTTAAGGTATTTTCCCTCTTTGATCGTGTGTTCTTCCAGATAATTGAATCGACGGATAAACTTCTGATTCGTAAGCTCCAGTGCATTATCCGGGTTGATTTTGTATAAGCGGGCAGCATTAATAAGACTGAACATTACATCGCCGAATTCTGCCTCCGCTTTGATCTTGTCCATATTGGCTACCTCTTCCTGAAATTCTGCAATTTCTTCTTTTACTTTATCCCATACCTGTTCTTTTTCTTCCCAATCGAAACCTACATTCCGGGCTTTGTCTTGTATACGATAAGCTTTTATTAAAGAGGGCAGGGAGGATGGTACGCCACTAAGCACTGTCTTATTACCGTCTTTTTCCTTTAGTTTCAATTGTTCCCAATTTTCAGAAACCTGTCCGGCGGTTTCTGCTTTTACTTCTCCGAATACATGAGGATGACGGAAGATTAATTTCTCACAGAGCTTGTCACATACATCCTTTATGTCAAAGTCTCCTGTTTCCGAACCTATCTTGGCATAAAAAGCCACGTGCAGCAGCACATCTCCCAACTCTTTACAGATATCCTTCTTATCATCGCGTATCAGAGCGTCACAGAGTTCATAAGTCTCTTCAATTGTATTAGGACGTAAGCTTTCATTAGTCTGTTTACGATCCCACGGACATTTTACGCGTAACTCGTCCAGTATGTCCAGGAAGCGACCGAAGGCTTCCATTTGTTCTTTTCTTGAATGCATTTTTTCTTTTATATAAGAAATATTAGAGTCTATATAATTTCTTGCAAAGATAGAGAAATTCGAGGCAAAGTATTCCTCTTTTAGTTTGTTTTGTTTCATTTGTGCTTTAAGGCTGGTTTATGCAGGAACTGCCAAAGAATATGGTGTGACGAACCTTTATGAGGCTATTTTTTATTAACTTTACCGCTAAAATTTTAAGACTATGTTTCATAAACTTGTAGCGATAGAACCGGTGAGTCTGGTTCCTTCCGCAGAAGAAGCGTTGCATTCTTTTGCAAATGAAGTTATTATGTATTCCGATATACCGGAGGGAGATGATGAAGTTGCAGCCCGTATTGGTGATGCCGATGCTGTACTTTTAAGTTATACTTCCCGGATAAACCGGTATGCATTGGAGAAATGCCCTAATGTTAAGTATATCGGCATGTGTTGTTCACTTTATTCTCCGGAAAGTGCTAATGTAGATATTCGTTATGCCAACCAACAGGGGATTACGGTAACGGGTATCCGCGATTATGGTGATGAAGGAGTGGTAGAATATGTGATTAGTGAGTTGGTGCGTTGTTTGCATGGATTCGGGCAGGAACCATGGGATGGCATGGCACGTGAGATTACCGGATTGAAGGTTGGTGTTGTGGGGCTTGGTAAGTCCGGTGGCATGATAGCAGATGCATTGAATTTTCTGGGTGCTGATATTGCTTATTATGCCCGCAGTGAGAAAAAGGAAGCTGCAGCCAAAGGATATCGTTTCATGCCGTTAAATGAGCTTCTTACTCAGAGCGAAGTAGTTTTTTGTTGTCTCAACAAAAATACAGTTCTATTACATGATGCTGAATTCAAAGCGCTTGGAAACAAAAAGATATTGTTCAATACCGGCTTATCACCGGCATGGGATGAACCTGCCTTTGCACAATGGCTCGAAGGAGATAATCTTTGTTTTTGTGATACGGTGGGTGCATTGGGAGGCACACAGTATCTCAATCATCCGCATGTGCGTTGTATGCAGGTATCAACAGGGCGTACCCGCCAGGCGTTTGACCGCCTGAGCGAGAAAGTGCTTGCCAATCTGTCAGAATACAATGGGTGAGGTTATATTGATCAGGGTGTTCACTACAGACCACCCTGCAATATCGGACGTAGCGCTGTACACCTCTACTACGGCATGTACCTGATCATTTTTTATTTCAACCTTTTGAGTATCTCCCACGAATCCGGGGGTGGATTGTATGGATACCTGCATATTCTCCGGACCAACAGAGGCCAGTGAGGCAGCAACTGCTACATTGACTTTGGTTGGAAACATACCTATTGCTTCTGTTGCATTTCCGGAAAAGACGGTGCGTTGCTCTGTCTGTAAAGTTTCATCGTATACGGCCGTACCTTTCAATGCATTCGGACCTTTCTCGTTGAAGAAACGGGCAGAAGCATTTCCCATTAGGAAAGCAGTTCTTAAAACATCAAACCCTCCGGTAGCTCCGGATACGGGGTATACACGTGTACCATTCTCCCTGGCTGTTTTCTTCACTTCCTCATAAAAGGTGGTATCTGCCAAAGCACCGATAGACAAGGTGATGATGGAAGTTCCGTTTTTTAACGCAGGCAAAGCAAGCGCTTTCATTGCACTGGGAGAAGCTGACTCCACCAGATAGTCGGGGTTCAAACCGAGCAGTTCTTCCAGAGTAGCACAGGCTGTACAGGGTTTTCCATGCTGCTGCATTTTAGTTACAATACGTTCGGCTTTTGATGCCGTACGCGAATAAACACCTACCAGATCATAATCGGGTAATAATCCATTGACAACTGCATCCGCAACGATTTCAGCAAGTCGTCCACATCCTACAATTACTAATTTTTTCATGCGGCAAAGATACAGCTTTTAAGCATATAACCTATAATGTATATATCTACCTGTTTGTTGATTTACTATTTTCCCGTTTGGTAATCCCGGTATGAGATTAAGAGTCCTACTACTTCCGAATAGTTTTTGCGTCCGCTTTCTATTTTGTTTCCTTTGAGGTAAAGGTCGTATATCCAGTCTTGGATATTGCCAACCAGAGGACTGTATTTCGCCATCCAGTATTCCTGATTAGAGCGGGCAAGTTCAATGATTTCCGGTCGGATACGTTTGAATAGTTCATTGTATTCTTCTTCTGTCATGAGTCGGCGCGCATTGCCTAGAATATGACTCAGAACAGAGAAATAACCACTGAAACGGATACTTTCCACTTGCGAACGTGTACATACCTGATATGCATAAAAGTTGGCTTCGGCTTCGCTGGTGATGCCCAGCAAATGGGCAAGTTCATGCGTATACGTTGCCGGATACTGGGAAGGGAGCAAATCGCCGTTCAACGTGAATTCACAAAAGAAAGGTCCCATACTGCCACTCACGCCAACCATCGATATGAATGGGGTGAATAGCATTGTTTTCACTTCGGGCGAATCGTATGGAGGTCGATGTACGCCTAATGTATCACTGATTTGCCGGTATCCTTTGACTGCTTCCCGGCAGATAATATCCTTGTTTATTTCTGTAACAGGGACATAAGAATCATTCAGATGTTGAATGTATTCGTCCACAAATGCTTTGAATTTATCGGGGGTATAGGCAACATAGGGAATGTTTGTACGTTCGTAAAAGTTCTTTTGCGAATAATTCAGCCCCCATGCGAGATAGAACCATACATATATCCATAAAAGATATTCGCCGTCACGTAATAAAATCTTTTTCCAGGGATGTTTTTTTATCCGTCCGTAAATAGGATAGAGGATGACACCGGTAATACTGAGAAATATGAATAAATCGCCTATGGCAAAAGGAAATAAACGTGAGAACGAAGACAGACAAAACGAAATAACCGGATATACGGACCGGGCATAACCCTCACCCATCACCGGAATAAGCTGAGTGGTCCAGATAAGTAACAGGAGAGTTCCCAGAATGATATAGCGTATCTTTTGTTTTCGCTTCATAGTCAAATTTCTTTTATAGGACAAAAATATGTATTAATTGAATGCCGTACAGAAAATTACCTCTATATTTGCGAAATTTCTGTTAATAAACAAATTTATATATCAATAACACACACATTGATTATGGCTAATACAGAGGGAATAGAAAGCTATTGTCGCAATTGCGTATCACGTGATTTCTTATTCTATTATAGGCTATGTGGCTAAAGAGTATAATTTGTCATATATGGAAGCATTGGCAGAAACAGATTTTAAAGCAGTATTCTCGGTAATGGCCGAAAATATAGTTTCTGCTACTGCTCTATTTTACGGAATAGCACTTTACGAAGGCTATAAACTCTCTTTCCGCGTACAGAAACAGCCGGAGAGTGGTAAGATTTGAATTTAAATTATTAATTTTGCATCCATTATTCGCAATAAATTAAACATATAGAAATATAACATGGAATTAGCAAGTAAGTACAATCCCGCTGACGTGGAGGGAAAGTGGTACCAGTATTGGTTGGATCACAAATTATTTAGTTCAAAACCCGATGGTCGTGAACCTTACACCATCGTCATTCCTCCTCCTAACGTCACTGGTGTGTTACACATGGGACACATGCTTAATAATACCATTCAGGATATTCTTGTTCGCCGTGCCCGTATGGAAGGTAAAAATGCCTGTTGGGTACCGGGAACAGATCATGCCTCTATTGCAACTGAAGCCAAGGTGGTAAACAGACTTGCAGCGGAAGGAATCAAAAAGACGGATCTGACCCGTGACGAATTTCTCAAACATGCTTGGGCATGGACCGAAGAGCACGGTGGTATTATCCTGAAACAGCTTCGTAAACTGGGAGCATCTTGTGACTGGGATCGTACCGCATTTACTATGGACGAAAAACGTAGCGAAAGTGTACTGAAGGTTTTCGTAGATCTTTATAATAAGGGACTTATTTACCGGGGAGTTCGTATGGTGAACTGGGACCCGAAAGCATTGACTGCCCTCTCTGACGAAGAGGTGATTTATAAAGAAGAACATGGAAAACTTTATTATTTGCGCTATAAAGTAGAAGGAGATCCGGAAGGACGTTATGCGGTGGTTGCTACTACTCGTCCGGAAACAATTATGGGTGATACGGCTATGTGTATCAATCCTGCCGATCCTAAAAACACCTGGTTGAAAGGTAAAAAAGTAATCGTACCGTTGGTAGGGCGCGTTATTCCGGTGATCGAAGATGATTACGTGGATATCGAATTCGGTACGGGTTGTCTGAAAGTGACTCCGGCACATGATGTGAACGACTATATGCTGGGCGAAAAATACAATTTGCCGAGTATTGATATTTTCAATGATAACGGAACATTAAGTGAAGCTGCCGGTATGTATATCGGTATGGATCGTTTTGATGTTCGTAAGCAGATAGAGAAAGATCTTGAAGCTGCCGGATTGCTTGAAAAGACAGAGGCTTATACGAATAAAGTCGGTTATTCAGAACGTACGAATGTAGTGATTGAACCGAAATTGTCTATGCAGTGGTTCCTTAAGATGCAGCACTTTGCAGAGATGGCGTTGCCACCTGTAATGAATGACGAACTGAAATTTTATCCTCCTAAGTATAAGAATACTTACCGGCACTGGATGGAAAACATAAAAGACTGGTGTATCAGTCGTCAGTTATGGTGGGGACATCGTATTCCGGCTTACTTTTTACCTGAGGGTGGCTATGTGGTAGCTGCTACAGACGAGGAAGCATTGAAACTTGCCAAAGAAAAAACAGGAAATAACGCATTGACTTTGGCCGATATCCGTCAGGATGAAGATTGTTTGGATACTTGGTTCTCTTCCTGGTTGTGGCCTATTTCATTGTTTGATGGTATTAATAATCCGGGTAACAAAGAGATTGAGTATTACTATCCTACAAGTGACCTTGTTACAGGTCCGGATATTATTTTCTTCTGGGTAGCCCGTATGATTATGGCCGGTTATGAGTATGAAGGAAAGATGCCGTTTAAGAATGTATATTTCACTGGTATCGTTCGTGATAAGCTGGGACGCAAAATGTCTAAATCATTGGGTAATTCACCCGATCCATTGGAACTAATTGAAAAATACGGTGCCGATGGGGTACGTATGGGTATGATGCTTGCGGCTCCTGCCGGAAACGACATTCTCTTTGATGATGCATTGTGCGAGCAAGGACGTAATTTCTGTAACAAGATATGGAATGCTTTCCGGTTGATCAAAGGATGGAAGGTTGCTGATAATGCTGAAGTTCCCGAAGCGTCTAAGTTGGCTGTCCGCTGGTTTGAGTCCAAACAGAATGAAGTAGCTGCTGAGGTTGCCGATCTGTTCAGTAAATATCGTTTGAGTGAAGCACTTATGGCTGTTTATAAGCTGTTCTGGGATGAGTTCTCTTCCTGGTATCTGGAAATGATTAAGCCGGCTTACGGACAAGCTATTGACCGTGTTACTTTTGATGCTACTATTGGATTCCTGAATAATTTGCTCCATTTGCTTCATCCGTTTATGCCTTTCATTACCGAAGAGTTGTGGCAACAGATGGCCGAACGTAAGGAGGGAGAGAGTCTGATGGTAAATTCTTTATTGTTGAATGGAACCGTTGATGAAGCGTTTATTCAGCAGTTTGAAGTGGTGAAGGAAGTGATCAGTAATATCCGTACGATTCGTTTGCAGAAGAATATTGCTCAGAAAGAAGCGCTTGAGTTGCAGGTGATAGGTGAAAATCCGGTTACTGCATTTAATGCTGTGATTATTAAGATTTGTAATCTGTCCGGTATTGCAGTGGTAGAAGCCAAAGCAGAAGGAGCATCTTCTTTCATGGTAGGCACTATTGAGTTTGCTGTTCCGCTTGGTAATATGATTGACGTAGAAGCAGAGATTGCTCGTATGGAAGCCGAACTGAAACATAAAGAAGGATTCCTGCAAGGTGTGTTGAAGAAACTTAGTAACGAGAAGTTTGTAAATAATGCTCCACCGGCAGTCATTGAGATTGAACGAAAGAAACAGGCAGATGCCGAAAGTATTATTAATTCATTGAAAGAAAGTATCGCTTCTTTAAAGAAAGCATAAACCGATTTTATAGAAGTAGAAAGGCATTCCAAAATATGGGGATGCTTTTCTTTTTTTATCAAAATAGTGATTGCTGTTATTTATTATATTTCAATTCTCAAAAAGGCATATGGCCGACTGAAAGAAGCAAAGGAGCAGGCGGAAGTAGCCAATCAGTTAAAATCAGCTTTCCTTGCCAATATGAGTCACGAGATTCGTATTCTTCTGAATGCCATTGTGGGTTTCTCTAATATGTTGCCTCATGTTGAGGGGAGAGAAGAGATGGAAGAGTATGTAGATATTATTGAGAATAATACAAATTTACTTCTTCAGTTGATCAGTGATATTTTGGATATGGCGAAAATTGAGGCCGGGACATATGATTTTCATGAAACGTATGTGGATGTCAATTCGATACTGGATGAGATAGAACAAAGTATCCGGTTGAGAATTAAAAATGAGAAGGTGGATCTTGTTTTTGAAGAACGCTTACCACAATGCGTATTATATACTGACCGGAACAGGTTGATACAAGTGATAACCAATTTTCTGACCAATGCTATTAAATTCACGGAAAGCGGGACCATCACAATGGGGTATCGTTTGAAAGATAAGCATACAATTTATTTCTATGTCTCTGATACCGGGTGTGGTATGTCTGATGAACAGTGTCAACATGTATTTGAGCGATTTGTGAAATACAATTCGTTCATTCACGGAACAGGATTAGGATTATCTATCTGTAAAATGATCGTTGAAAAAATGGGTGGAGAGATAGGAGTCAACTCAATGCCGGATAAAGGCTCTGTATTTTGGTTTACTCTTCCTTATCGACAAGAATAGTATTTCCTTGTCGATAAAGGAAGCTTTTATTATTTTTCAAGTAATTCTTTCAGAAAGCTATCCAGTTCTTCATCCAGACCTTTTAAAAGTTCGTCATTTACAAGCAATGTGTCATCATCTACCAGAAGTAATTCGGCTACTGTCTCTTTCTCATCGTCTACCAGCACAAAAGAGTAAGGTTTGAGGATTGTTAGCTTTTCAAAATCTCCACCGTCCTTCATCCGGCAAAGAATGGGTCGGAGAACACGTTCGGCATTCTCGTAAAAGTCATCACTTTCATATGCTGACCATTCGTCAATGGTCACATTGACCAGTTCATCGTCTTCGTCATCAAAGATGGATAGTTCACCGGAATTTTGATTGGGCTGTATGTGAATATCTGTAACGATTGTTTGTTCACAGCCGCAGGTAAACTTTGCGACTGCTTTTCGTATAGCCGATTCGATTACAGATTGTGATTGTTGACTCAGTTTCATTGGTTTTCCTCCTTTTATTAAGATCAAAGGTATAAAAAAAATGTGAACCCGACTATGTTTTGATTAAAAATCGTCATTAAATCGGTTCATTTGCATATTTAATGATGACAATCCGGCTATCCGTTTCTGTAACTCTACTACATAAAGACTGGTCATTACGTAATTCGGTATTTCGGATATGTCCACATTATCTTTGTTTCTTTGGTCTATTTTATCTATTTTGTGAGCCAGTTCCTGAGCTTTTAGTGCCCATGTTTCGGCCTGTTCCAGTTCGTCTTTTATTTCGTAGTAAACAGCAATATTGTATGCAGACTGCATTTTCTTTTTATCACTTTTCGCTGTATTGAAAGCCTGTTCCCAAAGTTTGAAAGCTTTGTCCCATGAGTTTTCACGGACGTATACGGCAGCATCACGCATATTTACGGAACCATTGTTGTAGAGATTACGTGTAGCCGATGTCCAATAGGGTAAGAGGTGTTTTACAGGAATCGTTCCGGCAAACTCCGAAGCTTCTTGCTGTATCTGAGAATCTTTGATGAGGTGCGTCTGTACATATGAACTTGTGTTACCAAATTCTTCCCAGAAAATACTGTCATTAGGAGCAATGGTCAACATTGCATTCTTACGTTTGGGAATATAGATTCTAATTGTGGGATACACTTTTACATCTACACTACCATAATAACAGCTCCAGTCCGGAATATAACGAATGGTTTTGGTTGCTTTTAACTGAAGATTTTCCAGTGAAATCAGAAAGTCAACACCCATGCTTTCTGTCAGTTCCTTTACTTCTTCCTGAGTGAGTGTTTCTTCGCGCGCAAACTTATCATTGGCACGCAGGGCAGAATCACAAATGATAACTTCATCAAAATAGTTTTCGTTTGCTATGGCTTCAGCCAATGATTCGGCTGCTATTTTGGCATCTCCGTTGTTGTAAGCAACGGCACGGGCTATTTCATCGTCCTTCCGTGATGCGCCTGATTCTATCCATTTATTGTCAGGCGTACTACTGGTATTATTGACAATTGCGACCCGACGCAGTTCGGGAGGAAAGTTTATTTCCGCAGGCATCATATATTCGATAGGAATTTGCTCTATTGTTTGGCATGAACTGAATGCCAGACAGAAGAGTAACAATAGCGTGAATGAGTATTTTGCCATAGTTTTGCTTTCTTTTTCAGCAAAAGTACGATTTTGTATGAATAAAAAAAAGTTCAAAACAATATTTAATTGTTTTGAACTTTTTTAGTAGTAAATGGGGAAGAAGTCAGAAGCCAGTGGTTAGTAGTTGGAATGCCTTCGGCATGATAACACTTACATGCTGCATAGATTCTAACTGTTGACTACTATCTACTAACTACTGATTCTTACGCCCTTCCGTGACAGTTTTTGTATTTCTTACCACTACCACAAGGACACGGATCGTTACGTCCTACTGTCTTTTCTGCACGTACGGGTTCGCGTTTTACAGCTTCGCGGGTATCCTGCTGTGCAGCAGCCTGTTGATTCGGATCGTTCAGGTCTTGTTTCTGTTCGCGATATTTACTCAAATCCTGGCGACGTTCGGGAGCAGCTTCACGCACCTCTACACGTTGTGCCTGTTCGGGAGCTTCCTGTACCGGGATTTGTCCGCGCATCAGGATGGATACGGTCTGGTTATTGATCTTGTTTACCATGGTATCAAACAAGTTCACTGATTCCAGTTTATAGATCAACAACGGGTCTTTCTGTTCGTAGCTTGCATTTTGTACTGAATGTTTCAATTCATCCAGTTCACGAAGATTTTCTTTCCATGCTTCGTCAATTACATGAAGCAGGATAGATTTCTCGAATGATTTCACTACCTCTTTAGATTCACTTTCGTAAGCGGCTTTCAGATTACAGGAGATGTTGTACATACGTTTTCCGTCCGTGATAGGGATCAGAATGTTTTCGTACATATGTCCCTGATTCTCATATACCTGTTTGATTACCGGATTTGCTATTTGTGCAAGACGTTCACTTTTACGCTTGAAGTTAGCCATTGCTTCATCAAAAGTTCTTTCAGCCAGCTTTTCTTTCTTCTCACTGCGGAATTCCTCTTCTGTGAAAGGAGCATCCATAGCTAATGTCTGAAGAAGGTCGAACTTACAGTTTTCATATTCCGCATTGTTTTCAATGGCAGCTGCACAACGGTCCCAGATCATGTTTACAATGTCCATACCGATGCGTTCGCCCATCAGTGCATGGCGACGTTTCGTATAGACAACCGTACGTTGCTTGTTCATTACGTCATCATATTCCAGCAAACGTTTACGGATACCGAAGTTGTTTTCTTCCACTTTCTTCTGTGCACGTTCAATGGAATTTGAAATCATCTTATGTTCGATCATTTCTCCTTCCTGGAATCCTAATCTATCCATAACACCGGCGATACGGTCGGAAGAGAAGAGACGCATCAAATCGTCTTCCAGTGAAACGAAGAATACAGAAGAACCCGGGTCACCCTGACGTCCGGCACGACCACGCAACTGGCGGTCTACACGACGGGATTCGTGGCGTTCCGTACCAATGATAGCCAAACCACCGGCAGCCTTAACTTCCGGACTCAGTTTGATGTCGGTACCACGACCTGCCATATTGGTAGCAATAGTCACTGTACCTTGCAAACCGGCTTTTGCCACAATGTCAGCTTCCCGCTGGTGTAACTTCGCATTCAATACGTTATGTTCGATTTTACGCATAGTCAACATCTTGCTCAGCATTTCGGAGATTTCTACCGAAGTAGTACCTACCAGTACCGGGCGGCCGGCATTGACCAGTTGTTCTATTTCCTCAATAACGGCTTTATACTTTTCACGTTTTGTTTTATAAACGCGGTCGTTCATATCTTTACGGGCAATAGGACGGTTGGTGGGGATTACTACTACATCGAGTTTGTAGATGTCCCAAAGTTCACCTGCTTCTGTTTCGGCAGTACCGGTCATACCCGATAGCTTGTGATACATACGGAAGTAGTTCTGCAATGTGATAGTAGCAAAAGTTTGTGTGGCAGCTTCTACCTTAACACGCTCTTTAGCTTCGATTGCCTGGTGGAGTCCGTCTGAATAACGGCGGCCTTCCATGATACGGCCCGTCTGTTCGTCAACAATCTTCACCTGTCCGTCAATTACAACGTATTCGTCGTCTTTCTCAAACATGGTATATGCTTTCAGCAGCTGATTGATGGTGTGTACACGTTCCGATTTGATGGCGTAGTTAGTCATCAGGGCATCTTTCTTTTCCAATTTTTGCTCGTCGCTCAGATCCTTCTCATTTTCCAGTTCAGAGAGCTGTGCTGCGATATCCGGCAATACAAACAGAGTCGGATCGTCAGAATTACCCGTGATCAGGTCAACACCTTTGTCCGTCAGGTCTACGCTGTTCATCTTCTCATCAATAACGAAATACAGTGGGTCAGTAGCCTCATGCATACGTTTATTGTTCTGTTCCATATAGATCTCTTCTGTTTTCAGCATACCGGCTTTGATACCCTGTTCACTCAGGAACTTGATCAATGCTTTGTTTTTAGGCAATGCCTTATGACTACGGAAGAGAGCGAGGAACCCTTCTTCTACCTCTTTCTTATCGTCTGATGCGATTAATTTCTTTGCATCTGTCAGGTATTTGGTTGCCAGTACTTTCTGGGCTTCTACAAGACGTTCTACCAGTGGGCAAAGAGATTCAAAAAGTTGGTCTTCGCCTTTAGGAACAGGACCAGAGATAATCAACGGAGTACGCGCATCATCAATCAATACCGAGTCTACCTCATCGACAATAGCATAGTTGTGTTGGCGTTGTACAAGGTCTTTGGGACTGATAGCCATATTGTCGCGCAGGTAGTCGAAACCAAATTCATTATTTGTACCGAAAGTGATATCAGCCAGATAAGCCTGACGGCGTGCATCTGAGTTTGGTTGATGACGGTCGATACAATCAACGCTTAATCCATGGAACATATAAAGCGGTCCCATCCATTCAGAGTCACGTTTTGCCAGATAGTCATTCACTGTTACTACATGTACACCGTTGCCTGTCAGTGCATTGAGGAATACAGGCAGGGTAGCCACCAGAGTTTTACCTTCACCTGTTGCCATTTCGGCAATTTTTCCTTTATGAAGTACTACACCACCAAAAAGCTGTACATCATAATGGATCATATTCCATATCGTATCATTCCCACCGGCATTCCAGTGATTCTGATAGATCGCTTTGTCACCTTCGATGCGTACGAAGTCTTTAGTTGCAGCCAGTGTACGGTCAAAATCTGTGGCAGTTACCACAATTTCTTCGTTTTCGGTGAAACGTCTGGCTGTGTCTTTTACGATAGAGAAAGCTACCGGGAGTACTTCTTCCAGTGCTTTTTCGTATATTTCGAGTATCTCTTTTTCGAGTTTATCAATCTGAGCAAATACCTCTTCGCGATCTTCCAGTTCTATTGATTCAATACTTGCTTTCAGTTCTTCCACTTTGGCACGTTCCTGGGTAGCAGAGTTGTAGATGTATTGTTTCAGTTCTTGTGTTTTGGCACGAAGTCCATCATTATCCAATTTTTCAACCTCAGGGTAAGCGGCTTTGATTTTGTCTACCCAAGGTTGAATTTCTTTCATGTCTCGTGTGGATTTGTTTCCGAAAATCGAGCTCAAAAATTCATTAAATCCCATTTGTGTATTATATTTATTATTATTTACTTAAGTTGAAAAAAGTGTGTTTTTACCGTATGGTAAGTGGTGTTGAAGAGCAGGCATTGGGAGCCCGTATCCTCATGGTATGAGCCAGTGTTGGGGCGATATGGCCCACACTTACAGGTGTGTTTATTATCTCCGGTTTTACCGAGTTTCCAAAAAACACAAGTGGTACCGGGATATGCGCGCTACGAATTATTCTGTTTTCCGTCGGATTGGATTCATTGACAATTGTCCATCCCGGCAGCACTTCAATGAGCAAGTCTCCCGAACGTTTGCGGTGAAATCCGTTGCGTATCAGGTCTATTTCCGGTGTCCATGAGCCTAACAGCAGGCGTTGTGCCGAATATGCTTCGTTTACGCCACTAAATTGCATCAGGAAATCGGCTGCTTTATTCTGTATTTCAGAAAGATCGAGTTGCTTTTTCTCTATCAGCTTGTGGTTGAGATATATTTGCTGGTCATAATAAGCTTCTACATATTGTCCTTCACCGTAAGTAGCCATCAAAAACATATTCAGCAGAGCTGCGCAACGATTCAGGTGGAATTCTCCTCCGGGAATGCGGTAAAGTCCATGATCGGCCGATTCTGTGTCTACGTATCCGGTAGAAGTAATGCAGAAAAGTACATTTTGAAGTCCTATTTTTTTGTCGATCACATCCAGCAGGTGAGCAATACTGCGGTCCAGTCTTACGTATGTATCCTGCAATTCCATAGCACACTCCTGTGAGGTTTTATGGGCATAATTGCCGGCATAATACATCAGCGAAAGCATGTCCGGTACTTCATCTTTTCCTATGTTACTCTTATCCAGTAACTCTTCGGTCAGTAAATTTACCTCGTCATTAACGAACGGACTGGCTATCAGTCTGCGGAACTTATTTCTCCGGTCATCATCAAATTTATATTTGAAAGGAGTATCTCTCCATTCCGGCAGGTAAATATATTTCTCCATGGGATGAACCGGTGTCCATGTCATATCTCCGATACGGAAATCAACAGCCTGACGATCATTATATTGGCTAACCCACCAGGGAAATTCTGTATAATAAGTGGTACTACACCATTTTCCGGTATTGGTATTCAGCCAGAAAGCACCGTTTCCGGTATGTCCTGCTGCAAATATGGCAGCATCACGGAAAGGGGCAATAGCGTATACCAGCCCTTTGTTGCGTGTAGCTATTTTAAGTTCATCGGCGATAGTGGAAGTGAGCAATAGGGCGGGAGAACTGCTCTCGTCTGTGTAGTTTCCCATAAATGCCGGATCGTCCACACAGTTAATAGGGCGAAGTGTCGAAATATCCAACCATTGATTGGCGGTAATTCCGTTCATAGAAGGCGTTGTTCCGGTATAAATGGCAGCTATAGCCGAGGCGCGGTCTACTTTACTGAAGTTATATTCCGCATTACGAAATACTTTTCCTTCTTTCCAGAGTCTTTTGAATCCTTTTTCGCCATATAGGGAGGAGAAAGCTTCCAGGTAGTCTGTACGTAGCTGATCAATGGTCAGGCCTACCACCAGTTTTGGAGTAGCAGGTAGCGGTTGAGCCTGTAGCCCGGTAATGGTAAGTACAGTAAGTATGGAAGTCAGTAATCCTTTCATTTCGTTTTTTTATAGGTCAAAATAAGATTGCTTGCTGAACGTATCAACAAACTGAGTGCCAAAGGTACGACAGCTAAATCAATTCTTTGCGGTATTACCGGAAAAAGCAGTATAAAAAGTGTTAAAACAATACAGTTTAGCATGTGGTACCAACATTTTCGTCCTTTTCTGGCAGCATTTACAATGATTGGCAGAAAGATAAGCTCTCCCGGATGGAATACAAAAAGCAGGTAATTGGAGCTGACAGCAGGATGTTCTGAAAACAGGGCGAGAAATGCAATAATACAACCGGCAATGCCTGCTGTGCCAAACAATATAAGATCAATTCCCCAAAGTCCTCTTTTCTTTCGGATACCATAGATGCTGGCACCTGTTACAATGATAAACAAAAGCAGCGCCGATCTCATTGGGGTGAATATATCCGCGATACTTATTGGGGCAGGTGATGAATTTTCGTCTTCACAATTGATAATTAGTTCTGTATCTGCCACCAGTGGCTTTTCATTCCCGTTATTCGTGATTTTTGCTGTTGCAAGTGCATTTTTCAGGTAAAACGGAGCAAATACCATCTGTCGGCTTGTAATGGGGCGGTCTGCTTCGCTTCCGATGCAAAAGTCAATACCGAATTGTGCCCATGGATGTCCGTTGGTATATTGGTGTACAATGTCGCGGAATGATTTCGTGCCGTCTTTCTCCGGATAGTTGTAAATCACTTTTCCCTGTATACTTTCTTCTATTTTATCCCGTGGGCGGGTAGCGCAGTTATCGTAGAAAAAGTTATACCGGTATATCCGGTTTTCCGGCCGGCTGTTTTCTATCAGTAGCGCAAGGAGTTTTTGTTTTTCTTCCGGGGTCAGGTTGAGTGTTTGTTGCCATACGCTACGTCCATCGAGGATGTATTCGGCTGCGAACCGGTCATAATTCATTCCTCCGAGAAGGTAATCTGTCTGTCCCAGTGCAAAACGAAAAATAAAATTGGGTGCACCGAAGTTGAATATTCCGTAATTGAATACCCAATCAATGCCTTTGGATGGCTCTTCATAACGGATGGCAGTATGTCCGAAATAAGAATAGATCTCTTCTCCGGGAGCACATGTCAACAAACTAAGACGAATGGAATCCGCGTTATTATCCGGTGTTCCTTTGCCATTTGTAGCCAGGCACAGAAGGAACAATATCAATATTATTTTTATTCTTTTCATCATGAGGATTGTAAGACTGATACCTCTATTTTTTTTGCAAAGATAATGCAAACCGAGAGTAGAATAAAATGAACTCGTTCATTTTTTATGCCAAGGTGCAGCTAATCTTGCTTTTTTAGCAAAGATAGGAAATAAAAATTGAAATAGATTAGATTGTACATTTTTGCATGACAAGATTGTACACCTTTGTGGTACAAGGTTGTACATTCTTGTTATACAAAAGTGTACAATATTATAAGCATTGATTATCAGCCACTTCTGAGTATCTTTATGAGATATTTTCCCGGCATCCCTATCTTAGCCCACGAGGTCTGTGCCAGTACTTTCCACACCGGAGTACCGATCTCCCCATAGTTCGACATTCGTAGAATGGCCTTTATATCTCCGATGTCCGTCACCTTAATTCGATCCAATGCCAGTAGCAACCCGTCATAATTGTGCGTCTTTTTGTTGAGTGCATATTCCGGAGGTGGAGGCAAAACAGAATCTTCCTCCCTCTTCTTCTTTTCTTCTACTTTACTTTCTTTTACTTTACTTTGTCTGAAAATGTCTGCATTTTCCAGACTCAATTCCATCTGAACGGGAAAAATGTTCGCATTTTCTGAGTTCGAACTCTCTTTCTGCTTACATTTTATCTCTTCTTCCTTACATCTCACCTCTTCCAGCAGATAGGGTAATTTAGTTAAATCCCTCTTTCTCCGGCTGGTAGCCTCCAACCATACCCGCTGAATATCCACCGAGGTCAGTATACGATGCTTTTCATAACTTTTCTTATCAAAAAATCCTTTTTCAATCAGTATACCGATTATACTGTCTACTTCTTCTTTCGTATATTCCCTTCCTAATTTATAGGCAAATATCTCACATTGTTCCTCATCCCATTGTATGTAATACCCCTCTTTATATATCTTACAAAGGATTTTTATTACCAGATAAGGTCCTTTGATACCATATTTCGCCTCTAACGATTCGGACACTGCTCCTTCAAAGAAGGTTGCTTTTGTAGGGAAGTAAACGATTCCATTAAATTCTGTTGCCATAATTTTTAGTAGTTAGTAGTTGGTAGTTAGTAGTCAGAATCCATTCGGCATAATTGCTTTTTTAATATGCCGAATGGATTCTGACTACTAACTACTAAATTCTAAATTCAGATTTACATAAATTTTTTCCATTCCAGAAAGTTCTCCAGGCGGAAGCGTTTCCACATTGCTTCCTCTACATCCCAGTACATCACAGCTTCCTGTACTTTGCTTGCTTCGTATTCCCGTTTGAAGTCGTATCTGTAATAAATCAGTGTTGCCTTTACAAACTGAAACTCTCCATCAATAGCCCTGCGGTAGGCAATCACCGCATACCCGTGCTGCATCCAGTCTATCAGTGCCTCAATACGTTCTGCCATCCATACAGCAGTGGTTTGTGTATACCCTTTCTCTTGTACGATTTGTCTTGTCCATCTCCTTTTTACATTCTCCATAATAGGTTCCAATTTTCTTTTTTTCATTTCATTTTGTTTTATGAGTTTATATTTTTCCGATAACGGCGGCAAGGTCGGGATAATATTCGGATGGAACTAATCGTAGAATAAATGTAAAAATCCGCTCAAATGGCGGATTTTTTATTGCATCTACTTTTTGAAGCTTATATCTGCTTTTTACGGGATGCGATCGTTCTGCTAATTTCAGTTGTTAATGTTTTGAATTCAACCTCTTTATATATTCCTTGTTTTTTGTATTCAAATCGAAATAAAGTATTGATCTCTTTGGCAATTTCTGCTACACTGACTGTTGGTTTTTCTTCTGAGGAAAGCGAAATAGCTAATGCTTTTATTAAAGATCCCTTGTGATGTCTGATTACTATTCTGTGGTCAATTTCTTGTTTGTCAATGCGCTGCACATTAATAATACCTTCTATTGTTTCTCCGTTGCTGAGTTCTATTTTTATAGAACCGTTAAAATCTGTTTTTTTTGATCGTTGTTTGTCATAAACTTGAATTTTAAATGATTTTTGTACTTTGCAAAGATTGTTAAAAGTTACGATTTGAACAATGAATCAACGATAATAAAGAAGAGATTATATGATACGTAGATATATATATTTGATTATTAAAATCTTATTTTAAATAGAAAAGTGTTTCAATAGACGTTCGTTTAATGAAACACTTATTTTGAACTATTTTTTTCATCTTCCAAATGGGATTAATCATTTAATAAACGGATTTTACTATATGCCATAAATAGCTATATATCAATAATATATATAACTTAAAACAGAAATATGAATTATTTTATTGAGAAATATTTTGTACATTAAAGAATAGTATATACTTTTGTGCCATTAAACGAACGTCTATTGAAACACTTCTCATAATCAATTGGCTCGTTTATAATGACATATGTATAAGGGAAAATAAATACGTACATACTACATCTCACCCCTCAAATTGTTTATCTCCTGTGATAGGGATACATCTGAGGGTTAGTGTACTAAGATTAAAAAGTTAGTTTTATACACGCTTGACCGGAAGTGAATTCAGTACTTCGGTGTCCCCAAAGAATATCCAATTGTGAACAAATCTACAGACATTTGCTGGTATCCGCTTCGTGTTACTTATAGCCGAGAACTCCTACTAAAGGAAGTACTTGATACCGAAAATATTGAGAATTTTATTCCGATGCACTATGAGTATATCAAGCATGCGGATCGTAAGATACGTAAGTTGGTACCTGTAGTACACAATCTTGTATTTGTTCATGCTTCCTTTGTATGTATTGACCGTATCAAACGTTCTGTGGGTTCTTCTTTATCCGTTCGTTATATTATGGATCGTGAGACACAGCGCCCTCTTACCGTTCCGGATTCTCAGATGCGTAGCTTCATTGCCGTTTCCGGTAATTATGAAGAACAGATTGTTTATCTTGATCCCGCTGTAACTGCATTGCAGAAGGGAGATCGGGTACGTATTACCGGTGGTATATTTGAAGGTGTGGAAGGTGTTATTCTTCGTGTCAAAGGAGATCGGCGCGTATCTGTCTGTATAAAAGGGGTTATGGCTGTAGCTACTACCTATGTTCATCCTTCCCTGATGGAAAAAATCGAAGATTAAATTATTCTCCTTTGCTGATTTTTATTTGGCTTACTTTAATTTTAACAATTAATACTCCTCATGTTTTTGCAATCACAAATTGATACCCTGCGGCGTATCACTCATGAACTTCTTAATTTAGGTTTTGAGGGTACTCCTCTTTTTTCCAACGAATTCTGCAAACTGAATACGGAGGTTTATCGTCAATCTGAATGTCTCTTCCATTTACATGGTTCTAATACGGAGGAAGAAGCGCAGCTCTGTTATGTTCTGCTTACAGGGTATCATGCTACCATCTATGATCATGGTGATAAAAATCAAAAGATACAACAGCTTCTTGATCGTAGTTGGAAGATACTTGATCAGCTTCCTGCTTCTTTGCTGAAATGTCAACTGTTGGTGGCTTGTTATGGAGAGGTATTTGATGAAGAACTGTCTAAAGAGGCTCATACCATCATTAGCGGTTGGGAAGGTCGAGAGTTAACTTTAACTGAATGTGAAGTTATTGAGTATCTGAATAGTCTGGAAGCACATTCCTGGAGTAACTGGGATGTAGAATAATAAGAATTGTATACAAATAACAATACGGAACTTTATTTAATAGAAATCTTATGTGTATTAGAATACTGAATTATTTTTTGTTGTGCTTGGTCACACTTTTCATGTCTTGTTCTGCTCCCAAAGAGGTGCTTTACTTGCAGGATATAACTTCTTTAAAGGAAGAAAATATTGATAAGAATTATGAAGTTATCATTCATAAGGAT
>QWCY01000656.1_pt1 | contig 55071 bp, 39 predicted proteins | sample 1972631 | NCBI WGS metagenome assembly QWCY01 (sample SAMN09866696, study PRJNA288562) | Human gut metagenome isolate pre1_stool, whole genome shotgun sequencing... | isolation source: gut | host: Homo sapiens | place: USA: California
CTCTTTATCTTGCGTGCTAGAGACTCTTTCGTTTCGCCCTTCGCATAGAGCTTCTTGATGACTTCTCTAAATAAGGCATCAAAGCCATACTCAGTAAGTCCCGCTGTTATGGCACTAGCTACAAGAAGCGTCGCTATTCCGCCTAGCATGCCGCCTGGGCCAAGAAGTGCTAAGGCTGCTGTTATGGCTGCCGCGCCATAGAGTCCTGTCATTGACATCGATACTAGAAGCATAACGCCTGGAACTCCGAGTCCGACGATTTTTTCAATAAGTCGATCCATAATAGTTTCTTCTTTTGTGGGTTAATTATTCTGTTTGTATAGTGTTTCGTTCTTTCGATGGCAAAGGTATTAAGGGTAGAGTCAACTTTATTGACGATACTTCATCATCAACATTGATTCTATACAACAAGCCTTCTAGGAATAATAATCTAGCTGTAATTTCCTAGCTCTAATCTCTATACGATCTAAAAGAGAGCGAAAGTCATTCCATAAAACTTGAGAGTAGTCTCTACGTGGGAGATTTCAAATATCTACGTAGCTATCTCACATTCTCCACGTGGGCGAGAAACATTTCCTCGGACATATCATTTGATTCCTCCGAAGTTTCATTTCTCCTCTACGTGGGGATTTTTTTATCTCCACGTGAGCATTCGCAAATCTCCACGTGGATAACCGCTTTTTCTGATGATTTGTGTCCGCCTCTATACAAACGAATCTGCGACACGGCTCGTCGAGCCAAACAAAAGGGTTTCTCGTTTCGTCGAGCTACTCGTACTGCGGGATCTAGGACTTTCCGTGAAGATTACCACAACTCAGATATTATTGTTATCTTTGCGAGAGATTCGTGTGAGCCTCTGCTCGCGCTTGAGGGGCTAGGGGGCTGCGCACACCTATGTATGATGACTAACTTATTTAATTTCACATAGAATGAAAAGAGACCAAGAGATCTTTGATCTGATCGAACAGGAGCATCAGCGCCAGCAAAAGGGCATCGAGCTGATCGCCTCTGAGAACTTTGTCAGCGACCAGGTCATGCAAGCTATGGGTAGCTGTATGACTAATAAATACGCTGAGGGATACCCCGCTAAGCGTTACTATGGCGGTTGCGAGGTGGTGGACAAGTCTGAGAACCTAGCTATAGAGCGTATCAAGAAGCTCTTTGGCGCTGAGTATGCCAACGTGCAGCCGCACTCAGGTGCTCAAGCTAATATGGCTGTCCTCTTTACCTGCCTCAAGCCTGGTGATACCTTTATGGGTCTAAACCTAGACCATGGTGGTCACCTTTCACACGGTTCGCCTGTCAATAGCTCTGGTACACTCTACCACCCCATCGGCTACAATGTAAGCAAGGAGACGGGTACGGTAGACTATGATGAGATGGAGCAGCTAGCTCGCCAGCACAAGCCTAAGCTTATCATCGCTGGTGGCTCGGCTTACTGCCGCGAGTGGGACTATGCACGCTTCCGCAAGGTAGCTGATGAGATCGGCGCTATCTTTATGGTCGATATGGCTCACCCTGCGGGTCTGATTGCTGCTGGTCTGCTCGACAACCCTGTCAAATATGCTCACATCGTCACCTCTACGACGCACAAGACTCTACGTGGTCCTCGTGGTGGTATCATCCTGATGGGTAAGGACTTTGAGAATCCTTGGGGTCTCAAGACTCCTAAGGGGGTTGTCAAGATGATGTCTCAGCTACTTAACTCAGCTGTCTTCCCAGGTATCCAGGGTGGTCCGCTAGAGCATGTCATCGCTGCTAAGGCTGTCGCCTTTGGTGAGGCTCTCGATCCTTCATTTAAGGAGTATCAGAAGCAGGTGATGAAGAATGCTAAGGCACTTGGCGAAGCTTTTGTCAAGATGGGCTATAACTGTATCTCTGGCGGTACGGACAATCACTGCCTACTCATCGACCTACGCTCTAAGTACCCTGACCTAACGGGTAAGGTGGCTGAGAACGCACTCGTACGTGCTGACATCACGGTCAATAAGAATATGGTACCTTTTGACTCACGCTCTGCATTCCAGACCTCTGGTATCCGTGTGGGTACGCCCGCTATCACGACGCGTGGTGTCAAGGAGGACAAGATGCCATACATCGTCGAGCTCATAGACCGCGTACTACGTGATCCTGAAAACGAGGCTGAGATAGCTAAGGTACGTAAGGAGGTCAACGAGATGATGTCTCCACTACCTATCTTCGCTTGGTAAGATAAACTCTAACGAGAGGCTTCGCCTCTTACAAACCTGATAGAGACTGAATGCAGGGGGAGGACGCACGCTTAGACTTCTAAGAAGCAAACCCTAGCACTCAGTCTCTAACTATTTTCCCCCTACTCTATTCGAGCCTATGACGAGCTATGTCACGAGGCTCTCTATACACACACTTAACTGACACACGAGAGATGCCCACACCACCGTTTCAGTACCAGCCGATGTACCCCGTAGGGCCCGATCGGACTGAGTACGAGTTAATCACCTCTGACTACGTTCATACGGTCGACTGCAATGGTCACCAGATGCTCCAAGTCGAGCCAGAGGCGCTACGCATACTTGCCGAGCGAGCTATGCACGATGTAGCCTTTTACCTACGCCCTGCCCATCAGGAGCAGGTCGCATCGATACTATCCGACCCAGAGGCTTCGGACAATGATAAGTTTGTTGCTCTCACCTTCCTCCGCAATGCTGAGGTGAGTGCTTTGGGGCAGCTTCCCTTCTGCCAAGACACGGGTACCGCCATTATCCTAGGTAAGAAAGGGCAAAACGTCTGGACTGGTGCTTGCGATGAGGAGTACCTCTCGCACGGCGTCTACGACACCTACACACGCTACAACCTCCGATACTCGCAAAATGCGCCTCTCGATATGTATCGTGAGGTCAATACGGGGTGCAACCTCCCTGCGCAGATAGACCTTATGGCAACCGAGGGCGATGAGTATAAGTTCCTCTTTATCGCTAAGGGCGGTGGCTCTGCCAATAAGACTTACCTCTATCAGGAGACCAAAGCGTTACTTACGGAGGAGCGCCTCTTCCCCTTCCTAGTTGACAAGATGCGTTCGCTAGGTACTGCTGCTTGTCCTCCTTATCATATAGCTTTCGTCATAGGCGGCACCTCGGCAGAGGCAAACCTCAAGACGGTCAAGCTCGCCAGTGCTAAGTACTACGATGAGCTACCCACCGAGGGCAACGAACTGGGACATGCCTTCCGAGATCTAGAGATGGAGCAGCGACTCCTGGAGGCGACTCACGAAATTGGTTTGGGAGCGCAGTTTGGCGGTAAGTACTTCGCTCATGACATACGAGTGATCCGTATGCCACGTCACGGAGCTTCCTGTCCAGTCGGACTAGGGGTAAGCTGCTCGGCAGACCGCAACGTACGGGCTAAGATCAATAAGGAGGGACTATGGATCGAGCGACTGGAGAAGCACCCCGCACGACTGATCCCCGAGACTATGCGTCACGGCACCGAGGGCGAGGTCGTAAAGGTAGACCTCAACCGCCCGATGGACGAGATACGCAAGCAGCTGAGTCAGTACCCAGTCTCTACACGTCTCTCGCTCTCAGGCACCATCGTCGTGGGGCGTGACATAGCCCACGCCAAGCTCAAGGAGCGCCTCGATCGTGGTGAGGAGCTACCCCAGTACATCAAGGATCACCCGATCTACTACGCTGGCCCCGCTAAGACGCCAGAGGGGATGCCTAGTGGTTCTTTCGGGCCCACCACAGCAGGACGTATGGATCCCTACGTAGATCTCTTCCAGAGCCATGGCGGTAGCCTCGTTATGATTGCTAAGGGCAACCGCAGTCAGCAGGTTACCGACGCTTGCAAGGCGCACGGTGGCTTTTACCTCGGGAGCATCGGTGGCCCTGCAGCGATCCTAGCACAGGAGAGCATCAAGCGTGTCGAGTGCCTCGAGTACCCCGAGCTGGGTATGGAGGCGATCTGGCGCATAGAGGTGGAGGACTTCCCCGCTTTCATCTTGGTTGATGACAAGGGCAACGACTTCTTCCAGCAGATCAGACAGTGTGCTGGCTGCTCCCGGGGCTAGACTCACACGATGCTGAGACTTGTCTGCTCCCACAGCGGTTCAGACCACGGAGACGCAGACGGCTGAAATAAACAAAAATAACGGAGTGATCGGAGTCGCTAAAGACTCGGATCACTCCGTTTACGTACGATCTATCCGACACATCTGATCAGTTCAAAATTTGAAGCTGATATAACTTTACGACCACAACGAGGAGCTATCTAATGACGCTACTCGTAACTTATTCGTAATCCTTTAGATAGCCCTCGTTCTTGATTGTCTATTACTCTATACACGCCCCAATAAGATCAGTGTAATAGACTAATCAATAGGTGATTAGCCAAAAATCCTTAGCTGTCAACAACTCTAGACCGTAACCCTTTGACAACAATACAGATAGACGGGAGGAGAGGTGCTTTTGTCGTTTTGTCCTGTTGCGTGGCATCGTCAAAGTTAGGATCTTTGCAAATGAAAAGTGACCCCTCACAGAGAAGCCTTCTCTTGGGCCACTTGACTATCCTACTGTTGCAAAGGTAACAGTCTCACGTTACATCAACTACTATCATAGAACTGACTACTTAATATGACTGACAGAGAAGCTGCCCTGCGGGCGTGGTCTGAGTGTACAGTCCTGCTCCAAGCGATGATCCAACCAGAGGTCTACAACGCTTGGTTTCCACACATCAAGCCAGTCTCACTCATCGGAGTGGAGATGACGCTCGGTGTGCCTAGTCAGTTCTTCTGTGAGTACATCGAGACACACTTCATCAACGAACTCAAGCAGGTACTCCAGCGTGTCATCGGCCCTAACGTAGTCCTTAAGTACAAGGCGCTGGTAGACAGCGCAGCCTCTCATCGCAAGAATTCGTCCGTGACGCTGCCCACGCAGAGCTATGCAAGCAATGCTTATGGTGCTGCTGGTGCCTATACGATCAATGCCAACGGAGCTGCCGCCGCACTGAAGACAGAGCCACGCCAGCTACCAGACTTTGACTCGCAGCTCAAGCCTCAGCTGAGCTTTGACACCTACTATCAGGGGGAGTCCAATCGAACCGCCAGCTCCATCGCACGCTCTATTGCTGAGAAGCCTGGACAAGGCGCCCTCAACCCTTGCTTTATCTATGGCCCTTCGGGCGTTGGCAAGACACACCTGTGTCATGCGATCGGACTACGGATCAGAGAGCTCTACCCTGAGCTAAAGGTGCTCTATGTCTCCTCACATATGTTTGAGATGCAGTACGTCGCTGCGACGAGAGCCAACACGACCAACGACTTTATCAACTTCTACCAGCAGGTAGATGTGCTACTCATTGACGACATACAGGGGCTGATCGCCAAGAAGAAGACGCAGCTCACCTTCTTCCAAGTCTTCAATCACCTCTACATGCTGGGCAAGCAGATCGTCCTGACGAGCGATACGGCGCCGGTCAACCTGGCGGGGCTTGAGGAGCGACTTATCTCACGCATAGCGGGTAGCTTGACGATAGAGGTAGAGCGTCCCGACTACGATCTCCGCAGGGAGTACCTCCGCCACAAGAGCGAGGAGAGCGGGAGCATACTACCCCAAGAGATGATCGACTACATAGCTCGCACGGTCACCAGTAGCATCCGTGGCTTGCAGGGAGTCTTCTTTTCGCTTATCACCCGTGCAGCGGTCGAGGGTTGCGACATCACCTCCTCTTTTGTCAAGAAGATCGTCAGCCAGACGGTCAAGCAAGAGAAGAAAGAGATCACCGTCTCTATGATTGAGAAGACGGTGTGCGAATACTTTCATGTGCCGATAGAGCTAGTGCGCAGTCGCTCGAGAAAGGCTGATGTAGCTCAGGCGAGACAAATGATTATGTACTTTGCGAAGCGCTACACGGACCAGTCGCTCAGCGCTATCGGCGAACTGCTCGGTGGTCGCTCGCACGCCACTGTGCTACACAGTTGCAAGGTGGTAGAGGATCAGGCGCAGGTCTCCACGGCTTACCGCTCTGACCTCAACGCTATCGAGTCGCTGATCAAGTAGTCGGTCGCCATAGTTCCCTACCCTATGCCCCACCCATTCCAAGCTACTGAGACCGGCTACATAGACCCCACGACGATCATTGACGAGGGGGCTCACATTGGTGCAGGTACGACTATCTGGCACTTCTGCCATATTATGCACGATGCCGTCATCGGGGCGCAGTGTCATCTAGGACAAAACGTTGTCGTCCAGCCAGAGGTTCATCTAGGCGACCGCTGCCGTGTCCTGAACAATGTCACACTCTTCACAGGAGTTCATTGCGAAGAGGAGGTTTTCTTAGGACCTTCGTGCGTTTTCACCAACGTGATTAACCCGCGTGCGGCTGTCTCACGGAAGCACCAGTTTCGCCCCACACATATAGGTCGAGGAGCCTCTATCGGAGCCAATGCGACGATCCTCTGCGGAGTCAAGATTGGCGCCTACGCTATGATTGGCGCAGGCACGGTCGTGATCCGTGATGTGGCGCCCTACGCCCTGGTCGTGGGCAATCCCGCCCGCCAGATCGGCTGGGTAAGCCAAGAGGGACACAAGCTAGACTTCTCTGAAGGTTTTTCCTGCTATGTAGCGGAGGAGCAGCGCACTTACCACCTAAGCTCCGACGGCAACACTATAACTTGTGACAACCAGTAATCGATATATGACTATGGATAATAAAGCAACCATCCTAACCAAGCAATACATCATCGAGCCTAAGCACAGTGCTGCAGAGGTTGGATCAGGCGATATGCCTGTCCTCGCCACACCTGCGCTGATCGCCTTTATGGAAAAAGCAGCGATGCTCCTCGCTCGCAACTATACCGAGGAGGGCTCGACGACCGTCGGCACAATGATCACGACCGACCACCAGCATGCGACACCCATCGGAGAGACAATCACAGTCACAGCACAGCTCTCCTCGATAGAGGGGCGCAAGCTCACCTTTGCTCTTGAGGCTACAGACCAAGCAGGCGTTGTGGCTCAGGCTACGCATGAGCGTTTCATCGTATCTCGTCAACGATTCCTAGAGCGTTTAGGCATTAAGGAGTGATTATTTGGCTAGATCCTATTTCGAGGCGCTAGGGAGCAGAGCACTCTAGGGATAGAATATTTTAGCCAAACGAGACAATACACGATAGCCACGTAGAGATTCGTAGATCTCCACGTGGCTATTTTTGATTCTCCACGTAAGCGAGAAACATTTCCTCCGAAGTTTCATTTGATTCTTCCGAAGTTTTATTTCTCGTCCACGTGGAGAATTTTTCTTTTTCACCTAGCGATTTGAAATTTTCCACGTGGAGATCAACATTTTCTGCAGCAAAAGCGTATGGCATCCCCAAAGATCCCATTTTATCAATGTATCCTATGCAAATTTCTCCAGCACCTCAAAAGATAGAAGTTAGCTTGATATTTCAGTACCTTTGTACCAAATATCACGACAGACTATAAGCAATGCAAGACGATTCTATCACTTCTCAGATAACTAGTGTCTACGATCCTGCGGGTGTCGAGACTAAGTGGTACCAGTACTGGCTAGACCACAAGCTCTTTGAGGCACACGTGGATCACAGCAAGAAGCCCTACACGATCATCATGCCACCGCCCAACGTGACGGGCGTACTGCATATGGGGCATATGCTCAATAACACGATCCAGGACATACTCATCCGTCGTGCTCGCATATCGGGTTATAACGCTTGCTGGGTGCCAGGCACTGATCACGCCTCGATTGCTACGGAAGCTAAGGTGGTAGAGCAGCTTGCTAAGCAAGGCATTCAGAAGAATCAGCTCACACGAGAGGACTTCCTCAAGCATGCCTGGGAGTGGACCGACAAGTATGGTGGCATCATCCTCAGCCAGTTGCGCAGACTAGGCGTATCGTGCGACTGGAGTCGTACTGCTTTTACCCTAGATGAGGAGCGCTCAGAGTCGGTCATCAATGTCTTCTGCAAGCTCTACGAGGAGGGACTCATCTACCGTGGGGTACGCGTGGTCAACTGGGACCCCAAGGCACAGACGGCACTCTCGGACGAGGAGGTTATCTTCAAGGAGCATCAGGGCAAGCTCTACTACCTCCGCTACTTCATCGAGGGTACAGAGGATTACATCATCGTAGCGACGACACGCCCCGAGACGATTATGGGCGATACGGCCGTCTGTATCAATCCGACAGATCCTCGCTACCATCATCTGCGTGGTAAGCGGGTCATCGTGCCGCTCGTAGGTCGCTCCGTCCCGATCATCGAGGATGAGTACGTAGACCTAGAGTTCGGTACGGGCTGTCTCAAGGTCACCCCCGCCCACGACATCAACGACTACCAGCTCGGCATCACGCATCAGCTGGAGACGATAGACATCTTCAACAACGACGGCACGCTCAATGAGCACGGCGGTAAGTATGCGGGCAAAGATCGCTTCGCAGTCCGCAAGGAGATCGTCGCAGACCTCAAGGAGGCTGGCTTGCTTGACCATGAAGAGGACTACACCAACCGTGTCGGTTACAGCGAGCGCACCGATGTAGCTATCGAGCCGAAGCTGTCGATGCAGTGGTTCCTCAAGATGTCCGAGCTAGCCAAGCCAGCTTTACAGGCAGTCCTCGAGGATACCGTACAGCTTGTGCCCAAGAAGTTTGTCAACACCTACCGCTACTGGCTGGAGAACATCAAGGATTGGTGCATCAGCCGTCAGCTCTGGTGGGGACATCGCATACCAGCCTACTACCTGCCCAACGGACAGTTTGTCGTAGCCACTACTGCCGAGGAGGCTTTGGCAAAAGCAAAGCAAGAGACAGGTGACAACAGCCTAACCCTCGAACAGCTCAACCAAGAGTCAGACTGCCTCGACACATGGTTCTCCTCCTGGCTATGGCCTATCAGCCTCTTTGGCAAGATCGACGGTTCAGAGCCTACGGAAGACCTCAAATACTTCTACCCCACCTCCGTACTAGTCACGGGGCCTGACATCCTCTTCTTCTGGGTAGCCCGTATGATTATGGCGGGGTACCACTTTATGGGTGATCGACCCTTTGACAAAGTCTACCTAACGGGTATCGTACGCGACGACAAGGGACGCAAAATGTCTAAGTCGCTCGGCAACTCGCCCGACCCCATTGACCTAATGGACAAGTACGGAGCCGATGGCGTGCGCCTAGGACTTATGATGGCTACCTCTGCCGGCAATGACCTCCTCTACGATGAGAGCCTTGTGGAGCAGGGACGCAACTTCTGCAATAAGATCTGGAATAGCTACCGCTTCCTCAAGACGCAAAGTGTCTCTGACGAAGTCAAGCCAGATGCCGCTAGCCTGATAGCTATGGAGTGGTTCGAGTCGCTACTCGCCTCGACGATGAGCGAGCTAGACGACCTCTTCGACAAGTACCGCATCAGCGACGCCGTCACGCTTCTCTACAAGCTCGTCCGAGACGACTTCTCTGGCCTTTACCTAGAGGCTATCAAACCTGCCTACGGCACCAGTATGAGCCGTAAGGTCTACGAGCGAACGATCCACTACTTCGAGCAGATCTTCATCTTGCTACACCCCTTCATGCCGTTCATCACGGAGGAGCTTTGGCAAGATGTAGCACCTCGCCAGGAGGGTGACTCCATTATGTACGCTCATCTAGACGATACGCTACAGGCTGACAAGCAGCTACTCGCCGATATGGAGCATGCCGTGGATCTGATCTCCAAGATACGTAGCATACGCAGTGCGCATCAGATAGCGACCAAGCAGTCGCTTGCGCTCACCACCAGTGGCGAGCACCCCGAGCGTATGAGCGAGCTAGTCATTAAGCTGGCCAATCTCTCTGCTCTCACGAAGGTGGAGGCGCATCAGTCGGAAGAGCATACGGCCGAGCACTTCATCATTGGCACAGTCCCCTACTCCGTCGAGCTGGCGGGTGCCATCGATGTCGAGAAGACCGTAGAGCGTCTGCGTGGCGAGCTAGCGCATCAGGAGAAGTTCCTCGCAGGAGTTCGCAAGAAGCTCTCCAACGAGAAGTTTGTCGCCAATGCCAAGCCCGAAGTTGTCGCCCTCGAGCGCAAGAAAGAGAGCGACGCCCTGCTACGCATTGACGAAGTACAGCAGCAGCTCAAGCAGCTTGGCGCTACGCTCTAAGTGACACTCTAGTCAACCTAGTAACCTGTGGAAATCCCTCTCAGTCACTTTGAAGAGTATATCGACGAACCTATCTTAAAGCGAGGACTCTCGTACTTTAAGAATGGGTTCGTACACGAGCCTGAGGAGATCCGCCCTGGCGACTATGAGGCAGTCGTGGAGGGGTCAGAAGACTATACCGTAAAGCTATCCATCAGGAATAGAGTCATCACCGAGCACTCGTGCGACTGCTCTTACGATATGGGTCCCGTCTGCAAGCATGTCGCTGCGGTAATCTTTTACCTAGAGCAAGAGGAGCTAGGACTTACTCTGAGCACAACGAAGGGAAGCTCTAAAAAGGCGAAAGCCTCATCGTCTAAGCCCTCCAAGCGCAAGACTCTCGCTCAGCAAGTTGACGATCTGCTCGGTAAGGTGACTCATGACGAGTTGATTCTGTTCGTTCGTAATCAAGCGGCTAACGACTCTCTATTTAGAGACTCACTGCTTGCCTCCTTTGCTCAGTACAACCCCAACGAGTCAAAGGCACTCTACGCCAAGCAGGTCAAAACTCTGATTAAAGTAGCCCGAGGTAAATACGGATTTCTAGACTCCTCTGGAGCTAAGTATATCAGCAAGGAGGTAAGCCCTATGCTAGGCTTAGCAGAGCATTATATACGCAAGGGCAACCATAAGAGTGCCTTCTTCATTTGCACCGCCATAATGGACGAGTTGATCTCGGCCTTGATGTGTGCGGACGACAGAGAGGGCGTCCTAGGAAATGCTATTTACGCAGCCTACAACACACTCTTCGCTATTGCATCTAAAGAGCCATCTGAAGATATAAGGAAACTAATCCTCAAGTATTGCTTTACCTCTTTTGACAAGCGAACCTTCGCAGGGTGGGATTGGCATATTGGGCTCTTACAGCTTGCGACTTGCATCCTAGATACAGAGGACGAAGTGGAGGAGCTCTTTAAGCGAATAAATAGCATACCTGAGTCCGATGAGTATGAGATAAAGGAAGCTCAAAAGATCAAGTACTGCATCCTATTAGAGAAGAAGGGAACTAAAGTCGCTCAGAAGTACCTCGAGCAAAACATAGACAACCCAAGCTTCAGAGCGCGAGCTATCCAAGACGCTTTGGATCAAAAGGATTACGAGAAGGCCACCGCCTTAGCCAATGAAGGCATAGAGCAAGACTCTGGGTACCCTGGACTAGTTGCCAGCTGGTATGACTGGCTCCTGAAGATTTCCGAAAGCCAAAACGACACCGAGAGAATTATCCTCTATGCTCGATACCTCTTACTGAAAAGCCACAACCCCAAGCGAGACTACTATCAGATACTCAAAGAGATAGTACCGACCGAAGAGTGGACCAACTTAGTTGAAGCGATCGTCCAAGAGGCTATGGAGCGAAAGCCATACTATAGGACCGACTTAGTAGCCTCAATCTTCATACGAGAGGAGTGGTGGAGCAGACTCTTAGACTTAGTAAAGAAAGAGTACACCTTAGACCAGCTAGCAAAGTACGAAAAGCTCCTCGCACAGCATTTCCCCAGCGAGCTAGCAGATCTTTACGCAGAGCGTATCATAAGGTACATCGAGAACCACGTAGGGAGAAGCCATTATCGCACAGCTTGCAAATATATCCGTAAGATGATCAAGCTCGGAGCTAGAGAGAAGGCTGATGAAGTGATCAGTCAGCTGAGGCAGACTCACTATAGGAAGAAAGCGCTGATGGAGGAGCTAGACAACGTGTAATGTCCGAAAAGGCAAATGGTAAGCTGTACCAGTCAAAGATCATAGCTCCCTAGCTCGAGAGCTAAGCAACTCTATAAAAAGAGCCAGCTCCATCGGTAGCGTACCCCCATTCACAATCGAGAGGACTCAATCGCAGAGTAAAAGCGGTTGAGTCTTTTCGTTTTTGCCTCCAGCCTGGGTGGTCAACCTGTCGACTAATCCCTCTTTGAGACTGTTGACTTTTGCAACAGTCTCTCTTTTTGAGTGTGGGAAGAGCCAGATGGGCTGACCTATTCCAATGAAGTAGGGCTATAAAAGGAGAGTGTTGCAAAAGTCAACAGTCTCAAAAGACAACACCTCCGTCGGGATGACCGCAGTCGTCCCAACGGAGGTGCTTGAATCAGTGCGATACAATCAGCTCAGCGACCGTATCGTCTGTCAACTTTTACTTTTTGAAGTAGAGCTCCTCAGCCTCAGCCTTGCGACCCATCATATCGAGTGCGATAGCTGTAGGTAGCTTAGCACGACTATCTGACTGAATGGTAGAGAGTACTCGGTATGCTTCCTTAGCATTCTTGTCATACTCAAGGAGCGCATTAGCGTAGTTGAGCTTAGCAACGACATCATTAGCGTTTTGCTCATAAGCTGTGCGATAGACTGCTACAGGACTCTCACCACTTGCAATCTTTTGATTGGCTAGCGTGTAGAGTTCACTGAGACTTAGCAACTTTGAGTTCGTTGAGTAGATGTGTGCCAGCTCAGAGACCTCAAAGGGACGTACTCGATAACTCATCGTAAAAGTCGTGTGACGGAGCTTAGGATAGTAGTTGTCCAGGAGGTTACGATAGACCTTACCACCATCGAGAGCCTTGATATCAGCCTCACGCTGCGTGTCTGTATCGTACTTATCGATGATGTCGAGGATCGTCTGACGCTCAGGTAGGTCACTAGCATCTACAAGCTTACGTAGACCATCCCAATCCTCGCCCTTGCCCTCGGCTACTACTTCGACCTTATTAAAGAGAGCCTTGTGAGTACTCTTGACATAGTTGTAGAGGGTCTTGGTACGACGATCAGAGAGCGCTAAGTTGTAGTCAAACGGAGCCTCAGGAGATGCGTAACCATAGATGTAGACAGTGTGTAGCTCAGCACCCTCGATCTTGGTTGCTTTCTTTACGAACTCATCAAGACGTGCTAGCTCAGCAGCATTGTTCTTGAAATCCTTGCGAAGGTCGTGCTTGTCTACAACGAACTGTACGTTGGCATCAAAGCTCTCAGCATACTCCTTGAAGGCCGTAGCCGCTGGCTCTATATAGTTGTACTTGTAGTCTTCAGGACCAAAGGCTGGCATAGACTGTGGATCACCTTGAGCCATAAGCGTACCCTTAGGACAGTTACCACAGCTGTAAGTCTCTATCTCTAGCTCCATATGCCCACGAGACATCCAGCTCTCGAAGGGGCGCTCATAGACCATATGTGGTAGCTCCTTAATGCCACGTGCATAGACAGAACCCTCGGGACGTGAATAGATCTCCTTGACTAGTGGATCACTATTGTACAGGTCATGCTGACGCTTGAGGATCTTGTAGCGAGCATTGCCTGCTACATAGATGTTGGGTAGTCTCAGAGACTTACTTCTGTCCGTAGAGACGTAAACAGGAGTAATGCGAATGAGCTGCTGTGAGCGAACATTGGCATAGGGTGCTGCATCTAGATTAATGCAGAGTACATTGCGCTCTATGTCACGTGTGATAGTGCAGTGTTCAGCTGATAGAGCAATCGTCTGAGTCTCGTCTGCCTTGGAGAACTGCTGAGCACATAGCGTCCCTCCGACAGCGAATAGTAGCGTCGAGAGGACTATGAGTAAACGGGATATCTTGATATTCATAATCTTGGTGTCTATGTTGTTATATGTGCTACTGACGATTACTTAAAGAAGAAAACGTAGGAGATAGTTGCCTTCGTAGGTCCTACATAGTTGGCATTGCCCTCATCGACTTTCGTACCACAACGCTGACAGGGGAACTTGTCATAGTTTATGCGCGCATAACCTGCGCCGAGAGAGAACTCAAGAGAAGAGCGTGTCGAGAGCACCCACTGGTAGCCTACACTGAGACCACCTCCATAGAACCACCCCTCGTAGCGGTGATCCTTCATAATAGAGTCTTTATTCTCCAAGACGAATGGGATGTCTATACCTCCTACGTTCATCTGTCCTACATGTCCGTGCAGACCGAGGAACCAACCATTGAAGACATCGCAGAACCAGTAGCGAAGCTCAGGCTGCGCCATCCAGTGAGCCCACTTGGTCTCACTATAGTTAGACTCAGCCACGTCTAGGTTAAAGATGAATGCGTTCCACCCGACTTGAGTATCGAGGGTTAGCTTCTTGCCCATAGCAAACTCTAGCGAGAGGTTGGGCGTAAGGATGGCATCATAAGCTAAGTTATGCTTGAGAGCAACTTGCTGTGCCGTGGCCGCGAATCCAATGGTGAGGACGAGACCGATTGTAATCACTATCTTTCGTATCATAGTAAGTGGTTTGGCTACAAATTCAACTATTTCTGTGGCACAAAGTTACAGAAATCAATCCAAATAAGTCGAGTTATTAGCGAAAAGGACTTAACAAAATCGGTATTTCTTTTGACTTCTTCGATATTTGACCTCCCCCCGAGTGGTTTCAGAGGATAAAAGTCCGAATAAGCAAGGCGACAGCGTACCCCCCCGCTCATCGAGATCGTACGCTGTCGCCTTATTCATAACGTGAGTCGATTGAGTTCTCGACTCCGAGAAGCCTTAGCCGAAGTTATCGAAGTTGATCTGCTCAGGAGCGACTCCTAGGTTGTCCAGCATCGTGATCGCTGCTGCCGACATAGGACCAGGACCGCACATATAGTACTCGATATCCTCAGGAGCCTCGTGATCCTTGAGGTAGTTATCGTAGATAGCTTGGTGGATAAAGCCCGTCAGACCTGTCCAATTGTCCTCAGGCAGTGGTGCCGAGAGTGCAATGTGGAAAGAGAAGTTCGGGAACTCCCGCTCGATGGCACGGAAGTCCTCCTCGTAGAAGATTTCACTGCGTGAGCGAGCACCATACCAGAAGGAGACCTTGCGAGTCGTATGCTCCGTGAGGAAGAGGTGTAGTAGCTGAGCTCGTAGTGGAGCCATACCAGCACCTCCACCGATGTAGAGCATCTCAGCATCTGAGTCCTCGTGAATGTGGAAGTCTCCGTAAGGGCCACTCATAGTCACCTTGTCACCAGGCTTGAGGCTGAAGATGTAGGAGGAGGCGATACCTGCGGGTACCTTCTGCCAAGTGTGTGTCACACGATCCATAGGAGGAGTAGCGATACGTACGTTGAGCGTGATGATGTTACCCTCGGCAGGATAGTTTGCCATAGAGTAGGCACGGACAGTCTCCTCGGTGTTCTTTGCCGTGAGGCTCCACATATTGAACTTGTCCCAATCAGCACGGAACTGCTCCTCGACCTCGTAGTCACTGTACTTGACTTCGTACTTAGGGATCTTGATCTGGGCGTAGCTACCGCTCTTGAAGTCCATATGCTCACCCTCGGGGAGCTTGACGACAAACTCCTTGATAAAGGTCGCAACATTCTTATTCGAGATGACTTCGCACTCCCACTCCTTGACGCCAAAGACGCTCTCGGGGACGATCACCTTCAGATCCTCCTTTACCTTGGTCTGACAGCCGAGACGCCAGTGTGCCATCTGCTCTTTGCGAGAGAAGAAGCCCTTCTCCGTGGCGAGGATCTCTCCCCCACCCTCTACGACACGACAGCGACACTGTCCGCAACTACCACTACCACCACAAGCGCTAGAGAGGAAGATACCTTCGTTCTGTAGCGTATTCAGGAGCGTACCGCCCATCGGCACCTCTAGATCCTTGACATCATTGACATTGATATGTACGTTGCCAGAGGGGATAAGCTTACTCTTAGCTACTAGGAGCACCACAACGAGGAGTAGCACGACCAGAAGGAAGACTACTACACTCGAGACTATTATTAAGGTCATTTGATCCATATCTGTAGGCGATTAGAGTTTGACACCAGAGAAGCTGAGGAATGCGATACCCATCAGCCCCGTGACGATGAGCGTGATACCAAATCCTCTCAGAGGCTTCGGTATGTTGCTATAAGCTAGACGCTCACGGATAGCTGCTAGGCCGACGATAGCTAGTAGCCAGCCGATGCCCGATCCGAAGCCATAGACTGTCGCCATACCCGTATTGATGAAGTCACGCTGCTGCATAAAGAGCGAGCCACCGAGGATCGCACAGTTCACAGCGATGAGCGGTAGGAAGATACCGAGCGAGTTGTATAGCGAGGGACTGTAACGCTCCACGACCATCTCGACCAGCTGCGTAAAGGAAGCGATGACAGCGATGAAGACGATGAGCGAGAGGAAGCTCAGGTCGACTGTCGCAAACTCCTCCCCGAGCCAGCTCAGCGCTCCCGCCTTAAAGACGTAGGTCTCCAGGAGGTAGTTGATCGGCAGCGTACAGGTGAGGATAAAGGTTACTGCCAGCCCCAATCCCAGTGAGGTCTTGACATCTTTGGATACAGCTAGGTAAGAGCACATACCTAGGTAGTAGGCAAAGATCATATTGTCGACAAAGATCGACTTGAAAAATAGACTTAGATAATCCATTGCTTAGACTTTAATCTGTGTGTGACCAATGTATTATATGGATTGGAGAGCTTACAGCTCCTGTAGATCCTTGTTTTTACTACGCTGTATCCATACGATACAGGCGAGGACGATGAGTGCCATCGGAGGCATGATCATCAAGCCGTGATTGACGTAGCCCATATCGTAGAAGGACTGCGGAATAATCTGATATCCGAGTAGTGACCCTCTACCGAGTAACTCACGGACGAAGCCGATGATTACCAAGACGAGTCCATAGCCCAGACCATTGCCGATACCATCGAGGAAAGAAGCCTTAGGACCATTTGCCAAGGCAAAAGCCTCTAGACGCCCCATCAAGATACAGTTCGTAATGATCAGACCGATGTAGACCGACAGCTCCTTAGAGACGTCGTAGACATAAGCCTTTAGTACCTCATTGACGATCGTCACAAGCGCAGCGACCACCACCAGCTGTACGATGATACGGATACGATTAGGTATCGTGTTACGCAGTAGCGATATGATTACGTTGGCAAAGGCGACAACCACCGTCACCGATAGAGCCATCACAAGAGCGGGCTTGAGCTGAGCGGTGACCGCCAGCGCCGAGCATATACCGAGCACCTGGACGGTGACCGGGTTATTCTTATTGAGAGGCCCTAGGAATACCTCTTTATTACTTATCTTACTCATAGCTTAGATTTCTCTCTCTTGATTATTCTACTGCTACTGCTTGACCACTACGTATCTGCTCTATGTAAGGGAGGTACTCGTGGATAGAGCTCCAGAGCATATTGTTGACACCATTGCTCGTGAGCGTACCGCCAGAGATACCGTCCACATAGTCTTGGTCGGTAAGTGTCCGGCCAGGCTTGACGACTGCGATAGACTTAAACTGCTCGTCACGATAGAGCTGCTTACCGACGAACTCCTGTGAGAAGTGCTTCGTAGCAATCTCGGCACCTAGTCCTGGAGTCTCACCAGCGTGCGAGAAGTCGGTTCCGTAGACAGTCGACCCGTCTGCCTGTACAGCTAGGAAACCCCAGATAGCGCCCCATAGACCAGCACCATCCATCGGGAAGATGTAGAGCTGCTGTCCCTCGACCTCTGCCACATAGACAGGGAGTCCGAGTGAAGGGTCTTGCTGACGGAGCTTAAACTGATTGGCCGTATTCATTTGGAAAGCCTCATTTTGCGCAATCTGATCACCCTCAAAGGTAGCGATCACCTCGCCCTGACCATTGACCAGTAGCTCTTGCTTGATCACCTGCGTATAGGTCGGGATGACCTGATCTTTGGTAGGCTCTAGGTGTACAGCACGTAGTATCTGCTGCATCTTGTCGATACGCTCATTCTCTAGCTGTGGCTTGCGTAGCGCCACTGCGGTGAGCGCTAGAGCTATTGCGACTACGACCACCATAATGGCTGCGTAGAGGATCGTGTAGGTATTACTATCTCTATTCATAGTCGTAAGGAAGATCAATGTTTAGCTGCCGTCGCCCAGCGCTTCTTACGCTTGGAGACGTTTTTGTTTACTACCACATAGTCGATGAGCGGTGCGAAGACGTTCATCAGCAAGATAGCGAGCATCATACCCTCAGGATAACCTGGGTTGAGGACACGTATGAAGACGCACATGACACCTACAAGGAGACCGTAGATCCACTTACCCGTCTCGGTACGTGCCGAGGTGACTGGGTCAGTAGCCATAAAGACAAGACCGAAGGCAAAGCCTCCATAGAGCAGGTGATGCGTGATGTCAAGCTGCATAGCAGCGGTCGTACCGATAGCGTTAAAGAGGAGCGTCATCAGCGCAGCACCGACTACCCCACTCACGATGATCTTGTAGCTTGCCACACCTGTCCAGATCAGTAAGATCGCACCTAGTAGGATCGCAAAGGTCGACACCTCACCGATACTGCCCGGGATAAAGCCCCAGAAAGCATCCCATAGTGAGGAAGGCTCACCAAGCGTATTCACGATCGTGGGGAGCGTGTCGCCAGCCGTAGCCACCTGACCCAAGGGAGTAGCCCCTGAGAAGCCGTCAACAGCTGCCGTAGCCATATCGCCACCACCTCCGAAGCCAAGGATAGGCTTCGTACGGACGAATACCTTGTCGCCTGTCATCGCTGCTGGATAGGCAAAGAAGAGGATAGCACGGGTGACCAGCGCCACGTTAAAGACGTTGTAGCCCGTACCTCCGAAGACCTCCTTGGCGAAGATCACCGACATAGCGACAGCCACAGCGATCATCCAGAGTGGCGTACCAATGGGGACGATCATCGGGACCAGCATACCAGTCACAAGGTAACCCTCTTGGATCTCCTCGTGCTTCCACTGTGCTACGGTAAACTCGATACCCAACCCTACCACATAAGAGACGATGATCTTAGGTAGTACGGCTAGGAAGCCAAACCAAAACATCGACCAGAAGCCAGCCGTCTGACCGATAGCAATGAAGTGCTGTAGACCCACATTGTACATACCAAAGAGTAGAGCGGGTATAAGAGCTATCACCACCGTACTCATAACACGCTTGCTATCTATAGCATCATGCACATGCACACCCCCTCGTGGAGCCGCTGTCGTATGCGGCACATAGAGGAAGGTCTCAAACCCGTCAAAGAGCGAGTGAAACGCATGCAACTTACCCCCAGGTTCAAACTTCGGGCGTCGCTTATTGAATCTATCTTTTAGTGACATATAATATAGTAGTCATAGTCCATAGCCTTACGATGACAGAGCTTACCCCTCCCCTCGTCAGGCTACTGGTTTTAGTTCATCTCCTTATATAGTAGGTCTAGACCTTGACGCACGATGTGCTGCAGCTCCATCTTGGAGGTGTCGACGAACTCGCACAGAGCGAAGTCCTCAGGAGCCACCTCGTAGATGCCCAGCTCCTCCATCTTGTCAATGTCAAAAGCTATAATCGCCTTCAGCAGATACTCCGCATGGATATCCAGCGGGAAGACACTCTGCAACTCATGACTCATAATCATAGCACGCTTGCCTCCCTTGAGACGAGCGTCTAGCGTATAGCGCTTGCGAGGCATCAGCCAGCTCAGATAGGTGCGACTCTGGCTAAACTCGCCCAAACGAGGCATAGCCCACCCAAGCAGCTCATCACGGTCAGACCCATCAGGGATCACCGTAATCTGATCACAACTCATCGGCAGGAAGGGACGCTCCTCCGTAAGCTGTGTACCTGTCAGCACATCGCCTGCGATGATACGCATCTTGCCCCCATCCTGCGCAAGCTTACCTAGGCTCTCTAGGCGACAGCCTGGTAGCAGATCCATATAGCCGTGCTCCGCAGCGTGACTACCCGTGATAGCGATACGACGTGTGTAGTCCACATGTCCAGTCATCAAGAGACGACCGATGAGTGCCACATCTGTAGCACGAAGGGTCCAAACCGTCTCCCCCTTATTAATCGGAGCCACGTGGTTGATCAGCACCCCCACATTACCAGCAGGGTGTGGCCCTCGTACCTCTACAGGCACTACCTCTACGGGAAGCGTTAGCGGACTACCCTGTGCTACACCTACGTAGACCTTGCCTGCCGTCAGACGTGCCAAGGCTCGGAGTCCTATACGTAGCTCCTCCTCACGGCCCTCTAGTAGATAGTCGATCTCAGGAGCTAGTGGAGCGGTCAGATGAGCTGTGACAAATATATCTCGTGGTGCGATCGTAGGATCAGCAATGCGATCGTAAGGCCTCTGACGTATGAGCGTCCATAGGCCAGACTCGAGCAGCAACGCTTGTAGCTTGCTCGCCTCACCCTCGAGTAGACCCTCTACTGCGAAGGCGTGCTGTGTCTGACTCTCATCTGGGCGTATCTCTACGCTCATAATCTTACGCTTAGCACCTCGATTGATCGCAACCAGCTCACCACTGACGGGCGCTGTGACCCATACCTCTGGGTACTGCTTATCGTAGACAATCGGGTCGCCAGCCTCTACGTGATCTCCTACATGCACCTTCATCTTGGGCGTCAGCCCTGGCACATCATCGGGCACCCATGCATAGGTAGACGAAGCTCCGCCAGAAGGAGTGGTCAGGAGGGTACGGGGCGCAGTCCCATGGAGTTTGAGATCCAAGCCTCGCTTGATAGTTATCGTTCTTGCCATGACGATCTCTCTTTAGAGTCCAACAATTGATGCAAAAGTACTCATTTTATTTGGGACTAGCTCACTTTAGGTACTCAAATCAGCAAATCGCTCAAGTGACAACACATAGGGACGCACAGCTAGTATCTAGCGAGAGGGCGTCCGTTGTCGAACGATCTTGACGACGTTTCGCTTTGACGGGGACGGACTCACAGACCGTGCGTCCCTACAAAGGGTTACACGTATCAACGCTCTGACGAGAGCGGGCGGACACGCAGGTCCGCCCCTACACAAGCTACGTCAGCACGACAATTCCACTCATCAAACGCTGTAACCCCTACACGAATCACATCAACACGACAAATCCAGCCATCAAATGCTGTAATACCAGTATTTGTATGGACTCATAGTCGTGTGTCCATTGTGTCAAAGCGAAACGAGTAACGATGAGACGAGTAACCCTTTGTAGGGGCGGACCTGCGTGTCCGCCCGCAGAATAGACTACGCTCAGGCGAGGACACGAGCGGTTCACCCGAAGAGAAGTCGACCGAACTTCCGAAATGAGAAAAAAACTTCGCTTTTTACTTGCATGTGAACTTAGAAAGCAAAGGGTTACTCGTATCAACGCTCTGATGAGAACGGGCGGACACATAGGTCCGCCCCTACAAAGGGTTACACGTATCAGCGCTTCGACGAGAACGGGCGGACACATAGGACCGCCCCTACAAAGGGCTACTCGTATCGCTGTGATACGAATCGGAAGGCTCTATTTCGTTTCGTGAAGCGAATCTCCACGTGGAGATTCTCGAATCGCCTACCGAGAAAATGAAAAATACCCACGTGAAGACGAAATAAAACTTCGGAGGAATCAAATGAAACTTCGGAGGAATCGTTTCGCCCCTACGTGGAGAATAAAATATAGCCACGTGAGGATTCTCATTTTCCTCCGTGGCTATCGAAATTTTTCTAAGACAACCTGACCAGTCTGAGTGGTCAGGGTGATCAGATGCAGACGCACAAGTCGCTGTAAAAGCGCCTATCATACAGCATCTATAGTAAAGAAGTGTGCCACACCATGGCAAGTTATGCTTCCCTTGCGGGGCTTGCCATAGTGTGACACACTACTTAACGGATGGCTTCCCGAGAAGCCTTATAGCCTCATAGAGACTATCTATCGTAAGATGCAGTCTCCATCAGGAGTACGCATCACTTGACAAGCTTCTGAGTCGTGATACCCTCAGCCGTCGTGACGACTGCGACGTAAGCTCCCTCAGGAAGACGAGAGACATCTAGCAGGCCTGCTAGCTCTGCCCCACTAAACTCGGCAACAGCTACACCCTGTAGGTTAAAGAGCTGTACACGTAGCACCTCGTTGGGATTGGAGAGCTGTAGAGTCTCTGCAAAGTGAACTGGATAAAGCTCAGGAGCGACCTGCGTGATCTGCTCTACAGGACGCAACTCGTTTGGATAGTCATAGATGACCTCTATACGATACTTGCTATCGCCCTTACCCTCAGGATCAGTCCATGTATAGGTATTAGCATCGGTCTCATGTACCTTGACACCATCTCTATAGATGACATAGCTCTTAACCTCGGGGAAAGGAACAGGTAGTGGTCCTCTCGTATAGGCGCGATCAGTGACTCCTGACTGCCTGTTCGGGTTGTTGGATACGACTAGCTCCATAACCTGATAGCCGGGTCTATTCTCACTATAATGTCCATAGCGAAGTATCTCCATCGAGCGATCTCCTGATACCTCAAAGCTTCTCAGACAGCCTTCGGTGTCAATGTACTCATCCTTCGAGCGGGCATCGATATAGATAGTGGGGTTACTATTACCATTGCAGACGAAACCAGTCTCAAGGTTATAGCCATCGTCTAGCGGTATAGGCTTATTGAGCTGTACGGACATCCACTCCTTCTTAGCAGCTGTACCCTGAGGAACTACAATGATCGTATTGTATAGTGGTTGGTATCCAGACTTCTTCTGCAGGGCAAAGAAAGATAGCGCCTGGCTGTAATCGGGTTTACCATTACTATTTAGAGGAGTATCCATCGCTGGGATGAAGTTTATCTGATGGATGTAGAGTTGCTGACCACCGAAGGGAGACTGACCTAGGCGATACATATCATACATACGTACCTTGTTGATTTTAAGGCCTTGGAATGCGTAGCCTGCAGCTCCATGCTTCGCCTTGAGGAGCGACACCTTCTTTCGATCTGCGATCTTAGAGACGATCTGAGTGTTGTAAGGCATACTCCACTCAAGCTTTACTCCGGCAGTCCCTTGAGAGACAGATGGAGTAACCTGACTATCTAGCTCTCCTAGATAGAGAGAGCGGTATGCAGCGGGGGTAGCGACAGGCGCCCCATCGATTGTGTAGACAGCCTCTACCTTGTAGTCAACCCGACCAGCTTGCTTGCGAGCATCCGTAATATTGTCCTCGTAGGTCGTCTCAGTCAATGTCTTCACAAGTTTGCCATCAGCATATAGGTTGTAAGCGATGGCATACCCCTGCTCATGGTTGGGGACAGCATCCCACTCGAGCTTAACCTTTTTCGGATCATTGGGTACAATTGATGCCCGTAGCTCCTTAACTATCTGCAGGGGCTTCCAGTTGCCATTCCACTTTCCTGCGACTTGCTTCTTTCCCGTATTGTCTGGGTCGAGCCACTTAGCCATATACCAGGTGTCTCCCTTAGACTTATACTTATCATAGTGGGCGTAAAGGCGACCATACACAGCATCCATAGGACAGATACCAGGCATACCTCCAGAGAGCGTAGCTATTTGCTCCCCACGATCATTGTAAAGTGGAGATCCAGAAGATCCACCCTCTGTATTTCCCTTATTAAAGTTAAAGCTGAAGTGATCATTTTTACCACCTATCGTTCGATTCCATGTAGCGAGCGACACCCCGCCATCGAAAGTTGACACCTTGAGGGCATCTCCAGCAGGGTGATGTAGGCTGGCTCCCTTCTGCCAAGTTGTAGTCGCAGCATTCCAGCCTGAGTAGTAAACACGATAGTCCGCAGGGATCTTATTCGTGAGCTCCACGAGTAGTCCGTCTGAGGCACCCTTGATAGGTAGGAAAGACTTCATCCTCGCTCCAACCATAGAGCGTAGTGTCTGCGTACCACGATCACCACTGGAGCAGCGGGGCTTCTCAAAGTGAAAAGCAAAGATCCACTGATCCATAATGTAATTGGGTATGCCAAATCTATCGGTCTCACTAGCACAGTGCGCAGCACTGATGATATAGGGGGTCAAGTCCTCCTTGATGTTGTTAATCAAGTTACCAGAGCACATCGAGAGACCATCTCCGACGGGCATCAGCATCGCTACAGAGCTAGCCTTTTGATCCTCATAGTTATCACCCTCAGGACAGTTAGCATTGATCTGGCAGAACTTTCTAAGTCCGGGGTCTGATGACTCCTCATTGCTGGAGTAATACTCTAATCCATCTTGTGCCATACCAATCTGCATCACGGGATAGTAGAAGTATGCTACCTGTGAGATCTGTATCGAAGGCTTCGCAGTCCCCTCGGGCATCTCGTAGTCTAGGACGAGCTGATTACCTGCTAGAGGCTCTGTAGCAAAAGCCCCATGAGTAGGATGCGTGGCATGCGTGTAGGCTCCCAGTAGCTGACGCCTATCTGGGGTGTAGATAAAGAGACGCCCACCCTCGGGGATATAGAAGTCTTCATAGTATAGCCCCATACCAACAGGTGAACCCTCTAGTGCTAGCTCAAGGCGATAGACTTGCGTCCCATTGACGCTATGTACTAGCGTAGCTTGCTCTGCGAAGTCAACAGAATAATCGACCAGATGCCCCACATTAAAAGGACGACCACTACGTGAAGACGACCAAGCGTCTTGCACCTTTAGATCGCTAGGGTTAAAGTCGAGCGCAACAAGTTGTGTCTCATACTCCGTAGTGGAGCGCAGAGAGAGATCTGCTGCTAGAGGAGTGCCTCCAAAGGACTGCTGAGACAGCATAGGTAGGCTAGTCAGCATCATCACGATGCCTGTCAGCAGCAGAGACCTATTCAAGAGATACGATTTAAAAGTCATATGTTTTCAGCTTAAGTTTTGACGGTTTATAGGCGAGATGCCAAATAACGAGGTGCAAGTTACGACTTTTTTCCCAGCTAGCCAAAAGCTTGCCTCCTCCCTTAATGTGGCAAACATCATTTACTAGCTGAGGGATAGCGATCTGTAAAGGCGCACGACGGTGCTTAGCAGAAGACCTAACGAAGGGCTACTCATAGGACTTGCAGAACCTAGAACTAATGGTGGGAGTGGCTCTACCTCGTGAACTGTTGAAACGCTTGCAGGCTACAGACAGACATTGCGTACCCTTGAGGACAGGCTCTATAACTCGCTATGTTACCTTTACACTGCCTATCAGGAGACTGTTGACTTTTGCAACAGTCTCATCAGATAAAAGCTCATTGGCATCGTGAAGCTGAGACTAGACAACACGTATACCGCACATATCAAAGAAAGAGAGACGTACATCAACCTTATAGCCGATGCACGTCTCTTCTGATTGGTTTGCCCTGAGTGGACAAGTCTTATTTCGGGTCTACTCTTTAGCCCCGCTATACAAGACTACTTCCAGTTTGGCTCTAGATCTGGATTGGTCGTACGATCCTGTACAGGGAACTCCCAGATGAACATCTCATCGTCTGGTGAGACTTCCATGTCAAGCACATCACCAATGGAGTAGATCTCTCTAGGTCCATAAGGATCGCTCATAAGGAGCTTTTGGATTCCCTTACCCTTGCGAGACATAGGATCACCCCAGCGCTTGAGGTCAGTCATACGAGTACCCATACCAATCATCTCACGCGTACGCTCATCCTTGACGATTTGCTTCATCGCATCTTGTGAGTCTGCATTGATCAGAGGTTCCGTCAGACCACGAGCCGTACGGAGCGCCTCTATGGTTTCCTTAGCACCAGCTGCATCACCCTTCCATGCTTGAGCCTCTGCTTTGATCAGATATGCCTCTGCAATGTCAAAGAGGTGCGTAGAGTGTGCATAAGAGAACTGATTGTTGTCAGGATTACGATCCAGTCTCGGATTACCTCTAAACTTAGAGACAAATCTCATCGTCAGATAAAGATCCGTATAGTACTGAGGCCGCTTAGCCTTATTCTTCTTCTGCTTAGGATAGATCACTAGCACACCCTTCTTATTGGGGCTGTCACCCCAAGGCTCTTCAAACCAGCTACCATATGTCGTAGCTCCATCTTTGATAGCCATACGAAGGTCATTCTTATAATCATCGCCAGAGACATAGTTAGTAGCATCATAGAGATCCAGCAGATACTGGTTAGGATACCAGTCAGGTAGAGTTATCTCCTGAAGGACTGTCTCAACCTCTCCCTTCTCTTGATCATAATCGTCATAAGCCTGGAAGAATAGACCATGGAGAATGCCACCTACAGCGCCCACCTTAGTGGTTGCAAAGGTCTTGACCATAATCTCATCAGAGGACTCATCAATCCAAATCTTCTTGAAGTCATCAAGAGAGCCTGAGCCTAGAGGATAGTTGTTGATGAACTCGTCTACCGTCTCAATAGCCTTGTCATACTCGTGCATCTCAAGATAGATACGAGACATAACAGCATAGGCATAGTCACGATGTATATAGCAAGGTATACCATCTTGCTTAAGCTCTACATCATCTTTGTCGGGGAGGACCTCAACGGCAGCCTTGAGCTCGTCAAGACAATAGTCATATACCTCCTTCTGTGTAGCACGCTTCTTATTAGTCTTCACAAGAAGCGGATCATACTCTTTGACAATGATAATGCCTGGCAAATTAGCATTAGCATCGTAGCGCTTAGAGAAGCGACACATCAGTCGGTAGTTAGCAAGAGCTCGTAGTGTACGAGCCTCACCTACATAGCCTTCAAGCTTAGTGCGCTCCTCCTTTGAGAGCTGCTTGTACTTTACAGAGTCAGCCTTAAACTCGTTAACTCGCATGACAAAGTAGTTCGCATCCTTGATGACGGTAGCAAAAGCACCGAAGTACCCTGCTATGGCACTGTTATCAACGAGTTGTCCATGATTCCACTCAAAGAATGGAGCTAGAGAGCCGTTGTCTGAGGATGTAAGCTGATATAGATCAGCCTGCATATCTCCGAGGAATAGATTGCCTGGAGACTCGGCACCTCTGACAGCCGTATACATGGCGTCACGTAGCCATACAACCTCTTGGAAGTTCTCAAGAGGCTTTTGCTCCTTAACACCCTCGGGTACGAAGCCGACCTGACAAGCAGAGAGAGCGGCGAGTGCGAAGAGCGCAAGGACGATATTCTTGATATGTAGATTCATAATTGTGTCTTTGTTTATAGATTTGATCCGACAATGCACTTAGAATGTAACCTGCAGACCACCGACATACTGGCGTGTGTTCGGGTACTGGTTGAGAGATAGGTTACTTGCAGACTCAGGATCGAAGCCTGAATATGGAGTCAATGTGAGTAGGTTGCGACCTGTCACATAAACGCGCACGCCAGAAATCAATCCAATCTTCTCAAACCACTCTGAGGGCAGTGAGTAAGAGAGACGTACGTCCTTGAGACGGATATAAGAAGCCTTCTCAATCAGACGAGAGTCAAACTTAAGTGCCTCACCAAACTTAGGTACATCGGTATCACGATTGTCCTCTGTCCAAGCGTCAAGTAGCTTGCGGCTCTTGTTGGTAGAGATGAAGCCTCTAGAGGTGTTCTCTGTGAAGAATCGGTCGTTGTTGAGAAGATACTTACCTGCGCTATAAGTCAGGTTGACATCAAGAGCAAGACCCTTCCAGCTAGCACCGAAAGCAAGACCACCATTGAATGGAGCATTCATAGCATATCCCGTAGGAGCAAGGAGGTTGATTGTATATCGATCGGTCGTTTTGTCCGTCTTATTACCATTAGCATCTACCTCGTACCAGAGCTGCTTACCAGTCTCAGGATCTACACCTGCAAAGTGAGCCATGAGGTACTGAACAGGACCACCGACCTTGTATATAAGAGACTTGTTTGGCTCTCTATACTCGTTGAGTCCGTGGAAGAGCTTGGTGACACGCTCTAGGTTGTAGTTCATAATTACAGAAGCGTATACATTCCAGTCGCGTGTGCGGACGAAGTCATAGCTCAGCGAGAGGTCGATACCCGAGTTGGTCAGTGAACCAATGTTCTCATAGCGACCTGCATAACCAGATGCGTAGGGCTGTGGCACGAACATAAGCATATCATCCGTGATGCGGTGATAGAGGTTCAGCACTGAATGGAATCGATCATCAAAGGCATCAAAGTCTACACCAACGTTTAGGTTAGACTGCTTCTCCCAACCTAGATCGGGGTTTCCAATAGTTGCAGAGCCTAGTCCGAAAGCTCCACGATAGTTGACCTGATCTGCTAGTGCCATAAAGGAGAGCGATGGAATAGAGGAGTTACCCGTAGTACCCCAGCTAGCACGTAGACGTAGCGTGTTGAGCCACTTGACGTGCTCTAGATGTGCACGATAGATGTCATAGGTAGCACCTACAGAGTAGAAGAGACCTGTACGACGATCAGCACCAAATCTTGAAGAAGCATCACTACGTAGCGATAGGTCGAGGTGTAGGTAGTTGTCAAACGAGTAGTTGACACGTCCGAAGAATGAGAGGTAGTTGTACCCGCCCTTGCTCTGAGATGGGAGTCTCAGATCTGAAGGCTCATTGCTACCATTACCTAGCAGGTTGAAGTCGTCATCTTCAATACCACGCACAGAGGCTTGGATTGCGTTAGAGCGAGCCTGCACCCACTCCTGTCCTAGCAGGATGGTCATCTTGTGTAGATCAGCAAAAGAGAAGCGATACTCTGCAGTGTTGGTCCAGGTAAAGTTAGTGCCTAGTCCACGATACTCTGTACGAGATCCTCTCTTGTCTGTCATCCAGTAGGCACCTGTCTTGAAGCCTGCACTGTAGACGTTATGGCTTAGGTCAAGACCAGCCTGTGTCTTAAGGATAAGTCCCTTGACTGGAGTTACCTCAGCGTAAGAAGCGATGTTAGCTTGATAGGTATGGTCGAAAGCTTTGAAGTACTCTTCCTCTCGCTCGATGGGAATTGTATAGTCTCCTAGTGCATCAGAGTAGAAGTAACGACGTAGCTGTCCTGTGCTATCGTATGGAGTGAGGTAGCGAGGCTGCATGAAAGCTCCTAGAGTACCTCTGTTTATGTAGTTTGACTGCTCAAAGTCAGCAGCGTCTTGCTTCGTATAGGCACCAAATGCGTTGACACCTACCTTGAGCCAATCCTTAACCTTTGTATCTACACCTACACGACCATTGTAGCGTGTGAAGGCATTACGACCACGTGCGATACCCTCCTGAGAGAGTGTACCCATAGAGATGTAGTACTGCGTACGGTTGCTACCACCACTCATAGAGATGTCGGCCTGATAAGAAGGAGCCTTCTTACCCATGTAGTAGTTAAGCCAGTCGAAGTTATAATCGTTTGGATTATAGTACTTGCTTAGATCGAAGTCCTCAGCGTCTGGATCGTAGAACTCATCCGTCTTATAGGGGTTAAACGGCCAAGCATAAGCCTCTACTTTGTTTCTAGAGTTTGCAGCTAGCTGATCTAGTAGGTTTACCTTGGTGTAAGGAGCATTTCCCCAATTATAAGGCTTAAGGTATCCGTTCCGAGCTTGGAATTCAAGAAGCTCATCACCAGTCATCATCTGCTCGAAAGGCTTTTTATTACCAATCATTGAGACACCATACTGTGCATTGACAGTGATATGTCCGATACCCTCCTCAGAGCGCTTACCCCTCTTGGTCGTGATGACGACTACACCGTTAGCAGCACGAGCACCATAGATAGAGGTAGAGGAAGCATCCATAAGGACGTTCATACTCTCGATATCGTTAGAGTTCATTGCCATAACGGTACTGAGGTCAGTCTGCATACCATCTACGATGTATAGAGGAGCAGTACCTGCAGTTAGTGAGCCTTGACCGTGGATACTTACGCTAGCAACAGCGTTAGGGTCACCAGAAGATGTGGTAACGTTCATACCAGCGACCTTACCCTGTAGAGCGTCCATCACGTTAGCTACAGGCTTCTCAGCGATCTGCTCACCAGATACACGAGCCATAGAGCCTGAGATCGTGCTGAGCTTCTGTCCTGAACCGTAACCTACTACGACAACCTGATCAAGGGTCTGATCATCGGTCGTCATGACGACGTTCATCACCTTAGTGATGGGTACTGAGATCGTCTTAAGACCTACATAGGAGAAGGTCAGCTTCTTAGCAGAGGCAGGTACACTGAGTGTAAACTTACCATCTACGTCTGTCGTGGTACCGATAGAGGTATTGCCCTCCACGACCACGTTCGCAAACATCACCGGCTCTTTATCCTCTCCCGAGGTTACAGTACCTGTGATGGTCCTATTCTGCGCTACAGCCCATCCTATGCTGGCCGTTAGCATCAGAAAGAATAGAGCCAATCTTTTCATAAAACTCTTCTTTAGCGTTAGTTATACATTGATAGTTTGAATAGTCATACTCACCCACCACGTCACGCTAGCAACTATGGCGGTGTGTCTCTGACATAACCTATTATAGCAACCGATAGAATGCCCTCTGACGCTTGTCTCCATATAGGCACCACCCTACATAGAGCCTTCAACATTGCCGAAGGGAGTCTACCTTAACCTTTCGGAAACAAAGGTAGTACAAAAAAGTGGAGGAACCAAATCTCTCCCGTCTCCACGAAGCTTCGCAAGGAATCAGCTCGGATTAGCTGATTCCTATTTTGAAGAGCTGGCGGAGAGCTATGATTAGCCTATTTTTAGCCAAACGAGATTATTAGGCGATGGCCACGTAGCTACGTGGAAAGCGATTGGCGAGTGACTAGAACTATCGGAGAGATCAGAGTGATCGGAGAGAATCGGAATAATCGGATCTCTAATCTCTAACTTCTAATCTCTAATTTGATTACCTTTGCAGTAGCTCTGTGAGTAAGACGATCGAATCATCTTCGCTAGAAGCGCACAGAGCTCTCTGTCAAACGTTTATCTCACTATCACCTTTTCACTCCTTGTCCGCTAAGCTCTATCATACGGCTGTCCTCTGTGAGGACTCTCTCGACTTATTGGTCACATCACCCACGGGTCTCTACGTAGATGTCACGATGGGTGGCGGGGGGCACTCACGTGCGCTCCTCGAGCGGCTCTCGCCCGAGGGTCGCTGCATCGGTCTCGATCAAGACCCTGATGCGGCTGTCAATGCCCCTACGGATAGTCGCTATCACTTTGTGGCGACAAACTTTCGCCACCTAGGGCAGTGGCTCGACTATTGGGGAGTCGCAGGAGAGGTGGATGGGATCTTGGCAGATCTAGGGGTCTCGTCACATCATTTCGACAGTGAGGAGCGGGGCTTTAGCTTTCGCTATGAGGAGGCTATGCCCGATATGCGTATGAATAGCCGGTCGGGTGTTACGGCTCGTGACATACTGCTGAGCTATAGCGAGGAGCAGCTGGCCGACATACTATATTATTATGGTGAGCTACATGATGCTCGTCGCATAGCAGCACTACTGGTGTCGCATCGTGCCGTGGGCTACCCTACTATCGCTGCTCTTATGGAGGTGCTGACGCCAGTCCTACCTAAGGGAGGGCCTCAGCTACGCAATAAGCTGAGCCGTATCTTCCAGGCACTACGTATTGAGGTCAATGATGAGCTAGGTGCTCTGCGTCAATTGCTGAGCGACTCGGTGCGTCTCCTCAAGCCTGGAGGACGCATAGCGATCATCTCTTACCACTCGCTAGAGGATCGTATGGTCAAGGATTTCTTCCGTCTAGGGAGCTTCGAGCAGCCGAATGAGGCTCTAGCAGGTATGCCCCTGTCGACACCGGCGCCTCTACGTGTGATTACAAAAAAAGCTATCACACCCTCGGCGGATGAGATAGCGGATAATAATCGTGCTCGCAGCGCTAAGCTACGTGTTGCGGAGCGTCGTGAGGATATTTGAGTGAGAAGAGAGGATGGTTAAGATAGACGAGACATACTTTGACGATAACCTTGAGGAGGAGCTACAGGGGCCTGTACCAGTGGCTACTGATGAAGGGGCTGGGACAGAGCCTCAGCCGAGGCTTTTGCTGGGAGACCTCCTAGATGAAGACGAAGAGGACTCTTCTGAAAGCACTGAGACGGAGACTTCGAGCGACTCCGCTCCCGCTGCTATGGACTCTGCAGAGGATGAGGTAACAAGCGAGACCTCTACGCCTGTATCCACACCCCTAGAGGAGCCGAGTACTCTAGAGGAGCTAGACGCTCTAGAAGAGCTAGAGGAGGAAGATGCCGATGATGAACTCATTGATGAGTCTGACCAGCCTACTCGTAAGCGCTCTTCACGTGGTCTGTGGTTCTGGCTAGGTGGCGATGCGCTGGAGCTACCAGCCTTTAGGAAGTATATACCCGTCTTTATCACTATCCTCTTGATGGGGCTGATACATGTCACGAGCAACTATCAGATCATCTCTAAGCGCCGCAAGATAGACCAGCTGGAGACTCGGGTCAAAGACTTGACCTACAAACATATGGAGAGCGTCAGCGAGCTAACGCGTCGCAGCATCGGTGGCAACTTCGAGCAGCAACTCCAAGCGATGGGGTCAGACCTTGAGGCTCCCTCGCAGCAGTCGATCATCCTCTATCGTGATGACAAGAAATAATCTCTACCCTCTCTAACGTACACACGCTCTATGTCGAAACATAGCCCTATCATAGCTCGCTACCGCACTTTAGGCTTCCTAGCTATCTTGATGATTCTATGGATCTTTATTAAGGTGATCGGCATCATCTTCGTCGAGGGACCTACGTGGCGCAAGATGGCTCAAAACTTTCATCGTCCAGACACGGTGACAATCTCACCACTACGTGGCAACATTATTTCGTCAGACGGACACATCGTAGCTATTAGCAAGCCTGCGTACAAGCTCTACCTAGACTTTGGCACAGAGGCTATACAGCAGATGGAGCCCGACTCGCTCTACAAGCAGCTAGACTCGCTAGCCTACCAAATGAGTCTCTGGGAGAAGGGCGAGCAAGCCACTTATCAGGCACTGCGCAAGCGACTTCGTGAGGGTTACCGCAAGGCGCAGCATAAGCAACCAGGCTATCGCTACGTATCTATATACCCCTACGAGGTGAGCCATGTGGAGTACCAGAGACTCAAGCAGACTTATCCACTGATGATGACGGTAGAGCGCAAGGGGCGTATGGTGCGTCGTCGTGGTCCGCTCAGGAATGGGCTGACGCACGAGGAGCGTGCACTACGTGACAGACCTTATGGCGAGCTGGCGAGACGTACCATAGGTAGTGTCTACAAAGAGGTCAAGGGAGATCTCACGCAGGGCGAGTATGGTCTGGAGCAGAGCTTTGACACCCTATTGCGGGGTGAGCCTGGACTAGCTGTGAGACAGTACTTGGCGGGCTCTACCCGACAGAATACTTTGCAGTCTCCTCGGGCTGGCTACAATGTGTACACTACCCTAGATATGAATCTGCAGCAGATCGTACACCGTGCGCTCTATGAGCAGATGACCCAGTTTGAGGCGGACTACGGAGGGGCTATCCTGATGGAGGTGGAGACGGGGCGTATCGTGGCGCTAGCCAATCTCACAAAAGGATCTCAGTCTTACTACGAGGGTGCTAACTATGCCCTCAGTGCACTCAACGAGCCTGGCTCTACGATGAAGACGCCCTTTATGATGGCTGCCCTAGATGATGGGGTCTGTACACCAACCGATACGATCGACACGGGCAATGGTGTCTTTAAGTATGGAGGCTACAATATACGTGATCACAATGCTAATCGTGGAGGCTATGGACGTATCTCGGTTGCTCAGGGTCTATGGTACTCGAGTAATATCGTCCTAGCTAAGATTGCGATCAAAGGGTATGTGGAGCACCCCGATGGGATCTATCAGCACCTGAGCAACTATGGGCTGCTGGAGCGACTGGACGTAGGGCTTGAGGGGGTTGCTACGCCAACGATCATACGGCCTGAGGACAAGAGCTACGGTAACTCGACGATCCCAGGCATCAGCCGTGGCTATGGTATCTCGGTGCCAGCAATCAATACGCTCAACTTCTACAACGGCATCGCCAATGGTGGACGTATCATGCGCCCCTATCTAGTGGATCGTGTAGAGGATGCTGAGGGCAAGGTAATCCAAGAGTATCAACCTCAAGTGCTACACGAGAATATCTGCAAGCCGGCTACGCTCGACTCGATACGCTCGATGCTAGACAATGTAGTCATACGAGGAACTGCTAAAGGACCTGTACACTCTGACCTGATCTCTATCAGTGGCAAGACGGGTACGGCTCTGATGAGCAACCACGGTAGCGGAGGTTATCGTACGGGTAGTGTGGTCTACATGACTTCGTTTTGCGGGTACTTCCCCTCAGATCGCCCTAAGTACAGTTGCTTCATCTTTGTGGTCAATCCTCACGGCGTAGGTCGTGCCTCAGGAGGTATCGTAGCGGGTCGTGGTGTGAAGCGTATAGCTGAGGAGATCTACACGCTCTCTAATCCTATCCTCCTAGACACGATCACACCGCACCCAGCTAGTGAGCGTTTGAAGCATTTGGATCTAGCTGGCGGTGAGAAGAAGCGTGTCGAGAGCTTTGTCAAGGCTTACAAGATCCCGGAGGTTAAGTCCGAAGGTTCGAGCAAGGTGGGTTCTGACCAACTGGTCGCACCTCAATATGGACGTGAGGGAGTGGAGTTGCACCCCCTAGCCCACTACTCCAAAGGGGTGATGCCTCGGCTTGTGGGCTTAGCCCCCAGTGAAGCGGTCTATCAGATTAGCTTGCAGGGGCTGGAGGTGCAGTTGGTCGGCTATGGACGGGTCATAGCGCAGAGCATCCCTATCGGTACGCCTATCCACCCAGGAGAGAAGGTAGTCCTCCATCTAGGCAATAATCATAGACAGTAAAGTGGAATACTCTTTATATAGATATGAATCTCAAACCACTCAACAATTATATAGTAGCACTCACCGAAGAGCATCTACTGAGCCAAGCACACACAGGCGATGTCTCTGCGGAGCAGTGTCAAGTGACCTCTATCGAGCAAGACTCACGTCGTGTGTCGGAGGGGTGTATCTTCGTAGCGCTACGTGGTGTGCATGTGGATGGTGCCGACTACATCCCGAAGGCGCTTGCAGCGGGCTGTCGTATCATCGTCACAGAGCACCCTCGACCTGAGAGCCTCTCTGACGAGGTGGTGTGGCTCACGGTGACCGACACGGCAAAGGCGATAGCTGTCTTAGCCTCTGTCTACTATGATCGTCCAGAGCGACAACTCACGATCGTAGGTGTCACGGGGACTAATGGTAAGACGACCACTGCTACGCTATGCTATCAGCTGTGGAGCTGGCTCGGCATGCGAGCAGCGCTCTTTAGCACGGTCTGCATACGTATCGGCGACAAGGAGTATCCCGCCACCCATACGACGCCCGATGCCCTCGAGTTGCATCGTGTGATGCGCGATATGGTCGATGCGGGTTGTCGCTATCTCTTTATGGAAGTCTCTTCGCACGCTTTGGTACAGCAGCGGGTCTACGGGTTGCCCTTTGCACTAGCTCTCTTTACCAATCTGACGCGTGACCACCTAGACTATCACGGCACGATGCAGGCTTACATTGCCGCTAAGAAGTCGCTCTTTGACCATCTCTCACCAGAGGCTCACGCTCTAGTCAATGCGGACGACCGTAATGGGAGTGTGATGGTACAAAACTGCGCCGCACACCTGCACACCTATGCGATGCGTAGCCATGCGGACTATATGGCTCAATTGCTGGGACAGTATGTAGACGGCTCTACCCTACTGCTGGACAACGAAGAGGTGGAGATCAAGCTCGTCGGGAGCTACAACGCTTACAACGTGACGGCCGTCTACGGTGTGGCTCGTCTCCTCCTACCTGATCTAGACAAGAGCTTGATACTGCGTGGCATCTCTAGTCTAGAGCATGTGAATGGTCGCTTTGACCTGCTCGCCTCTCCGAGAGGCTACCACGTTGTGGTGGACTACGCGCACACGCCTGACGCTCTGGAGAATCTTCTCAAGACGGTCTCCGAGCTAAATGCCTCACAGGTCTACGTCGTGGTCGGCGCTGGCGGTGATCGGGACATGGGCAAGCGCCCTGAGATGGGACGTATCGCCTACAATATGTGCGACCATCTATACCTCACCTCAGACAATCCACGCTCCGAGGATCCGCAGACGATCATTGATCAGATGCTCGAGGGTATCCCTCAGGCGGAGCGTGATGAGGTCTACACCAACGTCTCACGTCGCCAAGCGATCACTGATGCTTGCGCAGCTGCGCAGCGTGGCGATCTAGTGGTCATAGCTGGCAAGGGACATGAGACCTATCAAGAGATCGAAGGTGTCAAGCATCACTTCGACGACAAAGAGATCGCTTTAGAGATCTTCGCAAGAGAGGAGCATGCGTAGATAGAGTACCGTTGTCCTCACCTTTACTTAGAGACCTTATAACCTTATCAACTTACCCATCATACTATGCTTTATCACCTCTACGACTGGCTACAAGCTAACGACGTCCCTGGCTGGCGACTAGCTCAGTATGTCACCTTTCGGGCTGGTGTCAGCTTTATCCTAGCACTCATCTTCAGTACGATCATCGGTCGGCGCATCATCCACTGGCTACATCGTATGCAGATAGGCGAAGTAGTTCGCACGCTAGGGCTAGAGGGTGAGGCTATGAAGAAAGGCACCCCAACGATGGGCGGTATCATCATCATTATAGCGATCATCGTCCCGACGCTTCTCTTAGCTCGGCTAGACAATGTCTACATACAACTGATGCTCTTCACGACCATTACGATGGGTGCCTTGGGTTTTATCGATGACTATATCAAGGTCTTTAAGAAAAACAAAGCGGGGCTCCACGGACGCTACAAAATCATCGGACAGGTACTCCTAGGCGTTGTCGTGGCACTCACCTTCTACTTGAGTCCAGAGATTATCATTCGAGAGAATCAAGAGGTGATCAATAACGGGCGCATCGATCAGGTGACCTTCGCTAGTCAAGCAGCGAAGAATACGCAGACGACTATCCCTTTTGTCAAGAACAACAACTTCGACTATCTCTCGCTAATCCCCGCCTCTACGCCCAACCGCGAACTGGTCGGCTGGATCGTCTTCTCGATCATCATCATCCTCATTGTGACCTTTATCTCTAACTGTGTCAACCTAACGGATGGTCTAGATGGTCTAGCGGCGGGGACGGCCGCTCCGGTGGGAGTTGCACTAGCGGTACTCGCCTATGTCTCCTCACATATAGCGCTCGCTCAGTACTTTAGTATCATGTTTATTCCAGGCGCTGAGGAGCTGGTGATCTTTGGTGCAGCCTTCGTGGGAGCTCTCTTTGGCTTCCTCTGGTACAACGCTTATCCAGCACAGGTCTTCATGGGCGATACGGGCAGCCTTGCCATCGGTAGCATCATCGCCGTGATGGCTATTCTCATTCGCAAGGAGCTACTCCTACCGATCCTCTGCTTCCTTTTTATCATCGAGGGACTATCCTCGCTGATACAGCAAGCATACTTTAAGATTACCAAGCGACGCACGGGGACGGGCCGACGGGTCTTCAAGATGTCGCCATTACACCACCACTTTCAGAAAGCGGGCAATAGCGGTATCGATGCACTGATCCAGAGACCTCTGGCTCCTATCCGAGAGGCTAAGATCACCGTTCGCTTTTGGCTTATAGCTATCCTACTAGCTGTCCTGACGGTCATCACGCTTAAGATGCGATAACTCATATACTCACAACGATCTCACAGATATGCAACGCAACGAATATATCATCCTAGGAGCTGGAGAGAGTGGCGTCGGAGCTGCTATCCTCGCTCAGCAGCAAGGGCTGCCAGTCTTCGTCTCTGACTCGGGACAGATCAAGCCACAATACAAAGCAGAGCTGGAGCAGTACAGCATCCCCTACGAGGAGGGTGGGCACACCTTCTCACGTATCTTATCTGCCCAGGAGGTGATCAAGAGTCCTGGTATCCCAGACAGCGCACCCCTCATACGACAACTCACGGAGCAGCAGACGCCGATCATCAGTGAGATCGAGTTCGCCTATCGCTACGCTGGCGATAGCGTGATGATCGCTATCACTGGGAGCAACGGCAAGACCACTACGACCAACTGGCTCTACCATACGCTCCACAATGCGGGACTAGACGTCTCTATGGCGGGTAATGTGGGGACGAGTCTAGCTCGTCAGGTGGCGCTCGCTCCACACGCCTACTATGTGATCGAGCTGAGTAGCTTTCAGCTGGATCATATGTACCAGTTTAGAGCACACATAGCGATCCTGCTCAATATCACGCCCGATCATCTAGATCGCTACGACCACCAGATGGAGCTATACGCACGGGCTAAGATGCGCATCACGCAAAACCAAGAGCCTACCGACTACTTTATCTCTTGGATCGAAGACGACTGGACACAGCGACTTCTCAAGGAGCCTGGTATGGGAGCGGGACGCCGGATCTTCTTCTCTACCGAAACATCTTCAGACGATGCGGTCGTGGCTTCTAGTCACAACGGACAGCTACGCTTTGCCCTTCAGGAGCCTATCGTTGAGTTGTCTGAGAGTGCTCTAGCTCTTTCGGGCAAGCACAACGTGCAGAACGCTCTAGCCGTTGGTTGTGCAGCACAAGCCTTAGGCGTCAAGCCCGAGATCATACGAGCCTCTCTAGAGACCTTTACCAATGTGCCACACCGCCTAGAGTATATCGCCAGCATCGATGGCGTAGACTACATCAACGACTCCAAGGCGACCAACATCAACAGCACTTGGTATGCCCTCGAGAGTATGCGCAAGCCGACGATCCTCATACTAGGCGGCACTGACAAAGGCAATGACTACAACGATCTGATGGATTTAGTCAAAGAAAAGGTGGTTGGACTGATCTACCTAACGACCGACTCCGCCAAGCTCCATCGTAGCTTCGACAGTGTCATACCACGCCACGAGGAGGTCACCTCGATGCGTGACGCTATCGCCACTGCTCACCAGATGGCCAAGGCAGGAGAGACCGTATTGCTTTCGCCAGCCTGCGCCAGCTTTGACCTTTTCACCTGTTATGAAGATCGTGGCGACCAGTTCAGAGCAGAGGTACTCGCCATCGCTCAGAAACAATGAGATACCGATAAATAGCTCTAGCCTATCCGACTCTCTATGATACCACAAGACGAATACAATACTAGCCAAGATAATACCTCCACGCATTCGGACATCTTCAACCTCTCACCCCGTGAAGAGACGACACCGATCGATAGCGAGAGCGCAGAGCCGTCCGAAGACAACACTCAGCACGCTACCGAGGTAGAGCAGATACCACGCAAGCCACGCATTACAGGCGACCGCTCACTCTGGTTCCTCTACTTTGCCTTCCTAGCCACGTCGCTGCTCTTTATCTATAGTGCAACCAGCACACTAGCTTATCGTGGGGAGAGCTTGTACGCTCCCTTTACGGGTCATCTCAAGCATATCATCGCATCGGTGATTGTTGCGTGGATTTGCTCACGAATGAACCGCTCCTTGATACGCTCAGGAGCTATTTGGGCTTACATCTTGTCACTTGCTGCCGTTATCGCAACTCCACTCTTAGGTACAGAGACCAATGAGGCGAAGCGTACGCTCATGGGTGTGCAACCCTCCGAGTTCTACAAGGTTGGCGTCATCTTTCTCGCCTCCGCAGTCCTCTCTATACGTGAACTCAACAACAATCAGCGCTTTTACCTCTTCTGCGGTCTTACGGCTATCGGACTCCTCTTCGTTGCCAAGGAGAGTCTCTCGATGGGTATCATCATCACCGTATTCGTCCTCGGCATAGGGCTCGTCCAGACAGGCTTCTCCAAGAGTCTCCTCCTCGTTGGGGGCATCGGCGCAGGGCTCATAGCGCTACTCTTGGCTTGTCTCTTATTACTGCCCGATAGCGTTGTGATGCAAAACAGTAGTACCGCACGCTGGAAGGGACGTATCGAAGACTTCACCTCTAAGTCCGACTCTAGTAAGTATGTCATCAACGAAGACAACTTTCAGGAGCAACATGCACGCATCGCCATCGCACGAAGCAATGGTACGGGAGTATTCCCAGGCAATAGCGTAGAGCGCGACATCCTGCCCGAGGCTTACTCCGACTTTATCTATGCGATCATCATCGAGGAGACAGGTCTCATCGGTATGATCTGGGTGCCACTACTTTATATCCTCTTATTCTTCAAGCTCTCTCGCTGGGCAACTCGATCGCAGCGCAGCTGGCAGCGCATCTTCCTGCTCGGTGTAGGTATTATGTACACCACGCAGGCGATCATACATATGTGTGTCGTCACAGGCATCTCGCCCAATACGGGTCAGACGCTACCGCTCATCAGTCGTGGAGGCTCGTCGCTCGTCGCCACTTCCATAGCTATCGGTGTCTGCATCGCAATCACCAGACAAATCCGCGAAGACGAGTACCATCAGCAACTGGAGGAAGAGCGCAAAGCTCAGGAAGAGGTAGCCGCTACCGAAGCAGTTGTTGCGAATACGACGTCAATCGAAGGAAGCTCCCTACCCTCTTCTTCTGACGAAGCAGATAGTATGGCATAGCCTCTATGCCTTTTTGTTCCAAATGTGCCAAGCATAGCGAGCCTGCACGAGGAGCATCTTCAGACCATTGATCGTCGTAGCACCTTGCTCACGGCAAGCCTTGAGGAAGCGTGTCTCCTCAGGATTGTAGATCAGATCCATACAGACATGCTGTGGCGTAATCGCCTCGTAGGGAATCTGCGGACGCTCCATAATATGTGGCTCCATACCGATAGGGGTCGCATTGATGAGGATCCACTTATCCGCTATCAGCTCGGGTGTCAGCGCATCGTAGGACAAGATATGCGGCGCTTGCGGATCTCTACTGACTAGCGTACAGTCTCGCCCGAGACGCTTGAGCGCCTGTGCTACCGCCTGTGCTGCGCCACCCGTACCGAGGACGAGCGCATGCTGTCGTTCGGGCGTAAGTAGCGGTTGCAGACTCTCCACGACACCTTGCACATCCGTATTGTAGCCCAAGAGACGCATCCGTCCTCCCGTGCGATCCACGACAATCGTATTGACAGCTCCCACATACTTAGCCTCGGTGTCTATCTCGTCAAGATAGTTGCACACCTCCACCTTGTAGGGACTCGTCACATTAAGCCCCACGATAGCGGGAGTAGATTCCAGCCAAGGTCTCAGCTCCGAGAGATCAACCAGCTCTTGTAGTATGTAGCGAGCATCGATCCCCTGCGAGTCAAAAAGATCGTTGAAGTAGTCTGCCGAGAGCGAATGCCCCAAGGGCTTACCTATCAGTGCGTAAATACGTTGCATACTCTTATTCCTTTATGCCTCTAGGCTTCTGCGGTATATAAGACGCAGATCCCTAGGGGCATTTCTTTATATTGTACCTCTCTAAAGCCAGCTCTACGGATCAGTGCCGTCATCTCCTCTCTCTGTGGCATTGATGTAATAGAGGCTGGGAGATAGCTGTAAGCAGAGCGGTCGTGAGCGCATAGCTGTCCGAGCCATGGGATCAACCGCTTGGCGTAGATGTTATACCCCTGTCGCAATAGTCCCGGACGAGGCTCGCTCAGCTCCAATATAGCGAGAGGGCCCCCAGGTCTGAGGATACGGTGCATCTCTCGCAAGCCTTGTAGCGGGTCCGAAAAGTTTCTAATCCCTAGAGTGCAGGTCACCGCATCGACCGACTGCGTGGCTAGAGAGAGTTCCTGACAGTTCTCCGCCGATAACGTCACAACAGGCACTGCATATGTAGCTCGCCTAATACGCTCAGCAGCCACCGCCAGCATACCCTCCGAGAGGTCTACGCCAACGATCTCACGCACCGACGGCAAGTATCGTGAGAGCATCAAGATCATATCCCCCGTACCGCAGGCTAGGTCAGCCACCTGACGAGGCGCATAGTCCGCTAGGTGCTCTATGACCTGCCAGCGCCAGGCCAGATCCATACCGCCCGTCATGAGGCGATTCATCGAGTCATAGTGCCCAGCGATGCGGTCAAACATTTGTCGCACAGAGCGAGACTTACCATCTAGAGATACAGACATAGTAATAGAGAGATTAGAACCAGCGACTAGGGAGGTTGTACACAGCCCCCTAGTCGCTGGTCCATATATGTAATCAGGTTGTTGTTACTTCTTGAGGAAAGCTAGCAGATTATCCTCGATACGCTTAGCCACATCTTGGGTCTGCTCCTTGACGAAAGTCTTGCCCGTGATATGCTCGTAGAGCTCTATGTAGCGATCGCTCACAGAGGCTGCATACTCAGGTGTGATGGTAGGCATCTTCTGCCCAGCCTTACCCTGGAAGCCTTGCTCGATGAGCCACTGACGGACGAACTCCTTCGAGAGCTGTCGCTGAGGCTCACCCTTAGCTTGGCGCTCCTCGTAACCCTCGAGGTAGAAGTAACGAGAGGAGTCAGGCGTGTGGATCTCGTCGATCAGGATCACCTTGCCATCCTTCTTACCAAACTCATACTTCGTGTCCACGAGGATCAGTCCACGCTCACGAGCGATGCGTGTTCCCTCCTCAAAGAGTGTCTGCGTGTACTGCTCGATCACCTTGTAGTCTTCCTCCGAAATCAGTCCAGAGGCGATGATCTCCTCACGGCTAATATTCTCGTCGTGGCCCTCATCAGCCTTGGTCGTTGGGGTGATGATCGGGTGTGGGAGACGCTCATTCTCCTTCAGTCCCTCGGGTAGCTCTATACCACAGATCGTGCGTTCACCAGCCTGGTAAGCACGCCATGCGCTACCAGCTATGTAGCCACGTACGATCATCTCTACCTTAAACGGCTCGCAGCGATGTCCCACCGTAACCATTGGGTCGGGAGTCGCTATCTTCCAGTTAGGTACGAGGTGCGCTGTAGCGTCGAGCTGCTCAGCAGCTATCTGGTTGAGCACCTGCCCCTTGTAGGGGATACCCTCAGGGAGTACCACGTCAAAGGCTGAGATCCTATCCGTAGCGACCATCGCTATCAAGTCGCCCTCAAGGAAGTATACATCTCTCACCTTGCCATGAAAGACAGATTGGATACCTGGGAGAGATAGGTCGGTGTGTGTTAGTGCTTGATTCATTGTATTATGATCAATAATTGATTAGCTAAAAGGCGCTTGCCCTCCCCTCCAGCCTTAGCCCAGAGAGGGCAAAGTTATCTATGAGTCTTTACTTTGATCCTTATCTAAGTCTATATCCTGCTCTTGGCGAGTCACTTGTGATGGTCGTCCGCCCTGTAGTGCTTGATGCTCATTGCGGTCGTAAGCGTCCACAACAAGCTGCACGATCGGGTGACGCACGATGTCGTGCGCATCAAAGTAAACAAACGGTATCTGCTCCACCTCGCCCAGGATCCGCTCAGCAATGCGCAAGCCCGAGGTGACACCCCGAGGCAGATCCACCTGCGAGAGGTCGCCCGTGATGATCATCTTGCTATTGCGTCCGAGACGCGTGAGAAACATCTTCATCTGATGATGGGTCGTATTCTGCGCCTCGTCAAGTATGACGACCGCATCATTGAGCGTACGACCACGCATATAGGCTAGCGGAGCGATCTGTATCACATCGCTCTCCATATAGGTGCGCAGGCGCTGTGTCGGAATCATCTCCTCGAGCGCATCGTAGAGAGGCTGTAGGTAAGGATCCAGCTTGTCCTTCAGTTCGCCTGGTAGGAAGCCCAGCTTCTCGCCCGCCTCGACAGCAGGACGCGAGAGTATGATACGACGTACCTGCTTCTCCTTAAGAGCCTTGACCGCTAGCGCTATCGCTATGTAGGTCTTACCAGTACCCGCAGGGCCGATCGCAAAAAGCATATCGTGGTCTGCTATAGCCTCTACCATCTCACGCTGATGAGCGCCTCGGTAGCCTATACTACGTCCTCTCGCTCCATAGAGCAAGTGGTTAGGCGCCACCTTGACCTCGGGGAGCTCCTCACCCGTAGCCAGCTTGCGTATAGTCTGCTCCGTCAGGAGATTGTACCGCGTGATGTGCTGGACTAGCTTGTCGAGGAGTGCCGTCAAGAGCTGTATATCGGTCGGGTCACCCAGTATCTTGATGATCCGATCATGAGCCACGATCCGTAGCTTAGGGTAGAGATTGCGTAGCAAGAGCAGGTACTCACGGTTAGGACCATAAAGTACTGCAGGATCTATCTCCTCTAGGATATATAGTCTCTCTGTCACTAGGCTTTTGATACTCCTTATTTAATATAGGATGCTATCTCGGAGGCGATGCGAGCCATCTCCTCATCGGTAGGCTTCGTAGCGAGAGGTCCGTGCGCCACATCACCCTCACTATTGATCGGGATCAGATGCACATGTGCGTGTGGCACCTCCAGACCTAGGACTAGCGTAGCCACCTTGCGGCAGTGCGTTGCCTCCTGTATAGCGCATGCCACCCGCTTAGAGAAAGCCATCAGCCGAGCCAGCTCCTCGTCCGTCAGATCGTAATAGTAGTCGACCTCACGCTTCGGAACCACCAGTGTATGTCCCAGCTGATAGGGATTGATGTCAAGAAATGCGTAGTGCTCCTCATCCTCTGCAATGCGGTAGGAGGGGATCTCACCCGCTATGATGCGACTAAAGATTGTAGCCATAGAGCATTCGTTTTTGGGGGGAAAGTATTCAAGTAGCGTAGCCTCCTATCGAGTGATCTCTAGGATCTCAAAGATCAGCGTACCCGCAGGCACCTGTATCTCCGCTACATCACCCACCTTCTTGCCCAAGAGACCCTTAGCGATGGGGGTATTGACAGAGATCTTGTTTTCCTTAAAGTTTGCCTCAGCATCAGAAACGATGTAGTAGCACTTCTCCTCGCCCTTCTTCTTATTGAGCAGGCGCACATGGTTCAGTATCTGCACCTCATCGGTCTTAATCTGCGAAGGCTCCAGCACACGAGCATTACCTAGCTGCGCCTTGAGCATAGCGATCTTGTCCTCGAGGTGAGCTTGAGCCTCCTTAGCTGCATCGTACTCAGCATTCTCCGACAGATCTCCCTTGTCCCGCGCCTCTGCAATCTGCTGTGTGACCTTAGGACGCTCCTCAGCCTCCAGCTGCTTGATCGTATTGTTGAGGGCATCGTATCCCTCTTGGGTCATATAGTAATATCCCATAGATATAGATTAGGTGATAATGGTGTCTAATTCAGTCTAGTGCATATCCTATGAGTCGCACTGGGCAGACCAACAGCTGGCTAGCGAAAGCGCCTCATAGATACAAAACAAATGAGGACTTACTCCCACACAGCACCCTCTATCCTCTAGAAGAGCCACATCAGAGAAGCCTCGTCACATATTGAGATGTGCTACGCCGTCTGCACACCTCCCTTACTGGGTGCAAAGGTACTAAAAAAACGTTTCACCCCTCTAACCTCTAATCTCTAACTTCTAATCTCTAATTCGACCGCCACGTGGAAAACACCAAATCTCCACGTGGCTATTTTTCATTCTCCACGTGGAGACGTTTTGATTCCTCCGAAGTTTCATTTGATTCCTCCGAAGTTTCATTTCTCGCCCACGTGGAGAATTTTCTTTTTTCACGTGGCGATTTGAGATTATCCACGTAGCTATTCGACTTCGCCCCCTTTCCGTCACTTCAATCTTCAGACAATACGATGCACTTCACACGACAAAGCTAAGATATATTTCGTACATTTGTAACCAATAACTAAGGTTGAGCAATGTGGTTATGGAAAGGTATGTAACATTAGCAGAGGCAGCTGAAATACTAGGTAAGAGCAAGGAAACCTTGCGACGATGGGATAATGAGGGGCTCTTGGTGGCGGAGCGTGACCCTATTAGTAACTATAGAATCTACGATCGGCAAAAGCTTGTGCCACTCTTCCCGCATCTTTTTGCCTCAGAGCAGACAGAGGAGCTAGACCCTAATTATGTAGAACCCAATAGAGAGTATACTGTCGTAGAGCTTTTTGCTGGAGCTGGTGGTCTAGCCATCGGGCTGGAGCAGGCTGGACTCAGTTGCCTTGCTCTCAATGAAATGGATCGATATGCTTGTGAGACGTTGCGTACCAATAGACCTGAGTGGCATATACTGGAGGGGGATGTGAAGTCTTTTGATTTTACGGAGTACAGAGGGCTAGTAGATGTCGTGTCAGGAGGATTCCCCTGTCAGGCTTTTAGCTATGCTGGCAAGAAGTTGGGGCTAGAAGATGCCCGAGGCACCCTTTTTTATGAGTTTGCTCGAGTTGTCAAGGAGATTCACCCCCTCATCTGTGTGGGGGAGAATGTAAGAGGACTGCTAAGTCACGACAACGGCAGAACGATAGAGGGCATGATCTCCGTTCTCGATGATATTGGATACAAGGTACTGCCCATAGAGGTGCTAAAAGCCATAGACTACAAGGTACCTCAAAAGCGAGAGCGTCTCTTCATCGTTGGCATTCGCAAGGATATAGACACCCCCTATTCATACCCTACGAAAATCAATAAGCTTTATACCCTACGAGATGCACTAGAGAGGGGGCCTCTGTACGATACTGACGTGCCTAAGTCTGAGGGAGCCTCCTATCCCCAAAAGAAAAAGGAAGTCCTCTCTATGGTACCCCCAAAGGGGTATTGGAGAGACCTTCCTGTAGAAATCCAAAAGGAATATATGGGTGCCAGCTACTATCTAGGTGGCGGGAAAACAGGTATGGCAAGGCGCATCGGGTGGGATGAACCCTGTCTGACCCTAACCTGCAGTCCTGCCCAAAAGCAGACTGAGCGATGCCACCCAGATGAGACACGTCCATTCACGGTAAGAGAGTATGCACGTATTCAGACGTTTCCAGACGACTGGGCATTTTCAGGTTCTATGGCTCAGCAGTACAAGCAAATCGGCAATGCTATACCAGTCAATTTAGCCAAAGAAATGGGGTACTCGATAGTCCGATTTCTCAATGACTACTACGCATCAAAAGTTGAAAAGCTCTGACTGCTCAATTTCTTGTGCCAGTTTCTCACAGGCATCCTCTAGAACCTCTTGAGCATCTAGCCCGCTGATTGCTGAGTAAAGGGCAGTAATAAGATTGTCGTAAAAACTAAGATCACCAGTCAGGCGATACCAAAACTCTGTGCCGATGTACACGGGGTAGGTGGCGTTAATTCGTTTATAGTGCTGGCTGAGTTCACTAGGCGATCCGTAGATAATACCTATGACAAAGTCGGTATTGACAATGTTCTGAACGTTGTTTGTTTTAGCTAAGCGTACTGTGTTGTTGAACTTTCTGATGAGGGGTCCCACATCGTCAGAATTAATCGTGTTCGGACCAGACTTTAGCTGACACCACTTCTTCCGCTGATCGAGCTTATCTACAAACTCTATGTCCATCCCTTTGATGAGCGAGCCTGTAGCACCACCCACCTTTAGATCCACAAACATACTTTGTACCCTAGTGCCAAAGGAGGTGTTGATAGATGTACCTAGCACTCTTGGATAGAAGAGTGCTTTAGCTACACCTCTAGGGGAGTACTCACCCTCTATCAACTCAGATAGATAACGCACCACAATAGGGTTTATATTGTAAGACTTCAGCTGAGCATGCTTTTTTGTTATGGCATCAATATGACTGCTGAAGATAAACTCTTTGAAGTAAGAGACTATTTGATTAATCAATGCGGTATCAGACATAAGAGACTGTCAACTTAACGAATTCACAAAAGCAAATAAGGACGAACAAATCTACCTCATCCTCTCGAGAGCAAAGGTACACAAATGAGTAAAAAGAGCAGATCCGCTAGATTCCGTATCGCCACATCTGTTCGATTTTTTGTACCTTTGCACTAGATGAGTGGGAGGAGCCTTCGCTTGAGGCGACCCTCCGCTAGACTCGGATACGATCTCTCCCCAGCTGAGCGATATAGCGATACGCTAGTCTAGGAGATGCAACATACACTCTTGGGGCTGATTGGCTTTGACAGCGTGTTGTAGTGATCCGTAAGCATGTGGTGCCTGCTGTGACGCACCTTAAAACCTTACTGCGAACCTTTCTAAATGGCGAAAACAACTTTGCTCTCGCTGCGTAGTCGAAGTATAGTACACTGACGCTTTATCCCAGGCACAGGTGCCGGGACGAGACATCACCCAGGGGGCCGTTGCTCCGAGGCGCTCTGATACGGTGGTGCATGGATATCGGGGATCGGATGGTGTAGCCTCGTACATCGTCTTAAACTTTAGAGGATAAGGCTTTGGCTCGGTCGCTGTGCTCGTGAGTTGAGGCCCGACAATCAAAGTACAGCTAAACATGTAGAAAGCGTTTTGCCACCATGTTTGGACCGGGGTTCAATTCCCCGCAGCTCCACAACCCCACTGACAGTACGTCCCCTCGCTTAGGTCTCACGATCTGAGCGAGGGGAGTTCTTTTTTACGTGGAGCAATGCTCCATTGGCGTAAAAATCGTTACCTTTGCATCAAGCTTTCCTGTGAGGAGATCACCACGCATGGTACGATGCTCACGCTACAGACTTCCTGATTACTACCTCATGGCTACATCTAAAGATAAATCAACTAAGAAACGCTCGCCGAAGAGTCGCAAGCGTACGAACGCTCCTAGCAGAAAGGACACAACCTCCTCTCGCTCGGTGGGGAGTCGTATGCGCTCGTGGACGCAAGACCTAAAGAACAATGTCGTCAACAAGCGATATGGCGAGCTGATCTCATTTATCTTGGGACTGATCCTCCTAGCCTTCATCATATACATCCTCGTGGCTTGTGGCTCCTACCTTGTGGTCGGGGCTCGTGACCAAAGCATCGTCACGGAGCTTACGCCTTGGGAGGCATTGACACAGACGCTCCCTGAGGGGATCGACAGCTCCGTCGTGGAGATACAGAATATAACCCGTGTACATGGTGCTTATCTAGCACATTGGCTGATGGATGGCTTCCTCGGCTTCGGGAGCTGGTTCTTGCTCTTCTTTGGCATCGTCTGTGCGCTACGTATGATGCGCATCACCAAGCGTGGGAGTCTCATCAAACTATGCGTCTATGCGATCCTGCTAAGCCTATGGACGGCTCTAGCCATATCGGCTCTGCAAAACATACTGGGGCTGCCCACATTCTTCCGCTGGGGAGGTGCTTATGGTGCGCTTTGGCTGGGCAAGATGCTACCAGCCATCGGGTGGCTAGGCGTCTCGCTGACGCTACTAGTCACGATCATCATCCTCATCGTAGTGATACGCTACGAGTACCTCCAGTGGATGCGCCGTGCTATCGGGCTAGGCTGGGTCAAGCGTCCTAGTCGTCGCCGCACGACCGCGGCTGAGCGTGATGACACAACTCTAGAACCAGTGGAAGATGCAGGCGATGAGCCTAATGATGAAACGGAATATGATGCTCTCGAAGACGAAGAGGAAGACGAAAAGCTAGAGACTCCTCTCTCTGAGCCTAGCGTAGCAACCTCACAGACGGAGCCTCTCAGATCATCTCGTGTTGCAACGAGTCGCTCATCACAAGAGAGCCGTGCGACTAGTTCTACACCAGCCGAGGAGAGCTTGGAGGGAGGTGTCACGGTGACCGTAGCACAGGGAGATGCCGACTCGCAAGCAGCCGCTGTCATACCACAGAGTGACTCCCGTCGTGGAGGATACCAGATGCCTTCGCCAGACCTACTGGCCGATGTCGACCAGTCTTCGCAAACGATAGATAGAGCTGAGATCAAAGAGATCGAGCAGCTCATCATCGAGAAGCTGAGCGACCTAGGCATCGGTCTAGAGCCTGTCGAGGTGACCATCGGACCGACCGTAACGCTCTACGAGTTCAAGCTAGACCCTAAGGTCAAAGTCAATCGTATCCGTAGCCTTGAGGACGACATAGCGATGAAGGTGGAGAGCATCGGTGGCATCCGTATCATTGCTCCGATGCCTGGACGTGGCACCATAGGTATCGAGGTGCCCAACCGCAACCCTCGGACCGTTGGTATGAAGGCGCTGATCACTTCGCAGAAGTTTATCACGACAGATCAGAAGCTTCCGATAGCCATCGGGCGTACCATCACGAACGATGTCTACCTCTTTGACCTCTCCAAGATGCCACACCTCCTGATCGCAGGTGCTACGGGTCAGGGTAAGAGTGTCGGCCTGAATGCGCTCATCACTTCACTCCTATATAATAAGCGTCCCGAGGAGCTTAAGCTGATTCTCATCGACCCGAAGATGCTGGAGTTTAGCATCTACGAGAGCATCGGTCGTCACTTCCTGACGAAGCTCGAGGACGAGGAGAAGTATATCATCACCGATACGAATAAGGCGCTCCCTGTCCTAGAGTCGCTCTGCGTGGATATGGACGGACGCTACGAATTGCTCGCACGTGCTAAGGTGCGCAACATCGCCGAGTACAACAAGCTCTTCCGTCAGGGACATCTACGTGAGGAGGATGGCTTCGTCTTCCTTCCCTACTTGGTACTCATCGTCGATGAGTTTGCCGACCTCATTATGACCACAGGACGAGCCATCGAGAAGCCTATCGCACGCCTAGCACAGAAGGCGCGCGCAGCGGGTATTCATATCGTCCTAGCGACACAACGTCCTAGTACAGACGTGATCACAGGTTTGATCAAAGCAAACTTCCCAGCACGTATCGCCTTCAAGGTCTCCTCGCAAGTGGACTCGCGCACCATCCTCGACACCAAGAGCGCCAAGGATCTCATCGGACGTGGCGACATGCTCATCAACGACGGCAAGGAGATGCGACGTATCCAGTGTGCCTTCATTGACACGCCTGAGACGGAGCGCATCGTGGACCACATCTCTCGTCAGCCCTATCCGACAGTGCCCTATCTGCTGCCTGAGCCTCCCGCCACGGAGGGTGCAGCTGGGGCTGCTGGAGCTGGAGGTGGCGGAGCGACCGAGCGCGACCCGCTCTTTGAGGAGGTGGCTCGCCACGTCGTACAGATGCAGCAGGGATCGACCAGCAATATTCAGCGGCGCTTTAACATCGGGTACAACCGAGCTGGACGCATTATGGATCAGCTCTACGAGTGTGGCATCGTCTCGGCACAAGATGGTAGCAAGCCTCGCCAAGTGCTGATCGCTGATGAGACAACGCTCGATCAACTTCTAGACACCTTCTAAAACGAGAACCATTATGAGACCAACCCTCTCCTTATCATACCAGCGACACACTGCGCCCTTTGCGATGCGTCTCTTAGGGTCGCTCTTTGCTATGTTCCTGTGTGGTGCTTTTGCCATAGCACCTCTGCAAGGACAGCGCAAAGCGGTCTTTGACCTCAACAAAGCACTCGAACAGTTCGAGCAGCAGATCAAAAAAGGAGTTGCTATCACCTTTACGCTGACTGCACAAGGCACGCAGCCACAAGAGGGCTACACATGGCTCTACGGACGGCGCTTTATGCTCAGTATGCCTGATATGGAGGTTGCCTTCGACGGCTCGACACTGCGCATCATCAACCAGAGCGAGCGCACCTACACCTTGATGACTCCCTCCGAGCAAGACCTCACAGCGATGAATCCGCTCGCTTACATACAGAAGACTTCGCAACGCTTCCGCATCACCGAGCGCAAGAGTCCTCGTGGCACGGTCGTCTACCGCTTTGTCCCCACGCAGGGTACCAACGTACTCGCAGGGGTCAAGTACTATGAGGTGACCTTTGACCAGCAGAGTCAGGCTCCTAAGCGAGTCGATCTCTACTTTGATTTAGGCGAGCAAGTCTCTTACACCATTCACAAGATACAGCCGAAGGAGCATATTACGTCACAATCCTTTACCTTTGCACCGCAAGAATACAAATCGCTCGAGGTCGTAGACCTACGCTAGGCCTCTGGCGCTCTACATTATAAACTATGTACATACAGGTACTCAAATCTAAGATCCATCGTGTCCGGGTCACACAGGCTAACCTCAACTACGTGGGTAGCATCACCATCGACCGCACCCTTATGGATGCCGTGGGCATACTACCAGGAGAGCGGGTGCAGGTGGTAGACTGCAACAACGGCAACCGCCTCGACACCTACGTCATCGCTGGCGAACCCGACAGCGGAGTCATCTGTCTCAATGGTCCCGCAGCCCGTCTCGTACAGCCTGACGACATCGTCATCGTTATGTCTTACGCACTTATGGACTACGATGAAGCTCGCACCTTCCAGCCTAAGATCATCTTCCCCGATAGCGACACGAATCGTCTATAAACCACTCATCATCTCAGCAACATGTTTGAAAACCTAAGCGAACGCCTAGAGCGTTCATTCAAAATACTCAAAGGACAAGGGAGTATTACCGAAATAAATGTCGCCGAAACGCTCAAGGATGTACGTCGCGCCCTACTCGATGCCGACGTCAACTACAACGTAGCTCGAGACTTCACCAACCAAGTCAAGGAGAAGGCTCTCGGCCAGGACGTCCTCACAGCGGTCAATCCAGGGCAGATGATGGTCAAGATCGTCCATGACGAGCTGGCCACACTGATGGGTAGCGAGGCGGTAGCTATCAACCTCAAGGGAAGCCCCGCCATCATACTTATGTCAGGACTGCAGGGCTCGGGTAAGACAACCTTCTCAGGCAAGCTCGCCAATATGCTCAAGAAGCAGGAGCAGCGCAAGCCACTCCTCGTAGCGTGTGACGTATACCGTCCCGCTGCTATCCAGCAGCTACACGTACTAGGCGAGCAAATCGGTGTACCCGTCTATAGTGAGCCAGACAGCAAAGATCCCGTACAGATCGCTCGCAATGCGATCGCCCACGCCCAGCAGGAGGGACTAGACACCGTCATCATCGATACCGCTGGTCGTCTAGCGGTCGATGAGGAGATGATGAATGAGATCAGCAGCATCAAGGAGGCGATCCGACCCGATGAGACCCTCTTCGTCGTAGACTCTATGACTGGTCAGGATGCGGTCAATACGGCTGCCGAGTTTGACAAGCGACTCGACTTCGACGGCGTGATCCTCACCAAGCTCGACGGTGACTCACGTGGTGGTGCTGCGCTTTCGATACGCAGTGTCGTCAACAAGCCGATCAAGTTCGTCGGTACTGGCGAGAAGATGGAGGCGCTGCAGGTCTTCCACCCCTCACGTATGGCCGATCGTATCCTCGGCATGGGTGATATCGTCTCACTCGTCGAGCGTGCACAGCAGCAGTACGATGAGGAGGAGGCAAAGCGCCTAGAGGCAAAGATCGCTAAGAACCAATTTGACTTCGACGACTTCCTCGCGCAGATCGCTCAGATCAAGAAGATGGGTAACCTCAAGGATCTCGTCTCTATGATCCCTGGAGTAGGCAAGATGGTCAAAGACCTAGACATCAGCAATGACGCCTTCAAGGGCATCGAGGCGATCATCTACTCTATGACCCCCGAGGAGCGCGCCAAGCCCAGCATCCTCGATGGTTCACGACGCAAGCGCATCGCTGAGGGTAGCGGTACCTCCGTTGCCGAGGTCAATAGGCTCATACAGCAGTTTGACCAAGTCAGCAAGGTGATGCGCAAGATGCAGAGCGGAGGCTTCGGTCGTCCTCAAGCTAAGAAGCAAAAGAAGAACAAAAGGCGTCGCTAAGCCTCAGTACTAGAGCCAGCAACATACACAAGAGACGCATCGTCCTCGTCAGCAGATGAGAGGGCGGTGCGTCTCTTGCTTTTATCTAATTCGTTTTGTACTTTTGCTCTACACTTACACGTAAACAGATTTACAACTCTATGAAACGAATTCTTCCCTTACTTATGTGCATTGCTCTTATGGTCTCTTGCAAATCTTCAGAGCCTAACCCTACGGAGTGTGAGACCTACAGAGCGACATTTACGGCCACCCCAACCTCATTCCCTGGAGGAGGCGGGATAGGCCATATCGAAGGCATCCTCGAGCAGATCGGCTCCGATGGAGAGGTCATCAGTCAGCAGCAACTCAAGGCAGAAGACTTCACCATCAGTCTCAAGGAGGGCAACGCCTCTGAGATCACCATCGACGATGCCCAAAAGCGCTTTGCCGTAAAGGAGGGCAGTGATGAAGTAGACTTCATCCTCGAGGCTGTCGTGACAGAGCACCCCGATCTCACGCAGCTGATTACCATACATCGCGAGTCTAATCAGCTACAACTCCCACTAGCCTATGTGACCGAGTACAATGTCAACCAGGCGGGCGATGCCTTTGTAACCACCCATACCAACAACACCAGTGGTTACTTCACATTCCCAGAGGCTGTTGAGAAGTTTGCCTCCATTACAATCGCTGGCAGACAATATCACCTCCCCACGATAGCTGAGTGGCAAGCCATCGTGCCACGATACAGAGGTATGCCAAACTTCGTAGAGTTTGACCACGATTGCGACTTCCGAGACATCGAGGAGACTGTTATGGTTCATGGTACAGAGATCAGCTTTACAAGCGATTACTACTCCGCATCTACTGGCAAGATAAAGGCCACCTACGCTATCCGCTTTAAGGGTACCGACCTGCTCTCAGCTTGGAGATATGAATACATAGTCAACCCCGATGATGATAGCCCAATGAGTATGATGATGAAGATAACATGCCGACCCATCTCAGAGGATGTCAGTATCGAAGATGTATCTCAGCCAGAATATTGGGAGCCCACAGCAGAAGACATCGTACGCATCTTCCCCTCTTGTGGCTGGAAGCGTCAGGACGAGATCCGTCTCATCAAGACGAGCGGATACTACTGGGCTGTCGATCAGGAAAACGATGATCGTGGCTGGCGCATGGGCTACTATAGCCACTGTGCCGACTCTGGGAATAGTAACCCCAAGACTTGTGGCTTCACCATCAGACTATTTAAGTAAGCAACCGGCTCACACCTCCTCGGGGGCTCACCGCTCGCTGAGGAGGTGTAGCCATCTTCTCTTTACTCAACAATCTTAATCTCAACCATACACCCGAGCCTTCGATGAGGTGTCCTCGCGCCTGAAGCTATTCCTTCCCAAACAGAACCTATAGAACAGGAGGAGGTAGTAGGGAGGCACATAAGCTTATGAAGACACGACTACTTCAAGTGACTCTCGTCACACTATTACTCACACTCACCTCACTGCCCAGTTATGCGCAAGAGATGTACAAGTTGTACATCGCTGGAGTACAGATCTCCTCAGACAACTGCGCCGACCTCTCTGCCATAGAGGGCGTGACAGGCACTGCTAGCTACGATCCCGAGACCAATACCCTAACACTCGACGGAGCTAGCATACTCAACACAAAAGCAGAGAACGGATGGGGTAGCGCTCGTGGACTCTACAACATAACCAAAGGCCTGACCATCAAGCTCATCGGCGACAACAGCATCGTATCCGAGCAGAGCGGTGGCATAGCCAATGGTGAGAGCATCACCTTCACAGGCGAGGGCAGTCTCAAGGTCACAGGCACCTCCACA
>QWCY01000660.1_pt1 | contig 54877 bp, 43 predicted proteins | sample 1972631 | NCBI WGS metagenome assembly QWCY01 (sample SAMN09866696, study PRJNA288562) | Human gut metagenome isolate pre1_stool, whole genome shotgun sequencing... | isolation source: gut | host: Homo sapiens | place: USA: California
ATGGTGCTCATTTCGTACGCAAATTGGTTTTACGGTTCTATGTTTCATAACTTATATATTGGTTTTTGCTACAATAGGTGACATGAATTATGAACCGGGAACTAATATTGCAGAGGAGATAGACCGCTGTGTGTTGGGTTCTTTGCGTGATGGAGTTACCTGGACAAACGGAACATGGAGCTTCGATTCATCTTACCACTACACATGGATATTAAGTAGTTTGAATTTCATAGTTACTGTGATGCTCGGCAGCTTTGCCGGCCATATCCTCCGACTTCGGAAAGAACCTGTTCAACGTTTGAAAGTATTATTGCTGACGGGAGGCTTTCTTGTGGCCGTGGCTTTGTTGATGGATCCCCTTTTCCCAATTATCAAACGTATATGGAGCAGTTCGATGACCCTTTTTTATGGCGGTGTCTGTTTCTTGCTCATGGGTATCTTTTATTACCTGATTGATATAAAAGGATGGAAGTCGGGAGCAGTAAATTGGCTCAATTATTATGGAATGAATTCCATAGCTGCATACTGTTTGTTTGAAGTGGTGAACTTCCGCAGTATATCAGACTCTTTGTTTTTCGGGCTGGAACAGTGGTTCGGAGTGTATTATCCTTTGGTTGGCATTTGTTTTCAATCAGCTATCGTACTGTTGATTGTCAAGTGGATGTATGACCACAAAATATTCCTTAAAGCTTAACCCTTTAAAAAATATGATTATGTCCTTAAAAAGATTTTTTATATTACTATCAGCTATTCTACCGTTACTTTTTTGCGGTTGTGATGACGATGAACCTGCAAATGCAGGTAACGCCCCCAAGCCGGAGATGAACATTCTTGTATCTCCGCAAAGTGGACTTTTCTATGGAGATAAAGTCTCCGTAACGGGTACATTAACAGACGAAAAGAATCTTAAAATGTATACCATTCTTTTGAAAGACGGAAATGATACGGAACTCTATCGCAAAGAGCAGATGTTGCTGGGACAGAGTTTTCAAATGAATGAAACATTCTCTATCCCTCTTCCGAAAAATGCAGAAGAAGGAACTTTTAAAGTGGAGGTGATTCTGGAAAACAGCCGGAATGGAGAGGCGGTACAAAGTTTTGATTTAACATCTTTACAAGTACCAACCTTCAACAGGTTATATCTCTTGTTGGGCAATAAGTCTGTTGTCGAATTGTATCCGAACGGAGATGTATTTGAAGCTGATGAGACTTTTCCTGCCAATATAAAAGGCATTATTTCTCCAACTCCTACCAATACAGGATTATATTGGGGAACCGTCAATGGAGAGATTCAGACAATGGCTAAAGACTCCATTGTTATTGGTGGCGATATTGAAGCCTCTTGCAAAATTACATTCAATCCTAAAACTTTTGAACTGACTTTTGGAGAAAGACATGGCTGGACATCTCTTCCATCTATAGATAGTTATTATATTCTTGGTACTATTTCCGGGCACTGGCAAGATGGAGAAATAAAAGAAGAGAAAGCGAAAATGCGTATGCAAGGATATGAAAGTGGCGATTTACGTTACTATACCTGGTTCCCACCCGAAGGAGATAATGTAGAAACAGGAATGTGGGGCTCTATTGCTGCAGGAACTTTCCAGTTGAAGAAGGCCGGAGAAGATTCATTTATATTATGGAACGGTACTCAAATCACGACTGGTTCGGCATATGATACAAGTAAGAGCTTCCCGGTTACTACAGGTGGTGCTTTTGAAATCCGTGTATATTTTGAAGGAGATGAATGTACCAAAGTTTCTGTTATAGGTAGCGAACGTACGCTTGAATTTACAAATGAACAAGTGAAGGCAAATGGTGTAACTTTAGGAAATAGCATTGATTTTGCCGGTACTCAATTACAATTGAAGAGTGGCACAAGCTATATCTATGAAGGTGAGGTTGAACTAACAAAAGGAGAGACGATTAGTTCCAATACTGTAGATTTATCGCTTTGTACTCCAAATAAAGATTTGTTCACGGGCGGTGGTAACGCAAATTGGACTTTGACAAGTTCTACCGGCAAATATTTTATTCAGATAGATGCTTTTGGAGGTAGTTCTTATGCTCGTCCAGCAAGCGGATATCCGGATGCAATCTATATGTATGGATGGAGTTGGGCGCATTCCCAAACAGGTACTGCTCAGAATTGGCAGGCAGATAGTGCTCTTCCGTTAGTACGCGTAGGAAATAGCTTTGTTTACGAAGGTACATGTTATGTGTTCAGTTGGGGAGGAGATGTAGCATTCATACTTTCAAATCCTTCCGATGAAACAAAAATAGAATTACCGAATGCAAACTTCGATGCAAATTCTAATATACTAAATGGTAATGCAACTCATTTCACACTACCAACTGTTGAAGGATATTATAAGGTAAGTGTCGATTTGAAAGATGGAATTACTATTTCAGATGGTAATCCTACTACGGTTACTCCTAATGGTAGCGGTAATTTTACGCTGAGGTACACGCTTCAATAGATAGCTTGATTTTTGAATAACACTATTAATAAAGGTCCGCCGCAAATGACGGACCTTTATTATTTCTGAAACAGTTCAAAAAAAAGGTTCTTTTATTGAAAATGAATTGTTTTCTGCTCAGCGATTGAGACTTTTGACCAGGGAGAAACGGAAGTCCACAAAGCAAGATCGTTGAGAGTAGCCGGGTAGACAAGTTTTCCTTGTAAATCAGCCTCTAATGCTTTCAACATAATATAATCCATGCCTAGATGATGCGCATCCTGTAATAGAGCATCTTCGCCCCACTGCTGCCAATATAGACTTTCGTAATGTTCAATGTAGGAGAGATCAGATTCCCAGGTTTCATCCGGGCTGACGCCTTCCACATAGATACGGCTATTATCTCCTTGCCATATACCTTTTGTTCCCTGTACTTCAAAATCCAAACTACGAGGACGAGGCAACGTGGTATCATGAATTAGCGAGATAAGAATTCCTTTTTCAGTTTCTATTTGAGTAGAAATAATATCTCCCATTTTGATTTCTACATTTGTGTCTCCACCCAGATCTTTTATTCGTTGCAATAAACCAGCCGATTTGGAAGCCAGCGAGGTCAGAGATTTGAAGTGATCTGTCCGATTGATATCGGCGATCATGCAAAGAGGAGCTAATCCATGTGTCGGATAAAGATCACCGTTTTCGCTCTGGTAGAATTTGCTTCGCCATACACTTTCTGTTTTACCACGATGACCGATGTTGCCGGAATCATCTAACAATAAAGAGCGTAAGTCATGCCGATATCCACCGCGCATATATATAATTTCTCCGAATACACCGGCATTCACCATATTGCATAAAGCTAAAATATCCCGTCGGAAAAGCGTATTCTCTAAAGGAAAAACACGACAATTTTTTTGCTCTGCCAAATCAATCAGGGGTTGATACTCGTCTAAATAAAGCCCGCCCTTTATCTCCAAAGCAACATGACACTGCCTCTCCACACATTGTATTGCATGGCTGACATGACACTGCCAGGGAGAGGTGATGAACACCAATTCCGGTTTATAGTGGTCAAGCATATTTAAATAATCTTCTTCGCCATTGTTGTAACAAACAATTTCGGGTATATCGGTTTCTTCAATATACGGATCGGCAACTGCCATTACTTCAAAAAAAGGAAAGTTTTGTAGGAATTGCAGCAGTTGTTTTCCTCGGTATCCTGCTCCTATCAAAGTAGTCTTTATTTTTTCCATGCGTTTATTTTCTCACTTTGACTATTTTTCGGTTTACATCAATATGGTAGGACATCTGTGGAGTAATGCTGTCCAATGCTGCAAGAAATTCGTTCAGACTTTCATCGCGAAGTGTAGCTTTATAACTCATTTTCTGTAATTCCGGGGCTATCTCAAACTTATATCCGAAATGTCTTGAAAGCTCTTCTTTCTTTTCCTCTAGCGTGTGTCCTTCAAAGATAATCTCTTTACGTTCCCAGGCATAGACATGCTTTAGCGAACGTTGTTCTATCCGATAGGTTCCGGCTTGGTTGTCATATACAAAACTTTCTCCCGGTTGAAGAAACATATTTTTATTACTACCCGCTATGCCAATCTCTACCTTACCATGTTTCAATGTAACGACCCCTTCCGGATCATTTCCATATGCCATTACATTAAAATTCGTGCCTAATACGCGGACGCAATAGTTATAGGTGTGCACATAAAAAGGCTTATCTTTCTTGTGCACTACATCAAAGATAGCCTCACCTTCTAAACGTACGTCACGTGTATTATTCCAGCCTTCCAGAGAATAGGTCAGCTTGGAACAAGCATTCAGAAGCACTGTTGTTCCATCCGGCAATATGGTTTTTGCTTGTTGCCCTACTTCTGTCTCTAAAGTCACTAACCCTTGAGGCATATTCAATCTTGTATAAATTGTTCCTGCTATCCAACCACTAAGAATACACAACAGGATGATAGCAGCAGAGAACCAAACATGTTTCATGGATAAATACTTGCCGGAAGGAGCTGATTTCGATTTCGGAGCAAGGCCGGTTCTTTCTGAGAATTTCTTCCACTCATGTTCTGTATCGGCTTCTTTCTTATCTTTTTCATAATTTAGATACAGATAAGAATCTTTCAATGAAAAAAGAAACTTCTGATTCTCTTTGTTATCACGCAACCATGCTACTAATTGGCGTGTCTCGTCCTCAGTAAGTTCATTCTTCAGATATTTCATAAAATAATCTTCATTGACACTAATCATCACAATATTATTTTAAAAAGTTCTTAATTAATAAGATAGTCAATAAAGGAAGATATCCCTGCATTGACTTCTTAATTTGTTTTAGCCCCTTATACAATTGATTTTCAACAGTACGAACAGACAAGTTCAGTGCTGCGGCAATCTCTTCGCTTCTCATACCCTCATTCCGGTTCATTCGGAAAATGTTCTGGCATTGTTTGGGTAGCTTATCAAGTGCTTCCTGATATTGTTCATTCAGATCTTTGAAATACAAGTCATTTAGAACATTACATTCCGGGGTGTAATAAGAAAGCTCCAGTTCTCTCAACGCCACTTCATTTATATTAGAGAAATTGTTGAGTAATGAATCCCGCCGGATTTGTTTCAAGCAAAGATGTTTCATGATGCGAAATAGATAAACACTTATTGCTTCCGGTGCATTAATCTGAGTACGATGTTCCCAAAAGGCAATGAAACATTCTTGAACAAGATCTTTTGTTTTATCCTCGTCGTGTAGGAGTCCTTTGCAGAACATATACATTTTAGGATGATACTTTTTGTACAACCATTCAAAAGATGCTGTGTCTCCTTGCTGTATCTTAGAGAAAAGTATGCGTTCTTCCATACTTTCCTCCTTTCAGAAATAATTGTTTTATAATAGACATACACGAATTATTTAAATTCATAAAAAGAATATAAGAGCCAGAGCATTAAAAAGAAGTTTTCAAATATAGATAATTCTACATTGTCTACCAAGAAAAAAACGAATTTATCGTCTACTTACGTCATTTTTGAAATCCTTTTGGAGGTACATAAATGTCAAAGTGTTAATTAATATTTTATTTTTATATTCTTGTGAGTATTAAAATGGTTCAATAGCTCTTTTAAAGTATAAACCTTAGAGCACATTAAAGAAGAGAAGAAGTATTAAGTATCAATTTCCAAATTCTATTTATTATGAAAAAATACTTTCCGTTGACTGCTATACTTGTAGTTGCTGGTATAGCAATAGGTTTGTTTTTCACAGCAGAAATACCAAAAAAGAGGGAGGAAGTCAAGCCTCTTGTTGTATTTACTCCTGAACGCCCTTTGGGACAGCAGGATGCTATTGGGTTAACTTGTCCTCCTATTGAAACTGTACGTATTGGATTTATCGGATTAGGCTCACGAGGTAGTGAAGCCATCCGACGTTTTACTTATCAAAAAGGAATTGAAATAAAAGCACTATGTGATCTGCATCAATCGAAAGTAGATAGTTGCCAACAAATGCTTCACCAGGCTGATATGCCTGAAGCAACTGAATACTATGGTAGTGAGGATGCCTGGAAACAAATGTGCGAAAGACCGGATATCGACCTTATTTATATAGCTACTGATTGGCTACATCATACCCCCATGATGGTTTACGCTATGGAGCATGACAAGCACGTGGCTTGTGAAGTGCCTGCAGCCATGAGTTTGGAAGAGATATGGGAAGTTGTAAATACGGCAGAACGTACTCGAAAGCACTGTATGATGTTGGAAAATTGCGTATATGATTTTTTTGAGATCACCACTCTGAACATGGCACAACAAGGATTATTTGGAGACATTACTCATGTAAAAGGTGCTTATAATCATTGTTTGCAAGATTACTGGGGAGACTACAATGCAGACTGGCGTATGCAATACAATATCAATAATAGGGGAGATGTGTATCCCACACATGGTATGGGCCCAGCCTGTCAGCTACTCGATATTCATCGTGGCGATCGGATGAAATATTTGGTGGCAATGGACAGTGATCCTCTCTCTTTACCTCAGTATTTGAAAGAACATGGAAATAGTGAAGATGCGCAAAAAGTGAAAAACGGAGAGGTCACACTTACCTTAATACGTACGGAAAAAGGAAAGACAATTCAGATTGAGCACAATGTAGCTTCGCCACGTCCTTACAGTCGCTTATACCAACTCACAGGTACTAAAGGATTTGCCAATAAATATCCGGTGGAAGGCTATGCATTGAATAGCAGTGATTTGCCTTCGGATATTATAAGCGGGCAAAACTTTACTGCTCATGAGTATATGCCCGAAGAAATAAAGAACCGGTTAATGAATCAGTATAAAGATCCTATTGTCAAAACCATGGAAGCACAGGCTAAAGAAGTCGGTGGACATGGTGGTATGGACTTCATCATGGATTCGAGATTAATCTATTGTCTGCACCACGGATTACCATTAGATATGGATGTTTATGATCTTGCAGAATGGTGTTCACTAATTCCTTTGACTAAACTTTCGATTGAGAACGGATCTGTTCCTATAGAGATACCCGATTTTACAAGAGGGAACTGGAATAAAATACAAGGATATCGGCATGCATTTATAAATTACAAATAAGAATCATCTATGTGAATAAATTGGAATATTTTATATTAGGTACACACAAAGCGGTATTTAGAAAATAAAGCGATATAGAAAAAGCAGCTACAATGAATTGTAACTGCTTTATCATTAGTTAGTAGTGGGTACGAGAATCGAACTCGTATTACATGCGTGAGAGGCATGTGTCCTAACCGTTAGACGAACCCACCGATTTTAGATTTAAAAAGAGCCAAGTCTTAATAACTTAGCTCTTTTTTTTATTGAGATTAAGCGGAAGCTGCGAGATTCGAACTCGCGGTACGGTTACCCGTACGTCAGTTTAGCAAACTGGTGGTTTCAGCCACTCACCCAAACTTCCTTGAACCCGCATTCTCTCTCAAATGCGGTGCAAAGATAGGAGGAAGTTTTGAACTATGCAAACCTTTCTGCAAGATTTTTTTCTACTTTTTCTTCCGCATATCGTTAATTGGCTATGTTTCAAATGTTAAACATGAAAACTTTTTTAGTCCGGTTTTTGTGATGGATAAAGAGGTTTACCAGTTTCGTCTACTTCGGTCCAGCCTAATACTTCAACATTTGGAAATGAAACAGAATTTCCATCAATCACTGCACTAAATACGTAAGAATCTCCTCCTGCCAACTCTCCGTTGGGTAAAAGAACGTTTACATTATAGGTACGTGGAGTATTTTCTCCATCTGCCAGTATTTGCAGGGTCAGCGGCATCGCTGTATTAGTTTTTAATGGAAGCATGATATATTGAGCTGTGAAACCATTAATTCCCATATTGGCTGTTTCGGTACTGTACGTTGTAGACGGAGTTATTTCTCCGGTAATCATATCCATAGTAGCACCCGGGGTTGCTGGAGTGATGGAAGCTGATACCAGTTTGTCCAGTTTTATTCCGCTACCGGCAGAGATGTTAAATACTATCTGGGTGGCACAGTGTTGGAAAAGAATAGGCATGCTCACTTGTGTACTCGTAACGTCCTGTAATTTATTACTTGCCCACAAATAATCTACTCCGTTGGTCAAAGGCTCTGAACGCTCGTTGATGAATTTAGCAGAAGCCGTAGAAGAGTTGTTAGAGATGGCGTAGAAATAATAAACGCCATTGGGCAGATACATTTTATATCCTTCTACACCGGTTAGTACCCCCACAGTAGCAGTGGTATAGACACCTTCGGCAGAAGGAGTTTCGAGTGAAGTAACTGGTGATTTGAATGCGTATATAGAACTTGTTATTCCCTTACGCATCGGTGAAAGAGAGCGTGTCATATTTCTACTCTCTATAGAAGCATGAAAAGTGATTAATGCTTTTTGATCCGGAGTTCCTGTTCCGTTATCAGATTGGCCTTCTTCTGTCCCATTTTCGCCAATATTGATATTGATTGAGTCTTTGGAACATGCGGTGAAAAATAAAGTAGTGCATGTAAGTATTGTCCATGCAGCAGCTTTTACAAAATAAATTTTCATAATTAAGTGTTTTAGGATGAATGATTTTCCTATATACACTTAAAAGGAGATTTTGTTCAGAACAGGAGGGAAGAGGGTAACAATTAAAATAAGAGCATAAAAAAAGGCTATCTATCCCAGACAGCCAATCTTTTTGTTAACCTTAAATCTAATACTATGAAAAACACAGTACAAAGATACATGCTTCTGGGAGAATAGCAAATTTTTGAGACTTAATAGCTTGGTTTATAACATGAATTAAGAAGTTTAGTGTCGGTGTTAACGTTTGGTAGTAAAAAGGTGAGATTTCCCTCTAAAAATTAGGCTATTCCCTTATCGAATGTAGGATTTTTCTTTTGGGCTCAATCAAACGTTTGCCTACTTTTGTTTTATGCAAAAACACATAAAAGAAAGGAAAAAGATTATGAAAACGAAAGCTTTTAAATATTTTAAACTGGTATTGCTGACCTTTGCTATGGTGAATCTAACAGCCTGTGAGATTGAAATAGATGGTTTTTATGATGATGACAATATTGGCGGTAGCTATTATAATAAGTCACGTGATTTGTGTAGCCGTACCTGGGTGAGAACTTACTATAATAGGGATGGTTATTACTGTCGGCAGGAGATTGATTTTTATCTGGATAGAAGAGGAGTGGATTACATTCGTATACAGTATCCTGATGGAAGAATACGGGAGGATGAATATCGTTTCAACTGGAACTGGGAAAATGCAGTACAGGCATCTCTTCGCATGGTATATGGTCCGAATGATGTTTCTTATCTCGATGAAGTGAATCTTTGGGGGAATCGCCTTGAAGGATATCTGGATGGATGGGATAATTATGTAGTTTATAAAGGCAGGCTTTAATTTATTTGATATAAATCAACTCTCTGTTTCGTTAAAATTGAATACCTTTGCACCCCAAAATTCAGACGAGGTAAAAAGTGACACACAAAATTCAGCAGGAGAGTATTAAGAAGAGGCTGGCTAAGCTGGCTGCTCCTATCTTTATAGAAACGCTGCTTATCATGATGCTTGGTGCAGTAGACACTATCATGTTAAGTCGTCATTCCGATAACAGTGTTGCTGCCGTAGGGGTAGTCAATCAAATTATAATGCTGACGTTCCTGGTATTTGAGGTAATCAATCTGGGAACGTCCGTTTTATGTTCACAATACTTAGGTGCAAAGCTCGAAAAAAAAGTAGTACAGGTTGTTGGAGTATCGCTGTTAGTGAATCTGATTGTAGGAGGAACAATCAGTCTTTTTCTTTATTCAATGAATACAACCATACTTGGTTGGATGGGGCTTGGTCCGGAACTAATGGCAGATGGTGCAGAGTATATGCGTATTGTTGGCTCGTTTGCTTTCTTTCAGGCTATATCTCTCACTTTATCGGCATCGCTTCGTAGTGCTAATAAAGCTATTTATCCGATGTTGGTCACAGTGGTTGTCAACATTGTCAACATCATAGGGAACTATTCATTGATTTTCGGTAAGTTTGGTTTTCCGGAATTAGGTGTGGAAGGAGCTGCTATCTCTACGGCATTCAGCCGGGGAGTAGCCATGGTAATTCTGTTCATAATTCTTTTCCGCAAACATATTCATCGTTTTCCGCTTGTCTACTTCCGTCCTTTTCCCTGGATAGAACTGAAAAATCTGATGAAAGTAGGTTTACCTTCGGCGGGTGAACAGTTATCTTACAGCTCTTCGCAGGTAGTCATTACTTTCTTTATTAATATGTTGGGAGTGGAAGCGTTGGCAACGCGAACTTATTGTGTCAATATTATCATGTTTGTATATCTTTTCAGCATATCCATGGCACAGGGAGGAGCTATTTGTATCGGACATCTGATTGGGGAAAAGAAACCTCATGCTGCTTTTCTGCTGGGAAAGTATGTGATGAAAAAATCAGTGATGATCACTTTTATTCTTTCTTGTGTTCTTGCTGCTTTCGGGCATACTATTTTGGGGTGGCTAACGACCAATCCGGAGATTATTCGTATGGGAGTCATCGTACTGGTTATAGATACTGTACTGGAAATAGGGCGTCCTATCAATATTTTTGCTACCAACGCATTGCGTGCAGCAGGCGATGTGAATTATCCTTTTTATGTTGGTTTGGTTGTAATGTGGACTGTGGCAGTAGGTGGAGGCTATTTGTTTGGAATTCATTGGGGTTGGGGTTTGTGTGGAATGTGGGTGGCCTTTTTGCTGGACGAAAATATTCGGGGTATCATTTTTGTTCGTCGTTGGTACAGTATGAAATGGATACACAAAAGTTTTGTACGCGCATAAATACTTTCTATCTTTGCAAAAAAATAATGTGCCAATATGCAAATGTATCAATATGCCAATTACCATGTGGTGTGTGTTACATTTCAGTCAATTGACACATTGGTACAATGAATAATTATATTTATGGAATGGTTATATAGTCTCTTCATTGAGCATTCAGCCTTACAGGCCGTAGTTGTTATCTCCCTTATATCTGCCATCGGGTTGGGATTAGGTAAAATACACATCTGCGGTATATCTCTTGGAGTGACTTTTGTGTTTTTTGCGGGTATTTTTGCCGGACATTTTGGGCTTTCGGTTGATCCGCAGATGTTAAATTATGCCGAGAGTTTCGGGCTTATCATCTTTGTCTATGCATTGGGTCTTCAGGTGGGTCCCGGTTTTTTCAGTTCTTTTCGTAAAGGTGGTATCACTTTGAATATGCTGGCCCTTGCCGTAGTGCTTTTGGGTACTCTGCTTACGGTATTATGTAGTTATACAACAGGGGTTTCTTTGCCTAATATGGTTGGTATTCTTTGTGGAGCTACTACTAATACCCCTGCTTTGGGAGCAGCGCAACAAACTTTAAAACAGATGGGGCTGGAGAGTAGTACTCCTGCTTTGGGTTGTGCAGTTGCTTATCCATTGGGGGTAATAGGAGTGATTCTTGCAGTGTTACTTATCAGGAAGGTATTAGTGCGTAAAGAGGATCTCGCCATCAAAGAGAAAGACGATACTAACAAAACTTATATTGCTGCTTTTCAGGTACACAATCCTGCTATTTTCAATAAAAGTGTCAAGGATATAGCTCACATGAGTTATCCTAAATTTGTTATATCCCGTTTGTGGAGAGACGGTAATGTGAGTATTCCTACCTCTGAGAAAATTCTGAAAGAGGGTGACCGTCTGTTAGTTATAACTTCTGAAAAAGATGTATTGGCCCTGACTGTACTGTTTGGTGAACAGGAAAACACTGACTGGAATAAGGAAGATATCGATTGGAATGCTATTGACAGCCAGCTTATTTCGCAACGTATTGTGGTAACCCGCCCCGAATTGAACGGTAAGAAACTTGGTTCACTTCGTTTGAGAAATCATTATGGAATCAATATCAGCCGCGTTTACCGTTCGGGTGTACAGCTACTTGCTACCTCTGAACTTACTTTGCAACTTGGCGACCGCCTGACAGTAGTAGGCGAAGCAGCTGCCATTCAGAATGTGGAAAAAGTATTGGGAAATGCCGTAAAAAGTTTGAAAGAACCTAATCTGGTGGCTGTATTTATTGGTATTATATTGGGATTGGCTCTTGGGGCTATTCCAATTTCTATTCCTGGTATTAGTGCTCCTGTAAGACTGGGATTAGCAGGTGGACCTATTATTGTTGGTATTCTGATTGGTACGTTCGGTCCGCGTATGCACATGATTACTTATACCACCCGTAGTGCCAATCTGATGCTTCGTGCATTGGGACTTTCCATGTATTTAGCTTGTCTGGGGCTTGATGCCGGTGCACATTTCTTCGATACGGTATTTCGTCCTGAAGGGGCGTTGTGGATTGGTCTGGGTGCCGGATTAACCATTATTCCTACCGTAATTGTTGGCATGTTTGCTTTCAAGATAATGAAAATTGATTTCGGTTCAGTCTCTGGTATGTTATGCGGAAGTATGGCAAACCCGATGGCATTGAATTATGTGAATGATACTATTCCGGGTGATAATCCGTCTGTAGCTTATGCCACGGTATATCCGTTGTGCATGTTTTTGCGTGTCATTATTGCTCAGATATTACTCATGTTTTTGTTGAGTTGAAAATCTTATTTAGTTGAAAATTGAAAGTTGAAAATTGGCTGCGCTGTGAAGTTTATACACAGGCTTTTAAATAAACAAATAAGTAATTTAAATCGTAAAATCGTAAATTGTCAACGTACCTATGTGTTATGGATTAATAATGGTCATGACCGTAGGGAATAAATCGTAAATATCATGACTGCCCAAAGTAATATAACCCCTGAAAGTATTGTGAGCGACCTGCGTTATTTGCAGTTGTTGTCACGTAGTTTTCCCACTATTGCCGATGCCAGTACGGAGATAATTAATCTCGAAGCCATTCTGAATCTACCCAAAGGTACAGAACACTTCCTGACTGATATTCATGGTGAATATGAGGCTTTTCAACATGTATTGAAAAATGCATCGGGTGCAGTGAAGCGGAAAGTAAATGAGATTTTTGGTAATACCCTGCGTGAATCAGAGAAGAAAGAGATCAGTACACTGATTTACTATCCTGAAGAGAAACTGCAACTGGTTAAGGCTCGTGAGAAAGACCTTGACGACTGGTATTTGATCACTCTTAACCAATTGGTAAAGGTATGTCAGAATGTATCTTCCAAGTATACCCGCTCCAAAGTGCGTAAGTCTTTGCCTAAAGAATTTTCTTATATCATTCAGGAGTTATTGCATGAATCGAGCATTGAACCCAATAAACATGCTTATATCAATGTCATTATCAGTACTATTATATCTACCAAACGTGCCGATGATTTTATTATAGCTATGTGCAATCTGATTCAGCGTTTGACTATTGATTCGTTGCATATTGTCGGTGATATTTACGATCGTGGCCCCGGCGCACATATCATTATGGATACGTTGTGTAATTATCATAATTTTGATATTCAGTGGGGTAACCATGATATTCTCTGGATAGGAGCTGCATCAGGCAATACGAGCTGCATGGCAAATGTGATTCGTATGTCCATGCGTTATGGTAATCTGGGTACACTTGAAGATGGATATGGCATTAATCTTTTGCCACTGGCAACTTTTGCTATGGATACTTATGCCGATGACCCCTGTACTATTTTTGCACCGAAAATGAATTTTGCTGATTCGGCATACAATGAGAAGACATTGCGTCTTATCACGCAGATGCATAAGGCCATTACAATTATACAGTTTAAGCTGGAAGCAGATATTATTAATCGCCGTCCGGAGTTTGGCATGGAGAACCGGAAGCTGCTGGAGAAGATTGATTTCGAACGGGGCGTATTTGTCTATGAAGGTGTGGAATATGAAATGCGTGATACTAATTTCCCAACCATAGATCCCAAAGATCCATATCGCCTGACCGATGAAGAAAGGGAACTGGTAGATAAGTTGCATTATTCGTTTATGAATAGTGAGAAGTTGAAGAAACATATGCGTTGCCTGTTTACGTATGGGGGAATGTATCTGGTTTGTAATTCCAATCTTTTGTATCATGCTTCTGTTCCTCTTAATGAAGATGGCAGCTTCAAGCACGTAACCATTCATGGGAAAGAATACTGGGGTAAGAATCTGATGGATAAGATTGATCAGTTGATCCGTACGGCCTATTTTGACGAAGACGAGGATGGTGATAAGCTCTTTGCAATGGATTACATCTGGTATATGTGGTGTGGCCCTGATGCTCCTTCGTTCGATAAAGATAAGATGGCTACTTTTGAACGTTATTTTATAGCTGACAAAAAGCTGCATAAGGAAAAGAAAGGGTATTACTATACTTTGCGTGATAATGAGAAAATATGCAACCAGATACTTGAAGAATTTGGTGTGACAGGCGTGCATACACATATTATTAACGGACACGTGCCGGTGAAAACAATTAAAGGCGAACAGCCAATGAAAGCCGGAGGAAAGTTACTTGTGATTGATGGAGGTTTTTCAAAAGCCTATCAGCCGGAAACCGGTATTGCCGGATATACATTGGTATATCACTCTCATGGTTTACAGCTGGTGCAGCACGAACCTTTTCAGTCTACGCAAAAAGCCATAGAAGAAGGGCAGGATATCAAATCGACCACTTTTGTAATTGAATTCAATTCTCAGCGTATGATGGTAAAAGATACGGATAAAGGGAAGGAATTGGTTACACAGATTCAGGATCTGAAAAAATTACTGGTGGCGTATAGGACGGGGTTGATTAAGGAAAAGCAATAATAGAAGGGAGAAGGGAGAATGGAGAGGGGAGAAGTAGGCTGCGCTATCACGCTGCATAGTACTTCTCCCCTCTCCATTCTCCCTTCTCCCTTAAAACAATACGATTCCTGCTTCTGCAATCACCCCTTTATCATATGTGATGTCTTTATTGTAGTAGCGGCTGCCGCCATAACCACCGGAGGCAAATATGCCGAATTTCTTTGTGATCTGATATTCTAAATTTAAACGGGCCTGTAGTCCGTAAAGGCGTGCCGGAATACCGTAATCTTTGTTTTTGAATGTTTCAATGTGTTGATATCCCAAGTCACCGCTAATTGTCAGGTCTTTACAGAGAGGTAACCAAATACCACCCCGATAGAATAATGCTGCAGAGAATTTATCACTGAAATCTAAATAATGCGTACCGACACCTATAATGGTATAAAAAAGTTTATTTTTGAATCGGGCACCTATGTTGATTTTCGTTGCGTTACCTCCAAAGATCATCATTTGTACTTTTGTGTCCGGATTGGCATTGACAAGCCCCAATTGGAACCCTTTCATCTCGTTTTTATAGTAATTCACTAATCCAATCTGTACCCCTTTGGCTTTTGTTGCATAATTGCCCAGTCCAATCTGTACCCCATTCATTCGCGATACCACTATGTTGGCAAGCCCGGATATTTGTACACCATTCAGATGTTCACCTATCACATTCAGTAAACCTCCTGCTGTTACTCCGTTGAAAGTAGCACCTGTGATATTGGCAAGTCCTGCCAGGTGTACGCCACTTGCTCCGTCTCCCGATATATTCATAATACCGCTTGCCATCACACCGGATGTATTGTCTCCACTGATACTCGTCATTCCGGATAGTAAGACGCCTTTCGATTGATTGCCTGCAATGTTGACAAGGCCAGTGGCAGATAATCCCACCATATTGTTTCCGTTGATGTTACTAATACCCGATAATTGTACGCCGCGCATACTTCCACCTACCATATTGGCAAGTCCGGAGAATTGTATGCCGTTCATATTACCGCCAATGACGCTGCCAAATGCATTGAATCCTACTCCGTTCAACCGGTTCATGGCAGAAAGAATCCCTAAATTAAAATAGGTGGTCTGTGCACTGTCAGCCGGTTGGGTGCTGATTCCTTTCCACACAGACAAATTAATGCCTGCACTTTTGTTTTGAGCGGAGACTATGCCCGTGACTATAAAAAGTAGTGAAAGAGGTAGACAAAATATTCTTTTATTCATCTGTTTATCTACTAATTTTAAGGGTGAATACATCTTATTTTACTTCATCCGGCCAAGGTGCCAATTGTTGAGTTTTACGTAATATGGGGCGTTGTGCATCGACAGAACGGAGGTAGTTGCTTAATTTTCCTGCCAATTGTTTCGTGATGCGTGGCTCTTTTTCTGCCAGATCCTGTTTTTCACTAATGTCATTGGCTATATTGAATAACTCCCGTTTACCAGAGTCAAAATAGTAGACCAGTTTCCAGTCTCCCGAACGAATGGCACAAGTTGCCCCGATTCCTGGTCCTGAAGGTCCCCAGCTGTGTGGATAATGCCAATAGATATCCCTATCCTGCACTTTGCCTTTTTCAGTAAGAAGAGGTACAAAGCTGATGCCATCCCGTTGCTGTATCGTCTTATAGTCCGATATACCAGCTATTTCCAATATGGATGGAAAGAAGTCTTCGATCATCAGGTAGTGATTACATTTACTTCCGGGTTTAATTTTACCAGGCCAGCTGACAATCATCGGTTCACGAACCCCTCCTTCATAAGCAGAGCCTTTACCACTGTTAAGTGGATAGTTCTGCACATGGAGTTGCCCTGCGCGTGTATGCGCAGCCAGTCCGCCATTGTCTGACATGAAGAGAATAACAGTGTTGTCTTCCAGATTGTTTTCTTTCAGATAGTCCATCAGGTCACCGAGGCTTTTATCCATCCCTTCTATAAGAGTGGCATAGGCAGCTTCTACCGGGGGCAATCCTTTATCGATATACTTCTGGTAGAAACGCTGATCGGGTTGTATAGGTGTGTGTACTGCATAATGGGCCATATACAGGAAGAAGGGCTTATCACTCTTCTGTGCATTATTCAGGGCTTTTTGTGCTTCTAAAGTGAGTGCTTCGCTCAGAAATGTATCTGTACCGTGATATTTTTTCAGACCCGGTACGGCAGCCAACGGGCTTTTGCCATTGGGTTTGTTTCCAAAGTTCTCTTTACCGTAATAACTAGCAGGGGAACCTGCGGCATGTCCGGCTATATTCACTTCAAATCCCATTTTCAGCGGATCTTCACCCGGAGTATTATTGGCTCCGAAATGAGCTTTCCCACAGTGTATGGTGTGATAACCGTTGTCTTTCAGAACTTGCGCCAACGTGGTGACTTGGGTTGTTCGTTCTACTCCCGGTTCCTGGCAAATGCCGTTTACATTCCATTCCGGATATATCATAACGGAGTCCGGTTGCTCGTGTGTTGTATTTTTGCGTAGTGTCCAACTGGTTACCCGGTGACGTGCTGCATTCATACCTGTAAACAAACTGACACGGCTTGGAGAGCTGATACTGCAAGCGTAGGCCTGCGTAAACATCATACCTTGTGCAGCTAAACGCTCCATGTTGGGCGTTTCATACATATTGTTATAATGTGTACGCTGTGTCCAGAAAGGAAGAGAAGTGTCCTGCCATCCCATATCATCCACCAGAAACATAATAATATTAGGACGTTTCTGATTCTGTGCTGCATGAACATCGCTACTAATGCTTAACGCTGGGAGTATGGCTGCGGATAGTAATAGTTTGTTTCTCATAATGCTGACAATCTTAAATTAAGGAACGATTAGGGGATTTACTATTAGACGATTTACTATTTACGATTGAAATTAGTTTGCATAGTGTAACTTCAATCGTAAATAGTAAATCGTAAATCGTCCAATCGTAAATCTTTTTTCTTATCCTTTTGCTTCCTGATACAGGAATCTCTTGATTGATTTCTTGGGAGTTTTTTCGAACTCTTCCGGATATATTTTCATTTTTGAAATCTGGCTATATGCTGGTAACATGGCATTCAGTGCAACGCGGTTTTCTTCCATTACGCGTTCCATATCTTCATTTTTCAAGCCATGTGCAAAAGCTTCGTCAAAGTCGGGATATACCAGACCTACCAATTTCTCATTTTGCTGCACGATGATACTTTCCGATATGTAAGGTAGATTGTTCAACTTGTCTTCAATTTCCTCCGGATAGATATTTTGCCCGCTTGGACCTAATAGCATATTTTTACTGCGTCCTTTGATTGTGATATTTCCATCGGTATCTTCCAGAGCAAGATCACCGGTATGCAACCAGCCGTCCTTATCAATTACTTGTTCGGTGGCTTCTTCATTTTTGTAATATCCTAACATTACATTGGGACCTTTACAAACAATTTCTCCCGGTATATTTTCAGGATCCGATGAAAGAATTCTTACATCCATACGGGGCGCAGCTTTTCCGCACGAACCCGGTTTGAAGTATTTCCAATCCTCATAACAGATAATAGGACCACATTCTGTCATTCCATATCCCACTGTGTAGGGGAACTCGATCATCTTGAGAAATTGCTCCACTTCCTGATTGAAAGCGGCACCACCCACAATCACAGCTTCAAAGTTGCCCCCAAAGGCCTGTATCATCTGTTCGCGTACTGTTGCCTTAATCTTATCATTAATAACAGGTACTTTCAGCAATAACTTCATGGTGGGAGTTTCCAATTTAGGCAAGATATTTTTCTTTATAATCTTTTCGATGATAAGTGGTACGGCTACTACCAAGTTGGGTTTCACCTCTGCAAATGCTTGGAAGATAATTTTGGGACTTGGCATCCGGGTAAGGAAATAGATTTGGCAACCTACGGAAAATTCATACAAAAATTCAAATGCCAGTCCGTACATATGCGCCATTGGCAGCATAGATACAATCTTATCACCTGGCTTTAACGTTAGTACTTCAAAACCGAATTTGGTATTCGACCACAGACTGCGGTAGGGGAGCATTACTCCCTTCGAATAGCTTGTTGTTCCGGATGTATAGTTGATAACTGCCAGTTCTTCGGGTTGGTCTTTGTGATATTCTACATGTTCTTTGCGGAAGTTCTTCGGATATTTCTTGCCGAATAGTTCGTTCAGATGTTCACGGGCGTATGTCAGTTTTTCACTGCGTGTTACCAGCAGGGTAAAGTCAGTCATCATCAGAATACCTTCGAGTAGTGGCATTGCCGATTCGTTGAGGTTTTCCCATACCATATCGCCAACGAAAAGAAGTTTGGCTTCAGAGTGATTGACTATGTTGTGTACATTGTCTGCTTTGAATTCGTGCAGAATCGGTACAATTACTGCACCGTAGGTTAATGTAGCAAGAAAAGTGACTCCCCAGTGAGAGCTGTTTCGTCCGCAGACGGCTATCTTGTCTCCTTTTTGAATACCGCTTTCTTCAAAGATGATATGCAGCTTTTCGATCTTGCGGGCTACGTCTTTATACTGTAGGGTGGCTCCCTTATAATCTGTCAGGGCATCCAGGTCCCAATTGTTCTTGATACTATTTTCAATGTAAGCTATAAAACTTTGTTCCATTGTTTTTGCACATTTGGTATTAAATTGTGCAAATATAGGTATTTAATTGAGAACAGAAAACTTCTTTAATTGAAAGTTGAAAACTTATAGAGTTGAAAGCTGAAAATTGAAAGCTGAAAGTTGCTATGCAGCATGTTTGCGCAGCTAATTTTCAACTTTCAATTTTCAACTTTCAATTAAAGAAGTTTTCAACTAAGAAACCAGTCGTACATTTTTCGTACTCCTTCCTCTATCTCGATTTTATGATGCCATCCTAATCTGTGTAGTTTGGAAGGATCTGTTAACTTGCGCATCGTACCGTCCGGCTTGGTACTGTCAAAAGTTAGTTTACCTTTATAACCGACTGTTTCTACAATCAGTTCGGCAAGCTGGCGGATAGATATTTCTTTGCCTGTACCAATGTTGATGTGGCAATTACGAATATCTTTGCTACCTTCTTTATAGGTATCCTTGAAATCTACATGTTCCATCACGAATACGCTGGCATCGGCCATTTCTTCACTCCATAAGAATTCGCGTAACGGTGTTCCGGTGCCCCAAAGCAATACTTCCGTATCACTGATACCATATTTTTTCAGGATATTCAGAATATCTTCTTTGGGGCTATTACCGTCGATTCCTTCTACCGGACGGGCATTCATATCTTTACGTACAGCTTCCCAGTTTCCTTCTTTCAGACAGTGGGCCAGATGTACTTTGCGTATCATGGCCGGTAATACATGGCTACGTTCCAGATCGAAGTTATCATTCGGGCCATATAGATTGGTAGGCATTACAGCGATATAATTTGTTCCATATTGCAAATTGAAGCTTTCGCACATTTTCAATCCTGCAATTTTGGCGATAGCATAGGGCTCATTGGTGTATTCCAACGGGGAAGTCAGCAGTACCTCCTCTTTCATTGGTTGCTCAGCATCCCGCGGATAGATGCAGGTACTACCTAAGAATAGCAGTTTCTTTACATGATGACGAAAACTTTCGCCGATAACATTCTGCTGTATTTGTAGATTCTTGTAAATAAAGTCAGCTCGATAAATGCTATTGGCCATGATGCCACCCACGAATGCAGCAGCCAAGAATACATATTCCGGTTGTTCTTCATCAAAAAAGTTACGAACGGCGACGCCATCCAGCAAATCGAGCTCTTTGTGTGTACGTCCTACAAGATGAGTATATCCTTTTTCCTGCAAGTTTTTCCAGATAGCAGAACCCACAAGACCGTGGTGTCCTGCTACATATATCTTTGCATTTTTATCCATTGATCTTACTCCTGTTTGGTTGCAATCATCTTCTGTACTTTTCTCATATCATGGCGTACCATAATCTTTACTAATTCGGGGAATGGAGTGGCACAAGGATTCCAGCCTAATACGGTTTTAGCCTTCGTAGGATTACCCAGTAGCTGTTCTACTTCAGCCGGACGGAAATATTTCGGATCAACCTCTACCAATACTTTTCCGGTAACGGTGTCGATGCCTTTTTCATCTATTCCTTCGCCTTCCCAACGCAGGTTGATTCCTGCTTCGGCAAAAGCAAGTGTACAGAACTCGCGTACGGTGTGCATTTCTCCGGTAGCAATCACAAAGTCTTCCGGAACATCATGTTGCAGGATAAGCCACATGCATTCTACATAATCTTTCGCATATCCCCAGTCACGGCGTGCGTCCAGGTTTCCCAGGTATAATTTGTCTTGTTCACCTTGTACAATACGTGCTGCAGCCAGTGTTATTTTACGGGTTACGAATGTTTCTCCGCGACGTTCACTCTCATGGTTAAAGAGGATGCCGTTTACGGCAAACATACCGTAACTTTCGCGGTAGTTCTTTGTAATCCAGAAGCCATATTGCTTGGCCACAGCATACGGGCTACGCGGATAGAACGGAGTTGTTTCACTCTGAGGTATTTCCTGTACCTTGCCATAAAGCTCTGAGGTGGAAGCCTGATAAATGCGTGTTTTCTTTTCCAGTCCTAAGATGCGTACTGCTTCGAGCATACGTAGTGTGCCGATAGCATCTGCTTCCGCAGTGTATTCGGGTACATCAAAAGATACCTTAACATGGCTTTGTGCAGCTAAGTTGTATATTTCGTCGGGTTGTACCATTTGGATGACACGTATCAATGAACTTGAATCAGTCATGTCGGCATAATGCAGGTTGATAGTACGTTTCTGTTTCATGTCGCGCACCCATTCGTCAAAATAAAGATGTTCGATACGTCCGGTGTTGAAAGAAGAAGAACGACGGAGTATACCGTGTACTTCATAACCTTTTTGTAATAAAAATTCGGCAAGGAATGAACCGTCTTGCCCTGTGATCCCAGAAATAAGAGCTTTCTTCATATTATAAATAATTAATTTGGTAGTTGATAGTTAGTAGCTAATAGTTAGCAGTTAGAATCCCTTCGGCATAAAATAATCACGCTGCATAGATTCTAACTACTGACTTCCAACTTCTAACTCTGGCTTCTAATATCGTTGCAATATTCGGCATTTTCTTTCGGATAAGAGCTATATATATGGATAGAATTTTTTAGTTTAAACAGAAAATATTTATATTTGCCGAATATTATTCAAGTATAAATGAAAATTATATTGTTTAGTTTCTAAATATCATTTTTAATTGAATTTTTTAATTGTAGTATTAATATATTCGGATATGAATGATTGTTTTAATGAATTAAGTCTCTCTAACTATTGGAACGGACGGTTGCCGGAAGCCGGATTCATTCGTAAGAGTTATACCAATCGTATTTTTGGCTATATCGGTAATAAACTGATAAAGTTACTGATAGGCCAACGTGGGGCAGGGAAATCATATCTGCTCCGACAGATTATGCTTCATTTACTTGATGAGGGAGTATCGGCACGGAATATATTGTATATAAATCGTTCATTCACCGATTCTGGTTTCATATCCGGACGTGAGGGACTTGAAGAACTTTTATCTACTTATCGGGAACGAATTCATCCGGTAGGAAAAATCTATCTGTTTATTGAAGAGATACAGAACATCATAGGTTGGGAAGAGTTTGTATATTTTCATTCGCAGGATTATGTCAACAGTAGCGAGCTGTTTATCAGTGGGTCCGGCAGAGAAATACTTCCTTGCGATGCGGAAGGGATACCGGACCGGCATTATGTGAGTTTTGAGGTTTTTCCTTTTAGTTATGCAGAGTATAGAGAACGTGTGCGGGAAGAGGCTTCCGGTAAGAGCTATGCTGCATATATGGAAGGGTGTTCCTTGCCCCGGCTTTCTGTTTTATCAACGGAAGATGTAAAATGGAATTATGTCTCCTCTATTAAAGATACCGCACTGTTTCGTGATATTGTGCAACAGTATCGTGTGAAAGATCCCCGGCTTTTTGAAGATGTACTTATCTATTTAACAGCACATCTGTCCGAGTTGGTATCTGTTACTAATCTGGTTACTCATTTTAATTCGCAGCAGCGAAAGACGAGTTATGATACGATTGCCAATTATATCAGTTACCTCGAGAATACTTTCCTGATTCATCGTGTAGAGCGTTGTCAGGTTCGTAGTAAGGAAGTAGTGTTAGGCAGTTGTCGTTATTATATTAATGATTGGGCTTTCATGCGTTTTCTTTATCCGTTCTTTGTCCGTGAACAGGACACTAAGTTTAAAAATCATGTTTATCTTGAATTACGACGTGCCGGATATGCTGTTTATGTAGGTGTACATCGCAATAAAGTGATTGACTTTCTTGCACGGAAAGGAGACCGGATTATTTACATTCAGTGTGTGTACACTTTGGATAATGAGTTGACGATGCAGTCTTTGTATGCTTCGTTGGAGGCAATACAGGATAATTATGAAAAGTGGATAGTGTCTCTTGATAATGTAGCATTGCCGTCAAAAGAAGGTATACGACATATACAGGTTTGGAAATTGGCAGAAATGTTGTAACATTTACTATTGTCTGTCACAGCTCTTTTATTTCTTGTTTGCAAACTTAGTATTTTAACGGTGATTTAAAATGCATATTAACAGCGTCTTAAATACGTACTTTTGTATCCCAAAAGTACGTATTCTTTTATAGATTGATTTCCAGGGTCTTATAACCTGTTTCTGCCATTGTTTCAAATAACTTCACTGTTTGTTTAACTTATTCACTGCTTACTTTTTCCCATGATTTTGTCTATAATTAGTGCAATTGCTCCGTCACCTGTAACATTGCATGCTGTGCCGAAACTGTCCATTGCAATGTACAACGCTATCATTAGTGCTTGTGCTGATTCGTCAAAGCCCAACATGGATTGTAAAATACCTAAAGATGCCATAATAGCTCCTCCGGGAACGCCAGGTGCGGCTATCATGGTGATGCCTAACATAAAAATGAATCCAGCGAAAAGAGAGAAATCGAATGGCATACCTTGCATCATCATTAAAGCCAAAGCACAGGCTACAATCTTTAGTGTACTGCCCGAAAGATGGATCGTGGCGCAGAGTGGAATGACAAAACCGGCAATATCAGCTGATACTCCATTCTTTTTTGTCTGCTCTAGAGTGACAGGGATGGTAGCAGCAGATGATTGAGTTCCTAATGCAGTAAAGTAGGCTGGTAACATCCGTCCTAATAATTTGAAAGGATTGCGTTGAACAAACAGTGCGGCAATAGAGTATTGAAAAATCAATAAGAAAATGTGTAAAGCGAAAATAATTCCAATGATTTTGATGAATACCATTAGGATGGAGAATACTTGTCCGGAGTGTGTCATATTGAGAAATATACCAAAGATGTAGAGCGGTAGCAAAGGCAGAATGACAGCACTGATCATGCGGACAATAATCTCCTGGAAATCTCTTGCCACATTCTTTAGGGCATCACTGCGTAGTGCGGCCAATCCTAATCCTAATGTGAAAGCGAGAACCAAAGATGTCATTACATTCATTAGCGGTGGGATGGCAACGGAGAAGAAAGGAAGTATACCTTGTGCTTCACTCACTTCTTCGAGTGGCCTTCCGGGTTCTATCAAGGATGGGAATAAAGTAGCACCGGTAAAGTAGGAGAGGAAACCCGAAAACAATGTCGCTCCGTAGGCTATTAGTGCAGTTACAATCAGCATTTTGCCGGCTCCTTTTCCGATATCGGCAATGGCAATTGTGACCAGTCCGAGAATGATGAGCGGAATAGAAAAATTTAGAAATTCACTAAAGATACCATTGAATGTTACAAATATGCGAACTAACGAGGCCGGAAAGAAGTGTCCAACTGCAATTCCTAACAAAATGGCAATAATAATGCGGGGTAACAGGCCGATATGGATTTTCTTCATGGTCGAAACTTTATTTAATTGCTACAAAAGTAGCATTTTTTCTGTAAATAGCCGAACAAAATTTTATTGTATATGTTATAGTAAATAAGTAAATTAATAAAGAATAAACAACTAATTAGATAAATCTTACAATTATGTCAATACAGAATAAAACAGATGTTGGGCTGATTGGTTTGGCTGTAATGGGTGAAAATTTAGCCTTGAATATGGCAAGTAAAGGATGGAATGTATCGGTATACAACCGTACGGTGCCCGGTGTAGAAGAAGGAGTGGTAGAACGATTTCTCAATGGGCGGGCTAAAGGTCTAAACATCGAAGGTTTTACTGATATTACTGCATTTGTAGATTCAATAACCTTGCCTCGAAAGATAATGATGATGGTTCGTGCCGGTAGTGCCGTAGATGAATTAATGGAACAACTTTTTCCTTTGCTTTCTCCGGGTGATATCTTGATTGATGGTGGTAACTCCAATTATGAAGATACCAATCGTCGTGTGGCATTGGCTGAGTCGAAGGGCTTTCTTTTCGTTGGTGCCGGTGTGTCTGGTGGTGAAGAAGGAGCTTTGAATGGTGCTTCCATTATGCCTGGTGGTTCGGTAGCAGCCTGGCCGGAGGTGAAACCTATCCTGCAAAGTATTGCGGCAAAGGCATCGGATGGTACACCTTGTTGTGATTGGATTGGGCCGGCAGGTTCCGGACATTTTGTGAAGATGATACACAATGGCATAGAGTATGGCGATATGCAACTTATTGCTGAGGCGTACTGGGTGATGAAGAATCTGCTCGACCTGGAGAATGAAGAGATGGCGAATGTCTTTTCTTATTGGAATGAAGGGAAACTTCGTAGTTATTTAATTGAAATTACAGCAAATATTCTGCGACATACAGATAAGTCGGGAGGGTATCTGTTGGATAAGATACTGGATGCTGCCGGACAGAAGGGTACAGGAAAATGGTCCGTTATTAATGCCATGGAACTGGGTATGCCTTTGGGGTTGATTGCCACTGCGGTATTTGAACGTAGCCTGTCGGCTCAGAAAGAGTTGCGCGAGACAGCTTCAAGGCAATTTCAATGTAAACGTACGCAAGCTGTTTATAATAAACCGGAATTGGTGAAAGAGATTTATGCTGCATTATATGCATCCAAGCTGGTTTCTTATGCTCAGGGATTCGCTGTTCTTCAGCGTGCTTCTGATACTTTTGGCTGGAAGCTTGATTTGGCTTCTATCGCACGTATGTGGCGTGGAGGTTGTATCATTCGTAGTATTTTCCTGAATGATATTGCTGCTGCTTTTGAGGCAAAGGATAAACCCAAAAACCTCTTGCTGGCGCCTTATTTCCGGGATGAAATAAAGGGACTGTTATCCGGATGGAAAACGCTGGTAGTGCAGGCTATGCGTGAAGAACTTCCTGTTCCCGCTTTTTCTTCGGCATTGAATTATTTCTACTCATTGGTATCCGCCAATTTGCCTGCTAACATGATACAAGCGCAACGCGATTACTTTGGTGCACATACTTTTGAACGAAAAGATGAACTCCGCGGACAGTTTTTCCATGAGAACTGGACAGGACATGGTGGTGATACGAAATCAGGAATATATAATAATTAGTGATAAGTGATTAGTGATTAGTGCCATGCGGCATAATAGCGCAGCCACTAATCACTAACCACTAACTACTAATCACAAACTACTAATCACTAATTGATGATGGATAAATTTGTAATGATAATCTTTGGCGCTTCGGGCGATCTTACTAAGCGTAAGCTGATGCCTGCCTTGTACTCTTTGTACAGAGATAAGCGTCTCAAAGGAGAGTTTTCTGTGATAGGTGTGGGACGTACTGTGTATTCGGATACTGACTATCGTGCTTACATCTATACAGAACTTGAACAATTTGTGAAACCCGAAGAACAGGATAAAGAGTTGATGGATAACTTTACACAACATCTTTACTACCTGGCTATTGATCCTGCCATAGAGGTTGGCTATGTCCACCTTCGTCAGCGTATTGAGGAACTTGCCGGAGAGAAGGAACCGGATAATCTGCTATTCTATCTGGCTACACCTCCTTCTTTATATGGAGTGATTCCGTTGCACCTCAAAAAAGCGCATCTTAATCGTGGACGGGCACGTATTATCGTGGAGAAACCATTTGGATATGATCTTCAGTCTGCCGAAGAGTTGAATCGTATCTATGCTTCCGTGTTTGATGAACATCAGATTTACCGTATTGATCATTTTCTGGGTAAGGAAACTGCTCAAAATTTGCTTGCTTTCCGTTTTGCTAACGGGATATTCGAACCTCTGTGGAATCGTAATTATATCGATTATATAGAGGTAACGGCTGTTGAAAATCTGGGTATTGAACAGCGTGGCGGTTTTTATGACACTGCCGGTGCTTTACGTGATATGGTGCAGAATCATCTTATACAGCTTGTGGCATTGACGGCCATGGAACCTCCTGCTGTATTTAATGCTGATACGTTCCGCAATGAAGTGGTGAAAGTGTATGAGTCTTTGACTCCATTGACCGAGGAGGATTTTGAAGAACATATTGTTCGTGGCCAATACACAGCTTCTGGCAATAAGAAAGGATATCGCGAAGAGAAAAATGTAAATCCCGATTCGCGGACAGAGACGTATATTGCTATGAAATTAGGAATCAGTAACTGGCGTTGGAGTGGCGTTCCATTCTATATCCGTACCGGAAAGCAGATGCCTACCAAAGTTACGGAAATAGTGGTACACTTCCGTGAAACCCCACATCAGATGTTTCATTGTGCGGGAGGCAATTGTCCTCGTGCCAATAAGCTAATCCTTCGCCTGCAACCCAATGAAGGTATTGTCCTGAAAATTGGTATGAAAGTACCTGGTGCGGGATTTGAAGTGAAACAGGTAACAATGGATTTCAGTTATGACCAACTCGGTGGTGTGCCAAGTGGTGATGCTTATGCCCGTTTGATTGATGACTGTATCCAGGGTGATCCTACCCTCTTTACACGAAGTGACGCAGTGGAGGCGTCCTGGCGGTTCTTTGATCCAATCCTCCACTATTGGAAAGAACATCCCGATGCACCGCTTTACGGTTATCCGGCCGGTACATGGGGCCCTCTCGAAAGTGAGGCTATGATGCACGAACATGGTGCTGAATGGACTAATCCTTGTAAGAATTTGACGAACACAGACCAATATTGTGAACTATGAAACCTTTTATTTATCCTTCGTCCATTGAGACGGCACGCGCACTGATTCTTCATCTGATAAAAATTATGATAGATGAACCCGCCAAGACTTTCAATATTGCTTTAAGTGGTGGAAGTACCCCTGCACTGATGTTTGATTTATGGGCAAACGAATATAGTGATATTACTCCGTGGTCGCGGATGAAAGTTTTTTTTGTAGACGAACGCTGTGTTCCACCTGAAAACTCAGATAGCAATTATGGAATGGTACGCTCATTGTTGGTAGGCGTGGTTCCTATTGATTATGAAAACGTGTTTCGTATCAGAGGAGAGGATAGGCCCGATAAGGAAGCGGTCCGGTATTCCAAGGTAGTAGAAAGTCAGGTTCCTATGCAAGATGGTTGGCCTGTATTTGATGTAATATTGTTAGGAGCAGGCGGAGACGGACATACCTCGTCTATCTTCCCCGGACAAGAGAAATTATTGTCTTCCGACCGGATTTATGAAGTAAGTTATAACCCGAATAATGGTCAGAAACGTATTGCGATGACAGGTTGTCCTATTATTAATGCCCGTCGGGTAATCTTTTTGATCACAGGCAGAAGTAAAGCTGAAGTGGTGGAGGAGATTTGTACCTCTGGTGACACAGGGCCTGCTGCATATATTGCCCATCATGCTAAGAATGTAGAGCTCTTTCTTGATGATTATGCTGCTGCAAATATAAATAGAGAGGAAATACAGGATTGATCGGTTAACGGGTTGATTGTGTAGTATCTTCTGAAATATCTATATAAGAAAGTTGTTTCAATACGATAAGAAACGGCTTTCTTTTCGTATTGAAACCTGTGATAAGAATGGTTTTGTATAATTCATTCTTATCTGGCTTTTAATCGGGTACTTCTTTTATTTTTTCAATAATATATTCTTCTTTTTCACTTCTATGACAGTAGCAAATGTAATAGTTAGGGTCATTGACCATATCTTTAAAGCTCTGCGGTAATTCAATTTCTTTTGTCTCTCTGTTGATAGCAACCAAAGCTATCATAATTCCTTCTTCTTTGCATTTGTCAATCAGGAGGCCATTTAGCATTATTTCTTCTTCGTTCATCTCATCTGTTTTTAACGGATGCAAAGATAATGCTATAATAATAAAATTGTACTATTTATGATATATTATTTTTTTACTAAGTCGCTTTTTAAGTAATAAATGGAAAGAAATAAAATATTACGGCTTGCTGTCTTCACAGATGGCCTGCCGTATAAAAAGTTTAAGTTTTAAATCAAAACAGATATTTGGTTAAAAAGGTTCTGTATTTAGCTTAATTCTTAGTTCTGTTTAACAAATTATTAAGCATGATAATTATATAAACAAAAATCCGCCCTACCTTCACAGGCTGGGCGGACAAGAAATCTCTTACATAGAGATTTATCAAATCTTATGCTATAATTTAAAAAAGTATATATACAGACTTTCACAAGCCTGACTAATATATTAATCAGAATTTCAAATAGTGATATATTATTGTTGTTTGATAAGTAAATAGAGGTGTCTAAAAAATAAAAAGAGACAACCTTATAAGCCAACACGAGTTTTTTGTGGCTTTTATGTGCGCAAAGGTAATATAAATAATTGAATTATGAAAAATATGATGAGCTGATTTGAAATTTACATATTATGGCCTGTAATAATGATTGGAGTTCGGGGGGATATATAACGATTGCCAGTGAAGTTATTGTTGATATAATTGTAAACTCTGATAGTACGTGTCTTTTTCTTTCCGTATCCTTTGAAGTAAGCATTCAAACCTATTTAAAGTATCTCTTCATAATGAGCTTCACAAAGTTGGGGAGGGGAATTTCTCTTTAAGGATATTTTTCTATTCCAAAATGTTTATTTCTGCTTTATCCATAAAACTATTAGAAAATTGATAATACTGGGACTCATTGGCTTGGTTGATGATTGTCCGTAGAATATTTTTCCCTTAATGAGCGAAAGTAACTGAATAGTGAATTCACAATATTTCGATAAAGTATGGTGATAAATAATTAGGTAAATTAGAAACGGAAACAAATCTTAATTCAAAAAGGTCATATTTAATTCGTAAATTGAAACTTTTTAGGGGTTTAAAATAATAATTTCCTAATATTGAAATTGTTGTTAATTCTAAATTCGTATATCGAACCATTTTGTTGAAACTTCTGTTTTTGAAAAAGATTGAAAAAGCTGATTTTAATTGATTATAGACTTAAATTTAAAAGCGTATGTATTTTATTTGGTACATTATTATCGGAATTATTGCCGGATTTATTGCCGGTAAAATTATGAGAGGAGGCGGTTTCGGACTCTTTATTAATTTGTTGGTTGGTATCGTAGGCGGCCTTTTGGGCGGCTGGGTTTTTGGATTGTTGGGAATTGCCACTGTTGGGATTATTGGTAATCTGATAACATCTATTGTGGGTGCTATTCTTCTATTATGGATTGTTTCTTTATTCAGAAAACCACGTGTTTCCTGAATTATGTTTATTAACTTTTTAAACTGAGTTTTAATTATGGAAAGTAAATGTTCGAATTTTTGGATGGGCCTGGGAGTAGGTTCCATTCTTGGAGTAATTGTTTATCGCTGTTGCCAATCTTCAAAAGTCAAACAACTGAAAGGTAAAATATCTCATGCCTTCCATGTAGCTGCTGATCAGACGGAAAATTTTGTTGGTGCTGCTGAAGAAAAAGTCAAAGATGTCGGGGCAACGATATCCGATACAGCTTATAATGTTGCAGAGAAAGCTGATGAGATGAAGAATAAAGCTCACAACTTTACAGATAATGTAAGAAAATAGATGGGCATTGATTTTTGCAGAGAGGGGATTAAGGAAAAAACATATTACCCTCTCTGTATTTTTTTATATTTTATAAATCTAAAAAGTAATCATGAGAAAGTTATTATTATTTGTTGCCATTATTATGGTTACTACCGGAGTAAAAGCACAGACATTGAAAGGTGAAGGCTTCATCTTGGGAAATATTGGTTACCAGACAAATTATGAAAGGTATGGGTTGGAAGTACAGGGACGCTATGTTATAGCAATCAATCTTCGCCTGGCTCCGAATATTACATTGTTTTTCCTAAAAGAAAAAACAACTGGGTTGGATGTAGACTTCAACTTCCACGATGTGTTCAATTTAAAAAAAGATAAACAGGGATTCTCTGTTTACCCCCTTGCCGGATTTGGTGTGTAGAATATAAACGCAGAAGCTAAATATATGTTTGCACATGAAGATAATGTGGTCATAATGTTAGGATATGGCTATAAATTTTAATAATGTTTCATTTGAATTATAACCATTAATAGAGACTGTTTTTTGAGTCGTAACTATTCAGTGGTAGTCATAAAATGTATAAATAACCATGGGAAACGAGATATTAACTATTAAAGATAGAAGAGGGGTAGTGTCAGCGGACCGTTTATATTCCGAAAATGATTGGATTTTTGGAGGTAAGCTTGAAAAGAAAAGATGTGGTGCTTACGGAGTTTTTACTGTGACAAATGATCTGACAAGATTTACTAAAGCAGGACTTTTTAACCGGGTAGGTAAAAGGACTCGGGTGTTTCTCACTTTTTCGGAAGCTGCTGTATGTGCAGATGATGGAAGAACAGGACGAAGTATATGTGTTTTTTTGGCCAAGTTCTTTACGGAAGACGGAATCTGGGATTCGGTGGGATGTAATCTGCCAGTATCTTTCACCTGTCATCCCAGTAAATACTTAAATTGTATCTGTTCTCAAAGATTGATAGCGGAAAAAGCCAGATTTGATCTTGTTGAAAAGTGGTACATCTGGTCGCTTCTTCCTGATTCTCTCCATCAGATAATGTTCCTGATGGGAGATAGTGGGCTACCTCGGGACTACCGTCATATGCACTGTTTTGGATGTAGGACTTATAGGTTTATTAATAAAGAGGGCCGGTGCTTTCTAACTAAATTCCATTTACTTACTCAACAGGGTGTTATGAATTTATCTGTGGAGGAATTGTTAATGCAAAAAGCCATGTATCGTCAATCGGCACACCGTGATTTATATGATAATGTGAAAAGAGGAAATTATCCAAGATGGAAAGTATATGTTCAGCTTATGCCTGAGGAAGAAGCGGAAAAATGTTCTGTCAATCCGTATGATCTGACTAAGATTTGGCCACATAAGGAATATCCGCTCTTAGAGGCCGGAACATTGGAGCTACAGCGGATTCCAGTAAAAGGTTCAGCGGAAGTGAATTGTTGCGAATTTAGTTCGTTCAATCTGGTACCGGGAATTGAGTTACCCGATAGTATGTATGATTATCAGACTAAAACGGATTACTATTTGCAACCGGGAAATTTTTTTCGATTACAATGTGAGGATGCACAGCAGCGGCTGATTCAGAATGTAACCCGAGAATTGGTACAAGTACCAGAGCATATTCAAATTAGAGCTGCCGCCCGATTCTACCAGGCAGATAAACTTTGCGGAGAGAAAATTGCCAAAGAATTACAATTGAGTATAAGATTGATATTAGAAGAGGTGGAATGGCAGAAAGAAGTAGATAAGAATATTAAATAATTGATTAAAAATAATAAGATGATGTTTGAACAGGAAATTTTGGGAAATACCGTTGAGAACTGGTGTATTTCCATACTTATAATAGTGGGAGCGGTCATATTGGTGAAACTTTTAACATTGTTGGGTAAGAAGGTTATTAAGCCATTTACCAACCGTACCACGAATAGGATAGATAATATTATTTATTATTCCTTGGAATCGCCTATTAAATTTGCCGTAATATTACTTGGTATCTGGATAGCCATTCATCGATTAGTTTACCCGGATAGTTTCGTTAAGATAGTTGATAATGTTTATCGGGTCTTGATTATTCTGGATATTACCTGGATTTTTGCTCGTCTGTTTAGTAACTTACTACAAATCTATTGGGGGTATAAGTCTGATGGAAAGACCAACACAATGATGCCGGTTATTAAAAGGACAATTCTGGTTGTTGTATGGATTATTGGTATTGTGATGGCATTGAGTAATATCGGTGTTAATATCAGTGCACTGTTAGGGACTTTAGGTATTGGTGGTATTGCTTTCGCTTTGGCGGCACAGGATACGGTAAAAAATATTTTTGGTGCTTTTACTATTTTTACAGACAAGCCATTTAGCATTGGCGATACGATAAATGTGAATGGTACTGAAGGGACAGTCATAGATGTTGGTGTACGGAGTACGAAGATATTAGGTTATGACAAACGTATCACCACCCTTCCGAATTATAAGATTACGGATACGTCCATTGTTAATATTTCATCCGAGCCGATGCGCCGGGTAACAGTAAAACTCGGATTGACGTATGATACAACACCCGAAAAGATGAAAGAGGCTTTGGATATATTGAAGGCTATTCCCAAAAGAATGGAAAATGTATCTGATAGTCCTTCGGATATCACTGCTGTTTTTACAGATTACGCTGACTCGGCACTGGTTATCACCTATTACTACTATATTAAGAAACAAGGTGATATATTAAAAGTCACTTCGGATATGAATTTAGAGATACTTACTTCATTTAATAAAGCGGGACTTGATTTTGCATTCCCTACTCAAACGCTTTATATATATGAAGATGAGTTAGTCAACTCTGATACACATTCCGTATCCTGAAAGTTCATGAATCAGATACAAAAAAATTATGAAGATGCCGGTTACATTTGTAAAACTACATCTTCATAATTTTTTAAGTTGGATTAGGGTATTATCAATACTTAATCTTTTTTTACCCAAACGGCTATGTTACGAGGTTTTACGAAAAACTTTCCGTAACCTTCTTTATCCAAAGTAACTTCTTTCTGAATACTTCCGGTTATTTCATGCCATACCTCGCCTTTATGAGTTTTACCTAAATTCATTATTTTAGTACCGGCTTCGTCATTTGACATTAAGAATACCAAACCGGAACCGGGATGTTCTTTATCTCCTGTTCGAATAAACCCTACGGTTGAGGGATGATCAAAGTAGTCTATCTGCTCACCGTAAGCATATTTCCGTCTTGTATCCAACAGAATATTTATGATTTTAGTATGAGGTGACTTTTCTCCCTTGATGCCATAGTAATCTCCGTAGAATAGGCAGGGATAGCCATCTTTCATCAGTAGAATCAATCCATAAGCTAATGGCTTAAACCAATCTTCTATCTGTGACTCAAGGGAACTTCCTGATTGCGAATCATGATTATCGACAAAGGTAACAGCTAAGTCGCAATGATGCTCAGTTAGAGTATTTTTTAGTATGTTTTGTAGATCATAATTTTTTCCTTCTTGCGATGCCTGAAACAGATTATAATGTAACGGAACATCGAATAAACTGACTTTATGACCTACAGATTCCACATAGGCATCAAGTGTTTCCAAATCACCGTTCCAGTATTCTCCAACAGCAAAGAAACTATCTCCTTTTTCGCTTCTCACCGCATCTAAGAATTGGGCGATAAATTTGTCTTTCATATGCTTAATGGCATCCAGACGCATTCCATCGAGGTTCAGTTCATTAGAAACCCATTTTCCCCAACGGTTCAGCTCGGCAACGACCTCTGGATGGTCTAAATCGATATCGTTACACAGCAAGAAATCGTAATTTCCGTTTTCATTGTCTACACCTGCACTCCATGACTTTCCATCTCCCTGTATCTGAAAGATGCCACTTCGCTTTTGGGCATCGTCAAAACCTGTTCCTGAGAAGTGGTAAAAATGCCATTTGAAGTCTGAATACTTATCCTTACGTCCATGGAAACTATATCCGGTCCAGCCCTGTATTTCATATGGTTCTCCCAATGCTTTTTCCCTATTATTCGGATCTACTTCCACAACCATAAACTTTTCGGTGAAATCTCCTCCTGCTTTGTGGTTTAATACTACGTCCAGATAGACTGAAATATGATTTTTATGTAATTCGTCAATCATTTCTTTCAGTTCATCTTTTGTTCCATACTTTGTTCTTATGGTTCCTTTTTGCTCAAATTCGCCTAAGTCATACAGATCATAGGTTGCATAACCCTCGTCCTGTTGTTCATCAGCTTTGTAAGCGGGGGGAATCCAGACAGCGGTTATACCGATGTCATGCAGATGCGATGCATCTTCTTTTAATTGTTTCCACAATTTTCCATTATTCGGCAGATTCCATTCAAAATACTGCATCATTACACCATTTTCCATATTCTAAAATTTTTAATAACCAAAACATAACAAAAATGTCAATAATAAAGTTCTTTTATTTGCATATAGATTTTACTTTTTTTGTAAAGTATGGCAAGCTGTTTTCTGATCAAAAAATATCTTAATAATTCTTTTTATATTTAGATTAATTTGATTTGATAACGACTCTTTTATCATTAGTATTGTTATAGTACGGAGGAAGCAAAATATGTAAATCTGTTTGTTCTAATAAGTAAAATAATTTGGTTGTATTAAAAATAGATTAATGTATGACAGTAATAAAGAATCATCCGTCTGCCGAACAATTAGATTCGTTTGACAAATATCCATGTTATTATGGAAGTGACCTTGAGTTGGTATATACGCCTGAGAAATCAATTTTTACTCTATGGGCACCTTCAGCAAGTAGAACTCGATTGAACTTGTATTCGTCTGGTGAAGGTGGCGGAGCAGAGGAACAATTGGACATGAAGATAGCCGATGACGGTAAGTGGTGTATTGAGGTCGATCGTGACCTGAAAGGCTTTTTCTATACTTTTCAAATAGAGAGAGAGGGAAGTTGGTTGGATGAAACGCCTGGCATTTGGGCAAAAGCAGTAGGTGTTAATGGGAATCGCGCTGCCATAATTGATTGGAATGAAACGAATCCGGATGGCTGGGAATCAGATAAATCACCCGAACTGAAAATGTATTCTGACATCATTCTCTATGAATTACATTACCGTGATTTTAGCATTGATCCTGATTCGGGTATTGAAAATAAAGGAAAATTTTTGGCTTTGACCGAAACCGGGACTAAAACTCCCGAAGGAGAAGTTACTGGCTTAGATCATTTAAAAGAGCTTGGTGTGACACATATTCATATCTTACCTTCTTTTGATTTTGCAACAATAGATGAAACTAAATTAGAAGAAAATCACTACAATTGGGGATATGATCCGAAAAACTACAATGTACCTGAAGGGAGTTATTCCACCGATCCGTTCGATCCCGTTATCCGTATCCGTGAATTCAAAAAAATGGTCCAAAGTCTTCATCAAAACGGTTTACGCGTTGTTCTTGATGTGGTTTATAATCATACTGCCTCTACTAATCATTCAAATTTTAATCTGACAGTTCCGGATTATTTTTACAGGCAGAATCCAGACGGATCATATTCGGATGCATCTGGTTGTGGAAATGAAACGGCTTCAGAAAGAGATATGGTGCGACACTATATCATTGAATCTGTTAAGTTCTGGGCCAATGAATATCATATTGACGGATTTCGTTTCGATCTTATGGGGATACATGATATTGAGACAATGAATTGCTTAAGAAAAGAGTTGCTGAAGATTGATCCTACTATTTTTGTATATGGAGAAGGATGGCTTGCCGCTGATTCTCCTTTACCACCGGAAAAACGTGCGGTAAAGGAAAATGTTGGGCAAATGGAAGGTATTGCAGTATTTAATGATGAATTTCGTGATGGTTTGAAAGGGAGTACCTTTGATGAACAGGAACCTGGATATGCCTCTGGAAATATAAATGGCCATTATGAACCAGTAAAATACGGAATTGTCGGCGGTACACAACATCCGCAAATATCTTATGACGGACTACTCTATTGTGATGGTCCATACGCTGGTGCCCCTTCACAAATGATTAATTTCGTATCCTGCCATGACGGTTATACTTTGGTAGATAAATTGAAATTGTCTGTTCAGGGTGAGCAGGCAGCCGATGAGCTGATTCCCATTGTTAAGTTGGTGTATACTGTACTTTTAACATCACAAGGAATTCCGTTCATTCGTGGAGGTGATGAAATCATGCAGGACAAGCAAGGAGAACCGAATAGTTTTAAATCACCTGATACTGTCAATCAAATTAATTGGTCTTTCAAAGCTAAGAGTCGTGAAGTTTTTGATTATATAAAGGGGTTGATCAAACTTCGTAAAGCACATCCTGCTTTCCGTATTCCAACAGTTGAAGGATTAGAGCAGTATCTGCATTTTATGGATACGGGCGATTCTGGTGTAATAGCCTATACGTTGGGTGAATATGCGAATGGAGATGAATGGAAAGAGATTCTAGTAGCTTATAATGGGAATCGGCATCAGACAGAGTTTTATATTCCAGAACAGGATTGGACTGTAGTTTGTCGTGACGGACGAATTAATATAGACGATCAGGAACATTTGTATGGAGGAAATATTCAGATAGCCCCTTCTTCCGCTCTCATATTATATCGACAATAATATCAACTAATTATGGACCTTTCGAAAACAGTTTTTTTAATTATAGAATAGACTAAACTAAACGGAGTGGAAATTAATATGTGATTTGTTTTAACTTCTTGTTCTTGAAGGAGATCGTATTACTATAGTACTTGGTTTTTCAGTGAAGAAACAAAAAGTAGTGTTGAAAGTATAATAAAAAAAGAGACTTCCTTGTTCGTCCGCCGACGAGGAAGCCTCTTAACACAAAAACTAAACTAGACTTAACTAAACTATTCTATTCTCAGAGTTTCACAACTCCTTTCTGTTCGGGACAAAGATACATATTTGTCATCTATTTTGCAAATAAGAATAGACAAATGGGAGCATTTTACCGATAAACGGGTTATTTATTAGCTTCTTTCATCAAGGAAAGTTTGAAAAACCTGTTTGTAACTATCACTGATGGGGATATATGTCTTATCAAAGACAATCCGACCACGATCTATGATTCGTATTTTATCCTTTTGCACAATGAATGAACGATGTACTCGCATGAAGCGAGTGGGAGGGAGCAATTCCTCCATAGATTTCATGCTCATCAGCGAGAGGATGGGTTTGGGCTGATCTTCGGTATATATTTTAATATAATCTTTCAATCCTTCGATATAAAGAATCTTTTTAAGTTCTACTTGTACCAGTTTGTAATCGCTTTTTACGAAGATACTTTCGAACTCTTCCGGTTTCTGTACGAGCTCAAACCACTGTAACGCCTTATTGGCTGCTTGCAGGAAGTCGACGTAAGAAATGGGTTTTAGCAAATAATCGAGAGCATTCACCCGATACCCGTCAATGGCATATTGATTGAAAGCAGTGGTGAATATAATGCGGGTATTTTTGTCTACCATTCTGGAGAATTCAAGCCCGTTAAGTTCCGGCATTTGAATATCTAAAAAAAGCAGATCAACTTTCTTTTCCGGAAGCTCGTTCATTGCTTGTACAGCACTTGAATATTTACCGGTTAAAGACAAAAACGGAGTTTTGTTGACATAACTTTCCAGCAGATCAAGAGCCAGAGGTTCGTCGTCTATGATGGCACAATTTAGAGTCATGACTTTAATAATTAGTGATAAGTGATTAGTGATAAGTGATTAGTGATAAGTGATTAGCGATAAGAGATTAGTGGGCTACGCTGTGAACCGCATGGCACTAATCACTTATCACTCCTCCCTAATCACTAATCTTGATGAATATTCTTTTTTATCTTTACTCACTTCGTGTTGCCACTGATAACGTCCGGGGTAGATTAATTCCAGACGTTTGCTTACTTGTTCCAGTCCGATGCCCGAGCCGCTTTTATCTGTTTCGGCTTTGGGATGGTAACTGTTTGTTATTTCACATCTTACTTCTCCGTTGGATTCAGAAAAAGCAATACGGATAAAGCTGGGTTCTGTAGGAGAGATACCATGCTTAAAGGCATTCTCGATAAGTGATATGAAAATGAGCGGAGCAATTTCTGTTCGGTTATCCGGAGAAATATCGATATTTGTTTCTACTACTACATTGGAGGAAAGGCGGATACGCATTAGCTCTATGTAATTGCGAATGAAATCCATTTCTTTCCCTAAAGAAACAAATGTCTGCTGATTATCATACAATACGTGACGAAGAAGCCGGCTTAACTCTTGTACGGCTTGTTGCGCCTTGTCTGTATCAAAGGCGATAAGGGCATAGATGTTATTCAGTGTGTTAAGTAAGAAATGAGGATTCAGCTGATTCCGTAAGTTCTTTAACTCAGCTTCCGTACGGCTCCTTTCTGCTTCCCGTCGTGCAGCTTCAATTTGTCCCCACCGGATACTCATTTTGATTGCGGCAGCAAGGCTTATGGTAAGTACCATCGAGAACATATCGCGAACAAAAAAGATCCAGCCGGGAGGCATGTTTTTATGAGGAGTTTTGGGAACATCATTAACAAACATGATGGTTTGCCATAAATGAAGCCCACTGCTCATAAGAACGATTAATGTGAGGTTCAGCAATAGAAACTTTTGAACGCGTTCATTAAACAAATAACGGGGGATGAGAATGAAATAGTTTAAATAGAATGCGATACAAAAACTAAGAGGTACTCCGCTACGGCGTATGTATCCTATCCAATCAATAGGTTCTCCTCCCCGGTTGATGAAAAAGAACGGGAAGCCAAAAATGATACCCCAACCAATGATATGGGTCAGTACTACGGCAAAGCGAACACGGCTGTTTGTAGATTGTTTCATATTTGCAAAGATAGTAAAATTAGTGATTAACGAGGAGTGATAAGTGATTAGTTCCATGCGGATCATAGTACTCATCATTCCTCATTCTTTACTATTGCTGTTTATTCGTATCGTATGGCTTCAATCGGATCAAGGTCTGCTGCTTTTTTAGCCGGATACCAGCCAAAGAATACTCCTGTGACAGTACATACGGCAAATGATAGGAATACGCTCCACGGTTGTATAAAAATAGGCCAATGGGCTACACTCTTAACGATCCAGCTGGCGCCACAACCTATGATTACGCCTATAATACCTCCGGTGATACTTATGAGGATAGCTTCTATCAGAAACTGACTGAGGATATCTATCCCTCGTGCACCTACCGACATACGGAGTCCGATTTCGCGGGTACGTTCTGTGACAGATACATACATAATATTCATAATACCAATACCACCCACTACCAGTGAAATACCGGCGATACAAGCGAGTAGGGTAGTCATCAGGTCGGTCGTAGAATTCAGCATTGTACTAAGTTCCTGTTGGCTACGTATAGTAAAATCATCATTGTCGCTGTCTTTCAGCTTATGTTCGCGACGCAGGATATTTGTGATTTCTTCGATCGCATAATCCGTCATATCTTCGGAGAGTGCAGAGGCGTAAATTCCTTGTAAGTAAGTGACGGCCAGCAAACGTTTCATTACTGTAGTATAGGGTGCCAGTACAATATCATCCTGGTCCATGCCCATAGAGTTGTATCCCTTGGCTTTGAGTACACCTACTACGCGGAAAGGTATTTTATTGAAACGAATAACTTTTCCAACAGGATCAGATCCGTCAGGGAAAAGGTTATCGACTATTGTTTTTCCGATGATGCAGACTTTGGCAGAGCTCTGTATATCTGCTTCGGTGAACATTCCTCCGTTTTCTATATCCAATTGGCGGATTTTAAGATAATCCAGTCCTACTCCACTAACGGAGGACGGATAGTTATTATTACCATTGACAAGCTGTCCGGAAGAAGATACATTAGGACTAATTCCTGAAAGATAGTTTGTTTCTTCACGTAGCTTTTCATAGTTTTCCAACTTTAACGTCTGCATCTCCGATGCATCGCGACGTACACCACCACGCATGTCACCTCCGGGATGTATCATGATCATGTTCGAGCCCATTTCGGCTATTTGCGTCTGGATACTTCTTTTGGAGCCTTGACCAATAGCCAGCATGGTGATAACGGACGCTACGCCAATGATGATGCCCAGCATCGTCAAGAAAGCCCGCAACTTGTTGTTGGCTAATGCCCTAAGGGCTATTTTGAATAAATTGGTTCCGTTCATTATTTTGATTTACAATTAGACGATTTACGATTAGACAATTTACAATTTACGATTGAAGGCATTTTGATTTACGATTAGATAATTTACAATTGAGATTACTCTCATCTATAATTTAAAAAGTGGCTTCAATCGTAAATTGTAAATCGTCCACTCGTAAATCCTTTTAGTCCTCATCATTTTTCGGCAATGCCGCCAATCCTTCAATTGCAGAGAGAACATGAGCATTGATTGTGTCTTCTATTACGTGGCCGTCCCGTAACCGGATGTTGCGACTACTGTATTGTGCCAATTCCGGATTATGAGTGACGAAGATAATAGTACGACCTTCGGCATGAAGTTTCTGGAACAGTACAAGTATCTCGAATGAGGTACGTGAGTCAAGATTACCCGTTGCTTCATCCGCCAGTATTACAGCCGGATTATTAACCAATGCGCGGGCAATAGCTACACGCTGCATCTGCCCTCCGGACATTTGATTGGATTTATGTTCCAGTCGATCGCCCAGTCCTACATCCTGCAATGCTTCAATGGCCCGTCTACGACGTTCGGAAGCACTGACGCTGGCATTATACATTAGAGGAAGTTCCACATTTTCTATGGCAGTTGTTTTAGGCAGCAGGTTATAACTTTGGAATACAAAACCTATTTTCCGGTTTCGTAGTACGGCCCGTTGAGATTTACTCATACTTCTTACAGATATTCCGTCAAGCAGATATTCTCCGCTTGTTGGAGTATCCAAGCATCCCAACGTATTTAACAAAGTTGACTTGCCTGAACCCGATGTACCCATGATGGTTACAAACTCTCCTTCGTTGATGGTGAAAGAGACCCCACGCAGGGCGTGTACGATCTCTTCTCCCACTAAAAAGTCCCGTTTGATGTTATGTAGTTCAATTACTTTTTTGCTCATATTATTGAGGACATTAATTTATTTTTTCTTATTTCCTCCCGGTCTGCCAGGCATGAAGGGACTTTTTTCTGTATTGGCACCTGTTCCCATCTCAGTCATATTATTTGTAGGCGTACCGAGATTGGCTTCGCTTATCACTTGGGTACCTTCGTTGATTCCACCTGTGATTTCAGTTTTGATTCCATTACTAATACCTATTTGTACAGGATGTGCAGTGAACGTATTACCTTCTTTTGTCCAAAGTTTATGTTCGCCCGCGCAATCTTTTACAATGTCTTCTTTGCCAATGAGAGGAACTTCTGGAGTGAAGCGTAATGCTCTGGAAGGTACGCTGAGAACATCCTTTTTGTCCAGGATATAGATTGTGACGTTGGCTGTCAGGCGAGGCTTGAGTTTTAAGTCCGGGTTTTGTGCAGAGATAACTACTTCATATGTCACTACACTTGTTGTTGCACTACTACTCGTACTTGTACTACTGCTTGTACTTCCTAAGCGTATCTGAGTGACTTCACCTTCGAACATATCGTTGGGATACGCATCTACGGTGAAACTTACGCGTTGACCTTCTTCTACGCCACCTATATCAGCTTCATCCACATCGGCCACAACTTGCATCTGTGTCAGGTCTGCGGCAATAGTAAACAGGGTCGGTGTTTCAAATCCGGAAGCAACTGTCTGTCCTTCTTCTACATCACGGCTGATAACTACACCATCAATAGGCGAAGTGATGGTAGCATATGAAAGGTTACGTTCGGCTTTGGCCAAAGCGGCTTTACTACTGTCGAACATACTTTTAGCCTTATCGTAGTTGTATACGGCTTGTTCATAATCCGTATCGCTGATAAGAGCTTTTTCATGCAATCCTTTACTACGTTCGTAATTCTTCTTCTGATATTCATATTCAGCTTTATTTCCGTCATAGGTTGCACGTGCTGAAGCAAGTTCACTTTGGAGTGTCACTTTATCCATTTCTGCAATAAGTTCTCCTTTTGTAACTACGGAATTGTAATCGACGTAAATCTTATCTACAATACCGGATACCTGTGTACCGACTTCTACTTCCGTTACAGGTGCAATCGTTCCTGTAGCCGTTACAGAGTTAGAGATGTCACTTTTGCTCACGGTAGCTGTGACATATGAGATTTTGTGCTTGGTTGCCCGACCACTAAAAGCCCATATCGCAACACCTGCCACCACTATTATGGCAACACCGATGAGGATGATTTTTTTCTTGTTCATGGTTATATTTACTATTTTATAATTTACTGTTTAGTATTTAATTTACGCGTACCATTATGTAGGTTAGGCGCAGTATCTGGTTATAGTTCGATATCCCCTCCCTGGTAGAACTTTAATAACTGAGCATTTAATATGGCCATGTATTTAGCCTGCAAGGTTTCTTGTTGGGCACTGAGAAGGTTATTCTTTTCCGTTAGCAGTTCTACGGTATTTTTCATACCTAAATTGAACTGTGCACTTACCAGATCGAAGCTGGTCTGAGTACTACGGAGTTTTTCTTGTGCAGCTACATAACGTTGCTGAGCACTATTGGCGTCAAGCCACAACCCTTCAATGGTTTTATACAAAGTTTTTTGTTCGTCCAGCAGGTTTAACATACTGGTCTCACGTTGTAATTTAGCTTTTTGTACAGCACTTTTCGTCTGGCGATTATTAAAGATAGGTACACTAATAGATAATCCTAAAGAGTTGTTCCAGCCATTCTTTACTTGTTGGGCAAAGGTAAAGTCGGAACCACTGGTATTGTTTGTACCAATCCCGGCACTAAGGCTGACACTGGGCATGTATCCGGCACGGGCGATATCGATATTTAATTCGGATGCCTGTATGTTCAGTTTTCCCGATTCAATTTCCGGACGTACGGCAAGAGCAGCATGATAAACATCCGTTTTGGTAGGTAGGGGAGAGAGTACTTTACTATTATCCAGCGCAGGCAGATAGAGGTTCATTTCTTCTTCACCGTCCAGTTCAAGTAATTGTTTCAGTTGTAACTTGTAGTTTTGCAGAGTGGTTTGTGCAGTAACAAGTTGATAACGATCAGTACTTACTTGTGCTTCCAATTGTGCCAGATCGGCTTTAGACAGGCTACCGGCAGCAAGCAACTCTTTTCCACGGTCGCATTGTGCTTCACTGACAGCAAGGGTGCTTTCATTAACTTTCACCGATTCGGCAGCATAGAGAATCTGTACATAGGTCTGTGTGATACTTTCCTCGATATTCTTTTCTGAGGTAGCTACATCCAGTTCTGCTACACGATTGTTCAGCTTCTCCTGTTCAATTGTTTTCAGACGTTTACTGCCATTGTATACGGTCCATTGTGCATTTAGTCCGTAGTTACCATTGTAACTGGTTTTACTGTTACTGCGTAGAATTTCGGTTCCACTTACCGTACTGCTTGATTCCTGATATGGACGGTTCACCATATTCTGGCTGGTAGAAAATGAGAGACTTGGAAAAAGAGCTGCTTTAGCTGTTTTTACATCAACGGCTGTACTTTCTGCATTAATACGGCTTTTACGTAGAGTGATGTTTTGTTCTAAAGCGTAGTCGATACAGTCTTGTAAAGTCCATTCGGCAGGGAGTTGTTGGGAGTTGTTCTCCACCGTTTGTTCTGTGGCTGGAGTAGCGTAAGTGTTCATAGCAGAATTATCTTGTGCCCTGAGGACATTGCCACCTATGCTACTACTGGTTACGCAGAGTGTTATTACTGTCAATCTTCTTACATTTATCATACTTCTTACAGTTTATTATTCTTTTGATGTATGCGAAGGTACGTACCTATAATAACTGTTGCAAAAATGATAGACGTAAGGGGAAGTTTCGCCGCCGAATGAGTTATTTATGTCGATAATAGAATGATCCGTATTTAAAATTCTCATTCTACTTCATTACTTTTTATATGTTATCTGTAGTCTTTTCTAAAAGATTCAACCAATTGAAAAAAAATCAATTGGTTGAATGAAAAACAAATAATGCTATTAAGTTGCTTTTATATGCAAATAAAAGGTCTTTTTTAATTCTCGATATATATTTTTTTTCTTATGATTTCATTGTTTGTAACTAATTCAATTACATAATATCCGGGTTGTAATCTTGCTGTTTGTATATCGAATGGCGATATTAAGTTTTTAGCAGAATAAACTAACTCATATGATAGTGTGTAGATAGAAACACTGTGGGGTATCTCAGTATTGAGGCTTTGGCCATTTTTGCGCATTGTAGCAGTCATTTTTATCCATTCTTCCCATGTACCACATCTGTTTGAAGCAGTAAAAATAACTTTTATAGGTTGTGTACCTGTAGGGACTATACTGGCTTTATCTCCTTTATCACTTGGTATAATGACACAATTACCTTCTGCTTTAGTCCATTTATACTCTGTTGCCCCACTAACAACAGCTTCTACTAAAACATCTTCTCCAACAAATGGGCTGCTTTCATAGTCAATATATTCAGTCTCGGGTATTCCTACATGAACGAATCTCGTGATTGTTTTAGATAAGCCTCCTTTATTAATTATTACTGTGACAGGTTCTGGATATCCTCCTTCATTTATAACGTTAAATGTGGCTGTTGCTGTTCCTTGCTCGGAAACAAGGTTTCCAAATTCTGAACTCCAAGTGATTGTTGCGTCTTGGGGAATGTTTTTAATCGTATAGGTTTGAGTTTCACAATTACAAATAATATCCGGTCCTAAGATGGTATATGGGTCTTCTGTTCCTACGCCAACAGCAAACCAAGCATTTATTACTTGTTGATATTCATTGGAACTATATCCAAACAAATCAGCGGTAGCCAATAGTGTGTATGTTTTGGCTTCCCTATAATTTGATGTGGAATTTAAATATACTGTTAAAGCTCTGTATGCAATTTGTGCAGCTTTATCCATACCTATAGCTGTTACGAAATAAATAGAGTTATTGGCATTTTTTCCATTGCCTCCTTCGGATAATAAATAGAACCAATAATTAAGGACTCCACTATTAGTATGTACACCACCATAATCATTATTCTCACTGGTGTCATTAGTATCTACCCAATCCCCCTTTTGGTATGTCATAGGCGCATTCATTGCTCTTATGATCCTGCCAATATCCTCACCCATTATCCAAATCTTTATTCCTTTTTCCGGTATAGCATAATGCTCTACACATGCCGCCCAAATATCACTAAAAGCTTCATTTAATGCACCTGATTCTGCTTCGTATTTTAAAGAAGCTGTAGATTGACATATTCCATGGCCTATTTCGTGGGCTACAATATCCAAAGGCGTAGCAGAGTCCCATTTTGATCCCATTCCATATGTCATGGTTTTATCTTTAGCATTCCAAAAAGCATTATCACTACTGTTGTAACGTGAGTCTATTAAATTTAAATTAGCATTTACATATCCTTTTATTATACCTCCATTGTTGTCATAACTATTTCTATTAAAAGTATTTTTGAAATAATCAAAAGTCATTTCAGAAGCCCAATGCACGTTTAAAGCTGCATCGTCTTTCGTAGTATTATGCCATTCTGCAGCAGTCCAATTATTGTCATTGTCCAGATAATCTGTATTACTGTAATGTCCTCCAAAATTCATATTATAAGTGACCCATTACCTCGTGAATAATCATGTAATTCTGTTTAACTTTAAATTATCTTTTAGTAAGTTTCTCGCATATATAGTTCTGTCTTTATTGGATCTGTTTTTTATTGATTTTGTTTTTGGGGGAAGTATTTTTACATAAGATGGGATAATACTATCTTGAAAGAACAGAATATTATCTTGAGGGTTTTGGGAGAATATTGGCGTATATATAAAATATGTAGCCAAGATAATTAATATATTTCTTTTCATGTTCTTGTTTTATTTAGCTCGTAAACTTAGGGTTATTGCATTTTCTGGTGATGCATCTTTCTGTGATGAAGTAGAGAGTACATCTTTTTTTATGCTATGCATATATAAAATAGGAGTATTATCTTTTCCTATCAGTATGCAAGCATCATCCTGTTTAATCCACTTTTTTATTTCTATTCTTGTATAATCATTCATTGCCTTATCTTCTATAATAATTGCATTTTCCTGATATTCTTCATAAATATCTTTGAGTTCTGTTATGCCAGCAACTCCTCCATATTGACGGAATGGAATCCAATGGCCTATGACACATTTTTTTATAGCACTGATAGGAATGTCCTTGAACAAAACATTAGACGGGTCATATTGGGGATTGGATTCTTCTTTACTGCATGCAAACAATGATAAGATGCAGAACAACACACAGATTTGTTTTTTGATAGTTTTCATAAGCATAAGTTTTTATAGTTCAAAGGTTTTGTTAATATTTTCAAATATAAATATCTTTTTTTTAGAAACCTAATATTTGCAAGATTATTTTATGATTTTTGTAATAAATGGTTAAATAGTCTTTTTTTTCATCTAAATGTACTGAATAAAAAGTCGGGGGTAGTGAACTATTATGTGGTTTATGAATTATATTTAATCTTTTTATGTAGATTATCAAGCTAATGGTCACCGTAATGAAAGTCAATCTATCCGATGTAAACAGACTTATTCGAATACTATGTTGCTTCTTACAGTTTGCTATTCTTTTTAATGTGGGCAAAGGTATGTATTGCGGTTCATTCGCTAAATACATAGTTGTCAAAAAAGTAATTATAAGAATCCTTTAAGGAGAAAAATGAGGGAAGACGATGAATGTTTATACCTATGTAATAGCCTGATTTATAATGAATCAGAAACTCTTGTTTATAGGTTGTCAAGAGTGTACAGTTTTGTAAGTGTTAATTGTACACTTTTACTATACTATATTGTACATTCTTGATATGCTAAAGTGTACACTCTTATGAAATAAAACTCGGATGTTAAAAAATAGCGTTAACAATATTAACGCTATTATATCGATTTATGCATTTGGTGAGCGAACTATAATTAATAGAAAGACCTCTTTCTTTTTCGTACAAATGCTATAAAATAAGGACACTGAATCTGAAATCTTAATTGGTTTTAGGCATTGTGTTTTATCCTTTTTATATAGATCATCAGGCTAATTACTGCTGTGATAAATGCCAGTCCGTCTGATACCGGCATACTCATCCAAATGCCATTCAACCCATACCAGCCGGGAAATAACAGAAGGCAGGGCAGTAAGTATACCAATTGGCGGGACAACGAGAGGAATATGCTGACTTTTGCTTTCCCGATACTTTGAAAGAAGTTAGAAATAACAATCTGTGCACCAACCAAAGGGAACATCAAGATACAGATACGCAGCCCCGTCGCTGCCATATTAATCAACTCCTCACTGTCAGTGAATATAGCAGAAACGGTGTGCGGAAAGAGTTCGCAGATAATGAAACCACTACTTGTGATCAGTACACCAACGATGATACCCAGGCGGAGCGTCTGTTTTACACGATCCTGTTTTTGTGCACCGTAGTTGTAACCGATGATGGGCTGCATCCCCATGGTCAGTCCCATAACAATCATAACATAGAGCATTAACAACCGGTTCATAATACCGTATGCGCCGATAGCCATGTCTCCACCATACTTCTGTAAGCTGTTGTTGATAAGGATCACGATGACACAAGCGGTTACATTCATTGCAAAAGGGGACATACCGATAGAAAAGATACTAGCTACAATACGTCTTTTCATTTTCCAGAAACCAGGACGGAAATGAACAAAACTCTCCTTGTTGCGAAAATGCTGCACTACCCATACCATACCGATAAATTGCGATACTACAGTTGCCATAGCCGCCCCCCGGATTCCCCAGTGGAAATGGAATATGAATATAGGAGCAATAATTACGTTGGCTAATACAGTTACCAGAGAAGTCAGCATCGCTTTCTTTGGATATCCGGTGGCACGCATTACATTATTCAAGCCTATCATGGTATATGTCACAGGAGTACCAAGTAGGATTACCTGCATAAAATCGCGTGCGTAGGGTAATGTAGCAGGGCTGGCACCGAAGAAATTTAGTATAGGATCCAGAAAAATAAAAGCAATGCCGCCAAATACTACCGAGTTAATAAGGCACAGCATTAATGTGTTACCCAACACTTCTGTTGCACCTTCCATATCTTTCTGCCCCAGGCGAATAGAAGAAATTGTAGCTCCACCGGCCGAAATAAGTACACAGAAAGCTACCACAAGATTCATCAGCGGGAATGTAATGGCCAAGCCGGAAATGGCTATAGCTCCTACACCATGCCCGATAAAAATACTATCAATAATGTTGTAGAGTGAAGTAATAGTCATTCCGATAATAGCGGGAATAGAGTATTGTAACAGAAGTTTCCCGATTTTTTCGGTTCCCAGAATGCGTGGGTCGGTTTGTTGCGCCATATGTTGAGTCGTTACGGTTTTTTAAGTGGTGCAAAGGTACGAATAATTTGTCTTATCCATTGATTATTCTGAACTTTGCGCCGATGTAAATACAACGTTTAACGTTTAAAGGTCAAAGATGTTTATGGATACTACAAAGACAATTGCTGCATTGTTCGATTTTGACGGTGTTATAATGGACACAGAACCACAGTATACTATTTTTTGGAATGAACAGGGACAAAAGTATCTGCATAAAGAGAATTTTGGTCCCGGAATAAAAGGGCAGACTCTGGCACAGATTTATGATAAATACTTTTCCGGAGATCTTGTTCCGGTACGTGAACAGATTACTCGTGAACTTAGTAAGTTTGAGAAAGATATGGTCTATGAATATCTTCCGGGGGTACAAAGTTTCCTTGCCGACCTTCATCATCATGGCGTGAAGATCGCTCTTGTCACCAGTTCCAACGAAGAGAAGATGGAGAATGTCTATCATGCTCATCCCGAATTTAAGACACAGTTTGATCGTATTCTTACCGGTGAGATGTTTGAACATTCTAAACCGGCTCCGGACTGTTTTTTGCTTGGTATGAAGATCTTTGGGACTATTCCGAAGAGCAGTTTTGTATTTGAAGACTCTTTTCACGGCTTGCAAGCCGGGCGTTCTTCCGGTGCTACTGTTATAGGATTGGCAACCACAAATTCCCGTGAAACGATCACAGATAAAGCAGATGTTATCATGGATGATTTCACGGGAATGACCTATGAGAAGTTACTGTCTATGGCGAAATGAAACTTATTCTGCCACTAATTTATTTAATGCTTTCAGCAAGTACTCTCGTTGCATAGGGGAGGGAGCTTGCTTGTTTCTTGTTTGGTTTATTGGAGTATCATCAAAGTTATAATAAATCTGATAATAAAGTAATTAAACGGATTGGGAAATTCTCCAAAATATGAATTCTTCTTCTTTTCTTGTTTGTTATAAATTAAAAGTTATACCTTTGCGCCCAATTTATTAATTCATAAATATATAGAAACATGGCTGGATATATATCAGATGACACCAGAAAAGTGACTACACATCGCCTGATAGAAATGAAAGAAAGAGGCGAGAAGATATCTATGTTGACTGCTTACGATTACACAATGGCACAGATTGTTGATGGTGCCGGAATGGATGTGATTCTTGTCGGTGATTCTGCTTCCAATGTGATGGCAGGTAATGTGACAACTCTTCCTATTACGCTCGATCAGATGATTTACCATGGTAAGTCTGTTGTGCGTGCAGTGAAACGTGCTATGGTGGTAGTAGATATGCCGTTTGGCTCCTATCAGGGAAATTCAAAAGAGGGTCTTGCTTCTGCCATTCGTATTATGAAAGAAAGCCATGCCGATGCATTAAAATTAGAGGGTGGCGAAGAAATTATCGAAACTGTAAAGCGCATTCTTTGTGCAGGTATTCCTATCATGGGTCACTTAGGCCTGATGCCACAGTCAATCAATAAATATGGTACTTATACGGTTCGTGCCAAAGATGAAGCAGAAGCTGAAAAGCTGATTCGTGATGCACACTTACTTGAAGAAGCCGGTTGTTTTGCACTGGTTCTTGAGAAGATCCCTGCCGAACTGGCTAAACGTGTGGCAAGTGAACTGACTATTCCTGTCATTGGTATTGGTGCCGGTGGTGATGTAGATGGTCAGGTGCTTGTTATTCAGGATATGTTGGGTATGAACAATGGTTTCCGTCCCCGTTTCCTGCGTCGTTATGCTGACTTGTTCACAGTGATGACGGATGCTATCAGTCGCTACGTATCGGACGTAAAGAACTGTGACTTCCCGAACGAGAAGGAACAATATTAATATTTATGACAAACCATTTGTGGACAATTCATTTTATGCGGATATGTGTTGCTAATTTGCTGTTGTTCATATCCCTGTATATGCTATTTCCGGTTGTTCCGGTAGAGATGGCGGACCACTTGGGTGTGCCGGTTTCTCAAACCGGAGCAATGTTTTTGTTGCTTACTTTGGGAATGTTTGCCATTGGGCCCTTTCATGCGTATCTGGTAGATGCATACAAGCGGAAGTATGTTTGCTCTTTCTCTTTTGCAACGATGGTAGCGGCTACGGTGGGATATGGCTTTGTCAATGATATCACACAGCTGTTGCTGCTTTGTTTCGTACAAGGTATTGCATTTGGTATGGCTACTACGGCAGGCATTACGCTGGCTATTGATATTACCAATACTAATTTGCGTAGTTCGGGAAATATTGCTTTCTCGTGGATGGCCCGGTTAGGAATGCTTATCGGCATAGCATTGGGAGTAGGTTTGTATCAGTGGTATGACTTTAAAACCATATTGTATGTATCGGTTATTGCCGGATTGGCAGGCATTTTCTTTGTTTCCCGTGTTTATGTACCTTTCCGTGCACCGATTGTGACTAACCTATGTTCGTCCGACCGTTTTTTACTTTTACGAGGATGGTTGCCCGCTTTCAATCTTATGTTGATAGCTTTCATTCCGGGATTGTTGTTACCTGTTTTTCATAATTCATTGAGTGATGTGTTTATAGGTAATATCGAAATTCCGTTTTTTGCAATAGTAGGAGTGGGGTTCCTGTTTTCTGTATTGCTGGCAAGGTTTGTTTATCGTGAGGAAAAAACGCTGAGAGTAATTACTTTAGGAATTAGCCTGATGATGGTTTCTTTTATTTTACTGAAAGAACTGCCGGCTATTGTAACTGCTATATTGTTGGGAGTGGGACTTGGATTGGTTACTCCTGAGTTCTTGCTGATGTTTGTAAAACTGTCACAACATTGCCAGCGTGGCACTGCCAATACCACTCATCTTTTAGCATGGGAAACAGGCATGTCTTTGGGAGTTGCTGCTGCTTGTTATCTGAGCACTGAGTCTTCTGTAGATGCCGTTTATCATTTAGGGCGTATTCTGATTCCGGTAGCTTTGCTGTTTTTCGTATTGCTGACCTATCCCTATTATAAGAAAAAGCGGGTACGATAATTGAATAATTGAAAATTGAAAGTTGAAAATGAAAGACTGCTGGTAAATCTCCAGCATGTTTCTTCTGCCTTTCTTTCATTTTCAACTTTCAATTAATATATGGTATAAAGATAATCAATCCTACGATTGCTGCTGCGATAGCACATATCAGTACGGCGCCTGCTGCAATGTCTTTTACCTCACCGGCTATCGGATGCCATTCAGGAGATACTAAATTCACGAGTCGTTCGATAGCTGTATTGAATGCTTCTGCCGCGATAACAACCCCTATACAGATAATAATTGCTACCCATTCGAGCTTCTCTATATCGAAAGTAAAGCCTGCAATAATTACTAACAGAGCAATTGTCAGATGAATCCATACGTTGTGCTCCCTACATACAAAGCCTCTGATTCCTTTCCATGCATAGGTAAAACTTTTCAGACGTTTTTTTATACTGAATGATTCCATAAGTACTGTATCCTAATTAAATGATTGTATCATTGAAACGCAAATTATCACAAATTCACGCAAAGAATATCGTCTCGCAAATGTAGCATGCCATCTAATCTGCGATAATTTGCGATCATTCGCGTTTCAATAAAACATTGGCACATTGATTCATTATTTTTCAATTTCTACTCACTTGTTTCACTCCTTTTACCGTCCTTAATTTCTTTATCAAAGCTTCCAGACGACCTGTATCACCTACCATGATAGTCATTGTACCCGAGAATAGCCCATCGTGGGAGTCAATGCCAATGGAACGTAACGTGATATTGTTTTCTTTAGAAATAATCGAAGTAATGTTTGTTACAATACCAATGTCATCATGTCCCACTACACGGAGTGTGATGGGGTATTGTGTTCCCTGTGATTTTCCGGCCCAACGGGCTTTTACAATACGATATCCAAAGCGTTCTCTCATTTGATCTGCATTCGGACAATCCATGCGGTGAATCTTTATACCTCCGGATACAGTAACAAACCCGAATACTTCATCTCCATAGATCGGATTACAGCATTTGGCCAGTTTGAACTCCAGTCCTTTCAGATTTTGATCAATGACAAGTACATCTTCTTTACCATTCGTCTCTTCTATCTGGTTTTGCAGGTTATATCCTTCGGCACTGCGATATACAATTTCATCATGTGTATCGTTGTCTCGCTTTTGCTGTTCTATGTATTTATCGAGCAAGTCGTTTACATCCAGCGTACCATCGGCTATCGCCTGATAGAACTCTGTCACTACCTTATATCCCAGTCGCTTGATGAGGCGCATCATTGTACCCTCATCGTATTCCATCTTCCGGTTCTTAAATTTACGCTCCAGTGTTTCTTTGGCAAAGTCATGCTGGCGTGCCACCATCTCTTTCAGTGCCTGTCGAATCTTGGTACGAGCCTTGGAGGTGGTTACAATGTTCAGCCAATCCTGCTTGGGTGTCTGAGTGTTCGATGTCATGATCTCCACCTGGTCACCGCTGTTCAGTTTTTGTTTCAACTGGGCGTTTTTGCCATTGACCTTTGCACCGATACATTTACAACCCAATTTGCTATGGATATGGAAAGCAAAATCGAGTACAGTTGCTCCTTTGGCCAGTTTGAAAAGGTCTCCTTTGGGTGTAAATACGAATACTTCATCCTCGTACAGATCCATTTTGAACTGGTCCATCACTTTCATTGAATCGTTGTCCGGATTCTCAAGTGCTTCACGTACGGAAGTCAGCCATTCGTCCAACCCTGTCTCTCCTTTGATACCTTTGTACCGCCAGTGGGCTGCAAGACCCCGTTCGGCTATTTCATCCATGCGACGGGTACGTATCTGTACCTCCACCCATTTTCCTTCCGGTCCCATTACGGTGATGTGGAGCGATTCATACCCATTACTTTTAGGGATAGACAGCCAGTCACGCAAACGCTTCGGGTTGGGCTGATACATATCTGTCACGATAGAATAAGCCTGCCAACACTCCTGTTTCTCTTTGTCCGGATCCGAATCGAGAATGATTCGAATGGCAAAAAGATCATAGATACCTTCAAAAGGCGTTTTTTGTTTCTGTATTTTGTTCCAGATAGAGTGGATGGATTTGGTACGCCCTTTAATGTCGAATTTCAGCCCGGCCTCTTTTACTTTCTTTTGTATCGGTTCTATAAAAGCAGCAATGTACTTGTCCCGCGATGCTTTTGTTTCATTCAGTTTGTCTTTAATGAAATAATAAGTATCCCGGTGAATATATTTCAGAGACAAGTCTTCCAATTCCGACTTCAGTTTGTAGAGCCCTAACTTGTGAGCTAACGGTGCATACAGATAGGCCGCTTCATTGGCTACCTTGATACGGTCTTCCTCATTTTCCGAATCCTTGATTTGCCGCATTACGTTTACACGGTCGGCAATCATAATAAGGATTACACGCATATCTTCTGCAAAGGAGAGAAGCAGGTTACGGAAGTTTTCAGATTCGATGGCAGGACTTTTAGCATATAACTCATTGGTCTTTACCAATCCTGTGATAATACTCGAAACATCCTCTCCAAACTCACTGCGGACAGTTACGGGAGATAATACGTTATTTTTTACAATCTCGTGCAGCATGATACCTATCAGGCACGATCCTTTCATTCCTATCTCATCGGCCACAACAACTGCCGTTTGTAAATCCCTGATAACAGGATTCATCCCAAAATTGTTACGGCGCAGACTATTGCACTGTGC
>QWCY01000675.1_pt1 | contig 54212 bp, 38 predicted proteins | sample 1972631 | NCBI WGS metagenome assembly QWCY01 (sample SAMN09866696, study PRJNA288562) | Human gut metagenome isolate pre1_stool, whole genome shotgun sequencing... | isolation source: gut | host: Homo sapiens | place: USA: California
CGGTCAATCCAAAGCATACACGATGAAATAGTAAGTAATGTTCGTGAGAACTTACATTATCTCGATGTGAGCATATTTAATCACATTTTGAGTGGCAGAACCATATGAATATTGGAATATTTGACTCAGGAATCGGTGGAATGTCCGTCCTTCACCAGGCGCTTGCCACCCTCCCTCATGAAAACTATATATTTTACGCAGACACTGACCACGTCCCCTATGGAACCAAGACCAAAGACCAGGTCATATCCTACGTAGACGAAATGATACAATTCATGTTATCCCATAACTGCAAAGCAGTGGTCATTGCCTGCAACACGGCAACCTCCGTCGCTGCTTCCACCATGCGTCAGAAATACACTATCCCTATTATAGGAATTGAACCTGCGGTAAAGCCTGCAGTGGAGCAGAGTCATGGCAGGCGTGTCATGGTCGTAGCCACTCCTCTTACAATCCGTGAGGAAAAGCTCAAGAATCTTGTAGACAGAGTAGACAATGCCCATCATGTAGATCTGCTCCCTTTACCGGAACTGGTGACTTTTGCAGAGAGAGAAGAATTTAATTCCCCACAGGTGGAAGCCTATCTACACAAGGAACTATCCTCCTATGACTTGTCCACTTACGGAGAATTGGTATTGGGCTGTACCCATTTTAACTATTTCAAAGACAGTTTTCGCAAGATTATGCCTTCCCAGGTACAGATCATAGATGGTAATAGGGGAACTGTGAACCAGTTAAAACGTATTCTTGAAAGTACAGATCAGTTAGAACAGTCAGAGGGAAAAGTAAGATATTTTACATCAGGCAGAGAAGTGGTGGCATCAGAACAGCTTGCCAGGATGGACAGGCTTCATGCCAGACTGGAAGAAATGTCACGTATAAAATGATTAAATGCTGTGCTTTATATAGAAGAAAACGGGATGCTGCATGAAAGCACATCCCGTTTTCGCTATTTCAGACAACTGACTTATTCCAGGTTCAGTTTCTTGGTCATCATATGAATATTGATGAAGTACATTGCAATTGCCAGAATAATCGTAGTAATTAAAATGGCAATAAAAGCCGGCATCATAAAGCTCATCAGCGGTAGTGTATCACCGGCAGCTGAAGCTGCAAATAATTTACCATAGGCTGGAAGCATTGCCAGATAAGTAATGACCTGCATAATCATGGTAACAATGAAATACGCAAGAATTGCACCAAGAATGCGGTGTTTTGTATAAAGCTGGCCAAGACTGACACATCCTAGCAGAATACAGCATCCGGTGATGCAGCCAATCAGACTGTATCCAATCAGGAATACACAGTACTGTGTCAATGTTACGCCAAGTGACTGTTGGAACTCTGTGCTTAGCATTGCAAAGGACATAGTTCCTGTATAACTTGTGGTATCTGAACCTAATACGGCTGCAATGATCACGGCAAAATATACGATTATAGACAGAAAAACCGTAATAGAAGACAGAAACTGGATAAGGCATGAAGCTATTGTTTTGGCTCCGACCAGCTGTCTGGCAGACACAGGTAACGTATGTGTCAGATAAGCGGCATCTGTATAGCATGATTTATAGAAACGGATTGCAACGATCAGACTTGTTCCAATGCTGCATACAATTAAGCCAAGATAATAAATGAGTACAGAGCCTATGAGCATAAAGAGTGAGTAGTTTTCATTTACATCATCAAATTCAAAATTGATGGACACAATGATTAAGGAAGAAACAAGCGTTGTTCCGGCCAGAATGGCGAGCATGACCAGAAACTGACGGCTGAGGCTTTTCCACTCATATTTTATTAATTTCCCTAACATGCGTATACCTCCCTGAAATAAGTATCAATGGATTTGCCCTGTTTCTCGCGGATGGCATCTGCGGATGTATGGAGAAGCAGGGAACCATTCTTCATGAATATGACTTCATCCAGTATATTCTCAATATCCGTGATCAAATGAGTAGATAACAGAATAGTGGCATTTTCATTGTAATTCGTAATAATTGTGCGCAGAATGAAGTCTCTGGCGGCAGGATCTACTCCGGCAATCGGCTCATCAAGGATGTAAAGTTCAGCTTCCCTGCTCATGACAAGGATTAACTGTACCTTTTCCTTGGTGCCTTTGGATAAGGTCTTTAATCTGGCATCCGGGTCAATGTCCAGAGAAGATAACATGCCATAGGCACGATCCTCATTGAAATCTTCATAGAAATCCTTGAAATAGGAAATCATTTCACGGATTCTCATATTGCTTTGTAAATAAGTACGTTCCGGCAGATAGGAGACAATCTTTTTCGTCTCAATTCCCGGTGCATATCCATTGATGGTAACAGTACCGCAGGATGGGGACAGCAATCCATTGATCATTTTGATCAAAGTGGTCTTACCACATCCATTAGGTCCCAGAAGTCCGATAATTTTACCGCGTGGTATAGACAGGTTCATGTGGTAAACTGCCATATAATTACCGGCACCCTTGTATTGTTTGCATAGATCCTTTACTTCCAATAAAGTGTCCATTATTGTATTCCTCCCTCAATTGTCTCTGTTATAAGCTTCAGAATATGTGCATTGTCATATCCAAGCTCATTCATTTTCTCAAAAAATCCCTTAATCTGCAATACTGCAATTTCTTTTTGAACCTGTTCGATCATTGTAATGTCCTCCGTTACGGTCCTTCCGCTCCCTCTTTGTGTTGTGACCAGTCCGCTCTTCTCCAATTCCACGAAAGCTCTCTGCATTGTGTTGGGATTTACACTGGCTTCGGCAGCCAGCTCTCTGACACTTGGCAGTCTGCTTCCTGGAGCATAAATGCCGGATATGATTCGGGTCCGTATGATTTCCAGAATCTGTGTGTAGACCGGGCGATCTGCATTAAGTTCCCACGCCATATGAAACACTCCTTTCTGCTGTACGTAAATCGCATTGCTGTATTAGCTGATTAATACAATAATACATAATATAAAAAAAGTCAATATAAAATAAAAAAATATAAAATGAATAAAAAAACATCAATATGAAAACTACATGTATATTTATGTGCGTTAAAGTGAACTAAAATGTAAAATAAAGTCGAAAACTCTGAAATTTTGTAAAAAGTGAAAAGATTCAGAATTGCATATTTATAATGTATAATTATACAAAAATGTTGATAATAAATTAAGTGGAAGAAAATGGGACTATTGACATATAGAATATTTGATAATAAAATAGCTTCTGTCAAAGAAAATATGTGATTATCGCCATAAAGGAGTGGAATGAGCCGAAGTAGGCGTATTCTCTCCTTATTTTTTTTGCCGAAGTTCAAAAGAACTATTTTTAAGTGATATAAGTTAAGTAAAGGAGAGTACTACAATATGTTCAAGTACATTATAAAGAGAATTGGTCTGGCGATTGTAACAATCTGGGCAGTTGCGACCATTACCTTTTTCCTGATGAATCTGGTACCGGGTGGTCCGTTCTTATCCGAGAAAGCAGTCAGTCCTAAGGCAATGGCAGCACTGGAAGCAAAATATGGATTGGATAAGCCGCTGTTCGAGCAGTATATTACATATCTGACAGATGCTCTGCATGGAGATTTCGGCGATAGCCTGAAACAGAGAGGACGTACAGTTACTTCTATTATAGTAACAAAGTTCCCCGTATCTGCAAGAGTAGGTGGGGTTGCTGTGCTGGTAGCGCTGCTGCTTGGTATTCCACTTGGATGTATTGCAGCAATGCACCGAGGTAAATTCCTTGATAATCTGATTAGTGTCATATCGACCTGTGGTATTGCGGTACCGAGTTTTGTTATCTGTACGGTATTGATGTACTTTTTGGGCGTTCATTTAAAAATTCTCCCTACCTATGGCCTGACTTCCTGGAAGCACTATGTAATGCCGGTTATGGCGTTATCATTCTATCCCATGGCATATATCATGAGACTGATGCGCTCTTCCATGCTGGATGTTCTTGGTCAGGATTATATGAGAACCTGTAAAGCAAAGGGCGTATCTCAGGCGGTCAGCATCTTCAAGCATGCACTCCGCAATGCGATTCTGCCGGTTATTACATATGTAGGACCGATGCTTGCCTATACCTTAACAGGAAGCTTCGTTGTAGAGAAGATCTTTACAATTCCGGGTCTTGGCGGTGAATTCATCGGTTCCATTTCCAGCCGTGATTATACGGTCATCATGGGAACTACAATCTTCCTTGCGACCCTTCTGATCGTAATGAATGTGATTGTTGATATTATTTATAAAATTGTAGACCCTCGTATTAAGCTCAATTAACGGAGGACATAGAGAAATGAAAGAGAACCCAATCAGTTTTCAGATGAAGTTGAATCCGGATGATTTCCTTCCGGCAACAAATGAAGAGAAAGAAAGTCTTGTAGTCATGCGTGAAAGCGTAAGCTTCTGGAAGGATGGCTTTCGAAGACTTCGTAAGAATAAAGTAGCAATGGTAAGTCTGGTCGTTATCATACTGATCATGATCCTGTCATTTATCGTACCTTCCTTCTATCCTTATTCCTATAAGACACAGATCAAGGGTGCAAATAATCTGGCTCCGATGCAGTATTCTGCTGATGAGCTGGCAAGAATCGATGCAGGAGAGAGCGTATTCCCTCATATTCTTGGTACAGACAAGATGGGACGTGATTATGCGATCCGTGTTATGATGGGAAGCCGAATCTCCTTGATGGTTGGTTTGATCGCGACTGCAATCATTCTGGTAATCGGTTCTATCTATGGTTCTGTTGCAGCCTTCTTCGGAGGCTGGGTAGACCTGGTCATGATGAGAATCGTAGATATTATTTATACAGTTCCTGATGTTTTGCTAATTGTACTTCTGTCCTTTGCCATTAAGAGTCCTTTGGAATCACTGGCACAGGTTCCCGGTTTTGGCTGGGTACAGACAGTAGGTACGAATCTTATCAGTATCTTCATCGTATTTGCCCTGCTTTACTGGGTAGGTATGGCACGTATGGTACGAAGCCAGATCCTGATGCTTAAGGAAAGCGAGTATGTTACTGCAGCAAGAGCACTGGGGGCAAAGAATGGCAGAATCATTAAGAAGCATCTGTTGACGAACTGTATTGGTACTTTGATTGTAACAACTACTTTGCAGATTCCTTCTTCCATCTTTACAGAGAGCTTTTTAAGCTTCCTGGGACTTGGTGTTGCAGTACCGCTTCCATCTTTGGGAAGTCTGGCGAGTGAAGCAATAAACGGTATTAATACATATCCGTATCTGCTGTTTATTCCATCAATACTGATCAGTTTGATTATTTTGAGCTTTAACCTGCTGGGTGATGGACTTAGAGACGCATTTGACCCTAAGCTCAAGAATTAACATAGACAGGTTCATAGGAGGAAATTATGTCAGAATATCTTGTAGATATCAATCATGAGCGCCTATCCTTCTTTACCCCTGCGGGTGAAGTAAAGGCACTGAACGATGTGTCCATACATGTTAAGGAAGGCGAAGTATTGGGAATCGTAGGAGAAAGCGGTTCCGGTAAGTCTGTTACAGCATACAGCCTGATGGGGCTGACTGCATATCCGGGTAAGCTTATTGGAGGAACACTGGAGTTTAACGGACACAAAATTAATGAAATGACAGAGAAAGAGATGCGTAAGATCAGAGGAAATGAAGTATCTATCATTTTCCAGGACCCTATGACAAGCTTGAACCCTGTATATACAATTGGTAATCAGATTGAGGAGGTTATCCTTCTCCATACAGATAAAAAGAAAAAAGAAGCACATGAGCGTGCCAAGGAACTGCTGACTCTGGTAGGTATCAATGAGCCGGAGAAGAGATTAAAGCAGTATCCCCATGAGCTTTCCGGTGGTATGCGTCAGAGAGTCATGATTGCAATCGCATTAGCCTGTGAACCCAAGCTTCTGATCGCAGATGAACCTACTACTGCATTGGATGTTACAATTCAGGCGCAGATTCTTGAATTGATGATGGAACTGAAGGATAAGCTTGGAATGGCAATTATCATGATTACTCACGATCTGGGTATTGTAGCCAGCATGTGTGAGAAAATCGCAGTTATGTATGCCGGCAGAATTGTAGAATATGGTACAACAGATGAGATATTCTATGAGCCAAAGCATGAATATACCAAGGGATTGCTCAGAAGTATTCCCAAGCTGGATGCCAAGGAACATGAGAAACTGGTTCCCATTGAAGGTACTCCTATTGATTTGTTAAATCCGCCTAAGGGATGTCCGTTTGCACCGCGCTGCAATAACTGTATGAAGATATGTCTGCGCGAGATGCCGCCTGTTACGACCTTTGGTGATGTCCATTATACACAGTGCTGGATGAATCAGAAGGCACAGATGGAAGGAGGAGAGACAGGTGAGCGATAAGTTAGTTGAAGTACAGCACCTGAAACAATATTTCCCGGCTGGTGGCTATGGTAAGAATAAGAAATATGTAAAGGCCGTTGATGATGTATCCTTTTATGTAAATAAAGGAGAGACTCTTGGACTTGTAGGAGAGTCCGGATGTGGTAAGACCACAACAGGACGTACTCTGCTGCGTCTGTATGAGCCGACTGCAGGTAAGATCATCTATGATGATCAGGTAATCTTTGACGGTGAGAAGAAGATTGCAGTAGATATGCTTCCATATCGTAAGAAGATGCAGATCGTATTCCAGGATCCGTATGCAAGCCTTGACCCTCGAATGACAGTAGCCGATATTATTGGAGAGGCTATTGACATTCATAAGCTTGCTGCCAATAAGCAGGAAAGATATGATATTATTATTGAAATGCTTCGCAGAGTAGGATTGAATTCTGAACATGCCAACCGTTATCCACATGAATTCTCAGGTGGACAGAGACAGCGTGTAGGTATTGCCAGGGCATTGGCAGTCAATCCACAGTTTATTGTCTGTGATGAACCTATATCTGCATTGGATGTATCCATTCAGGCGCAGGTTATCAACATGTTTGAGGATCTCCAGCAGGAACTGGGACTGACTTATCTGTTCATTGCCCACGACCTGTCAGTAGTTAAGCATATATCCAACCGTATCGGTGTTATGTATCTGGGTAAGCTGGTAGAACTGGCAGACAGCTATGAGCTGACGACACACAGCGTACATCCATATACCAAAAGTTTGATTTCTGCAATTCCAATTGCAGATCCTAAGACAGCCAGACAGAACAAGCGAATTGTTCTGGAGGGTGATGTACCAAGTCCGTTAAATCCACCTTCAGGCTGCCGATTCCGCACCAGATGTCCTTATGCGACAGAACAGTGCGCAGCAGAACAGCCGGAGTGGAGAGAGATATCAGCCGGTCATTATGTAGCATGTCATCATCCATGCGTATAATGAATGGTTATGTATATTTTATTCTGATAGGCAGTTATGCAGTATTATTTCTGCATAGTGTTTATATATTTACAACTTTTATTTCATAGAGGAGGATATGGTATGAAAAAGAAAGTAATTTCTCTTATGCTTGCTGCATGCATGGTCATGGGCATGACAGCTTGCGGTTCATCTGCATCAACAGCTGATACACAGCCTGCAGCAGACGGAACAACATCAGAGACACAGGCAGCTACAACAGATGCAGCAGCTGCAACAACAGAGAGTACAGGCGATAAGGAACTTGCAGTTCAGATCGGACCTGACCCTGAAACAATTGATCCCGCTTTGAACAGTGCAGTAGATGGCGGTAACATGTTATTACATGCTTATGAGTGCCTGCTTATTGTAGGTGAGGATGGAACTCTTCAGCCAGGACAGGCAGAGTCTTATGAAGTATCTGAGGATGGTCTTACATGGACATTCCATTTAAGAGATGGCTTAAAGTGGTCAGATGGTTCTGATTTAACAGCAAATGATTTCGTATACAGCTGGAAGCGTGTATGCAATCCTGAAGTAGCAGCTCCTTATGCTGAGACAGTTCTTGGTATGGTTAAGGGCTATGATGAAGCAATTGAAGGCAACCTTGATGCACTTGCAGTAACAGCACCTGATGATTCTACACTTGTAGTAGAACTGGCTAATCCTTGCTCATACTTTGGCAGCCTTGCAGCATTTGCTACATTAAGCCCTGTTCAGGAAGCTACTATCGAAGCTAACGGTGAAGCTTGGGCAACAGCTCCTGAAACATATGTATCTAACGGACCTTTCTACATGACAGAGTGGGTTCCTGGTTCTCACATCACATTCAGCAAGAACCCTTACTACTGGAATGCAGATGCTATCAAGCTTGACAGACTGAAATTCGTCCTGATGGAGGATTCCAATGCAGCTTACAGTGCATACCAGACAGGCGAAGTATTACTGATCAAGGATGTACCTACAGAAGAAATCCCAAGTCTTGAGGGTACAGATGATTTCTATGTAGATCCTATTATTGGTACTTACTACATCAGCCTGAATCTTCAGAACGAAGTTTTCCAGGATGTTAATGTCCGTAAGGCATTAAGCCTTGCTATTGACCGTGAATATGTTGCAAGCACTCTGATGCAGGGTACTTATACAGCAGCAGGCAATCTTATGGGACCAGGCTGGATGGATACAGACGGAACAGAGTTCATGAGCAATGCTAACGGCGGTAAGCCATACATTGATACAACTAATTTTGAGGCTAATCTTGAAGAAGCTAAGCAGCTTCTTGCAGATGCAGGATATCCTGATGGAGAAGGCTTCCCTACAATCAGTTATACAACAAATGATGCCGGTTATCATAAGGTAGTAGCTGAGTACTTACAGCAGGCTTGGGCTGAACTTGGTATTGATCTTCAGGTTAATATCGTTGAGTGGTCAAGCTTCACTCCTATGCGCCGTTCAGGTGACTTCGAAGTTGCACGTAATGGCTGGGTAGGCGACTACAGCGATCCTTCTAACATGTTAGAGCTGTTCTGCACAACAAACGGTAACAACGATGGTAAGTTCAGCAATGCTGACTTTGATGCAGCTATTGATACTTCAAGATCTACTCTGGATGCAGCAGAGCGTTCTACAGCACTTCATACAGCAGAAGATATCTTAATGGATCAGGCTGGCTGTATTCCTCTTGCTTACTACAATGACTTCTGGTTACAGAGCAGCAAGATTACAGGTGCTTGGCATTCCGCTTATGGATACTGGTACTTCATGTATGCTGATATTACAGAGTAATTGTAAAGCAGACAGCTTATAAAAGAACAAAATCTCACATCACAGTAAAATGTGGTGTGGGATTTTTTTATGTGTAAAACAGCGATTTTGTTCTGAATAGTTACTGTAAAATAACACAAAAATAATAAGTACGGTGCATAATGAATGCAAAAATATGCGTCACTTATGCAAAATAAGATAAAAAATACAATTATTACAAAATGACGCTGTATGGTACTGGAAAAATTTGTTGATTTTTGATGTGAATTAATTTATAATTTGTCATATGAGGGAGCAGCTGAAGGGGAATTAAAAACAGTGTAAAATGATAAACATATAATGTTTATTTTTTAGTTGCGTAAATTACGAGAGTAGTTTAGGCAATTTTTTTGTTTACAGGGTGATTCTACTGTACAAATTGTGCAGGATATGCCGGACGGTATACTTATCTGAGGGCAGCACAGACAGATATAAATGATATTGGAAATGAGGACACAAATGAGATATATGGCGGCAGCGGTATCAGATGCTGGTATCATAAAGAAGGTAAATCAGGACAGCCTGACTGTTAAAATAGCACAAACACCTGCAGGTCAGGTGTGTATGGCTGTAATATGTGATGGATTGGGAGGTCTGTCCCTTGGAGAAGTAGCCAGTGGAAATGTTGTACGGGCTTTTGATAACTGGTTTATGAATGAGTTTTTGGAATCAGACGAAGAATGGACACAGAACAGGATCATGAACAGATGGCAGGAAATTATTACTTCAATGAATCAGAAAATTATGGAGTATGGTGCCAGCCATGGAGTAGAAATGGGAACAACACTTACGGTGAGCCTTTTTCTGAGGGATAAATTCTATGCAGCACATGTGGGTGATTCGAGATTATATGAGATATCAGAGAATTGCAGGCAGTTGACCAGGGATCAGACTGTGGTTTCAAGGGAGCTGGAACAGGGAATTATTACAGGGGAACAGGCACTTACGGATAATAGAGGAAATGTACTCTTACAGTGCATTGGGGTAACGAAACATCTGATTCCGGACTTTTATTGCGCAGACATTAACAATACGGCGGCATATCTGCTCTGCTCAGATGGATTCCGGCATGTTGTATCATCTGAAGAAATATATCAGGTATGCAGACCACTGCAGAATCTTACGCAGGAAGTCATGGAGGTGAATCTCAAGAGCCTCGTAGAGTGTAATAAACAGCGTGGAGAAAGAGACAACATCTCGGCAATATTGATTCAGGTGGGAAATGAAGCATGTTAGAAATAGGTTCCATAGTAGATGATAAATACAGAATACTGAGTAAAGTTGGACAGGGCGGTATGAGCACTGTTTATCTTGCCATTAATGAAAAAGCAAATAAGCCATGGGCGATCAAGGAAGTCCGCAAAGATGGAATTCAGAATTTCGAAGTGGTCAGAGAGAGTCTTATTGTAGAGACGGATCTGCTCAAAAAATTAAAGCATGATAATCTGCCAAGCATTGTGGATATTATAGATCAGGATGACAATTTTCTGATTGTTATGGACTACATTGAAGGCGTTACTCTGGATAAGGTAGTAAAGGAATTCGGCGCGCAGAAGCAGGAGGATGTCGTAAACTGGGCTATACAGCTATGTGATGTACTGTGTTATCTTCACAGTCGCAAGCCTTCCATTATATATCGTGATATGAAGCCTTCCAATGTCATGTTAAAATATGATGGAAGTGTAGTATTGATAGATTTTGGTACAGCTCGTGAGTATAAGGAAAGGGCAAGTGGTGATACTGCATGTCTCGGAACACAAGGATATGCTGCACCGGAGCAGTTCGGAGGACATGGGCAGACAGATGCCAGAACAGACATCTACTGCCTGGGAGCAACCATGTATCACCTGATTACCGGACATAATCCGGCAGAGCCGCCCTATGAAATGTATCCGATCACACACTGGAATGCATCACTGTCTGGTGGATTGGAGGGAATCATCCTGAAGTGTACACAAAAGAATCCGGCAGATAGATACCAGTCTGCAGAAGAGCTTATGTATGCATTACAGAATTACAGGGATTTGGATGCCCCTATGATACGAAAATATAAGCGTCGTGTTGTGGCTTTTGCAGCAAGCATGGTGATGGCAGTATTTTGCGGTGTCATGGCGGCAACAATGCATGTATCTGCCAGAGGACAACAGAGAAGTGAATATGCATATCTCATTGATGCAGCACAGAAGTCCGGCAATCAGGAGGATAAGAAAGCATATTATCTGGAGGCAATTGATACAGACAGCACAAGAGAAGATGCTTATATAGGTCTGATTGATTATTTTATTGAAGATGGTGTATTCTCGGATGATGAGGAAAAGACATTGATCAGGCTTAATGCCAGTACACAGAAATATCTGCAGAAGCTGGAGGATGCGAATCATCAGGAATATGCGGACTTATGCTTCCGCATAGGAAATGCCTACTGGTTCTACGATGAGCATCAGGAGAGCAGACAGTCTACTGCGGTTCCATGGTATACGGCAGCAGCATATTATTATGGGCAGATAGATGGAATGGAGCAGGAGTATAAACGCTGCAATATATACGTAGAGATGGGTAATTTCTATAAAAAGGTCATTACAGCACAGGTTGAGGGTACAGATGAAGGAATGTATGGTGCGTACTGGAATAACCTGATAGAACTTAAGAAACTCAATGATGCGGCACCGGACAGAGAACTGATCACATTAAGACTATATCAGGAGATTATCACGAGATCCATGGAGTATGCCAAATATCTAAAAGAGGATGGAATTACGAAAGAGGATATTATGGAAGTCTATGATGAAATAGCAGTGGATATCAATACAATGGAGCACAACTCAAACAGCAAGGTAGAGGATGAGATCAGTAATATCAAAAGCCTGATGGAACAGGCAGACAGAATGATACGCTCCAGCTACAAGGAGGATAAGCAGGCATGACAGTGAATCAGATGCTGCTGCTTTCAAGAGTGTTTCTTGGCGCAATGATTCTGTTTACCATTGCAGCAGTCATAATTTATTTTTCATTCGATATCAGAAGGGCATGGAGAATACTTACCAATAAGAGCATTCCCGTAAACCATACAAAGTATAAGAAAGCAGACTATAAAATTCAGAAGAACACCAGCGACCTTATTCAGAAGCAGATACAGACAAACAGACTGCAGATGCAGAACGAAGAGGTCACGCAGATTCTGCAGAAGGGAGAGAATGCAGATAGTTCAGATAAAGGGCAGGATGTTACAACAGTATTGGGAGACACTCAGGATACGGTACTACTGGTCAGTCAGCAGGAGCAGGATAATAAGAACAATGTGTTGTTGGACATTACCTTTATTCATACAGAATTGGTGCTTTAATATAATGAAGGAAAGGTAAGAAGGAAATGAAGAGGAGTATGAAATTAACAGTAAGAAGAATCAGTTGCCTGATTATGGTATGTGCACTTTTGGTGAACTCATATCCCATACAGACAATGGCTGCTGAAACGGATGTACAGACAGTCTCCAGCGTGCAGGAAGCTGTGGCGGATAATCAGTCTGCATCAGACAATACAAATGAGAACAAAGAGAAAAAACCGGAACAGCCGGATGCAGATAACAGAGATGATTCAGGGGATACACCCGCAGATAAAACAGAGGATGGAAAAGATACCAGTACAGGCTCCGGAAATGACCAGACGCAGAGCAGCACTATGACAGAGCAGGGGACGGAGACAGCAACAAAGCCTGGTACAGAGCCGTCCGAAGGTCAGACTACAGAAAAAACAACAGAAGCAACGACAGAGGAAACGACAGAGGAAACCACGAATCCAACCGTAGAAACAACAACAGAACAGACCACAGAGAATGCGACAGAAGTATCTACAGAGGAAACTACAACAGTAACCATTGAGAAAATCAAAACACAGATGCAGGCTCCTTTAATAGCTCTTGATGATATAGAACCAGTATACCAGTCAGGAGAAAATGGTAAGGTAGGTTATTTTGAAGCAGAGATAAATGGAAATGTCACGCTGCATCTGAATGTGGAGCGTACCACAACTGAAGAAACAGTAAATAAATCTGATTTGAAAACAGAAGAATCTGATACGGATGATGATTCTGCCACAGAGTCTGTATCAGAGAACTGTAAGGTAATTCTGGAAGCACAGGATGCAGATGGAGAAATCATTGAACTTGGAAGCAAAGAAGTCTGTGTAACAGAAGAACAGGATAAAGAAATCAGTATATCCGGCACAAAAAAGCTGAAAATGGATAAAGATGGTGAATATACCGTATGGATAAAGGTGCTGGATAAAGACGGAAATGTAATTAAAAACACATACAAAAGTACACAGATTACAATTCCTGAAGAATTAAATTCGCATATCACAATATCCAATTTTACAACTTCTGAATACACACAAGTAATGAAGGATGGTGTGTGCAGTGGCTTCAAAGTTCCTTATACGCTGACGATAACTGTCAGCATAGATGGTATGGGAGGAACGGTATCTGCCAGTGAAAGAAGAAGTGAGATCAGAGCCTGCATACCGAAGATAAATTATTGTATCAAAGCAAATGGCTGGAGCAAAATAAATGACAGCCTGGATACAGATGACATTGTCACACAGATTATTGCAAATTCAGACAGTAAAAAAGGTGCAGTATGCAAGGAGACAACGGAGGGTACATTTACAATAAGCCGCGCTGGTACATTTAAGATTACAGCAGAAGCCAGCGGCTGTGAAGATTATATTGAGAAAGAACTGACCATTGATAAACTTGACAGAAAAATAGAGTACACTCCGGATAAGACAGAATATATATATGGAGAAGAGGCAGTATTTACACCTGCAAAAGACAGCGTATGTACAGAAAATGCCAATATTAAAGTTACAGACACAGACGGAAAGGAAAAAACCAATGCAAAGGTAGAATATAAGAATGGCAGCTTTACTGTATTTATGGATAATTCTAAAGAGGAAAACAGTGAGACAGTCAAGGTTACAGTGTCTTTTCCACAAAACAGTATATACAAGGAAGATGTGTATGAAACATGTACTGTTACCTTTAAGAGAGCTGATCCTGATATAAAATATATGGTATATCCTATAAGCAAAAACGGATATTATAACTACGGACAGGACGTAATTGTTTATGCAGATGTATTTAAGAATGATCCATGGATGAAACTATCGAAATTAACGGCTGCAGAGGTTGATAAAGAGGGTAATGAAATAGCAGAAGATAAGAAGCAGCTTGGTATTTCAATAAATTATATTGAAAATAACATCAGGATAACAAATGAAAACCCGGGGAATGCAGAAGCCTCCAAAGCATATATCCGCTTATATTATAAGGGTGATGCGGTTCATAATCCCAAATCGATAATTGTTTCCCTTTCTTATCAGAAGAAGGAACAGAACCTGAAGTATACAGCAGATGAAAGTACAGTTCAGGTATTTGGACAGGATAGCGTTGTGATTACGAATGAATCCCAGAATACAGTCGGGGATGTAACTTACTTCGAATCTGACGGAAAAGGCAATGAAATAGCAGATGCAGATAAGAAGCTGACAATTGTCAGAAAGGGGAAGAATACCTACCAGGTAAGTGCCCAAAATGATGAATTGGATGATACAGCGACCTGTTACATCACTTTCATGCATGAGGGTGATAAATATTATAAAAAGGCGACAGGAACTGTTGCCCTGAAATACAGCAGAATAGAGAATACAATTGCCTATCGCGCGGATAGTACTGAAGAAAGTCATGAATACGGCGAAAAAATCATCTTTAGATGCGAGAGCGGAGTAACGGCAGGCGGTATCCTCTGTTATGAATCTGATGAGAAAGGCAATCAGATTAAGACAGAAAAGCATGTAGAAATTGATATTGACGAAACTGCCGGAACAGTTGCAGTAACAGGCAGCAGGCTGACAGATGCGCCCTGTTATATCACAATCGAGCATAAGGAGAATAATACTTACCGTGCAAGTAATAAAGTAACCTTCCGTTTCGATGTACGAAGGATTACTTCTGAGGGCTCCATTACATTGAATGAAGAAACCACAGGCTTCCTCTTCTTCAAGACTAAGAAAATGGTCCTGAAAGTCACAATGAAGACAGACACAGATACATGGTTCAAGGAAGATGCAGAGAACATTCACTTCAATCTGTCTCTGGATAGTCATGGCGAAACCAGGGTATTGGGAACTGAAGCTTCATTCTGCGAATATAATGCTGAAACATATACAGCAACATATACCTATGTTATTAACCGAGAAGATATCCGGGCACTAAAAGAAGCAGATTATACACTGACAGCAACAGCCGATGTGAAGGATTATTATGAGCCGTTTAGTAAAATTTTTGACAGTATTCATGTAAAGAGGTCAGGTCTGGATATTGAGCTGGATCCCAATCAGGTAAAGAATGGAATACTGACTGTAGAGTTCAGTCATGATACAGGTAAATTAAATTATAAAATTCAGGGTGACAGCAATAAGTATGTAGGTAAGCTCACAGCAGGAATGAAAATTACTTCCGCAGATTCAGAAATCCTTGCAATCAGTGATGATGGAAGTTTCCAGACACTTAAAGGCGGTACAACAACGGTTACACTGACAGCAGATGATAATACAGAGTATGACATCTATGAGCCTTGTGAAAAGACGATTACTGTAGTAATAACAGACCCTGAGGATATAAGTTATACACTCAATGGATTAGATCCTGAGGAATATCTGAAAAAGGCAACCAGAGTAGCAGGTACAGAGAACTGGTTCGATGAAGAGATACTTTTCAAGGCAGGAGATAATAACCTGTATGGAGAAATCTGCTACAGTACAAATGGCGGAGAGACGTATACGATGGTAAAGGGAAGAAGCTTTATCATCAGGAATACAGAAATACAGAATTATAAATTCTATTTCTGCGATGAAGATAAGAATATATCAAGTAAGAATCTGCCAGATAATATCGGATATGATGAGATTGATAACATTGCTATAGATACGGCAGCACCTGAATGGAATGACGGACTGTCCATAGACAAAAAGAAAAGCAGGCATTCTACAGATAAGATCAGCTATTTCCCGGAATCGGTAACGCTGACAGCTTATACCGGAGATAAGCCGGGAAGTGAGACAAGTGTTGATCCTGCATCAGGTGTTGAGAAGGTAGAAGTATATTATATTGATCAGAATAGAATAGAAACGATAGATGTTCCATTGAAGGACAGATATAAGGACGCATACGAGCTTGTATTATCAGATGACGCTGTCTATGGCAGAATCAGATTTACTGCTATAGATTACCTGGGTCATAGAAGTGGGACAGCAGAGTACGACAAGAGCATCTGTATTGATAAAGTGGTTCCTGTAATTGGATATAAGACACGAAATCATAACGGAGAGCAGATCAGTTACAATGGAGAGTGGACAAACCAACAACTGCAGTATGTATTAGACCTTCTGACCGGTACACAGGTATCAGGTATTTACAGTTATGAATATGCTTTTGTGGCAGTAGATAATAAGTTATCAGAGAATACGAAATGGACATCTGTCAGTGAAGATGATCTCAGGCTGGTATTCGGTACGGTACTTGAGCAGTCCCAGGATACCAGGGATGGTGTCATGCAGTATGGAGGAGAATTACAGGAAAGCAAAGTGGATGAAGGCTTGACGGCTGAAGAGCTTGCCAGATATGCAAAGATGAACGGTACACTGTATTTCAGAGCTGAATCAAACGCAGGACTGCAGACACAGAATGAAGACATTGATAAGAACTGCAGCAGAATCAGAATCTGGCAGCAACAGCTAAGTGCAGCCAATGTGGCATCCGATATTGCACCTGATCCTTCTACAGGCTGGTATAACAAGCAGACAGGATCTGTAAGAATCAGCTTCGCATATCCGGAATATGATGCAGACAGCTTTGCACCGGCAGCAGGTATTGTATATACATTTGAAACAGAAGATGAGAATCGAAATAAAAGCACAGACACAAGAAGCTTTTACCGCGGTATTCTCGACGAAGAATCAGGCAAGGTCGTAGAAGTGTCAGATTACCATAATACTGACAGTTTCACCAGTCTGGAAGCTGGAACGATCAATATTGATAAAGACAGCATTAACCGGTTATCTGTATATGCAGAGGATGCAGCAGGCAACCGCTCTGCTGTTACAGAGTATAAGATACAGGCAGACTATCAGTCTCCAGATCAGATTACGGCAACCGCAGACGGCAGTACAATGACAGTTCATCCGGACGCTGCAGAAGGAATCGCATATAAGATTTTTTCACAGACATCTGTACAGGTCAGCGGAGAAGCACAGTACGGAATCAGTGAGAAGAAGAGCTTTCATATGGCATTGACTAAGGAACAGGGCGGTACTACATCCGTTTCAGGAGATGCGAGCATGGATTCTATCAGCGTAGAACCATGCAGCAGAGGTTTCGTTTATATCTGTGCTATAGATGGTGCAGGTAATAAATCAGAAGCATGGACAGACGGTATCGTAGCAGATAATCTTGCTCCTACAGGGGATCATCAACAGGATATTACAATCACGCCAAGGGGTAAAAATGACGCGGAATTTTATAACAAAGATATAGAAGTGTCAGTAAATGTAGTGGATGCACCTACAGATGACAATTATGCAGGTCTTAAGAGCGTCACTTATTCAGTAGGAAAAGACAGTGGAATTACCAAGTCTGACATGAGCCTGTACAGTAATGACTCAACAACGCTTACGTTGGATCAGATTGTATCCAGCAGTTCATTTAAAGGCGATAAGCTGGTAATTGATGCTGCTGCGAATGAAAGCAATCATGCATATATTACAGTTACGGCAGTGGATCATGCAGGTAACAGCAGAACCTCTACACAGGAGCTGAAGATTGATGTTACTAAGCCTGAGATTGAGATCAGCTTTGATACAGATGCAGCACAGAATGAGAAATATTATAACACCAGCAGAACAGCCAGAATCGATATCAGAGAGCTGAATTTTGACCCGAACTGCGTAACCTTCAGAATCTATAAGAATGGAGTGGAGGATACTTCCCTGATACCTGCTGCATCCGGTTGGAGCAGTGATGCGAACAGCATTATACATACAGCCTATATTACATTTGCAGAGGATGGAGATTATTCCTTTGAGGTAGAGTGTACTGACCTTGCAGATAATGAGTCGGAGACTGCCAGTACAGATACCTTTACCATTGATAAGACCAGACCTGTAATTGAAGTAAGCTATGATAACAATCAGGCATGGAAAGAGAACTACTATAATCAGGCAAGAACAGCGGCAATATCTATTACAGAGCACAATTTTGATGAGAAGAATTTCGAAGCAGCCATAACACCGCAGGTATCTGTTGGAGGCTGGACACATAATGGAGATGTACATAAAGTAACGATTCATTTCAGTCAGGATGAGCACTATACATACAGTGTGAAATATACAGACCTTGCAGGAAACGAAGCAGATACCTTTACACCGGAAGAATTCTATATTGACAGTAGTGCACCGACAATCGAGATCAATGGTGTGACAGATCATTCTGCAAACGCAGGAGATGTGAATCCAACGGTAACGGTAGCAGATGATAATTATGATGCAGATGGGGTAAAGATCACTCTTTCAGACAGCAAGGGACAGTCCATTGGGCTGAATAGAAGCCAGACAGGTAATGAGAATAGTCATACCTATGCATTGACCAATGTAAATGGGCAGCCGGATGAAATTTATACATTGGCTGTAAGTGCTATAGATAAGGCAGGTAATGAAAGTGAATTAAGCTATCGTTTCGCACTTAACAGACATGGATCGGTATATGATCTGAGTCAGATATCGAGCCTGGTGGACAAGGCGTATATCCGTTATGAGGATCTGGAGGATCTGCATATTCAGGAAATGAATGTGAGCAAGGTGGACGAATTCGAAGTCTATGTGACCAGAAATGGAGAGATGATTCAGAGCGAACAGAGCAACAGCAGACCATCATCAAGGGATAACAATACAATCTATGTGGGAACCCGGGTAAACGGAAGTGAAGAAATCGGATATGAGTATGATTACACATTGTACAGAGAGTCTTTCCGGCAGGAGGGTATCTATAACATCATGTTCTATTCCAGAGATGCTGCCGGAAATGAAGTAAACAATACACTGACAGAGAAAAAGGCAGAGCTGACCTTCATCATAGATAACACAGCACCTACTGTTGTGGTTGAGGGTGTAGAAGACGGAGAACTCTATATTGAGGAAGCCAGGGATGTAAATGTGTATGTATCTGATAATTTCAAGCTGACAGAAGCGTACTTTACACTCGTAGATGAAGACGGCAATACAATTGATACATATAACTATATGGAATTGGCGAAGGAAGCAGGAGATATCGTTACATTGACACTTCCAAGCAGTGACAGGAAACAGTCTCTGCGCTATTATGCTGCTGATGCGGCCGGTAACAATATTGTCACACTGGAGGATGAGAATACCGCAACAGGATTTACAATTTCTACTAATACATGGCTGCGTTATACCAATAATAAAAAAGCAGTTGCCGCAACGATTGCCGCAGCAGCGACTGTCATTATGGCGGGTATTGGTACGGTGATCTTTAGAAAAAGGAAGATTGTAAGTAAGCCTGCACAGGCAAAATAAGAGAGGAGACAGGCATGACAGAGAATTTAGAAGCAGTAAATGCGATTCCAAAAAAATATCTGAATGTGGATGCTCAAATTCAGATCGATATGGACAATACTGCAGAAGCATATTTGAAAAAGGGAATTTCCAAAAGAACTTTTCTGGAATTTGTGAAACAGATTGTTGATATGCAGATAAAGTGTATGAACAATGAACTTCATGCAGACTTTGATCTGAAGCAGATGGAAGTAGTGAATGAACATGTCATCTTCAAGGTGTATGCAGGAGACTGTGGGCTTGAAATCACGCAGATCAGGGAATATCTGAAGACACTGGCATACACAGCCGTTTTTCAGGGAGATGACTTCCTGCAGACAGTATATGAATATCTGTCATTTATGGACCAGCCGGATATTATGACATTAGAGCAGATATCCAGTAAGCTTCATTTCTGGCTGACAGGTGAAGCTGTGCAGGCTGCACCACAGACGGTACAGCCCATACAGAATGTGCTCCCGGTGGTGCAACAGACTGTTCCGGATGTACAGCCGGTGGTACAATCGGCTGCTTATGATGTGCCACCAGTGGTACAGCCGGAGGTATCTTCTGTGGAAGCAGCCAGAATATCAACAGGTCAGTTATCACCAGTGCAGGATACACCGATACAGAGTACTTCTGAACCACAGACAGAACAGTATAACAGATATGAAGGACAATATAGTCAGAACGGTGAGACGGGCGTACTTGATCCGGCATTCTGGAATACAATTATGAATCAGGGAAATGAAGAGGATCCTAATCGTGTCCGCAGACAGGCGAGAGGTGCTTCCCTGATGTATCTGAAAACAGGGGAAAAGATCACCCTGAACAAGCAGACGTTTGCTATAGGTAAGAGCAGGGCCTCTGATTACGTCATAAATGACAGTTCTATCAGCCGTAAGCATGCAGAGATTACCTGCAAAAATGGTCATTATTTTGTAACGGATCATGGTTCTACCAATGGAACGTTTGTTAACGGAAGACAGATACCGGCAAGAACAGCAATTGAGATATTCCAGGGCGATCTGCTTAGATTTGCTACGGAAGAAATGAAATTTCAGGTGATTCAATAATGCATAAGACATATTATGAGATGCTTGGTGTATCCAGGGATGCAGACAGCACAACAATCAAAAATGCGTTTCGTAAGCTTGCCAAGAAGTATCACCCGGATATTAATCCCGGCAATGCACAGGCGGAGAAAATGTTCAAGGATGTCAACGAAGCATATTCCGTATTAAGTGATGAGAGCAAAAGAGCCAGATATGACAGAGAACTGAATGAGAAAGCAGGAGGCTTCGGACAGGCACAGAGTAACACAGACCGGTCACAGGCAGCCGGAAGAAGGGCACAGACGAACCCATTCATGGGTTTTGGGCAAGGCTTTGATTTCGATGCCTGTATGGGTGCCGGAATGAAATTTGAAAAAGAATATACGGACAGCAAGAAACAGAAGGCAGGTAACAGTGCACCGGATTTTATGAACGTAAATGCCCAGTTTTCCAAATTCTTTGGATTTAATCCAAAAAAATGAAAAAGAAAGGTACGGTGTTGGAATGAAATACTTGAAAACATATCGACTATACTTATTAGTTTTTGCATGTGTGATTATGTTTGCGAGTACAAGAAGTTATGGCAGAGAAGCGACCATTGATACAGAGCTGCCCGATGACATTGTAGTGATTCTGGATGTGAGTGGTTCCATGAAGAAAACAGATACAGACCGGCTGTGTTTTGAAAGCATAGAGCTTCTTCTGAATCTGTGTGAGGATGATGATAGAATTGGTGTCGTGGCTTTTGATGAAGACATTGTGTATCAGAGCAGGCTTGTGCAGGGAAGCGACAAAGAAGCAATCCGTGAGATCAGGCAGCAGCTTTCACAGGTAGAATATCAGGGCGACACAGATAACGGACTGGGGTTAAAAGCCGGAGTATCCATGCTGACAGCACAGGATCATACATACAGGAATCAGACGGTGATCTTTATCTCCGATGGTAAAACAGATCTGCCGGATGGCAGGAACGGAAGAACAGTGGAAGATTCCTATGCAGATATGGAATCCGCAAAAAATATTGCTGTAGCACAGGGCATATCTATTCATACGATAGGACTGTGTACTTCAGATTCCGACATAGCAGATGAATTAACGGCGATGTCTGCAGCAACAAAGGGAACCAGTAATATCTGCTCGGGACCGCTGCAGATGATGAACAAGGTCGCAGACATTGCAATGCAGTACAAGCCGGAAGGACAGAATGGACAGAATACTATGAAACCCGGAAACAGTCTGCAGACACAGGAGATAAGTATTCCTGCGGACAATACGGTATATATAATCTTTGAAGCATCGAAACCGATACTGGACTTCAAAGTAATATCCCGGCAGGAACAGATTCAGGTATATGAGACAAGACACAGCAGAATCGTACGCTGCAGCAATACAAGCAGGGAACAGTTATCAATCTGCTACAGATGTGAGGAAGGCGGCAATGCCATTATCCGGAGTTCATTTATTCAGGAGGAGCAGGAGCAGCCACAGGAAGTTGAAGTCCCAAAGAGCAGTACACCTGAGGAGAAGCCTGTTATACAGGAAACACAGCAGCCACAGGAACAGATGGTAGAGAAGAGCAGCAATCCTTATTTGATACCGGCAATCGCCATTCTGGTGATGGTAACAGCAGGAATATCAGCAGGAATCATATATGCCTTTAACCGCAAGCCCAGGCAGGAAAAGAAATTACCTGTATTAAAGGGATATCTGCATGCGTGCTTTATTGATCTGAAGAGTAAGAATGATATACCCGACATGGAATGGAATCTGAAAGATTATCCAGAGGCCGGCGTTTCACTCAGGGAGCTGTTTCAGAGCAGCGGAATAGAGGAAGACCTGCCGCAGTTGGATCAGATATGCCTGTATCCGGATGAGGAAGGAGAAGGTCTGCTGCTGGTACATTGCACAGAGGGAGGTGTCTTTGTAAATGACAGAACCGTATCCTCTAATGTACCTGCCCGGGTTCGCTACGGAGAGACTATATATATAGCATTTCCAGAAAATGCATCGGAATTTTCATTGAGATATTTTGAGAAAAAGGAAGCCAGGTAACAATGGAGATAAATGATATAGCATTGCCGGTCGGAATATCACTAAAAAACAGATACTATCTAAGTGAGATATATTATATAGGTCCTATGAGTATTGTATACATGGGACATGACAGGCACACAGGCAACCAAGTCGTAATTAAGGAATTCTGCCCGTATAAGCTTTCCAACCGGGATATGGATGAAAAGAGCATTGTATGTAAAAGTAACGCATGTAAGGCGCAGTTTGGACAGTACTTACAGGGCTTTCAACAGGAATGTGAAATTGTAAAAAAGGTAAGCAGACTGACCAGACCCTATGAGAAGTGTACATTGCAGTATGTAGACGATTTTGAAGAAAACGCCACTACATATCTGGTCACAGAATATGTAGAAGGAATCAGCCTGGAGGAGTGTATTCACAGTGGACAGGTATACTCCATTCGCAACTGTATGCTTTCACTTGTCAGAATTGTGAGACAACTGCATAAGCTTGGCATTATACATAGAGATATCAAGCCTGCCAATATCATGATACGTCCGGATGGCAATGTTGTACTGATAGATTTTGGTTCTGCCTGCTATAAGGGCAGGGAGAGCCTGCCGCTGCAGTTCGTAAGCAGGGGCTATTCCGCACCGGAGCTTTATGATGGCAGCCCCTCCGGTTATCAGACAGACATCTACAGCATTGGTGTACTGCTGTATTATCTGCTTACAGATTATCAACTGCCGGCACCTGATGAAATGGAGGATGAAGAAGTACCCAATATCTCAGAGATACATCCTGTTCCCCCCAGACTGGAGGCAGCGATCATGGGAGCAATAGAAAGGAATCCGGCCAGAAGAATGCAGAGCCTTAAGAAGCTGGAGCATGTTTTGATGGCATAATATAATACACATTTTATTTAAGAAAGGAATTAAGTAACCTATGGAAGTAATCACACAAACAAACCGAACAATCCTCTTCGAGGAAATCAATCCGGAGAAGCTCAACCTGCTTACCTTAGTAGGGGATACCAAAAATCTGGAAAGCCTGAATGATGATAAGATGAAAGAGATACATGACAAGCTTCTGGTAAGAAGCTTTGACGAATTTCTCGATAAGTTTGAGCCGGTTGTATACTCATTCTTTAATGCCAATACACAGAGTGTTCTCTATACATTGGAAAAGCCGGAGAATATCCCGGAGGAATATGTATCAGAGATACCGCTGAACAGACAGAATGATTTTCTGAATATGTTATTTACACTGATTGATACCAGAAAAGCACAGGGACTGATTAATGTTGACTTTAAGTTTGAGAATGTACTGGATATGATCTCTCCCAAAAAGGTCATGAATGACATCAAGCAGGTAAGAAAGGAAATTCATTATCTGTATGACAAATATGAAGAGCTGGATGATGAAGATCCCAAAAAGCTCGATCTTGGTGACAAGCTCAACTACAAGTTCGAAGAAGCAAGCAAAAATTATAATAATGTTATGGCTATGCTTCCACTTGCAATTGAAGATATCAAGACCAGACTCCTCTTCTCCCAGTCTGCATCCACACAGCAGAATGAAACGCTCAAGCTTGGCGTGCTCAGTATGGGTGATAACGGAGAATTAAAGGTACTGGAGGCTCCAAAGAAAGAAAAAAATGAGCTTCTTGTCATGAAGAATGACAACACAGCAGGGCTGATAGAAGCTTTTCAGGATGATTATGATGAAGTAAATGAAGAACCATCAGAATATGTAAAGAATCTGGTTGTAAGAACTTTCTGTCCTCTGACTGCAGTTACAAATGACCAGGTCGATACAGCACTCGAAGTTGCCAATTACAATACATACCTTGAGTTCTATAAGAAAGCCAAGGATGATTTCGTAAAGACAGTAAAACCTCTGGTTGAGAAATTACTTGGTGTGCGTATGTTCTTTGAACAGTATGCAACCAAGAATAAAGGAATGAAACCGTCTCTTCTTGTTACGAATGTGAAGCTTGATATGACAGTAAGCAGCCTTAACATTGGAAGACTGAGAACCTATTTAAATACAGTTAATACAAAGAACAATTATGATAATACGGTATGGCTTGGTATCGTACCTGATGTAGAGCTGGAGCCAAGTGCAGTAAGAAGCGCAGCAAGACAGCGTTTTAAGGGTAATGTACAGAAGCAGAAGGCAGCAGGCAATACAATGGAGTCTCTGGCTACTCTGCTGGATACGATCAAAGAGTACAGAATCCAGATGTTCTATAATTTCCAGACAGGTGAAGACACTACCTTCAATTATGTAGCAACCAGTGGAATTGAACGTTTCGTAGATAAGTCCGAGCCGTTGATGAAGAAGGATTATAGTGAATTCGTATCCTGCTGTCTGCCTAACTTCACCGTAATTCCCAAGGATAAATCCGGTGTCGTACTGGACAATAAGATGACTGTCACAGATGAGGGGGGAGCTGCATTATCCAAGGAAAGAGAAGATATCATGAAGCTCTGGATCGAGGGTGTATATGTAGGAGCAGCTTATATTGCAGCAGGTCTGGTAGCTGCTTACCAGTGCCCTGAATATCTCAGAGAATTCTATTCCAATGTAACACCTAAATATCCGGGAGTACGTTACGATATTGAAGCAGGCGATCATTCTCTCAGAACAGTCACAACAATGGCAAAAGAAATTACAGGTTATACCAACAGCATAAAAAATGCAATCAATTCAAAGGGCTTCGGCTTCATGTTCGCATCAGAGAACAGCCAGCTTGAAGGCAAGGAAGTAAGGAACATTACAGTTTATAAGGCAAGAACACTTGCAATGGCAGATGATGCATTTGATTCCCTTTACAAAACTATGGTAAGCACATATGTTGAGAGAATCTTAAGATATATGACAAATGATTTCAAGCAGGATAGTGTCGTGAAGTTCTTCGGCAATAATCCAAGGAGTCAGAAATCTCTGTGGAGTGCAGACAAGAGCTTCATTAATGGAATCATGCAGAGCGGTGATGAAATCGACAGCGTAATCGATGAGACTACGAATCAGTGCGAAATTAATATTGGCTTTAACGGAAATATTAAGAATCTTACTGTTTCTGTTACCAAGGCAACATCCGGTAGTGCATCCTAGTCCGCAGGAAACAAGTGCATATAAAACTCAATACATTATAAGGAGGAGAATATGGGTTTTAAAGTTACTATTGAAGCAAAAGAGAGTATCAATTTAGGTCTTGAGACAGTGTCATCCGTCAGATTCCTGACACAGACTCCCAATGACAGCAATGCCCGTTCTACAGATCTGGGAATGGGTGTGGAGATCGTAGGCAAAATCAGAGCAAACATCGCAGGTGTTGCAGATGAAACTGTGAAAATTGCACAGTGGGCATTAGTTCCGGCAGAAGATGCAAAGTGCTACGGTCAGGTAACTGTTGATGTATTATCCGGTAATAAGGAAGTAAGACAGATTATCATGGATACTGTTTATGTAGCAGGTTACAAAGAAACCTTCGCTGATGAAACAGGTGTCGGAACCTTTGTGCTTACCTTAAAGCAGAAGAAGGATAAGAACAATACCGTTCAGTACCAGGGTGGATTTGCCTATTAATCCATAACAGGACAGGTAATTGGAAAGACATAATATCAGGAGGATTATAAAGTGGGATTTATTTTAAATGTTGAAGGAACTACTTTAGGTGTAGAAACAATCAAAACAGTTGATTTTACCGTAAGTACACCTAATGACACAAATGCTAAGACAACAGACGTAGCCGTAACAGCAACAATTACAGGTAAGATTTTAACAATGCTGGATGACGGAACAGAGGGAACTGTAGACCTTGCAAAATGGGCTATGATCACATCCGATAAGGCAGAGTGCTATAAGAATGTGACAATACAGTCCATCGCAGCAGGACAGGTTGTTCGTGAGTACACAATGCCTACAGCCTTTGTTGTGGATTATAATGAGAATTATGATGATGTAGAAGGTGTAGGTACTTTCACATTAGTCGTAAGACAGAAGAAAGACAAGATTGGTACAATCACAGTAAACGGAGGTTATGAAGCCTAAGTAACAGTAAGGATGTAAGAATCCGATACCGGCACAGACAACATAAATCTGTGGTGAACTTATATGTTCACGAACAGATTTATGTCTGTGTCTGTGTGACAAAATCAAATGCTATAGGAAATGGTCGAGGTAGAACATGAAATCATCATTTATAAAGGAATATATATTTGGAATCATACAGGCAATCATATGGATTGTGATAGGTACATTGAGCATACTGCTCGTACAACAGAATACAGAACTGTATATGCAGATACTTGTTATAGCTGCAGATATTGTGTTAGTGGCAGCCGCAGAATTAGGATTAACCTTTATGAAGAATAAGAGAATGCCCGATCAGTATGAAGTAAAAGGCAATGCGCAGATGCTGCAACAGGGAAACAGAGAACAGGCAGCAGTAGTCAGACAGCAGGTAAACCCTCTCGATCAGGTACCCATCAGCGCACAGAAGAAAGGAATGCCTGCCATGGCAAGAATCAGCTATGTGGCACTCATCGGGGAACAGGGTAATGAATTATTAAAATGGTCATTAGAAGGCAAGACCGCCATTGTAATAGGTAAGGGAACAGAAGCGGAACCGGTGGATATAGATCTGTCAGGTTCGGCAATGGCACAGATGATATCAAAACAGCATGCAGTCCTGAATTATACAGACAACGGATGGTATGTGGATGATATTGATTCCAGAAATGGAACCAGAGTAAAGAAAAAAAATCAAAGCGCACTTCTTGATGTCAAGCTCGTAGGAGCAGTAGAAGTAGAAGCCGGAGATATTATATATATTGCTAACGCAATGCTGCAGTTAAGATAAAAGGAGAGAAAGAACATGGCATTAAATCGTTGTAAGAATGGTCATATGTACAGTGCAAGAAAATATGGGGATGTATGCCCATATTGCAATACAAATCTGGAAACCACCAATATGGTAAACAATCGAAGACTGATGGTAGATGATCCCGATAAGACAATGTCCATCAATGGAACAACAGAGAGTGTAGACCCTGTAACCGGATGGCTTGTCTGCATCGAAGGACCTCAATACGGTAAGGATTATAAGATACATGCAGGTAAGAACTTCATTGGACGAGCAGACAACATGCATATTCAGATACTTGGGGACAATACCATATCCCGTATCAATCACGCAGCCATTATTTATGACAGTAAGAACAGATCCACCTATCTGCTTCCCGGCGATTCCTCCGGACTGGCTTACCTCAATGGAGAAGCAGTATATACTCCTGTGGCATTAAGTGCCTTTTCCGTTATTGAAATCGGACAGAGCAAATTCATTTTTATTCCACTGTGTGGAGAACATTTCGAATGGAAGGACGGAGAAAACTCCGATTCCAGGGAAGAATAGAGCAGGAGTAGATAAGAGGAATGATGGACCTATTAACGGATATCAGATTTATAATCGCAGTAATCATATGTATGTGCGTGATAGCAGTTGTATTGGGCATCTGTCTGTACCTGCGCTATCGAAGGGACAATGAAGCCAGCCCGATAGGAGGTGGTCTGTCTGTAGAAATAGGAAATGCGCAGATAATAGGAACAAGAGAGAAGCAGGATGATTCCTTTGCGACCAGCATTATGCCATATGGAGTCATGGCAATCGTTGCAGACGGAATAGGCGGATATATCAATGGCAATCTCGCCAGTAAAATAGCTGTAGAAACTTATCTGGATGAATTTGAGAGAAGAAATGCAACGGATAATATCAGTTATTATTTTCAGACATCGGCAGTGCTGTCCAATAGCAGAATCCGTGATGAATTCGGAGAAGCCAGAGGAGGCACGACAGCAGTTGCAGTAGTACTTACAGAAGGCAAGATGTACTGGACCTCAGTAGGAGACAGTAATATCGCTGTGATCAGAAATAAGAGACTTATCGAGATTAACCGCAAGGAGAATGTAAAGAACTGGCTGGAAGACCAGTATCTTGCGGGTGCAATTAACAAAGAAGCTGCTATGGGAGGTCCCATGGATAAGAGACTTGTCAATTATCTGGGTTATGATGGCTTTAAGAAAGCAAGTGAATCCGACAGACCCATTCTTCTCAGGAAGAAGGATCAGATACTCATATATTCTGACGGAGTAGAGGTCATAGGGCAGATTGAACTGGAGAATATCATGAGCAGAAAGGGAACTGCCCAGGCAAAAGCAGAAATGATCATGGAGGCAATAGAAAATAAAAGGGTCAACAGCAAGGATAACTCCACGATTATTATATTGGAAGTAAAGTAGGAGACACAGATGCGTAAAGAAAATTCTGAATTTAAAACAAAGTTCATATCTGAACCAGGCAGCTATCTGCATAATGCAGATTATTTTGCGTTTGTAGAGCTTAAAGATTATGCATGCTACTGTATAGCTGATGGTATTGATACAGACGAGAAAAGAGAAAGTGCCAGGACAGCAGTTACAGCAGTTATTACAACGTTCTCCGAAGACCCGGGAATCAGCAAGAGTAAACTCAGGCAGTATATGATGACAGCACATCACGCCCTTCTTGAAGAAGCCAGGGAAATGCGTCTGGAAGCAAGCATAGTCATAGTAATCAGTGATTACAAGAATGTACGGTGGGCACATGCTGGTAATACAAGGCTGGTGCTGATGAGAAACGGACGCATTAAATATCGTACCAAGGATACATCCCTGAGTCAGAATATGGCAGATAAATCAGAGATATCCCTGGATCAACTGGAAACACACGAAGAACGTCACAACCTGTATTGCTATCTGGGACAGTCCGGACATTTCAGTCCGGTCATTTCAGCCAAAAGAAAGATGGATGATGGAGACATTCTGTGCCTGTATACAAGAGGCATCTGGGAAAGTGCAGGAGATGCGGAGCTGCTTGACGCAGCGGATGGTGTATCAGAACCGGAACAGGTATGCACTAATCTCGAAGACGTTGTACTCAGCCAACAGCAGGGAGTATTGGAGAATTATACGATTGCTGCAATATTTGTAAATAAAGTGTATCGTAATCCCAAAGCCAGCAAGAACAGAAAAATGATCAAGATCATCCTGTCTGTTATCATGGCAGTGGCAGTAATTGTATTCTTTATTTGTTTTGCAAGATATCGTTCTAATCAGAAAAATATCAGGCAAATGCTCAAGTACGAGGAACGAGGCATCTCATACTTGAATGAGGTCAATTATACAGGTGCTTATGGGCAGTTCGATGCGGCAATCACACTGGCAGACAAGATCAATGCCAAGGAAGGAACAGATGCGTACAGACATGCGAGGAAGGTAGAGTTATATAATGCCATATCCGGCTATCTGTCAGAGGCAATGGAGGCATTGACAGAGGGAGAATACAAGAAAGCATCTAACAAATTCACATCAGCTATCAGCAATGTAAATACACTCAAAGAGGATTATGGTGAAGACATATCCTATCTCAATGCCATGCTATCCTATCAGGAATATGCGGATAACATGAAGAATGGCATTGATACGCTCGAGGCGCTCAATTATGATGAAGCAGTAGAGGCTTTTACGGCAGCATCCAAGGCAGTAGATGGCATTGATGATACAACCAATCGTAATGTAGCAGACGATTATCTGAATACCTCAAATGGCAGGAAGGCAATGAAAGATGGCAAAAACTATGAGTCGAAGGGTGATGAATCCCTTAACCAGAGCATGTATTCCCAGACTCTCACCGATTATAACACAGCGATGGATATGTATAATCTGGCAAAGACCAGCTATAACATTCCAGAGGCAGATGCTGCTATTTCTGCCCTGACTGTAAAGATCAGCAATGTGAATGAGAAGCTCAGCAACCAGACCAATCAGGAAGCAGAAGCAGAGGCAGTAAATCTGGAGCAGGCAGCAGCACAGGCGGCTCATAAGGGCAATATACAGCAGGCAAAGGAAGCATATGACAGCGCCAGAGAAGTCTATGTCAAGACAGGCAATTCTGTTAAGGTCAATGCTATAGATGCCAAGCTGGAGGAGCTGCTCTATGGAGATGATGAACAGAAGGCTCTGCAGGCTGTTCTGGATGCAATGACTTATATGGGCTATGGCAGCAATGCAGATGCCATAGAAGAACTCAATACAGCCAAATCCATATATAGTAATCTGGGCAAAACAGATGTCGTAACATCTGTTACGAATACAATAGCTGCTATTAAGCAGACAATGAACGAACAGAATACACCATAAGATACGCACAGAAGGGAGAAGGAGTATGGCAGGGAAACATTCCTATTCCTTATATCTGGATAATGCTCCGGTTAAGCAGTATTCCAATACATATAAGAGAAAAGATCTCGAGGAAATGACTACCTATCAGTTAAGAGATATCTGTACCAAGGAAATGATCATCAAGGGAATTACAGATCCATTAAATCGGTATGAACTGATAGAGACTATATTAAGATACAGAGGAGAAAAAGAGGCACTGCTCATCAGGCGTGTAGCACAAGGAGGAATGGACAGACTCTCCAATCTTCTGTTCCGCAAAAAGGGTACATGCCTTAAAGATGAAGGAACCATACATAATCCTGCCAGACTTATTCTGTATAATGATCTGGATTTGACACTCTATGACAAATATCAGGTAGGAATAGACAGAAGCAAGAAGGATGATATTTCAAAAGTCGTAGTCAATCATCTGGTAGAGTCCAATGTTCTTCTGGTTAGTGAAGATGGAGCCATCTGCTCTATTCTTAATCTGGTCAGTGATGGAATGGAGCCCGAGAAGTTCTATCTGGAGAGAGATGGAAGCCAGCCTATCCTGCCAAGTGACCATAAATTTTATTATCTGATGTTCTTTGAAAAAAAGGAATCGGATATTTTATACCAGTATTATTATGATATTGAACAGAAACAGAACGTAATTATCAATTATTATAAAATACCACTTGCTGATCTGGAAGTACGTGATGTAGAAGAAACAGAAGCTATTTTATCAATAGATTTCGGTACTTCCAATACAACGGCAGGAGCATATCTGGATTATGGATATATCCAGAGACATGACAATAATGACCTTTTAAATGAAGGAATTAAACTGGACGCAGTAAATATAGTTCAGTTTCTTGATAATGCAAAAGATGGTAAGAGGTGGGTTTCTATGCTGCCTACTCTGGTGTGTGTGGCAGATTGCAGCAATGCCGACAGAATAGAATATCATTTTGGATATAAGGCGCAGAAGGACACCAGAATCAAGTATTATGATGAATCCTTCAGTATGTTCTATGAGATGAAGCGCTGGGTCAACAGCTATGACCAGATGCAGGAAATTATCGATAAAAAGGGAAATACCCTGATGGTCACCAGAGGTTCCATTATCAGAGAATACCTTCTGTATGTGATCAAGTGCGCCCAACAGCAATTCAAATGTCGTTTCCGTCATCTGCATCTTACAAGTCCGGTCAAACTTAAACAGCAGTATAACCAGATGTTTACGGAGTTACTCTATGATTATGATATTGATACGAAGCATATGCTCGACGAAGGAACAGCGGTAATCTATAACTCTATCCATAACATGATAGAGAAGAAACGTTACTATCCGGGGGAACAGACAGAAGCGCTTATTATTGACTGCGGCGGTGGTACGACAGACCTTGCATCCAGCAGATTCATCATCGACAATGATAATGTATCTTATAAAGTCAATATAGAAACTACCTATGAAAATGGTGATACGAATTTTGGCGGTAACAACATTACATACCGCATCATGCAATATATTAAGATCATGTTTGCTGCTCACTATGCGCATCAGGAATTATTGCGGATAGATGATATCATACAGGTGGCAAGTGAAGATATCTTCCGTTATGTGGATGAGTTCGGTAAAGATGAGGTATACCGCAGACTGGAGGAAGCTTATGAGTCAGCAGAACAGATCATTCCAACCAAATTTAAGAAATATGAGAACAGTACCAGAGATGAATATTTCATGATAAAGAATAATTTCTATTTCCTGTTTGATATTGCAGACAGGATGAAGAAAGAGTTCTACATGAATGAAGGCGTGATTCGCAACAGCTTCAGCAGCAGTGATAAAGAAGAGGGGGATCTGAGAGTAACACAGATTGAGCGTTGGAATCTGGTGGTACGGACACCGTCAGGTCACTTAGAATACGAACACAGTTTCCCGGATGTTGTATTCAATATCAAGGAAATAGAATTGTTGTTAAAAGCTGATATTTATGAAATCGTGAATAAATTTCTGAATGACTTTTATAAGAAAAGACAGTTGGAGCACTATTCCATGATCAAATTAACGGGACAGTCCTGTAAGATTGACATTTTCAGAGAAGCACTGAAGGAATTTGTCCCTGGTAAAAGCATTGAATTCAAGCAGCAGAGCAAGGATAATCACAATCTGATGGATCTCAAACTTACCTGCGTAAGAGGAGCCATTCAGTATGTTAATGCGCGCAAAATGGGTTATACAGATGTTACACTGCAATACAGTGTTCCGGCAATACCCTATTCTATCAGCGGCTACACACATGAGAATGAGGAGAAGATGCTCATATACAGCCTGGACAGAACCCAGACCTTTGGCTATCTTTCAAGACACAGCGGAATCAGGCAACTGGAATTATTCCTCAAAGATGGAAGTGGTAATTTAAAATATCGCTATACCTATACTTCTCATGAAGAGGATTATCATAATACCACGTATGAGAATATTGTGGCAAAATATGAAAACTATGCTTCTTATTTTATACAGGATGATTTTGATGTCATTCGGGAAAATGAAGTAAAATTCTTTGTATTTGCTGCACAGGATCAGTGGGGATTCTGGGTAGTGCCTGTGCGGAGAATGCAGAATGTGCTTCAACTGGGTAAGGATGCATTTTATGCATTTGAAAATGACAGCTGGGAAATGGATTTTTTTGATGGAATGAAGTAAAAGAAAAGGATTGAAGCATGCAGCAGACGAATAGAACGATTTTATTTGAAGAAGTGAATCCGGATGTAGGTGATTTATTGCAGTTGATCGGAGAACAGAATGGACGGCAAAGTCTTACTGATGACGAACTGTGGGAGATTAACAGGAGACTGGAGGTAAATTCCTTTGATGAATTTATAAAGAAATTCGCACCCGGAGTTAATATGCTGCTGGATACCAATCATAGAACCGTACAGTTCTCCAGAGGGCATCTGGGCAGTGGAGAGGAGCATATATCGCTTAATGAAGAAGCTTCGCTCTTCTCCATGCTTGTATATATTATGGAGGCGAAAAAGAGAAAGAAATATATTTTGACCGGTTTTATGGATCTTCTGGACAATATGATACCAAAGGAAGATACCAATACCTTTATAGATGTCAGAAATCAGATTATCCAGGAAGTACAGCAGCAGGGCGGTGTATTTACCGAAGCTATACGAAAAAAGGTACAAAAGCTGATATTACAATATGATGACGGTATCTTTCTGCTTACCAGCTATATAAATGATACCTGTCATATTCTCACACTGTCAGATAGGGACAGAGGCAGGGATAAAGGAATTCTGAATGATTATGGTAAGATGCAGATACGTGTCATCAGAAAAGCTGCCAGATACAGATATGTGCAGGCAGATCAAATCGCATTGGATATTGATGATTTTGAAGAATCCATCATGCAGTGTATGGAGGAAGCACAACATCATAGACCTGTCAAAAATAAGCAGTTATTTCTGGATTGCTTCATGCTTAATGTATATTACAATAATAAAGAATTTGAAATGATCCAAAGGGGTTATGAAGATTATTGCAATCTATATACGGATATTATAAGAAAATTCTGGATAGAAGCTAAGCCCATTATGGAGACTATGTTAGGAATTAAGGAGTTTTTTGATCAATATCAGGATACAGATGGGATGAAACCATCTCTGGTCATAGCCAATTTCCGGATAGAAGAATTATTGCATGAAAAGAACAGAGAGAAGCTGGATGTCTATCTTAATACAGTAAATTCCAAGAACTTCTACCATCAGACCCTGTGGTATGCAATTATCCCTAATATGATATCGGCCGGAAGAGAGAGCATGACTAATATCAGAGAACGCTTCCGTTCCAACAGAGAACGCTTCCAGTACGATAGAAATAAACCGGAAGAAATAGCATTATTGCTGTATATTCTGGGAAAATACAAGATACAGAGCTTCTTAAGTCTGGCATTAGTTGAGGAAAATACATTCTCACAATTTCAAAAAAATGGAATCGACGGAATCAATGAGTCCTTGGCTGTACTCGAGCATGTGAATGCCCGGGATTACATCATCCCATGTTATCCGAATTTCATTGTGATTCCACAGGAACAGGCATGTCTTACAATAGGCAGACAAGTGGCATATAATGACCTTACGGAGACTATGGAAGTAACAGGGGACAAGATACTCTGGTTAGATGAAATAGGAATCGGAGCTTCTTATATTGCGGCAGGGATCGTAGCAGCGTGTCAGTGTCCACAGTATCTTAAGAAATATTACCGTAAGGGAATTGATGACACACAGCCTGGAGTAGGCTACCGACTGACAGCCAAAAATCATAATCAGATTATTTATTCAGCCATGTTAAGTGAGACAATAGAATATTCTCAGGAAATTCTGGAAGAAGCACTGCAAAAGAGCAGAGGTTTCCTGTTCGGACAGCATCAGGGTAAGATGACAGTTCTTACAGACAGAGTATTTTCCTATCATAGAAACTACAGATTATCATGCTCTATGGTACAGACAAGTACTTATATGGAGCGGATGATACAATATGAGACACAGGACTTTAAGAAAAATCTGATTGCACAGTTCTTCCAGCACAGACCCGGGAGCACAATAGCCATGTGGAGTGCGGGGGATAAGAATACGCTGAATGCAATTCTCAAGGATAGTGAGAGCATTACTTACAAATTAGATGAAAAACAGGAGAATTGTACTTTCTTTATTGAGTTTAATGATGAAGATAATAACGTAGTCAGACAGGATAAAGTAACAATCTTATAGAAAAGGGAGATTTCGTGGAAGAGAATTTTTTAAGACCGGATTTTCAATTTGAAAAATATATAGCAGACAGGCTCATGGAAATCAGTGATGAGGGAGAAAGACGTGCTTTAAAAGAGGTAATGCGTGAAACATTGGTACCTTTTTATGAACAGACTTCTGCATATATGGCTGAAATAGAGAACAGACTTGAACAGACTTCAAAAAAGCAGCAAGGCCGCTATGAGGTAATAACAGGGATAGCACGCAAGGATCGTATTGATCTGACAGAGGAAGCAATGGTTCCCATGCAGTATGGGGATCTGGCGGATATGCAGGTTGATATTGAGGAAATGAAGGAACAACTGTCACAGGGCAATCCATATGCAGTGCTCAAAATATTTTTCAAGATGAGCTATGCACAGATACAGCAGATAGAGCGTGAAAAGAGAACTTTCAAAGGAATCGTATATACCCAGGATGGGGAGTATCCGGCATTCTTTTCCATAGAAAGAAATCAGTCGTATCTGCAGAAGGTACAGAAATTATATGATGCATTCATGCAGAATGCGGTAAGTTGGAATACAGTATGTGCACCATATTTATACAAGTTCTTTGATGTAAAAATCGTAAAGACACAGTGTCCGGCAGATGAAATGATACAGAAGATTACAGTAGATTTTGAAGAATATAAGCAATATGCACATTTTGACCTGATTCCCGTATGGAATATCAGAATGGTAGAGGAGAAAACAGGTGCTTATCCGGAACTTACAATAGACCAGATTCATTATGATCATTGTATTTATAAAGGGCATTTTAAAGAAGGAAGAGATTATCTGGCAGTTAACTCTAATGTTAAGATATGGAATTTGTATCGAATGGATGGGGATATGCATATTCTGTGTGATGCAATGGATCCTGTCAGATGGCAGCTTGTAGAAATGGGATATGATGTCAGAAATAAAAATATATACGAATATCCCGTATTTGGAAATGTGAATCAGCAGCAACAGTTCAACTGCATTCATACTTATGCTGAGGTGAAAAGATATATTTCACAGTTGGGCTATGAAAATTATGTGGAACTGCTTGATATTAAAGTACAGCAGGAATACATCAACAGGAACTATGAGACATACGGTATGGATGCTTTTATAGAAGATGAAATCAGAGTCAGTACGAAAAGACCCTATATGGTATTCCTTTTTCAGGCAAAAGACAGAGAGTGCTATCTGAATCAGGATGTCATGAGTTTCCTTGTAAGTAAAGTACAATGGCAGATACCTGAATTTCACTGTGTAGGAGAATTACAGTAATCAGGAACAGAGAGGAGAACAGGGATGGAGGAACTGTGGAATACCATTAGCAGGGACAAGGACAAGATATGGTATCATCAGGCAGAAAGCTACAGCCCTTACAGCGAGTATGCTACAAATGGAATACAACAGACGTCCGATGGGCTGACACATATTACCATGAACAGCTTCTATCGTTATGACCGCATCATGCAGCCATTATTCGGTAATCAGAATATTTCAGAGAAACACAGGGAATGGCTTTTTGACATCTACATGCATTATCTGACAGCACTTACCTACAAAAGTGGTGTGACTTATCAGGAATATGAAATACGGCAGAGATGGTCAGCAATAGAGCGGGGCGAGTATGGAGAACAGATCAGGGATATATTTGCCCCGCTGTCTAATTCACAAAAGTATTATATAGCCCATTCTCTCAGACAACAGCAAAGAAATGGTGCATCAGTGGGCATCTTTACAGAGACACTGGTGGCTGTCATGGAAACAGGTATCGTCTACAAGAATGAACTGGATGAGAAAGAACTGTATCTGTATATGAACCGAAAGGATAACCATGCGGATGAAGAACTGATCAATATGATAAAGGAATTGTTCCTTCCTTTGGATTATGGAGTGAGGATATTCTGGGAAAATCATTTTGCAGTGTTGGGAGAGGCACAGACGACACTCATTGATGAAATAGAAATTTTATAAAAAGGGAGAGAAAAAGTGGCAGGATTTAAAATACCTATATTTGAAAAAGGTTCTGTATTAACACAGGAGATGTTAGAAGCTTTAAAAGGATATGCAGTAGACCTTGGCAATTTAAGCTATACAGGATATTCTGATGGGATTTTATCAGGGTGTCAGGTAACAATGTCAGGAAATATGCTCTACATTCATAAAGGAATGTTGATATATGGACAGAGGCTGTATTTCTTGTCTAAGGAAATGAATATTGTAGTGAATCCGGGAAAACAATGGCAGGTTCTACGGATCCGGATTGGGAATATGAATAAGGCTAAAAATTTCCTGATTGGTGATATGCAGCTTGAATTAGCGTCAGATGTGCAGGAAAATAAAGACAAAATAGAAATTTGCAGATTCCGCTTACAGGATGGAGCATTACTTCGTAATAAATACAGGGATTTTCAAGACCTTACAACAGAATTTGATACAATAAATGAAATCTATGCGCAATGGTCGGGATATGAAAATCCAACAATTTCTAATCGGGTACTGAAAGAGTTTGCCACAGAGGCTATGAAAAAAGGAGTTAAAGATCCTGCAGATATTGCTTTTGTTACGCAGATACTGTCACTGGACAGTAAGAGTATGAATCGGGAGGCAATCCAGTTTTATATAGCATCCAGATTACAGAGAAGATATACAGAAATGAGTAACCTTGATATTTACAGAGGATTACAGGAAGTATTACGAAATGTAGGCAAACAGGGAATAGAACACAGACCGGTTTCAGCAGGAATGGAAAGACGCATTATTGTAGATTAGTAAAAGAAGGAATTAAATTATGGAATATAAGGATGAAGAAATATTAAAGAAGAAAAAAGAAATCGAACAGGCAGAAAAGAAATCAGAAGCAAACAAAAACCAGGAGTCAGAGGCACAGGAATCTATTTATGATGAGAAAGTGCATATTATTGGTGTTGAAACCCATTTTGAAAGAAGGCAGATACCTGAATTGAAAGTGAGTATATATATGCCGGAAAATTTCTTCCGGTTAGCAGATGATATCAAGACACTGATTTATCCTGCCGGAAACGCACCAAGCCATGTATTTGCAGGGGAAGATATTAATTTCCAGATGGCATTAAGTCAGACTGTTCATAAAGTCCCTGATAGTGACATGAAACAGTTTGTAGATACATCAGCCCAGATACTGCAGGCTGTTGGGCCCAAAGTCACAATTGTAGAGAAGATAGTAGAGGAAAAGGTAGATGACAATGGCGATTCCATCCATATAGGAATGCTTGCCTTTGTATCCAGAGCAGTGGATATGATGGTTTACAACATACAGTATTTTGTAAGTATAGATGGGCAGCTATTGCTTGGAACAATAAACTTTCCGAGTAAATTAAAGAAAAGAATGATTCCTATGGCGAAGGAAATAATTCGCAGTATAGAAGTGATAAAGACAGAAGAAGAGTAAAGATAAGAGAGAGGCGTTTAGGAGGCTAGGAATGGAACCAATTACATATTTGAACATACAGGTAGAGGGGGCAGCGTTTACCAGATTATTGGGGCTGGAGATTAGACATAATATAAATGAACATGCAACGGCTAATATTTCCGGTGAAATGTCAATAGAAGCAGCACAGGATTATATGAATCGCGCAGACGAGAGAACTGCGGTTAAGATATCAACAACAGCACAGGGGCAGCCGGCAGTTCTTTTTTATGGAGTCGCAACCAGTGTGGGGATGCAAAAAATGAGTAATTATGCAGTGGTGCAACTGGTAGTTACATCCACAAGTGTTCTATTGGACTATGAAAAGAAAAATAAGAGTTATCAAAATACAAGCAAGACATATGAAGAAATTATGACTCAGTCAGTTGCCGGACAGGCAATGATACAGATGCAGGTAACAGACCGCGCGACTGGCAGCATTATTGTACAATGTAACGAAACTGCATGGGAATTCTGTAAGAGAATGGCATCCAGATTGAATGCGCCAGTTATTACATCAATCAATGCACGTGTACCTGTGTTTACAATAGGTATTCCCAAAAGGGGAAAAACATATCCATTAGCAGATGTGGAATTACATACAGAATCCGGAAATCTGTCTAGTAAAGGGTTTATGGCACAGGATATGTTGGGAACAAATATAAAAACAACACAATATATGTTTCTTGGAGAAGCAATTTCTCTTGGAAGTGGAAATCAGAAGGTTTCAGGAATATCTGCATCACTAGAGAGCGGTATGTTAATTAGTACTGTATGCATATCAACGGAAAAGAGTTTTACACAGCCTACAGTATCAAATACTCAAATATCCGGAAAGATGTATACAGGAGTCGTGCAGGCTGTTCAAAAGGATCAGGTGCAGGTTCATCTCGTTGATATAGATAGCGAATATGACGCAGGTGGAAATGTATGGCTGCCATATTCAACAGCTTACTCTTCCAGTGATGGAAGTGGTTTCTACTGTATGCCTGCAGTGGGAGATCAGGTCCGCGTTTTCTTTCCGGGAAGTAATGAAGGAGAAGCCTTTGCTGCCAGCAGTGTAAGTGTGAATTCGGCACCGGAGGTTACGGATAAGCAATGGACAGGACCGGAAGGTAAGCAGATTCTTATGACAAAAGAAGGAATTTATATTACAACAAATGCCAGTGATAATAAGATATTCATTAACCTGACAGACAAGGATGGAATCACTATATCCAGTAATAAAAATATAACGATATGTGCAAAGAAGAATCTCTCGTTGATTTCCAATGATACCATTAATATCAATGCGGAGAATGATATATTGATTAGTTCGGCAGAGTCTTACATTGACATTAAGCCGGAAGGAATTGAGCTTGGTGCGGAGAATGTAGTCATTAAGTAGGAGGAAGCATGAGAATATCAATAGCAGAATTTGAGGAAACATATCTGCCGGTTATGGAAGAAGAGTTTAAGCAGGATACCATGGACAGCGTTATGGAGCATCATGATTCTATCTGTAAACAATTATGGAAGGAAATGGAGACAACTGCAAAGTTTGCAGTGAAATTCCAACAACAGATTCCAATACCTATTGGAGAAATACAGATTTCCTTATTATTAACTTCGCTGTATCTGGGTAAACCACAGATAGGAATTGCTGCATATGATATGCGAGGCATTTATGGCAATGAACTATTTCAAATTAAGTATGATGCTTCATGGTTATTTACTCAATGGGATAAATATCGGAATAAAATCCTACAGAAGATAGAGGAATTACATGTTGAAAACTATATACATGCTGAAGCCGTCAGACAGATGATGCATAAAAGTATTCCTTTTCTGACGCAAAGTATGTGTGTACTTGCCAAATATCCATTAAGGGAGTTTGAGAAGCTGGAAGCTGCTGATGAACTACTGGTAACAGATGGTTTCAGGTTGACAATAGGTGGATATCGGGACTGGAGCAGAGTATTATATGCCAAAAGACCACAACTGGATGTATTTTTTCATGACTCTTCGGAATCGCTGTATTATTGCAGATTTCAGGAAGCAGTATATAACCGCAGAGAATTTCATAAATTAGATTTGAAGTACACAAAATTTGTTAATTGTGAATTTGTGCATTGCAATTTCCGGGACGTTGAATTTCAGGATGTTATTTTTGAGCATTGCAGGATTTACCATTGTACCTTTGAAAATGTGAACTTTAGTGGTGGTACTTTTATGGATACGACGCTTAAAAAGAATGTTTTTCATGAGATCATATGGCATGAAGAACCCGAAGATATCAATGAAATTGAGGATTTCTATAAGGGTGTGGAATTTATAGATTGCATAACCGATGATGAAACAATTCTAAAAGAGGGAGTATAAGTATGGAATATTACCTACTAAAACAGAGCAGCAATGTAATAAATCCTATTAAAATACTGAATTTGGATACCAACGTATATACGAGCCAAATGTCACATAAGGATTTTAAACAATTGGACAAGGTCAAGGTTGCATATATCCAGTATGAAGAAACACAGGAAATTCCTGATATTTTGACACAGCCTGCTTATATGGTATCAGATACAATTCGTAAGGTTATGAAAATGTATGATGACAGCATTTCTTTCAAAGCTGTACAGGTTTACCCGGATAAAAAACAGGATATTGAGGCAGCATCCGGAACTTATTGGATTTATGACTGTGTTATGGAGGACTGTCTGCATGAGGATACCATAATTTATCCTAATGGTGCTGTAAAAGAAATTATTCTCGACCAACATAAAATAAAAGAAAGAGATATCTTCCGTATCAAAGGTATTGTTGAGAATAAGACAATCATATCACTGGCGGTAGCAGAAAGTATTCTCAGACGCAATCCATATGGAGTAGGAATAGAAAGGGTACAGGTGAAGTAAAGAATGGCAGCAGGCAAGAAACAATATGTGTACAGACTTATGAAAGCAAAGTGTTCCTGTGGAGACCAGAAATTTGAACAGAATCTGAACCTGCCTCTGGATCATGGCGTGATTTATCAGGATGCAGAACACCCATTGATGAATGCCAATGATCATGTGTCAGGTGAGCATATACTCACATTTGGCAGATGTAAATCTACCAGTAATCCGGGAGGAACGGCAGGATTTCTGGCAGATATTCTTACAATGGGTATAGGAAGTGAAATCCTGCAGACTACGCTTGGTACTCCCTGTAAACCAATGACTGTTACGCCATGGATAAATGTAGATGAGGATTACTTCATTGACGGTGCACCTGCGTTGACGATAGAGAGTACGTTGCCATGCTATTATGGAGGAATTATAACGATAGTTCTGGAGAAAACAGAAAGTACGGATTCTGAGGGGGATAATGCATCTGAGGAAGATAAAGATATTAAAGATCAACTGCCAAGCGAAGTACAGGAGAAAATCGACAGCTTTACCGATGCACAACCCTCCAATCCACAATCGGCTGCAGAGGAAGCGTTGGCGGCAAGTGCGGCAGAAGTCTCTGCCAGTGAAACAGGAGCAGAGGTAGGAATGATTTCACCCACCAACATTCCAAGACCGGGTTTTGATGAAATGATAGAGTATGCGAAAGGAATCATTCCACAGAGGATGAGTAATGATACTATGCTGAAGGCATTCGACTTTATGAGTAGTGCCTGCCCAATCAGTAGTAAAACAATAGAAAGTAATGCGGAGTGGAATGTCAAGGAACTTACTAGTACAAATGAGAGTGGAAAAAATATTTATATACCTCAGAAGGGAGCCTATATTGAAAATCAGAGTCAATGGGAGAATGTAAAATTTGGATGTAGTCCCAATTCCAATATGAGTTATTCAGGATGTGAAATTATAGCAACCTATAATGCGCTGTCGGCATTAGGAGAATCTACTTCAGCGGATACAATGGTAAATCTGATTAGTACCTATGAGAAGGATGGCGCAGCTCTTTTCGGAGAATTTGGAACATCACCGCATGCAATAGAAAACTATATGAAGGATGCCGGGTATCAGGTGCAGACAACAACTTCTACAGATGCTGAGAAGATTAATGCAATCGGTGACAACAGCGATGTAATCATTGCCACAGTATATAATGATAAAAACGATATTACAGGGCAAATACATACTGTATGTATTACAAAAACGCCAGAGGGAAACTATGTTGCACATAATACGGGTAAATATAATGGAAAAAAATATGAAGAGTCAGAGAAAGTAAGTACGTTGAATGAGGCTATAAATCAAATAAGTACAGAGCCACAGGCAATTAATATAGTAGGGGTCAAAAAGTAATAAAGGAGAAAATAGAAATGAAGAAAAAAAGCTGTGGTTTATTTATATTTTTAGTAATATTTATGCTAGCAGGCTGTCAAATTCAAAAAGATGATTATTTTACAGAAAATGGTTATTTTCGAGTAGAGTGTATCAACGCTAGTCAAAACAGTACTACTTATAATCTGCAACAAAATGATTCTTATTATTATATTGCATCGAATGGTTTAGTATATTGCTATGATTACGAAGAACAAAAAAATGAACTGACATATGTGACAGAAAAAGCAATTATCGAAGGGAAAATAAATGGCGAGTATCTTATATATACCTATTCTTCTTACAGTCAGTATAAAGTTAATCGAGTAAACCTGAAACAGAAAAAAGAAGAATGTATTTATGAAGAACCAGGTAGTGCAAAAGTGCGAATTGAATTAATTGATAATGATGTGTATATACAAGTATGCGATGACGAGCTTGTAACATATAGATGTCCAATAGATGGAGACTTTGCAACACAGATGCAACAAATAAATGTAAAAAAACATCTTGCAAGTGGTATTTCCACAGATAACGAACAGTATACACATCTGGCAGATAGAGACATTGTGATTAAAAGAAACAAAAGCTCTAGTGTATACCAGTATTTCAGTTATCAGATAGCGGAAGAACCAGAACAGCTTATTACCTGTTTCAATAATAAAGAGTATGCCAATTCAAGATTAGTGAAAGGTTACCTGACAACAGAAAATGAAAATGAAATCAGGGGAATCATGTGTGTGTCGGATAACGTAATGGCAAGTGTTATGCTTGGGCAAAGTGATATACGTAGAGATGTATTATTTAGCCTGAACGTTGATACCGGAGAAAGTCAGATTTTGTATGATACAAAGAATAATCAGACCAGAATAGTAGGTTATGAGGATGGCATTCTGTATCTGTTCCAAAATGACTACAAGGTGTATAGTCAACCCTTGTCAGATGGTGAAGCGACAGAACTATTGTCTATTCCAAAATCAAATGATGTGACATTTGATTGGTATGGAGATTATATGTTTGTGATATATAGAGATACCAATACAGAATTAAGATATAAACAACCATATGATGTACAGGCAGTTAAGGTAAAATAGGGCTATGACGAAAAAGAAAATTATGAATATGAAACAGAAATATAGTGTGTTAGTTATATTCTTTTTATTGTTAATGTTAACAGGTTGCCAAATGAAAAAGGACAACTATTTTGCAGAAGAAGGAAGTTATCAATTGGAGTGCATTAACAGCAGCCAGAATAATGGATATAGTCAAATACAGGGTATGGATTACTATTATCTTCCAGGAAATTCAATGGTGTATCGGTACGGATTGGATACACAAGAGAAAGAATCATTGTATTGGATAGATGATAAAATAATATCTTATACATTTGAGATGCCATATTTTTTCTTTTCCTCTTATGTAGATGAGAAGTATAGAGTCAGCAGGGTGAATTTGGAATTAATGGAAGAAGACTGTATATATGAAGCAGTCTGTTCATCGTATCCAAGACTTAATATTATTGATAATGATATTTACATTCAGGTAAAAGATGAGGAGGAACTCATAACATACAAATTTCCTGTAGATGGGGACGCTGCAACACAACTACAGCAAATAGACACCCAAAGTCATCTTTCAAGTAATATATCTACAGATAATGAACAGTATACACATCTGGCAGGGCGAAACATTGTAGTAAAAAAAGATGAAAGAACACGAGTAAATATGTATTTCAGTTATCAGGTCGAAGGAGAACAGGAGAAGTTCATTGATTGCTTTAACAAAAAGGGATATGCAAACTCGAGATTAGTAAAGGGATATCTGACGGCAGAGAACGAAAATGAAATCAAGGGTATTATGTCAGTATCAGGAAACAGGAGGGAAAGCGTTTTGTTAAATCAGGGAGATATCGTCAGAGATATGCTCTTTGAATTGAATATTGATACAGGAGAAAGTCAGATTTTGTATGATACAAAGAACAATCAAACTAGAATAGTAGGCTATGAGGATGGTATTCTTTACCTGTTTAAAAATAATTATAAGGTATATAAGCAGCCATTATCAGGCGGTGAAGCTACAGAAATACTTTCAATTCCAAAATCAAATGATGTGATATTTGACTGGTGTGAGGATTATCTGATTGTCAGATACAGAGATACTAACAATCTAACCGGCAACCAATATCCGACATATGATGTACAGGCAGTTAAGGTAAAATAACTTTTAATAGAAATAAAAGAGCGCAGGTTATCAAGTGCAGTCAATCACATCTTGGGATAAAGAGCAGTTTAATGTAATTAAAGAAAACAGTGATGAGGGGGAAATATGAAAAATAGTAATTCAATTTTACCAATAATAGCAATCAGTTTCTTGTTCAGCGGCTGTACTTTACAAACAGAGGATGAATACTTTTCAACTAATGGATATTATACAGTTAATTGTCTCAATGCAAAGAGTATGAATTCTATTTCAGATGAGGAACATTATTTTACAGAAAATAAAGAATATTATTATACAGATAAATATGGTGGAGATCTATATAGATATTCTATAGAGGATAATAAGAATGAACATATCATGTCCTGTCCGGAGAACACCAGGAGACCATTAATACAGGGAGAATATTTTTATTATCCGGATGATTCGGAAGTTTATCGGTATGACTTACAGACTAAGGAAACACAGAAGATTTTTGAAGAAACTTATATGACAGATATATCGCTGGACATATATGGAAAGTACCTTTATATACAAGATTATCAAACAGAACGTGCATATAGAATGGATATTGAGGATGACAGGAATGTACAGGCAGAAGAGTTGGGAAATTTTTTACCACAGGCAATTGTTAAGTCGATAGAGCCGGTACAGGTTGAACTTGATGGAGTAGTAATTCAGGGATACTGTAATTACGAGGATGACTGGTATCGTATTACATCCATAAGAACTGCAGATATGAACAGAAGAATTATAAGCGGTGATACAGAGATTAAAGTGGATGACAAATATGTAAAATTCATACGAAATAAAAGATATCCAAATACTCCTTATAATTATAGGGTAGATGGAGGACTTAGAAAATCTATTAATTGTTTTGATAAAGCTGATTACAAGAAATCAGATCTTTATGAACAATATATGTATCAAGATGGTGAAGAAACTATTATAGGATTGATGAATGTGTCTGGTTATCCATTAGCAAGTATAGATTTATCACAGCAAGCAATAAAAAGAGATGTACTCTTTAGCCTGAATATTGATACAGGAGAAAGTCAGATTTTGTATAATACAAAGAACAATCAAACCAGAATAGTAGGTTATGAGGATGGTATTCTGTACCTGTTTAAAAAAAATTACAAGGTATATAAACAGCCATTATCAGGTGGTGAAGCGATAGAAATACTTTCAATTCCAAAATCAAATGATGTGGTATTTGACTGGTGTGAGGATTATCTGATTGTCAGATACAGAGATACAAATAGCAGGACAGATAACATATGTCCGCCATATGATGTACAGGCAGTTAAGGTAAAATAACTTTTAATAAGGGTGAAATAGACAGAATGAAGAGGAGAATATAAGGGATGTATAACAAGAGGACATGGGAAGGCTTTTATGAATCATTTATAGTAACGGACGTTATTTTAATAGTTATGTGTGGTTTTCTGTTGAAATATGTAAATGGTAATGACGTATTTATTTTACTTGGAATGTTCATTCTGGGATGTGCGTGCCTGATATTTGGTGTGTATAAAAGAGTGAAACGATATCAGGAAACTCATCAGGATACGAATTATGAGATAGATCAGACCAAAGAGTATGTGTTTACTATGCAGACATCACAGGATCACATTGAAACGGTCAATAGCTATGCCCAAATGGAGGAAGCAATTAAGAATCTGGACAAGATGAAACAGGGGTGTGTAGAAATCAAAATTCAGCCGCCTATGGGAGGAATCAAACAGATAAATGTCTTTTACTGGGATCAGGATGCATATGCACATACATATATATTGCAGGAGAGAGAGCAGGGGGAAGGCTATTGGGTAAGCACCTGTGATAAAGCAATCGGAGCATTGTATGATCTTAAGCAGTTATATGTGAAACACAAGCCAATACAGTACAGTATGTATCACAGAAAAGAAACGGAGGTGAGGTAGGTGTCAACAGTATTTAACAGAATGCCGGATGAGGTGCAGTTTGTTATTATAACAGGAGTTTTTATTGCCTGTTTATTTGCAGCAATTCCACATCATTTTGAGAAGGCTGCATATAGAGACACTCCGGCAGTAAGTTATGAAAAATATCAGGATCAGGCGGGCTACCCTGCAGGCTCAGGATTTACAGATGTCAAATCAGTAGCTGATATGGAGGATTTGGAAAATTTCACGATTACATTGGACGTAAAGGATTTAACGCCTACCCATAAATACAGAACAATTCTTGATAAATCCTATTGTGGGAAAATTATGCGTCAAATACAAAACAGTACGGTGAATGGTATTGGACAGTATTATACAGCAGTACTTGAGAGCGGAGAGAAAATACTGGTTTTTGTAGATGATTTTGCGTTAGATCTTCCTAAAAAAGGAGTAATAACCTTGCCGGTCGCTAAAAAAATGTATATGAATACTGTCAGTGATACATTTCGCGAAATACAGAAAGAACAGCAGATTCCAGAAGAAAATATCAACTGGTATGTAGATACGGCAGGTAATTGGAGAAACAGTTCTGAAGCGAAAGCAATAAATGGAAGAAGATATTTTGTCGGATTTCTGATATTTGTGCTTGTAGCTGTTGTAGAGACAATATTCTTTATAATAGACAAAGTAAGGCATGCATAAATATATAACCCCCAAATATAAAAATGAGAGAGAAAAGAATGAGCATAGGAAAAATAACAGTAAGCCAGTTAATTGCCAAAGTAAATGTTCACTTTGAAAAAATACTGGATATTCATATTACACAAAAGGAAAATGAACATGGAAGGATGCATCTGGTACTGGAAGCGGCTGATACAATGACACTACAGACTGCAGCAGCATTGCAGAATACCAGGGTAACAGTACTTTTGCCGGATCATAGAGTACTTTACAGTGGATATTGTGAAAATGTCATGCTGTGCAGACAGGCAGGATATCATATGCTGGTATTGGATGTGAAATCCGGTTCAGGTTTATTAGATAAGAAGCCGTATACAGAGACTTTTCAGAGTCCATCCAAGACGATGAAGGATATCGTAGGAGCTGTATTAGGAAAATACCCTGCCTTGTATCAGTTGAGGAGTAATCCCGCCATACCGACAGTTATTTACCAGCAGAATGAAACCGACTGGATATTCATTCAACGTATAGTAAATCAGTATGGACAGCAGATATACGTGAACAGCAGAAGCAGACAGATTGATATCAAAATCGGTACAGGGCTGATGCAGACCTTTGCAGAAGCAACGCTGGAGAGAAAGTTGTCCTCCGGTAAGGATATTGCAGAGCTGAGACAGAACCAGATGAACAATAATGAGGCATCCAGCTATCAATTCTATACAGAAGAGTATGAATGCAGTGAGCTGACGGCAATTCCGGGAGATCAGATAGGAAGAAATACTGTCAGGGAAGCAGAACTGGTAAATGAAGGTGGTATCCTTGTTAACCATATAAAATTAGGCAAGACCCAGGATGTCAGACCGACCTATAAAAGTGCATCAGAGAAAACGATTGTCAGCAATATCATTACAGGAAGCGTGTTGGCGGTAAATGGGACAACAATTCAGGTACAGTTTGACGCAGACGCCGGGGACATGTCGGGAAACTGTGTAGATATTCCATACGAATCACCCATCAGCAACTCATTTTACTGTATGCCCGATGTAGGTGATAAGGTATTCGTTTATTATGAGAATAATGGAAAGATAATCTGCATGGGCAGCCGTAGAAGCAGTACAAGCTCACCTGATTTTGATAAACCGGAAGAAAAAGTACTGACTTCTTATGACAAGATGCTTCGCATGGAAGGTAAGAAGGTAATCCTTACAGATACCCGCAAGAAGCATGATGACGGAGATGATACAGAGATATCCATTACGTTGAATGATGAAGATGGTATTACCATTACGTCAGGAGAGAATATTGTCATTGAGTCCACAGAAAAAAATATATATCTTGCCACAGGGATTGAAGAGAGTGATGTGTCTAAAGATATTGAGGGACTTTCAAATGGAAAAGATAAATTCGGAACCCGGGTCAAACAGGAAAATGCAAGATATGTAGCGGAAGGTGGAATGAATGATGCTGAGAAACTGAAAGCTGTTCATGGAGCACAGATGGATAATTTCTGTGATACATTGCAGAAAAGCTTTCAGGATACAGTAGATGGACTTACAATGAAAAACCTGCGTGATGCGGCTGCCGGTTTAATAAAAAAGGAAGATTCCAGCGACAGTTCTGAGAAGCAGCAGTCAGAACAAGAGGATTCTTATGATACAGGAGTCATTACATTGTATGGTTTAAATTCTGTAACATTTAAAGTACAGGATAGTTCTATTATAATTGATTCGGATATCTTCTTAAATGGTAAGGTCTTTCAGTGGCTGGGTTATACACAGGGAGTGCATGAAATAAAGGAGGAAGAGTATCAGGACTGGGTAGATATGGCATTGGACGGGTTGCAGCTTGCACTTGATTTTGCTGGTATGATTCCGGGAATTGGTACTTTCTTCGATATTGGAAATGCAGTTATTTCTCTGGCAAGAGGTGATTATGTAGGAGCCGGTATGTCATTGCTTGCTGCAATACCAGGCATTGGTGATGCCTGTGCGGCTGCAAAAATGGGAGTAAAGGCATATAATGCTGCTCAAAAAACAGAAAAGATACTAACAAAGGCAGATAAAATAACAAAATTGGTCAAGGCAGTATACAAAGGGGTAAAAATACTGGATTCTTCCTGTGATGCATATTCTGTTATAAACCAAATGGCTGCAGATGGATTTAGTTTCAGTAATCCTAATGATTTAAAGAAGCTGATAAAATTAGTAAGTCTTGCTCGTGGAGCTGCCAGTGATGTAAAAGATATCAGTGATTCCAAAAAGGCAATCAAGACAGGAAAAGAGGAAACAAACCATTTAGCATCACCAAATTCAGATCCTGACGAACCTTTCCCACATTATGATAATTCAGCAGCAGAAGAAGAATCTAACGGAAATTCCAGTACTCATGGTCAGAATAATGAAGGATCTGATAACAGACGTACCAATGCACATACGACAGAAGACCCTATTGATGTCATCAGTGGAAGTCTGCTGGCAGAGTACGTGGATCTGAGTCTGGAAGATGTACTGGAGCCATTCGAGATAAAGAGATATTATGAATCCATATATAATAATCGTGGAGGCATGATCGGAGATAAATGGCGTTTTGCATTTGAAACATCACTAACAAGACAGGACGATTTCATTACAATACAGATGCCTGATCTTCATATGGAAAAATTTCATAAGGAAGAGAATAGATGGAACAACCTCAGAAGAGAAGATGAATCTTATCTGCTGATAGAAACTGTTGATGGCTATTTATTAAAGTCCAGAGGCAGTATCATGTCATATCTCTATGATACACAGGGCAAACTTGTAAGCCGGACAGACGAACATGGTAACACGACGCAGATGACATATGAAGATGGAAAAATGGTCAAAATTGAGGTCACAAGCGGGCAGTGGGCATCTTTTTGGTATGAGAATGGCAGAGTTCGTCAGATAGAGGATAATACAGGCAGAACAGTACGCTACGAATATCAGGGAAATTATATATCAGCAGTGACGCTGCCAACAGGCGGAACAATGTACTATGAATATACCTCGGAGGGATATATTACCAAAATTACAGACCTGAATGGTAAGTGTTATGCCAGAAACTTCTATGACCGTAAAGGACGTGTTATTCGTCAGGAATTAACGGGTGGAGAAGAGTATGTTGCCTTCTATGATGAAGCGAACAGACAGAATACGTTCCTGACTACATCTGATGGAAATAATATTATCTATACATATGGAAATGAGAGATTAGCGACTAAAATTCAATATAACGATGGAACATATGAAGAGAAGAAGTATGATGCCGGAAGACATGTAATATATGAGAGAGACAGACTTGGAAGAGTAATCTTAAGAAAATATTATGAGAGTGGACTGCTGGCGGAAGAGATTCTCCCCAACGGATTGATAACAGAATATGAATATGATGAAAATGACAGACTGGTTAAAACGTCTGATAATATAGGAAGAGAAAACAGTAATGAGTATGATACACAGGGAAATCTGATCTGTAACAGAATACGGATTAATGACAAGGAGTATGAAGAAACCCGGTATACATATGATGCCAGAGGCCGTATTCTGTCCATGACAGATGCCAGAGGCAATACGGAATATTATCATTATGATACTTTGTTCTCATCAGAAACAGAATATGTCACCATGACGGGAGACAGAATCCGTTACGAGTATGATGCTGGTGGCAGACTAATGACATTGGAGGATGCTTTTGGTCAGACTACATATGGGTATGATAATTACGGTCATAAAGTATTGACCCGCGATCCTGATGGCAATATAACCAGAATATATTATGATCCAATGGCAAACGTGACCAAAGTTATTAAGCCAAATGCTTATGATAATGATACGGATGATGGCATTGGCACCATGTACGAATATGATGCATGGGACCACCTCTCCAGAATCATTACACCTGAGGGGGGAGTCTATGCCTATGAGAATGATTTCAGAGGAAATGTCAGAAAAGCATTAAGTCCAGTAGAATCAGACCAGGAAAATGCCAGGGGAATCCATTACGAATATGACCTGAATGGAAACAGAATCAGGACATATTATCAGGATGGAGGTATTCTCAGAGAAAAATATGATGCCTGCAACAATCTGATCAAACGTATCTTACCGGAAAACTATAACGCACAGACAGATGATGGCGCAGGATATACCTATCAATATGATGAGCTGAACCGTTTGGTAAAGATTACAAATATGGAAGGAGCTGTAGAGCATAAATATGTCTATGACTTAGCCGGCAATCTGATCAAGGATATTGATGCCAAGGGATATTTACAGGCAGAAAACGATGAGGACAGAAGCGGTATTCTTTACTGCTATGATCTTACCGGCAATGTAACACAGATTAGAAGACCTGTAAACCAGACTCCTGATGGACAGACCAGGTACAGCCTTAATGTGTACCGTTATGATCTAATGGGATGCTGTATTAAGGAGAAAAGATATCTGGAAGAGCAGAGTGAAGTCAGTGCAGAGGGCAGGGTCAATGTAATTCATTATACTTATGACCAGGCATCACGCCTGATCTCTGTAACAGACTCTACCGGGGCACATATGGAGTATGCTTATGATGGCAGGAACCTGCGTACCATGGAGCGGTATAAGATTGCAGAAGGAATCTATCAGGAGAGACACTATGCCTATTCCGCAGCAGGACGTCTGGTCAAGATCATGGAAAGTGCCGATGAGAAAGGCTGTGGAAGAAAATATGTACCAACACAGATCTCTTATGATGGCAACGGCAATATTACCAGAATACAGACTCCGTCAGGCAATGAGATATTGCGTGAGTACGACCAGAGCAACCACCTTCTTTCAGAGACACATAAGGAAAAAGGCGGCAGCATACTCAACCGTATCACTTTCACTTATGACCTTAACGGCAACCTGATACAGCGTACGGAATCTAATGGTTTCTATACCAGATACCAGTATGACCTACAGGGCAGACAGATCATGACAGAGGATGCGGATGGAGCCATTACATGGAATGATTATGACAGAAACGGCAACCTTGTCAGACAGATCATGCCCACAGAGTATGCTGCTTATGGCAGGGATGGAGCAGGATACCGTTTCGACTATGATAAGTCCGGAAGGAATACGGCAGTTATTTCACCGGATGGCAGCAGACTGCATCTTACGGAATATAATGAATATGGTGAAAAGACAAGTGAAGGGGACGGCACAGGCAGGGTACATAGCATATATGACCGCGCAGGCAGAAGAATCCGCATCACGACACAGGAAGGAAGCCGGCAGGAGTACATCTATGATGCGGCAGGCAATGTCACAGGGATTGTAGACGGTAACGGAAACCATACGCGGTATGAGACAGACCAGTGGGGAAGAATCACGCAGATTCTGCATGCAGACCAGAGCAGCGAGCATTATACTTATGATCTGGCAGGTAACATAACTACAGCCACAGATGGAAATGGCAACTGTGTGACGTATGAGTATAACGTGCTTAATAAACTGGCAAGGAGAACAGATGCCAAAGGTGCAGTGGAAGAATTCCATTACGATAAAGAAGGCAGGATGTGTGAGCATACGGATCGTGACGGCAGGAGAGAACTGTACCGTTATAACATGTACGGAGCGCCTACCTGCCATGAGAACCGGGAGGCAGGACTGACCGAGAGCTGGGAATATTCCCCACAGGGACTGCTGACCAGCGCCATTGGCGGA